>WNGG01007527.1_pt1 | contig 12060 bp, 9 predicted proteins | sample 5400661 | NCBI WGS metagenome assembly WNGG01 (sample SAMN13153372, study PRJNA577476) | soil metagenome | isolation source: 100 cm soil or saprolite under Garry oak tree replicate 1 | place: USA:California | collected 2016-06-15 | reverse complement strand
CTCTTCGCCACCAAGGTGATGCCAGAGTTTAAAGATTAGTCGCACACGGTAACGCTGTGGGGGCCATTGCGAGGGGCGTGTGACGACAGCACGCCCCTTGTGTTTCTGGCCTTTGAGGTCCCTTTTCGCCTTTTCCCCTTTTCGCCTTTTCCCCTGGTGGGGGAGATTGGGAGGAGTTGGTTATGACCGCAGACGTCATCGTCGTCGGTGGCGGCACGATCGGTTGCTGGATCGCGTATTTGCTCACTCAGGCGAAATGTGGCCGGGTGGTGGTGCTGGACCGCGGCGACCTCGGCAGCGGGGCCAGCTCGCGCGCCGCCGGAGTGGTACGCCAGCAGGGCGGGTTGCCGATTACCGTTCAGCTCGGGATGCTGAGCCGCGACTTTTATCGTGCCCTCTCCGCTGAAGTTGGGGTGGACGCCGGGTTCCGCGAGACCGGTTATGTGGTGGCCGCGACCACCGAGACCGAGAAACAACTGGCCGAGGCGCGGGTGCCGATGCAACGCACGCTCGGGCTCGATGTCCGCCTGATTGATGCGCGCGAGGTCAAGCGCTTCTTCCCTTTTATGCACACCGACGACATCCTGGCAGCGACCTACTGCCCGACCGACGGCTATATCCTGCCGCCCAAGCTGGTTCGCGCCTACACCGTGGCTCTGGTCAGGAGTAGCATCCCATTTTACGAGCACTGTGAGGTTACTGGCCTCCTGACTGAGGGTGGAAGGGCCCGGGGGGTCGAGACGACCCAAGGCCAGTTTGAGGCACCGGTAGTGGTCAATGCTGGTGGCCCCTGGGCAGGAGTGATAGCCCAGCGCTTCGGCGTCACTGTGCATGCCAAGGGCGCGCGCCATCAGATCTATGTGACCTCGCCCCGGCCGGAGTTCGCGGCCGTGCCGCCAATGTTTTTCGACGTTGCCCAGGGGGTCTACTTCCGCCATGAGGAAGGGGGGTTGCTGATTGGTATGAGCAACCCCGAGGAAGAGCCCAGCGAGCGCATGGATATCGACTGGGACTATTTGGCCCGGGTGCGTGCAGACATGGAAAAACGCATTCCCGTGTTGCGCGATACGCCGATCGCGCGCGTGTGGGTCGGTACCATCGATTACACTGTCGATCACCTGCCAATCATTGATGAGGTGCCCGGCGTCACAGGCCTGTTTACCGTCACCGCCGGTGGCGCAGGGATGATGTGGGGGCCAGGCGTTGCTCGGCTCGCGTCAGAGTTCATTATGCATGGGCAGACGCAAAGCGCGGACATCTCAATGCTGCGACTCGACCGGTTCGATGCTCAGGGGAAGAGCAAATACTTTGATCCCATGGCGTTACCCTTCCCGCGGAAGTAAGAGCCCAGGAGGAGACAGAGGAAAGAGACAGAGACAGAGAAAAGAGACAGAGACCGCCCCCATCCTTTTCTGTCTCTGTCTCCCCTTTTCGCCTTTTCCCCTTTTCGCCTTTTCCCCTGGCAGAGGAGGTTGGGAGGAGTTGATTAACAGACAGAGGAGCAGACTCATGTGGCGTGTTGGCATTGATGTTGGCGGCACCTTTACCGATTTGTTTGCCTGGGAAGAAGAGACCAAGCAGAGCGTGGCTGCCAAGGTGCTGACGACCAAGCACGACCGGGCATTGGGTGTTCTGCAAGTCATCGAACAAGCCCAATTGCCGGTGGAGCAAATTGCCACCCTGATCCACGGCTCGACCACTGCCACCAACGCACTCATTGAGCGCTCCTATCCGCCGGCGGCAATGGTTACCACCGAGGGGTTCCGTGACACTATCGAGATTGGTCGGCAACGACGCCAACACCTCTACGATCCCTACCAGACCAAGCCCAAGCCAATTATTCCCCGGCGTCATCGGTTGACCGTGCCCGAACGGATCAGCGCCCAGGGTGAGGTGCTCGTTCCGCTCGCTGAGGACGCGGCCCGAAAGGTGGCGGAGCGTATCGCTGAGCTCGAACTGGGGTCGGTTGCCGTGGCGTTCACCAACGCCTACGTCAATCCTAGCCACGAACAACGGATGGGCGAGATTCTCACACAACGACTGCCCCAGGTCTACATTGCGCTCTCATCCGACACCCGACCGAAGTTCCGCGAGCTGGGCCGCTTCGTCACGACGGCGATTCGGGCGGTGCTCTTGCCAGTGATGAGCGCCTACTTCGAGCGGCTGGAGGCGAGGCTGCGTGAACGCGGGTTTCGAGGCTCTGTGTTTATCATCAAAAGCAACGGCGGCATGATGGGGGTGGAGCTAGCCAAGCAGCGGCCCGAGGAGTTGATTGAGTCCGGACCAGCAGGAGGTGTGGCCTATGCTAGCTATCTCAGTGCCCGCTCCGGGTTCGCGCGGGTGATTCATACTGATATGGGGGGCACCAGCTTTGATGCCTCAATCGTCGAAGACGGGCAGGGCCTCATTACCCATGAATATGAGTTAGAGTGGGAAGTGCCGCTCATTACGCCGATGCTCGATATCCGCAGCGTCGGCGCGGGTGGCGGCTCGATCGCCTGGGTGGATCAAGGAAGCTCGTTACGCGTGGGGCCGCAAAGCGCCGGTGCCGAGCCTGGGCCGGCGTGCTACGGTCGTGGGGGGAGAGCCGCGACAGTGAGTGACGCGAACTTGCTCCTCGGGCGGCTCGAGCCGACCCTCGGTGGTAAGTTCACACTTGACCGACAGGCGGCGGAAGAGGCCGTATCTCAAGTGGCCAGTCAGGTCGGGCTGGATATGCTGCGTGCAGCCGAGGGTATTATTCACATCACCTGCGAGAACATGGCCCAGGCGATTAAGATGGTGCTGATCGACCGCGGGCGCGACCCACGCGACTTCGTCCTGATCAGCTTCGGCGGGGCCGGGCCGATGCACGCGTGCTTTATTGCTCGCTCACTGAATATTCCCCAAGTCGTGGTCCCGGCCTACGCCGGAGTAGCCTCGGCCTTTGGCGCCACGGCTATGGATATCCGCCATGACCTGGAGACGTTTTTTTACTCTCCCGTTGCTGGGGTTGACCTGGCGCGCCTCAATCTGCTGTATGACCGCTTAGAAGAGCAAGGGCGTGCCCTGCTGGCGCGCGAGGCCCTCGCCTGGGAGCGCGTGTCCGTCTCTCGCAGCGCCCAAATGCGCTACATCGGCCAGTCGTACGAGGTCGAAACGCCTGTGCCGCTCGGCCAGCTCAGTGCCGTTTCGCTGCCGCAGATCGTGCAGAGCTTCCATCAGGCGCATGAGCGCGAGTACGGTATGGCGTCAGAGCAGTTTGCCCCAGCCTTTGTCAGTCTCGGGGTCACCGTTGTTGGTCATAACCCCGAGCCGCCGACCGTGGAGACCAGCACTGCCACCGGCCTGGACCCGCGCAAAGGGGAGCGCCGCGTGTACTTCGCCGGCCAGTGGCTGCTGACGCCAGTGTATAATGGCCAACTGCTGACCCAGGGGTTCACCCTGCGTGGGCCAGCAATCGTGGAATATACCCATTCGTGTGCAGTGCTGCCGCCCGACACCACGGCGGTGGTAGATCAGCTAGATAATTTGGTGATTTCTGTGGTATAGGGACCAGGAAGAGGCGGGGTTGTCACCCCTGCCACGCCTGCGAACGGAGGAGAACCCTATGGCGCTTTCAGCGATTGCACTCCAACAACCGACCCTCGATCCCGTCACCTTCGAGGTGTTGCGCAGCCTGTTTGAATACACCTGCGTGCGTATGAGCCGGATCCTGCAAAAAACTTCTTTCTCCCCCATTCTCTACGACATGGTCGATTTCTCCAACGCCATCTATGACGCTGACCTGCAGTTGCTCGGGCAGACCGCTAACTGTCCAGTACATCTAGCAGCGATGCAATTCAGCGCCCGCGCTGCGGGGGAGCGCTTTGGTCTGGAGAACCTGCACGAAGGGGACGTCGTTGTCCTCAACGACCCGTACGAGGGGGGGACCCATCTGAATGACATTACCTTCACCATGCCGATCTTTTTCCGTGGCCGGCTCTTGGGCTTTGCCGTGAGCCGTGGCCACTGGACCGACGTGGGAGGTGGCGCGGCCGGGGGCCAGGCGTTCGGCACTCACATTGCCGCCGAGGGATTGCGTCTCCCGCCGATCAAGTTGTTCGAGCACTACACCATTAACCAAGATTTTCTACGCATCATCATCAATAATACCCGCACCCCGCAGTACGTTGAGGGCGACATCCAGGCGCATCTGGGAGCGCTGCGCGCCGCCGAGGCGGAATTGCAACGCGCTGCGGACCGCTACGGCGAAGAGACTGTGCGGCTGGCGATGAAAGAGGTCATCGCCTATACCGAGCGGATGACCCGTAAAGCGATTAGTGAGATCCCAGACGGTGTCTATGAAGGTGAGGACTACGCGGACACCGACGGCTTCTCTGACGAACCAGTCCGCATCAAAGTGAAGCTGATTGTGAGAGGGGATGAGATCACCGTCGATTTCACCGGCTCTGATCCGGCGGCGACCGGGGCGATCAACTCGCCACTGGCCAACACCTATTCCGCGGTTTACTACTCGCTCAAGTTCTTCCTGAGCCCGGATGCCCCGGCGAATGGGGGCATGTTTGCCCGCATAAAAGTGATCCTGCCCGACGACTGCTGGCTCAACGCCAAGTGGCCCTCTCCTACCATTGCCTGCACCACGTTGACCTCGTCCAAGATCACCAGTGCCATCTGGCAAGCCCTCGCCAAAGCGATTCCCCAGCGGGCGGCAGCCTCGACCTTTGCCGAGTGCAATTGGTTTGTCTGCGCCGTGAGAGACCCGCTCAGCCGGAATGTGCCGGTCTTCTCTGACCTGCCTGCGGGTGGCTGGGGCGGGACTCCCTATGCAGATGGGATGAGTGTGACGATGGACCCGCTGGGCAATTGTATGAATCTGCCGGCCGAGACAGCAGAGCTGCTGTTCCCGGTGGTTTATGAAGCATTCGAACTGCGGTCCGACTCAGCAGGCGCTGGGAAGCAGCGCGGTGGCTTGGGCGCGCGGTTACAGATCCGCTTTCTCGGTGACGCGGAGCTCAGTATGGAAACCTCGCGCACGCGCGAGGGCAGCCCGGGCGTGAATGGCGGAGCGCGCAGCCCGGCGCAGCGGCTGAGCAAGCTCGGGCTCGATGGCAAAAAAGAAACGATCGGGGGGTGGGCTGAAGATGGACGGTGGAAGAGATGCCTGCTGGCGGCCTATCACTTTGCTCCGGGCGAACGGTTCCTGTTCGAGAGCACGGGTGGTGGCGGTTGGGGCAATCCACTGGAGCGCGACGTTGCCACGGTGCTGGACGATGTGCTTGATGAATATATCTCGGTCGAGACTGCCCGCGAGCTTTATGGAGTCGTGATTGATCCCAGAACCTTGCAGCTTGATGAGACCGCCACCCGTGCGCTGCGGGCACAACGGCTGCAGGCGAACGGGGACGGCACAGCTCGGGAGGAAGAACGCGCGGCCCGGGAAACTAGCAGTGACGCCGCGCCGCCCGCAGCAGGGTAAAGGAAGGAGCACAAAACGTCAGGCATCACTACCCTCATGCACAGACCGCGAAGGTGACTCCTGCTTGTGGATATAGACCCGCAAGGAGATGGCTCCTTCAGGAGTCGTGCAGAGTAGAGCGGTAGAACCGTCACACCTGTTCTGAGAATCTTGCTGACTGACAGGGGTGACCAGCTCGGTCAGGTGCTGCCTCATTGCTGTACCACACGGTGTCGTTATTGCCAGTGCCTTTGATTTCTGCCACAATATCCTACATTTTCAGTCACAAGGAGGTTGATTGCATATGCCTCGAACCAGTGGAGTGCGGTCGTTACTGACAAGTATCAAACAACAGACCTCAAAAGCCCTTGCCTCTTTGCAGGGGGAAATTACTAAGCGAGAGCAAGAACTCGCAGTGCTCAAGGCGGCAGAGGCACGGTGGAAGGACGTGATTGGCGAGCAACCCAGAGCGGCGACTCTGGCTGCCTCCTCGCAGGCTCCAATGACCAGGAAGAGACCCCGACTTGATTGGGATGCTGTCCTGGCCAGGCTGCCTGCGACGTTTGACGCTAAAGAGGTGAAACAGCGGACTGGCAAGCCCATGGAGCAGGTCTATGCGGGGGTCTCGCGTTGGGTGAAAGATAACAAGGTCAGGAAACACCCGCAGGGGGGGTATCAGAAGGTAGCCTTCTCCGCGCAGCAGAAAGAGTCGGCTGCGTCGGCGAAAAGGAAAGCCGCCTAACCCCACCTTACTCTTCGCCTTGCTCGCATGAGCCGGTCTGCGAGGGCGGCGGTGGGGGAAAAATGCCGCCTGTTCTCTATGGTCAGGTGTGGCCAGCACTCCGTCCTAGGAATTGCTCGTACCGGCCACGTAGCTATAGGTGCAGGCGTCCTCGCCTGCAGTGTGCGGAACCGGCCAGAGGCTGGCACCACAAGAATTGATCAAGTTATTCTTGCGCGGTGCCTATCACTGTCTGCTGGCCAGTGCCTGCCTCCATACCTCCACACTAGAGGAAAGGGCTGGGGGCGAAGAATGCTGTTGCTTGTGGCTGGTGAGAACGACCGAGCCCCTTTTCCCTCCATATGGACTTATTAAGAACTTCTCGGTCGGCACTCATATTAGGAATGCTCAGACAGTGCTGACCCTTGAATTTTGGTTTCTGTTCCCGGTAGCGATTACGATCGCCATCTTTGCCATGGCGACCGGGGTGTCGGGGGCGAACTTCTTTGCTCCGGTCTATCTGCTGTGGCTGCGGCTCGATCCCCAGTTGGGCTTTTGGCTCTCTTTAGTGAGCATGCTGTTTGGTTTCTCTAGTGGGCTAATCCGCAATCTCCTCCAAGGTACGGTTAACTTCTTTTTGTTGCGGACGTACCTCAAGGTCACCCTGCCGTCAGCGCTCCTGGGCGCTCTCCTCGCTCCTGCTGTGCGGCCCCGCTGGCTCTTTTTAGCCTTTGCCGTGTTTGTGTTTACCTACGGCACCTGGGTGTTGCTGGGTCTTGTGCGTGGCGAAGGAGGGGCGCCGATCATCAAGCAAGAACGGATTTACTGGGAGGTGGCAACGCTCGGCGGATTTCTCACCGGTCTTATTGCGGTCGGCCTGGGAAAGTTGATCATGCCCTGCTGCCTGCGCCACAGCCGCTGTCACAGTCCGGCCGAAGCCGTTGGCACCACGGTGGCCTTAGTCTTTTTTACCAGTCTCTGTGCCTCGCTGGCCCGGCTCACACCTCCACTCCTCCACGCTCTCACTACCAGGTATCAGCAACTCCTTGGCATTCTCCTTTTTGTTGTTCCTGGGGTCCTCATCGGTGGGCAGCTCGGACCGCGGGTGGCCTACCGCGTCAGCCTCACCGTCCTGCGTAGTGTACTCGTCTGCGTGCTCTATGTGATCAGTGGGCTGATGTTTTTACGCTTTTGGTTTGATGTAGGATAGAAAAAGGAAGAAGCTTTCTGGAGAGGAAGCAACATGTCTGAACAGGAAATTGCCCGCGCGTCTACTACAGAGGGACTCCCGGTAGCTCCCTCACTCGGCCCGACGCTGCAGTCAGTACAGGTTCCGAAAAGCGAGACCCTGCTCAACGCGCGGGTTCTCTTCATTAGCGGTCTCGCTGTCGCGATCGCGGTTGCTGCCGGTCTCATTGCGCAAGGTCTGGTTGCGCTGATCGGCCTGATCACGAACCTCTCGTTCTACGGTCGCGTTGCCACTGACTTTGCCTCGCCTGCCGGCAACCACCTCGGGGTGTTGGTGGTGCTCGTGCCGGTGAGTGGGGGCCTCATTGTCGGGCTCATGGCGCGCTATGGCTCACAAGCCATCCGTGGGCATGGCATTCCCGAGGCTATGGAACAGGTGCTGCTGAACCAAAGTCGTATGCCCCCGCGTATCACTTTTCTTAAGCCGCTGTCGGCGGCAATTGCCATTGGTACAGGCGGCCCCTTCGGCGCCGAAGGTCCCATTATTGCTACGGGTGGCGCCCTTGGTTCACTGGTTGGTCAGATGCTGCACACCACTGCGGATGAGCGCAAAGTGCTGCTGTCGGCCGGGGCGGCAGCTGGGATGACGGCGACGTTTGGGAGTCCGGTCTCGGCAGTACTACTTGCCGTTGAGTTGTTGTTGTTCGAGTTTCGCCCGCGCTCGCTGATCCCGGTGGCTTTGGCCAGTGCTACTGCCGCTGGGATCCGTCTCGCGCTCGTCGGCCCGCGGCTCATCTTCGCCATGCCTAACTTGGGGCCGCCGAGCGGCGCGGCCCTCATTTCCTATATCGCGCTCGGTGGCGTGGTTGGGGTGGCAGCCGTGTATGTCACGCGCCTTGTCTACGCCATTGAAGATGGCTTCGCGCGGCTCCCCCTGCACTGGATGTGGTGGCCCGCTGTCGGGGGTATTGCGGTCGGCGTCATTGGCTACTGGATTCCCCAGACCATGGGGGTTGGGTACGATAATATCGAACATATCTTGTCCGGCTCCATGACCGGCCAGGCTCTCGTGCTTCTGGGTTCCCTGAAGTTTGTGTCCTGGGCGCTTGCCTTAGGGAGTGGCACTTCGGGAGGGACGCTCGCGCCGCTCTTTACCATTGGTGGAGCGCTGGGGGCACTTCTTGGTGTGGGTGGCGCGGTCGTGCTGCCGCACGTCGGGATCGACCCGCGCCTGGCTGCCCTCGTCGGCATGGCGGCCATCTTCGCTGGCGCGTCACGAGCGCTGCTCGCCTCGGTCGTCTTCGCCTTTGAGACCACCATGCAACCGTTTAGTCTGCTGCCTCTCCTTGGTGGGTGCACGACGGCCTACCTGGTGTCCTGCTTGTTGATGCAGCACTCCATCATGACCGAGAAGATCGCGCGCCGGGGCGTTCGTGTGCCGGCCGAGTATAGCGCGGATTTTCTGGCCCAGGTACTCGTGCGTGACTGTGCGTCGGGTCGCGTCGTCACGCTCAGCGAGAACGATACGATCGAGTGGGTGCGGACGTGGCTCAATTCCGGAGCTCCCGGCAGTAGCCATACGGGATTTCCAGTCGTCGATGAGAAGGGGAATCTCCTCGGCGTCGTCACCCGGCGTGACTTCTCTAGTCCCGATACGCCGCCCACCCGCCGGCTGCGCGAGCTCGTGAAGCGACCGCCCGTCATTATTTACGAGGACAATTCGCTCCGTGAGGCAGCCGATCTGATGGTCAGTGCAGGGATCGGCCGGCTGCCGGTTGTCACGCGAGCCGACCCGCGCACAGTCAGTGGTATCATCACGAGGAGCGACCTCTTATCAGCCCATCGCCGCCGCTTGGACGAGGCGCACCACGTGCAGAGAGGGATCAACCTGCGTATTGGGCGCCGGTTTGCCCGGGCCATGAGGGAGGACGCGTGAGTAAGATCCATTCCCCCATGGCCGCCCGTAGCGAACCTGCCCCCGCTGTCGCGCCCGAGGGAGAGTTTCACCGCGAACTGGGGCTTATCGATGCGACTGCTATCGTCGCGGGCTCGATGATCGGCTCAGGGATCTTTATCGTCTCGGCCGATGTGGCCCGGACGGTTGGTGCGCCGGGATGGTTGCTGCTCGTGTGGGTGCTGAGCGGGGTCCTGACGGTCCTGAGCGCGCTCGCCTATGGGGAGCTCGCTGCCATGATGCCGAGAGCAGGCGGTCAATACATCTATCTGCGTGAGGCCTACTCGCCGCTCTTGGGCTTCCTGTACGGCTGGACCCTCTTCCTGGTGATCCAAACCGGCACAATCGCGGCTGTTGCCGTCGCCTTCGCCAAGTTTCTCGGCGTGCTCGTTCCCTGGGTGTCGGCAGAGAAGGCGCTTCTCCAAGCCGGGACGGTCTCTCTCTCCACGCAGCGGGTCGTGGCCATTGCGGTGATCGCCCTGCTGACGTGGTCGAACAGCCGGGGGCTGCGCGAGGGGAAGATCGTCCAGAACCTGTTCACCTTCGCCAAGGTCGCCGCGCTCGCGGCCCTCATTGTCCTGGGTCTCTTCGTGGCGAGGAATGCCGAGGCGGTTTCCGCTAACTTTAGCAATCTGTGGGGAGATACGCCCGTCACCCTCCCTTTTCTGATGCTAGTGGGTGGAGCAATGGTGGGCCCGCTCTTTTCGTCCGACGCCTGGAACAACGTGACCTTCACCGCTGGTGAGGTGAAGAACCCACGCCGCACCCTCCCGCTCAGCCTGCTGGCAGGGACGGGCCTCGTCCTGCTCCTCTACTGCCTCACGAACGTGGCCTACCTGTGCCTGCTGCCCCTCTCGGGCTCGGCTGCGGGGGCGACAGTAGCGGCACGCGGCATGCAGTACGCCACCGACGACCGCGTGGCTACCGCGGCGGCGTATATGATCTTCGGCCCCAGCGCGGCCTCGATCATGGCGGGTGCGATCATGATCAGCACCTTCGGGTGCCTCAACGGCCTCATCCTGGCCGGACCCCGGCTCTACTATGCCATGGCGCGCGACCGCCTCTTTTTTGCCCGGACCGGACACTTGAATGCCAGGGGAGTGCCCGCCGGTGGACTGTGGCTACAGATGGTGTGGGCGTCGCTGCTCACCCTGTCCGGGACGTACGGGAATCTCCTCGACTATGTCGTGTTCGCCGCGCTGCTGTTCTACGTGCTGACCGTCGCTGGCCTCTTCGTCCTGCGTAGGACCCGGCCGGATGCCGAACGCCCGTACCGAGTCTACGGCTATCCGTGGCTGCCAGGACTCTACGTCCTCGCCGCGTCCATCATCATGATCGACCTTTTGTTTGTGAAGCCGGCCTATACGTGGCCAGGACTGCTCATCGTGCTGACCGGCGTGCCCGTCTACTTCTTGTGGAAACGCCGCTCGCAAAGGTAGAGAGCAAAAACCCTAAGAATAGAAGGGTGGGTCACGCCCTTGTCATTACCCAAATCTTGCTGAGGTTGTCTATTGAATCCGCACCGAGCGTTGTAGGGGCACCCCTCTGTGGGTGCCCGGGGGCTGGGCGGCCACGCAGGGCCGCCCCTACAGAATTGCCGGATTTTTCCCAGATTTACAGTAATCTGGGTAAAGATGAGGTTACTGACCCACCCTCCTACGCTTTGTTGCTACAGTCTCGAAAAAAAGCTTCTTTTCCCTGCTCTTGTCAGGCAAGCCCGCGGTATGTGCCCGCAGTTCTTAAGTCCTTGCTGGATTCTTACCCTTAGTCTATAGTCAAACTAAAAGGAAAAAGTATGACAATCAGCAAATCGGTAAGGCTCAGCAAGAAGGGACAGTTCGTGCTCCCGAAGGAGATGCGCGAAGCGTTAGGCGTCAAGGAGGGCGACGAGCTGCTCGTAACCCTTGAAGAGGGCAGGGTGATGCTGACACGGCCACAGCAGTATGCCCAAGCAACGCGGGGCATGCTGAAGGGAACGTGGGGAAGGACCAGACGCGAAGTCGAGCGCTATCTCGAGCGGGAACGCCGGTCGTGGGAGTGAAGCGGGCAGAGTTTGGGGTGGAGGTGCGGCGGTTTGCCAAGGTGGGGCTCGATAGCGCTATTCTTATTTACCACCTTGAGGACATAGAGCCTTACTCGGACCTGACCGAGGCCGCCTTTGCCGCGATAGCAGGAGGAGAAACTGCCGCGGTGCTGTCTACTATCGCTGTGACGGAGCTGTTGGTTAAACCCTTTGCCAAGGGGCAGCAGGATCGGGTGGCCGCGTTTGAACACTTTCTCCTCTCGCTTCCCAACACAGCTCTGATCCCGCCTAGCTATGCCATAGCCAAGGACGCGGCCCGGTTACGAGGCAGATATAGCCTACGGACCCCGGATGCGCTGCTCGTTGCCACAGCGCTGAGCGAGAAGGCTGATGCTTTTCTCACGAACGACGGTCGGCTGCGTAAGCTGAAGGCCGAGGGCATCGCCATTGTGGTCCTGGATGACTATGTATGATGGCCCTCTGCAGCGGTTCTTGTCTCAGAAAAAGGGACCCAGAATAGTAGAGTGGGTCGCGACCCACCCTACCTCTGGTAGTGTGCTTCGTGGCGCACCCGCTTTTGCTCATCCTACTTTACTGATAATTCAAGACCTGACCCCTTTCCTTAAGACCTGACCCCCTTTCCTCTGTGACCCTAGGGAAACGTTGAGCTGCGCAGAGCCCGTCCTGAGCTTGTTGAAGCCTCTCCTGAGCAGAGCCGAAGGGGCTCAGCCCAACCT
>WNGG01007522.1_pt1 | contig 12062 bp, 12 predicted proteins | sample 5400661 | NCBI WGS metagenome assembly WNGG01 (sample SAMN13153372, study PRJNA577476) | soil metagenome | isolation source: 100 cm soil or saprolite under Garry oak tree replicate 1 | place: USA:California | collected 2016-06-15 | reverse complement strand
TACCTGCGGTGTACTGCATGAGCCGACGGTATGGGAGAAGTCACGAGGACTTCGTATCGTCGGGAAGTGTAAAAATTGATAAGTTTGACGACGTTTCGAAAGGCAGGTCATCTATGCCAATCTGCCCTATCTGTGATGATACTGGCTTGCAGAACTCCGATTCCGCAAACCCCGAATTTTGTTACTGCTCCGCTGGTAAACAGGCCCGGCGTCAGTGGGAAGCTAGTCGAGCGGGGAGTTCGGGAAAAGGTCAACCCAAAGCCGCAAGTTTCATAGACATTGCAAACCTGGAAGAGGTCAATGCCAGTGTGGATGCCATGCGCGCTTCCCTCCTCGGCTCCGCAGCTAGCGAGGCCTCCGCACCGACGAAGCATTCCGTTGTATTGTTACTGTACCAGGTTGCTCACGCGGGCCACGAGGTCTCTGTGCCTGAAGCGACGCAACTCTACGAACTGGCGAAGGCGCTAGAAGGATTTTTGGGGGGGCTAGCTCCCATTGGGCGTAATCTAAAACGCTGATTTGGTCGTATGCATCAAGTTAAGTAGCACAAAAGGGGTGTAAGTATTGACACTAGTGCATGTTCTCATCTATACTCTGCGCGGGAGCATGCACTTTACAAGGCAATGCATGGTTCCGAGGTCAAAATCGCCTCGGGTTTTGTGTATCTTTATTTAAATATTGCTGAGCAGTTAGCAGAGGGCTTGTTGTACAGTAGTTCAACCTTCAGGGAAATCGGTCTTGAGCGTTGGTTTATTTATTATCTACCAGGGAGGGGTACGTTATGATTTGTCCACGCTGCGGTAATCAATGGGATGCAAATAAGAGTCCCTGTACACGTTGCGGCCTCGTGATACGCCTACCTGGCCTATCGGGGCCACTAGCGCGTAGCTCTCCCGCACCTCAGAGAGGTATGCCCCAATCAGGTACCCTATCGTCTGCAAGGCCGCAATCCAGTGGTCCGTTAGCTGGCCTACCTTCAAGCGTGTCGATGCCAGGAGCGTCAATGTCCATGCCTCCACGCGGCTCTAGATTAGCGTCGAACACGTCCCCGACTCCTGTTGCACCTTCGACATCAAACAGGCCCTTTAATTTTACACCAGCGCCAGTGCCAAATACACCGCGCTCTTCTATTTCCTCTGCTTCCTCGCCTGCACATCCGGCATTTGAGGATACTGCGCTGAGGAGAATGCCACCTAGGAGCGAGCCTGACTTGGGACAGGCATCAACACAAAGGAGATTCCCTGGTACGGTTCCGACATTTCCACCTGCTACAGGTCTGGTGTTTCCCAGGAATGTGCCGCCGCGTCCACAAACCCAACCTCCAGTGAATCGATTTGCGGATACGCTGACGCAGGATATGCCGCGTCCTCAGTCGCCACTTCGAGCGAGTCGGCTGGTCACAGATCCGCTGACCAGGGATGGGCAGCGTATACCATTGCAGCAACGGCCTTCTACATTTCAGCGGTCCTCATCTATTCAGTCAGCGACTCAGGCTGGGGCAAGTTCCTCACCGTTGGGCTCCCAGCTTCTCATACCTGGAACCCTCTTACGGGGTGGTCGGTATCGCCTGCAGGAACTTCAAGGCCGTCAGGAATGGTTATCTGGGGTTTATGAAGCCACATGGGTTGCGCAAGATGCTCAACGCTCAGGGGGACAGGTGATGGTTTGTGAGGTCGTGCTGCCAGAGCGCGGATCTGTTGTGACGCAATCTACCCTGCGTGCGGCTACGATGGCATTAAGTTCTGTAGGGCGGCATCCGCATATTCCAACGCTTTGGGATGCCTTTAGCGACCAGGGCCGCAGCTTCTTTGTTTTTGAGCCAGTTGACGGTGAGTCGATCTTATCGCGTATGCGCCGTACTGGACGCGCCTTACCAGAGCCAGATGTTGTTGAGTGTTGTCTGCAAATGACCGAGTTGTTGGAACTGCTGGCTCAACAATCACCCCCACTGGTGCATGGACTCATTAATCCAGAGCACATCATCATGAGGCGTACTGGCCCGCAGTACATTCTCACGAACTTTTCGATAGTGCTGGCTGGTGGTGCAACGCAGTTCATCTCAGGTATTGATCGCTTACGCCTCTCTGTCTATACTGCTCCAGAATTCGTTCGTGGACTGATAGATGTGCGCTCTGACCTGTATGCATTGATGGCGACCGCCTATCATGCGGTGACAGGCAGTGTTCCGGCAGGGGTGAACGGCAGTATTCCTCAAGCACAACGGCTCAATCCCAATGTTTCTCCGCAGCTTGATGCAATTCTAGCGAAAGGTCTGCGATCGGTTCCCAGTCAGCGCTATCAGCGTCCTTCCGAACTACGGCAAGACCTGCTAGCGATGCGTTCAGTGAGCAGCACCCTTGTCTCCGAGAACTGGGCAGTTGGGGGTGGGCAATTTGGAAGTGAGTTTGGACAGCGCCTCGAACAGCCTGTACAGGGATTTGAAAGAACTGCGCAACGTGTCCCTGATACTATTGCAGAGGTGCTACCAAACCTGCTGGCACCGACCGAAGAGCCAGAGGAGCGTGTTGTATTGCTACCTCGTCCAGAGGAATTACCACCACTGGAGGAGGGAAACGATCTTCAACGTGCTGCTATCTGGTTGGTCGCTATACTGCTATGCCTGGTAATCATTGTAATACTAGGCCGTGGTTTCATCTAGATGAGATCTTGGGTTATTCTGCTTTTCTAGCGTCTGCGTGCCACCACGAAGTCGATTAACTCGTCCAGTACTTCGCGGTTTGCAGAGGCAGGGAAGTGATGCAGTGCTGCCCGTGCTTTGTCGGCGTAGGCGTAGGCATCAGAGAGCGAACGCTCTATACCATTGCCCTTGGCGACCCAGTTGATGACGGAATGGATATCTTCATCCCTTTGAGATGCCTCATTGAGCAGGCGGTGTACCTGTTGGTAGTGTCCATTCTGGGGCTGTTCCTGTAAGGCATAGATCAGTGGCAAGGTCACCATGCCTTGTCGCAAGTCGTTTCCGGCTGGTTTGCCTATCGTGACCTGGTCTTCTGCGTAGTCCAAAACATCGTCAATGATTTGGAAGGCGATACCAAGATTCATACCATATTCGTAGAGCAGTGCTATCTCCTCGTCCGACGCCTCGCTCACGATGGCTCCGCCTTTACAGCAAGCAGCAATCAGGCAAGCTGTCTTGTGGCTGATTTTCTCGTAGTAGTTCTCAATGGTGAGATTGATACGTCGAGCGGTCATCATCTCCATGATCGTGCCTTCGCAGACGGTTGCTACTGTATCTGAAAAGAGGTGATCAATGCGATTATCGTTGATATCAGCAATCAACCCCGCTGTTTTAGCGAAATAGTAGTCACCCAGCAGAATAGCGATACTATTGCCCCACAAAGCATTGACGGTGGGATTGCCGCGCCGGGTCAATGCATTGTCTACAATATCGTCGTGAATAAGCGTCGCCAGGTGAACCATCTCAAAAGCGACGCTGAGAGGAAGAAGTTTGTCAAAGCGATACGAATTTAGCTTGCCTGAAAGTAATGTGAGCGCCGTCCTGAGACGTTTGCCAGGCGATCCAAGTGCATGCATCGAAGCAGAATGAAGGATGTCGAGTCCAGAGGTTGCTCGCTCCTGAAAGGTGACATCCACCTGGTCGAGGTCAGAGTGAATACTGGCAAATAAGCGGCTCAACGTGGCCGTGTCGTTCATAGGACTCTCCGTTTCGGCTGTCTCTGAACACAAGAGCAGCGGCCTGTACTACAGCGTACACCGCCTCTTAATACAGCGATCTCATTACACAGTTCTTGTATTTGTCAGATTATAGCATGCCTCATCCAATTTAGGAGAGGAAACATGAGTCATTATTTGGAGTGCAGGAGGCTTCGCCCCTGCACTCCAAATAATGACTCATGCTGCAAATTCTCTATACGCTAAATGTTTCATCCAACTCCATCAAATCCTCCTGGACATATCCGGCATCCAGGTGAAATTCTTCCAGGACGTCTATAGCTGTGCGATACTCTGCCCAGGTAAGGCGACGGTTTAGCACGGGGTCGTTCACAGCTTTCCAGGCGGGGAAGTACTGATCCATCAGGCTTACAGGAGTATCAGGACCCAACTCTTCTGCAATCCAGCGCAGCACTTCGCGTGTACCTGAGATATCTTCGGGCATGACGAGGTGACGGATGAGGAGTCCACGGCGTGCAATCCCTTCGTCATCGAGTTGCAGAGGGCCGACTTGACGATGCATTTCGCGCAGCGCTAACTGATTGAAATCAACGTAGCGCGGCATCTTTGAGGTGCGAAGCGCGTGCTTATTGTCGGAGTACTTGGCATCAGGCAGATAGATATCTACGACACCATCCAACAGCTTCAGGGTCTCCGGGTTCTCATAGCCAGCACAATTATAGACAATGGGGAGCCGCAACCCCTTGGCGCAGGCAACGACCAGCGCAGCCAAAATCTGCGGCACAAAATGGGTTGGCGTGACGAGGTCCAGGTTGTGGCAGCGTTTCTTCTGAAGATAGAGCATCATGTCTGCCAGTCGTTCTGGGCCAACACGATGCCCTAATCCTCCCTGGCTGAGGGGGAAGTTCTGGCAATACGTACACCGCGCCTGGCAGTAGCCAAAGAAGATTGATCCTGCTCCCCGTGTGCCGCTAATGGGGGGTTCTTCGCGGCGATGAACATTCCACGATGCAACAATCGCCTCTGTCCCAGACCGACATACACCCGTTTTCCCGGCGATGCGGTTACAACGGCAATTCTGCGGGCAAATGGTGCAGCTACGTAGAATTTCCCAGGCGGCAGCCGCCCGTTCCGTCAATTCGCCCGTTTCGTAGAGATTGAGGTAACTCGGATAAAGCATGCTAATCACCCTCTAGCGTCAAAAGGCGTCTTGGTGTGTCAATAAATATCGTGTCCAACTCTTGCTGAGAGACTCCGGCATGATGCAGGCGTGGTACAATATTGTGGAGGAGGTGATCCCAGCCCCAACCGCCGTAGCGGTGCAATTGGATACGGGTACAAATATCATGTGCCAGCGTCAACTGCGCGCCGTAGCCTTTTTCCAGTAAGCGCAAGACACATTGAATACGATCAGTATCGCGTGGTTCCTGCGCAAAGCTGCGGTCAAAAAAGGTCTCGGAGCCGAAGGTATCGAAAGAGAGCACTGCTCCGCGCTCTGCAATTTGTGCATGCCACTCTGGCTCTATCAGTTCATCACAGTGGCTGATAGCTACGCGCGAGATCTCTGCACCCTCCTCTTCTAAAATATCCAGAATGTGCATGTGTTCATGTCCCCAAATAAGTGGATGGACATTGATGCTTGCTCTGGTGTGTCTCTGCACGCGGGCGGCGGCACGTAGCTGGCGTTCCTCGAATGGATAAATAGGAGAACTTGTCCCCAGCTCTCCCATCAAACCGGCGCGTATGCTCGTCCCATACATGCCCTCGCTAAGCCAACGCAGAAGATCATCTGCAATCTCCTCAGTGCCGCGGTCATGCAGCGACTGGGGCAGGAGTGGTTGCCGATAGTAACCACATCCTGCTATGACATGCACGCCAGTTCGCTGCGCAATAGTACATAGCCCCGTTGGATCAGGCTTGATACCAACGGTAGTCATATCGATGAGCGCTTGCCCACCTGCTGATCGATAACGCATGAGTTCTTGAATGCTTAACTCAAGATCATCAATCAGCAAATTAGGCTTAGAGTCGTATGGGTTACGCATCAGCTCGCCCAGGTTCTCCAGAGTGGGTTCCTGGTCGATCAGGTAGGCTCGCTCTGGCGGGGGATTATGCCACAGACCACGTAGGTCGACGAGCAGATGCTCATGACCTAAGGTGATTCCCAGTTCTTCCGGGGCAATCGGCCCTAGTACTGTCCTGATATGCATATGCCTATGGTTTAGAATTATCTTGGCGGGGACAAGCCCCCGCCAGGTTCCCTCGTATATTGGCTACCGTTCTGGGGTCGGCCACTTGAAGCCCTTCTGTGATGGTCTGGGGACATTAGCGGGTGGCTTTGGCTTGACGGTGCCCTTCTTGGCAGCGACCTTTTTCCCACGAGCTATGGCGCTAGCAGCGCGGCTACGTGGCTTTTTTGTCTTGCTTTGCTCCGTTGAATCAGCCTTTATCGGATCTGCAGGTTCTCGACTTGTCTTGTCCTTGGCCTTGTCTTCGGTAGGTGATGAAGCAACCTGGTTAACCAGGGCTTCGGCGTCATGCGAAACGTCTGTCCAGAACTCTGAATTCTTGCGTTGCGCTGGACGCGGCCCTTTGATGACATGCCCATCGGGTAGACGGGTGACGCGGCGATCTTCGGCCTGTTGTCGGGACTTGCCAGGGCTATCCTGCAATGGGCGATCCGAGGGACGGCGCTGAGCATCGTGTCGGTCAAAGCGCTCGTATTCGCCCTCAAATAGCTCGTCTTGTGGAGCGTCCCTGGTAAAGTCTTGTGATCTGCGAGGATAGTTGTCGCGTTGCGCCGGGCGACTCTGCCAGCGTGGGTTTTGTGTATCAGGCTGCTGCCTGTCGCGAGGTGACCGATTACCACGCTCAAAGTTGCGCGGTGAGCGATTATCGCGGAATGGTGGTCGGTTACGACGCTCGGGGTCGCGCCGTTGGTCACCCTGGCTCTGATCCCGATCACGGAATTGAGAGCCTTGGTCGCGATACCGTGCTTTCTCATAGTAGCCTGGCCGAGCACCTGTTGCGCCTTGCCCCTCGGAGTAACTACGGCGGTCATTGGAGCGTGTGTTCTCGTAGTAATCTGGTCGCGCATCTCTTCCACCTTGCCCCTCGGAGTAGCCGCGACGGTCATTGAAGCGCCGATCGTCAAAATTCCGTTTACCTTGGTCGAAAGATCGCGAGTGAGGGTTTGGATTGCCGTTAGGAGTGCGCTCAAAGCGGCGATTGGTATCCTGGCGGTTGCCAAAGGGCCTACGGCTATTTTGGGTAGGGGAATGCTCTGATTGCTGGTTGCTTCGCCAGTTGCCACGAGGTGCCTGGCCATAGCTATTACGCGTACGATAGTCAGCGTGATTCTGTGGTGCTCCAGACTCCCAGGCACGGTCTACTGTTTCACGATTAAGTCGAGGTCGAGCCGGACGTGGAGATCGCTCTTCTCCCTGCCTGCTTGGGGGTTGTCTGCGAGAGGACGGGCGCACGTCTCCTCGCCGTTGCTTATTGAAGTCTCTAGTCATGTGTCCTTTCAGGGTTATCCCATATGGAGGTTTTACTATAAGTGGTGGACGGATTGGCAAGAAGCCGTATTTGTTCCTCTCGTCGGTTGTTCTGCATCCTCTACCGCAATCTCGACGCGCTATGCTCTCAGATGGGCATATACAAAGGGGGGCGCGTCCTCTATAGTATACCACATATTGCCAGAGGTGGCGATAGTTCAATGAGTAGATAAGTAGCTTACGGTGTTGGTACAGGCGTAGGAACTGGCCCACTATGCAGTGGTACCCCAGTATAGCTCAACTGCTGGCTTCCAAGCATAGCAAGCAACTTTTGGGGTAACTCATCGGGCAGCAATGCGCGTATGGCAACCCTGTAGTATAACCCTCGTTCAAAGAATTCCCCCTGCTGCTGACCATTGAGCAACTTTGTAATCGTCTGAAGTTGCGCTGAGGTCAGTAGTAACGCATAGTGCGGCGTAGTGAAAGTCAGGCAACCTGTATCGGCATTGGGACCTGTCTCATCTGGCGGGATTGGGCCACATTCATAGGTCGCCGCTTGAAAAAGCGTGAAATCTGGCAGTGTCCAGTTGGGGATAGTTTGGGTGAGGTTGGGACTGAAGTCTTGATGTACAAGCAGCGCCATGGAGTTGCTGGTGTAGGGACGTGTTAGGCCTGTCAGAGCCTCCGTAATAGAGGTTAGGGCGTCACCCAGGCGCTGATATTCGGCCGTCTCTTGTGTACCTCCGAGAGTGCCAAATGCGCCATAGAGAAACTCGTAGCGCTTGCCATTGAGCATCAATTGCAGCAAGGTCGCATTCTGGTCTGGCACGTCATAGAATTGCTGCCGACTCAAACTGAGTAGCCCGTCTGTATCTACCAGTGTGTGGAGCAACTGTTGCAGGGAGGTCGCGTCAAGTTTGCCCCAGCGCATCTGAAGGGTTGGGCCGAGGATGTAGCTGCCGTCACCATAGATGCTGATATCGGGACTGAACTCTAATGTGCCGAGGTTGCCCCCACCGTGGAAGGTGCGAATCAGTACATCTTGCGGGCTGGTGCTATAGGTGATCGAGCTATTGCCGTTGTTGATGGGTAGAGTACGGAGGTTGCTCGTGCTCGTGGAAGTCGGCGTTACAACAGCAGGAGCAGCGGCTGTAAGCAAAATGCTTAGCAGGCAAAGCATGGCGAGGAACTGGCATATTCTCTTTATGAGAGATGGTGTGACGAGAGATCGTATGTGCATGGCGTCTCCATGATGCTTTTTATGGGTATTCTGAACATATTGTAACATCCTACCTCTCATAGAAGCGATAGCCTATCATCTTGTAGACCAGTTTCGCGGCCAGGAAATCGGCGCGTGTCTGTCCTTGCATTGGACAGAGTTCGACCACATCCATGCCAACAACTGTCGTGCGTCGGCAGATCTCGCGGAAGAGGTCAAGCATTTGGTACCAGTGCAGCCCACCTGGTTCGGGTGTTCCGATGGCTGGCATTTCGCTCGGATCGAGTGCGTCGAGATCGATGGTGACATACGTATGTTTGCTCAGGCGTTCCCAGGGAATACTGGCATTTCCCCTGGCCAGTTGGTAGCCCCAGACAATCGCTACGTCTGGCTGAGTTTTCATGAACTCAGCCTCTTCAGGGCTGAAGCTGCGAATGCCAATCTCGGTGAGGGGAATGCCCATATCCACAACGCGCCGCTCAATACAGGCATGTGAGAGTGGAGTGCCTTCATATTCATTCCGCAGGTCACCATGGGCATCAATATGTACGACAGTCAAGTCAGGAAAATATTCGCGCACAGCGGCGATGAGGGGAGCGGAGAGGGAATGTTCGCCTCCGATAGTCAAGGGGAGTTGTCCACCCTGCAGGACTTCGCGCACGGCCTCGCCCGTGACCTTGAGGGCGGCGGCATGATCCATGCCCTGATAGTTCAGCAGAGGGCGCGTATGCACGCCGATTTCGATCGGGCAATAGTCCAGTTCCTCATCGTATAGCTCCATCTGGCTAGAGGCATCGAGGATCGCCTGTGGCCCATGTTCGGTGCCTTTCATATAACAGACGCTATACTCAAGCGGGGCCGGAATGATCGTTAGGCGGGCAGTTGCCGGGTCGCAGTAAGGAGCATCCGGCGCACCAAAGTGGGTCACAAGCGAATTGTTCATATAGTCAATCTCCTTCTTTTTAGCGCACCTCCGCTTTCGCCCTGCGTTCAGCTATCGCAGCCTCATGGTGTCCCGGGTCAGACGTCTCAGGGCGCAGGGAACGGGTTGCACGTACTACAAAATGCGACTCTACATCGTCCGTTCGGAACATCTCCTTGGCGAAGGCGATGGCATCCTCCTGGCTGAAATCCTTGCATGAGCAGATGTCGATATCGACCTCGCCATACTCGGGCCAGGCGTGCAAACTAATGTGGCTTTGGGCGATGATCACAAAACCCGAAAGGCCAGCATCTAACGGATTCGATGTTTCGATCTGGGACAGGTATACAGGACTCATCTTCTCCATGCCTACACGGGCGGGATATTCATCCAGTACACGTCGCACTAGCGGCTCGTTGCTCAGGAGTTCCCGGTCACAACCGTAAAGTTCCAGCATCAAGTGCACAAGCATCGAACATACCTCCTGTTCCTAATTCTACAAGCCTGCCAAACTCGGCAGCACATGGTATGTTTTCGGCACACCAAATGATATTATACATTAGATTGTCAAGCTAATGCAAAAGAAGGTGTGCGATGCTTGTATCTAATAGCCAGGTTACTTCCATCTAAACAAAAGAGTTAATCCACCTAATATAGGAAAATTGGTTATATTTAGATCGAGACACCCCCTACGGTCTTAGCTCTTTCCCGGCGTTGTATGCCTCTTTCAGTTCTTGCAGCAACTCTTCACGCCTGGCAAAGAGTTCGCGGCGTGGACGCGGTCGGGCCTTACTTACGGCGTAGGCTGTGAGGAGTGGTAGAGCAATGGTCGAGTCGCCATAGATCACAACGGTACTGCGCAGTTGGTCAGGCTTGATCTTGCCCCACGAGACCGCTTCAGAAGGTGTCGCCCCGGAGAGACCACCCCAGTGGGGAGCATCGGCGGTGACCTGAATGAAATAGTCGTGCCCACCTTTCTGAATGCCCAGCACCTCCCACAGTTGTGGCTGTGTCTGCAGGTAAAAGTTTTTCGGGCTGCCGCCTCCGAGAATAATTACGCCGTTGCGCGTGGCATGATGAACAATGGCGGTCGTTTCGTTAACATCAGCTAGCGGATCGAGTGTGAGCAGACTGCCATCCAGGGCATGTCGCGCAACATTCATACCAATCGACGAATCGCCAGGTGATGAGGTGTAGAGGGGAACATTCCATACTGCTGCCTGAGCCATGACTGAGTACTCTGGTTTCACGCCTGCTTTAAGCAATTGTGTGCCCAGGTGATGGTGCAGTTCCGCCGTTGAAATTGGTCGGTTCGGCAAACTTTTCAGGCACTCACGTACAAAGGCATCGGTGTCGAGCAATACCTTGTCCGCGAAGAGAATGTCATAAATACGAATCACACCCTCTTTCTGGAGTTTGGTATCATCCAAGCGAAAATCGCCGCGATGCATGGTCATGGCGAGCGCATGGTGCATATCATGGTAGAGATTGGCACCTGTGCTGATGATAAAATCGATGAAGCCGTACTCCATCAGCGTGATGATGCATCCACCCAGGCCAGCAGGAGTGAGGGCACCGGCCATGGTGAGGCAAATGGTGACATCCTTTTCGGGTGCAAGCATCTCTTCAACGTAGAGGCGCGCTGCCTCATTGAGCCGTGCCGAGTTGTATGCCTGGAACTGCTGCTCGATGAGTTCTGCTACCGTCATGTTGGGATGCACACGATGTGGTAGGATCTGAGGACCGCTCAGATACTCGCTTTGCGTAGGGTGATGGTTCTCTGGTTCAGAAGTATGATGGGTCATGAGTTAGATTCCTTTCATCTGCCTGAGCCGTAGGCTAGGCGTGCGAGCGCCGTTGGCAGATGTCTTTCAAGGGTTTATCGGCCTTTCTGCACAAGTGAGGTTGACTGCTGATCTGTCAACGTTCAAATGATGAATGAAATGTAGGGATACCACATGTCGGGTATCCGGTGGGGCGGGTGCCAAGCCCCAACCCATCACTGGCCCGATTTATCGCGCCCACAGGATACTACACACCTCAATAGTTAGGACTGCTTGTCCAGCCATGCGCGAATCTGCTCGATATGTTCTCGATAATGATCGTAGGAATTAGCCGCGATGAACGGGATGAGCGACCTGCCTTCCGTCCAGGGATACCGATTCGGATCGTTCAACTCTTCTTCCGAGAGGGCTTGAACCTGCTCAAGGAACTGCTGATACGTTTGATGAGACTCAGCCAGCACATCTTGCAGAGGGCGGTTCTGATGCTCCAGGAAAGTTCGCTCGTTGAGGCGATCAACGTCTTCATCTGTAGCGTTTACTACCAATGTTTCAGGAGTCTCGCCGCGTAAAGCGCACTGTATCCAACCTGTGCATAGTCGCTCCCAGGCTGTAATGTGCGCGAGGATATCCTTGATGGAGCGCTGGCCTTCCAGGGTAGACTGGCACATCTGTTCATCGCTCAACTTGGCTAGAAGGGCATCCAGGTCGGCGCGTTCCGTTTGCATCTTTTCGAGTACTGTGGCTTTGTCCATCTGGTCCTCCATTTATTCGAGCATTGCCCGTCTGATCTCAATAATCTGATCGCGCAACTGCGCGGCCTTCTCGAACTCCAACTGTTTGGCAGCGGCGCGCATCTGGGACTCCAAATCCTTAATCAGGCGTAGCGCCTCGTCTTTCGGGATGCCGGCCAATGCCACCGAGACCGCTTTGCCATCTGCTGCCTCAACAGTTACTCCACTCATCTCCTTGATGCGCTCGGAAAGGGT
>WNGG01019935.1_pt1 | contig 12063 bp, 7 predicted proteins | sample 5400661 | NCBI WGS metagenome assembly WNGG01 (sample SAMN13153372, study PRJNA577476) | soil metagenome | isolation source: 100 cm soil or saprolite under Garry oak tree replicate 1 | place: USA:California | collected 2016-06-15 | reverse complement strand
CAGGAACAGCGCGCCGTGCGCATTGCAGCGCTCGAATACGCCCTCGTGGTGCTCGATCGCGCCGGTGAACGCGCCCTTGCGGTGGCCGAACAGCTCCGATTCGATCAGCGTCTCCGGGAACTGCGACAGGTTGATCGTGATGAAGCTCTCGGCGAAGTTGGCCGCGAACCGGTGCTGCTCGCGTAGGTACGGAATGAACTCCGAGCGGCCGATCGCGGCCGCGGCGGAGCCTTTCCCGGTCCCGGTTTCCCCGAGGAGCAGCGTCGAGAAATCCTCCATGCGATTCCAGAGCGCGGCCTCGTAGCCGCGCATGTCGTGCGTGACGACGTTGTTCCACAGGGACTCGCGCAGCCTGCGCATCGATTCGCATTCGCCGGCGAGCGAGCGCTCGATGAAATGGAACGCGCGCCGCAACTGGAAAAACAGCGCGAAAAAACGCACCGCGCGCTCCTCCGCAAAGCCGCTGCGCACCAGGTCCGCGATCGCGTCGTCGCCGAACGGCACCGCGAGAGGAGCACCGCCCTGTCCCGCCTGACGCTCGATCAGCGCGTCGAGCTGCGGCACGCAGCGGTGGTAGCAGACATATAGAAAGCCCGGCTCGAGCAAGCGCCGGTCTTGGGCGCTCAATTTCTGCAAGGCCGTCGCTCCTTCGCGCAACCACGGCTCAAGGCGCGGCCCGACGATCCGTGCAAGGGCCTCGCGGTCGCTCGTCAGATCGCCAAGCGGTGCTCCCGGCGCAAGCCGCACGATCAACTGGTCGCGTTGCGGGGTGAAGGGATTGCCGAAAACGACGTCTGCTAGAGCGGCGAAGAATTCGCGGTCCGCAGCGTTCAGCCCAGGTAGTGACATGCACAAAATGTATTACAGCCACACAATATTTGATAGAGGCCAGGATGAGGGAGAGAGGCTTCTGGTGAGTAGAACACTATGAAATCAATCTCTTATGAAATGGCACGAACGGTGCTGAGGAGATGAACGTGTAGGGAGCCTATGGGGGAGGTATACGTGAAAACCAATCATCACCGTTTTATCGCAAGTCTGCTCATTGTTTCCATAACCGGCTGCGCCGGGCCGCACAAGCTGGCGCGCGATGAACAGCTTTCGCTTTCGTCTCAGCCGAAAATTCACGCGGTCCACCATCGGCCGGCGACGGTCTTCGTGGATAGGGAGACCATAGCTGCGGCGGTACTCCCTGACACACCCTCGGATCCGAGCGCAAGCGAGAACGCGCGGCTGCAACGCGAGCGGCCGGAGGATCCGGCGCCGCACGTCAAGAGCCGTTTGGCGAGCGCACTCCAAGCGAACCTCAACCTGACGAACGTCCACACGGTATCAGACCCGCTGGAGAGCGACGACATCAAGACCCTTAAGGATGTCTTCAAGACCGGCGTGGTCCTCGATGTTCGCACAATGAAGTGGGGGCGCGACAACTCCCGAGGCAGCTACTCGGTCCGCGCCCGCATGGTCCGCCTCGAGGACTCGACCGTCCTGTGGAAAACGACTTGCAGTGCTCGCTGGCTCAACGACGGAAAGCCCCTCGGGGCGCAGCTGCGTAGTGCGAGCGATGACTGCGCCGCCCAGCTCTCGGCCAAGGCTCGCGGTAGAGACGGCAAACCGGTGTCAGTCACAGGTCACACGATTCCCGCCGAAGGCTTGCCAAGCGTGCCGCGAATTGTCGCGGACGAACATTCCATCGAACTTCCCGGCCTTGAGATGACTCCGGAAGAGCGGGCACAGTTCGAGGAACAGCGCTCAGCGAGAATAGACTCGCGCAACAAGATGAGTTTCGGGATTGGTGGGGCGGATCCGAGAGTGATAGTGGTATGCGCCTTCTTCTTACCGGTGTGCGTGGCAGTAGTTGCCGTCACGATCGGGGTGGTTTGGGGGATCCATCGCACTGTAGCCTCGGCGCGAGAACCGTCGTTGATTCCGGAGCGAGATAGCGCGCGGCTTGCCGCGATGCTGAAAGAGCAAGCCACGGGCGCATCGCTCGCAGAGCGGATATCCCGTTTGCCCGAATCGCCCTCTGTTCCGGCCGCGACCGAAGTTACGCCTCCCCGTCTTGTCGTTCGCATGAAAATCGCGCAACCGGATTATTCCCGTAAGCGCACAGGCGTCTACATAGTTGCGCAGGCGCAAGCGTTTCCGTCCACGGGAGCTGAATGGGAGCCGACAGAGCATCGGTATGAGTTTCCCTCCCTCGCCTGGACCTCGAATGATGCTGAGCTTGTCCGCCGGGAAATAGATGGAGCCCTCGATGCATTAGCCGAAAGCATTTCGTGGGCTTATCTATCAATACCGCCTACAGGAGTTTCTGCCGAAGAAGCGCGGAAATCTCCCCCGATGGTGAAAGACGATCGCCAAGAGCCGGGTAAAGAACGGTAAGCAACGCCCGCATCAAGCAATGGCGGGTTTTTTTGGGAGATGGCGTCATGAGAATCGAGATGAATGCGGTAGTCGCGTTGATGTCGACAAACATTCGCAGCGCTCTGCTGGCAGGGCTCGCCGCAATTGCCTTGACGTCCTGTGGCAGCGGCGGCAGCAGTTGCTCTACTTCTGCACCACAAATCAATTCCGCCGCGCCAACCGTCGCGACCGCCGGTTACGAGTACAGATATCTCGTTGACGCGGTCCACAGCTGCTGGTTCTTGTTTTTTCCGGCAACTTGCAGCGACGTCGTTGGCGTGCAGTTGCCACCGGGAGCGGAAGCATTTGACCACTTGGTCTATTGGACTCCCTCGGCAAACCAGGCGAACACGGATGCCCCGTTCGCGATCGCCACCGAGCCTGACATCTGCGGACATCAAGCGACGCAATCCTGGACCGTGCACGTCTATGCGCCGCCGGTCGGTGGTGGCGGCGGCAGCAACTCATCGACGCCGGTCGGTGGTGGCGGCGGCAGCAACTCACCGACCGTTGAGCCGCCTCCGTCGCCTGCCGGGGTGGTCGCGACGCCCGGCAACGGGCAAGGGACTCTCTCCTGGCCCGCTGTCCCGGGAGCGACCAGCTACAACGTGTACAGCTCGTCGTCCACGCCGGTCACGACCGCCAATACGAAGACGATGGTCAGCGATCCCGGCGCGACGCTGTTCGCGCTCACCAACGGCACTCCGGTTTTCGCGGCGGTGACCGCGATGAACACCGGCGGCGAGAGCGTGCTTTCCCCAGAGGTCTGCGCCGTGCCCACGGCGGCGTCCACCGCTGGCCTGACCCTGCATGACCCGCTGTGTGGAGGCACGCTCGACGGCAACAAGTGGCAAACGCCCCTGTTCAGCCGCAGCGTCTCGGGTGGCGCGATGGTGCTCAGCTCGCAAGTAACCAACACGGAATCGCGGTCGATCCGCGGTCTGAACTACCAGACGACAGCCAGCGTCGACGCGGGCGCGCAACGTGTCACGACGCTGAAGGCGGACCTCACCGTGCCCGCCGCGACGTTATCGCGAACGGGCAATGCCGAGATACGCGCTATGGTTCAGCTGGCCTATCAGCCGCCTGCCAACCGCTTGATTTTTCCCGGAGGACTCTTAGACGCGACCACTATCCAGATCGGGCTGGTCGACGCAGGCAGCGGCTTGCAGGCGTTTCGCCGCATGTTTCATTGTGACAACGCCAGTTGTACTTCCAGAGTTTCCACTGGCGTAGCCTTTGTGGATCCAGTTGGGTTCACGCCCAACGCAAACGGAATCGAGGCGGACGCCGCCGCGGCCCATGACACCAGCTACACGGTAAGTGCCTCGCTGAACGAATCCACCGGAGTCTTCTCCTGGTCCATCGCGGGCGGCACGTTCGGCGCCGGAGTCGCGGGGACGGCCGATCCCGGTGTCTACCTCGCCGGTAACACCAATTGGACAGCACTCGGAGCAAATCCCCTTGCAGGCCCCGGATTCAATACCGCCTTCTTGAGAACGCAAGTCAGCGACGATTCCGTGCCGGCCGGCTCGGACGGCGGTGTGAGCGCCAGGTTCCAGAATGTGCAGGTGGGGTTCAACAACGCGGCGGCCACACTCTGGGACGATTTCAGCGGAACCGGCGGAAACAGCGGCCCGACGGAATTGAGCGCGGCCAAGTGGAGCACACCGGGTGCGGGCAAGAACTGGATGGCCTTGATCGCGGGGAGACTGGCCGGCCACGCGCAGATCACCAGCCTGAGCACCGCCGGCATCCAATCCTTTCAAGCGATCAACTTCAGCAATCCAGCCGTCATCAACACCGTGCAGGCTGACGTCACGGTTTCAGCGTGCAGCAACTCCTTGTCTGGCACCAATCGAGTAGGGCTTGCGGGGAGTTTCTACAATAACGGCACGCCTGGCACGACGCCGCCCGATACCAACCAACCCAACAGCCGCGTCGGCGACGTTTCGGTGAGCCTGTACCTGGATTGCTTCTTCGGACTGCCACGTTTCCAGATCTCTCGCTTCGACACGGCGGCAGGGGCGCAGACCATATTGTCCAATTCCGTGAATCAGACTGTCCCAATGGGTCCTGCCCCGTTCATAGGGAACACGCACACCCTGACCATGAAGTGGGATCCCGCGACGCACTTCCTTACCTTCCAGGTGGATGGCGCGACACCAGTCGTGGTGGATCCCACGACAGTCAACGCCTTCATGAACGTGGCGGCGCCTTACGCAAAACCGGCGAATTCGCCGGGGATGAATTTGTCTGGGTTTCTGTTCGTGCCACCCGCTGGCGCCCCGGCCGTCGGCGCGACCGCGAGCGTGGACTTCAGGGTCAACAACGTGTTTACGGCACCTTAGCTTGCGACCCGAAGACGACACGCGCAGAATTTCATTGTTTCTACTGCAAAGGAGGAATTATGAAGAAGTTGATCGGCTTCGCACTTGGCATAGTGGTTCCCACTTTCATTGTGGCGGGCGGCATGGCGAATCCTGCCTTGGCGCAGAAGACGTCGGAAATGGATGCTGTAAAGGCGGCCAACCAAGCCTTTTATGCAGCGCTCTCGGCGCGGGATATTAACGCCTTCATGAAGGCATGGTCTTCCAAGACTGAAATTAGAAATATAGGCCCAGTAAAGCGGCTGACGTCGGTCGGGATGCTACGAAAAAGGCCATCGAGAGGACCTTCGATGCTTTCCCGGAACTCAAAGTCTCGGCTGAACAAACCTATATACGGATCAACGGATCGACCGCGTGGGTCAGCTGTATCGAGAAAGCGCAAAGGAAAACCAAGAGCGGTGAAACCCAAAGCGGCACCAACTTCGGGACAAGCATCTTTGAGAAGCAGGGAGGCAAGTGGCTCATGGTTTACCACCACGCCTCCGCGATTCCCCAGTAGGCGCACGGCGGGCTCCCCGGATCACGCTTCCTTCGCGAGCCGCGCGCCCTCGCGCTCGTCGACGAAATACAGCAGAACCCCGCCCGCGACAAACAGCGCAACGATGACGAGGACCGCCGCGCGGGAGCTGCCGGTTGCGAGGGCGGCCAATCCCATCAGGAGCGGCCCGAGCACCGCCGCGAATTTTCCGAGCATGTTGTAGAAGCCGAAGAATTCCCCGGCTCTCGCAGCCGGCGTGATGCGCGCAAAAAGCGACCGCGACAGCGACTGGACGCCGCCCTGCACCAGCCCGATCACCACCGCCAGCGCGTAGAACTCCCAGGTGCTTTCCATCCAATAGGCCCACAGCGTGGCCGCAATGTAAGTGCCGAGGCCGATGGTGATCCCGGCTTTCGCGCCAAATCGCGCGCCGAGATGGCCGAAGGCGATGGAAGCGGGAAAACCCACGAACTGCGTGATCAGCAGCGCGACGATGAGCTTCTTCTCGTCGAAGCCGAGAGCCATGCCGTAGTCGAGCGCCATGCGCGCCAGGGTGCCGACCCCGTCGATGTAGAGCAGGTAGGCGAGCAGAAAGAGCAGGACGATCCGCAACCGCCGAATGTCGCGAAACGTTGCGGCGAGCTGCCGGATCCCTGCCGATGCCGCCGACCGCCCCGAGAGGCGGCCCGCTGCGTCCGGCTCCTTGACGAATACAAGGAGTGGAACCGAGAAGATCGCCCACCACAGGGCGACCATGCCGAACGACAGCCGCACCGATTCCGAGACGTCGACGAGGCCGAAGCGAGCGGGCCACAGGACCATCGCGACATTCAAGGCGAAGAGCAGGCCGCCCCCGAGATAGCCCAGCGCGAAACCGAGGCTGGACACCCGGTCGAGCTGGGGTTCGCTTGCGACGCTCACGAGCAGCGCGTCGTAGAAGGAATTGCTCCCGGAGAAGCCGATCACCGCGAGGACGTAGAGCGCGATCGCGAGCGGCCAATCGCCGTGCGCCGCGAACTGCAGGGCGCCGGTCATGACAATCGCCATCGCCGCGAAGAAAATCAGATAGCGCTTCCGCGTCCCGCCCTGGTCGGCGATGGCGCCGAGAATCGGCGAAAGAAGCGCAATGACGATTCCCCCGATAGAATTGGCAAGACCCAATCGAAAAGTCGTGACCGTCGCGTCCGCGCCGTCGCTCCAGTACTGCTTCAGGAACAGCGGGAAAAATGCCGACATCACCGTGATGGCGAACGCGGAATTCGCCCAGTCGTACAGCGCCCAGGACACGACTTTTCGGCGGTCTTCCATTTAGCGTTTCCGGCGTCCTGGTCAGTTACTGCGGTAGCGTCGGGCCAGCAGGGGCTCCCCGGGCGCGTCCTGGCGCGCGATGCGCGCCGCATCATCGTCGCGAGACGCTAGCGCGGTTCGCACGGAACCTACTGCGGCTCGATCTTGGCGAGTCTCAGGTATTTGCCCCAATTCTCGGTTTCCGCCTTGATCAGGGCCGCCATCGACTCGGAGTTGCCCGGGAACGGATCGGTCGCGACGTTCCCGAGGAACTTGCGCGTCTCCTCGCTCGCCGAGATCTGGTTGAACCAGCCGGCGAGCCGGTCGACGATAGCGCGGGGCGTGCCGGCCGGAACGACGACTCCGAACCAGGGCGTGAGGTCGTAGCCTGCGAAGCCCGACTCCGCCATGGTGGGCACCTCCGGCAGCATGCTCAGGCGCGTCGCCGAAGTGAGCGCGAGCATGCGTACGCGGCCCGAGCGTGCCTGCGCCATGAGGAAAGTCACGTCGTAAGACATGAAGTCCACTTCTCCGCCCAGCAGGTCGCTCAAGGCGTTTGGAGCGGCCTTGTACGGGATGTGGGTGCTCTTCAGGCCGGCCATTTCCTTGTAGAGCTCGGCTGCGACGAGGCCCGTGTTGGATCCGGTGGCGTAATTGCCGTCGCCCGGCTTCCTCTTCAGGTACTCGGTCAGCTCGGCGATCGAACGGATCGGCCCTTTCGCATCCACCGCGATCGCGAAGCTCAGTTTGGCGAGCGTCGTGACCGGAGTGAAATCCCTGATCGGGTCGAAGGAGAGCTGCTTGAACATGTGCCGCGCCGCGGCGAGCGTGGAGCTGGCCGGCGTGATCATGATGGTGTAGCCGTCGGGCTTCGCGCGCGCGACGTACTCGGTGGCGATGTTTCCCTGCGCGCCCACCTTGTTCTCGACGAGGACGGGCTTGCCGGCGAGCTTGGCGAGCCTGTCGCTGTAATAGCGCACCAGGATGTCGGCGCCGGACCCCGCCGCGAAGTTGCAGATCGAGCGGATCTCGCGCACCGGATACTCCTGCGCGCCGACGGGCTGCGACGCCAACACGAGGGCGGCCGGGACAAGAGCGATCCGGACCGCGCTTCTGGACGTAAGTCTCACTTCTTTCCTCCGGACTGGCTCGAAGAATCGCTCACCGGTCCTCTTTTAGGCAGCGCGAAATAGAACGTCGCCCCTTCACCCGGTTTGCCCTCGGCCCACGCACGGCCGCCATGGCGGACCACTACGCGCTGCACGATGGCGAGCCCTACACCGGTGCCCGGGAACTCTCTCGTGCTATGCAGGCGCTGGAACACGCCGAACAGCTTGTCGTAATATCGCATGTCGAAGCCGGCGCCGTTGTCCTTCACGTAATAGACGTTCCTCGCATCTTCGCTGACGCCGCCCAGTTCGATCGAGGGGACTTCCCTCGTTCCGGTAAACTTGATCGCGTTGGAAAGCAGGTTGAACCAGACCTGGCGGATGAGCGAGCGGTCGCCCCAGCCGACAGGCAGCGGCTTCAAGACGCACTGCGGCACCTGTTGCCCGGGGACGCCCCGGAGTTCGTCGACAACTTCGCGCGCCAGCTCATCCATGTCGATTTCCACCGCGGAGATGGGGCGTCGCCCGAGTTGGGAGAACGCGAGCAGGTCCTCTATCAGCGTTTCCATCCTTTGAGTGCTTTCGATAATTTTTCCGAGCACGCGCTTGTTCTCGTCACCCAGCTTGTCGCCGCAGGTTTCCCGCAGAATGTTCGAATACCCGTCGATAGCCCGCAGGGGCGCGCGCAGGTCATGCGAGACCGAATAGCCGAAACTTTCGAGGTCTTTGTTTGCGGCCTCCAGCTCCGCCGCCTGCTTGCGCACCACTTCCGTGGTTCGGGCGAGGTCGACGAATACCGACACCTTGGAGCGGAGAATATCCGGCTGAAGGGGCTTGAAGACGTAATCCACCGCACCCACGGCGTAGCCGCGGAACACCTGGACTTCGCTCTCGTAGCTCGCCGTGAGAAATATGATCGGGGTATGCCGGCTGCGTTCGCGTTCGCGAATCAGCTCCGCGGTTCGGAACCCGTCCATTTCGGGCATCTGGATGTCGAGCAGGATCAGGGCGAAATCGTGCGCGAGCAGCTCCCGCAGCGCTTCCTGGCCCGACCTCGCGGTGATCAGCCTCTGCCCGAGCGGCTCGAGTATCGCCTCCAGAGCCAGCAAGCCCCCGGGCTCGTTGTCTACAAGGAGGATGTTTACCGTCTCACGCACCGTCTGGACCTCCACTCCGGATCGCTAAACGTCGAGTTCCGGATAATGCCTGAAGATGTCGTGCTGATTGAACGCGATGCGCCGCTTCGATTCGAGGTAAGCGGCGATACGCGGCCGCGCCGCGACGCGCTCGTGCAGCGCGACCGACCGCGGATATTTCGGCTCCAGCCTTCCCATCGCGCCGGGAAAAGCATAGCGCAAGCCCGCGATCATCTGGAAGAGCGACAGGTCGGCGTAGGAAAACGCCTTGCCGAGCAGCCATCCGCCTTTTTCGCGTCCGAGCACCCGCTCGAAGTAGCCGAGGAATTTCGGCAGCCGCGCGGCGGCGAAGTGCGCGGCGCGGCGCTTCGATTCGGGCTTCTGGTCCTCGTAGTAGAACGCGCCCCCGATCGGGTGATGCGCGTCGTGCACTTCGACCAGCCAGTCGGCGATAGTCAGCTGGAGCTGGTGCGCCCAAATCCGGGACGCCCCGCTTTTCGGCACGAGGCCGTGGCGCGGGGCGAGCCACAGGAGAATGTTCGCCGTCTGCGCGATCACCAGTTTCCCCGCTTTCAGAAACGGCGGTGCGAACGGCAGGCGTCCGTCGGATTTGCCTTCCAGGAAACGCGTCAGTGCCGGAACGCCGCGCCGTGGCGCTCGCGCGACATCGAGGTACTCGGCGCCCGCTTCCTCCAGCGAGAGCCGCACGAATTCTCCGCGGCCTTGTATCGAAGGCCAGTAATAGAGTTCGTAGCGCATGGGTCCTCCAGGGTCTCAAGGATTCAAGATGGATGGCGCGATTGCGCGCGGGCACCGGGCGTCGCGGGCAGGCCCCAACCGGGACGCGCGCGAAACAGGAGAAAGAACGCGATCCCAGTCGTCACCAGGCTCCAGGCGATGCCGTTGACGAACGCCGTGCGGTAGGAGCCGGTCATGTCGAAAATCCATCCGGGCATCCAGCCGCCGAGTGCCATGCCCACGAGCGTCGCCATGATGACCGTGCCGGTGCGCGTGCCCGCTTCGCGCGGGGCGAAGTACTCGCGCACGATAAGGGGGTAGGAGGGCACGATGCCTCCCTGAAAGAGACCGAAGAGCGCCGAGACCACGTAGAGCGCGGCGAGGCCGTCGAAGGGCAGGAACAGCGCGAGCGCGGTTGCCTGGAGCGCGGCGCCAAGCAGCAGCGTGCGCAACCCCCCGATGCGGTCGGCGATCCAGCCCGAGGCGAGGCGGCTGACAATGCCGAACCCCATCATCAGCGCGAGCATCTCGGCGCCGCGCGCGGCGGGAAAGCCCAGATCCGCGCAGTACGCGACCATGTGCACCTGCGGCATGGACATCGCGACGCAGCACGCGACCCCTGACACGCACAGCAGCCCCTGCAGCTGGTTGGGGGAGAACCCGAGCGGCCGCTCGGGGTTCGACGACGCTCCCCGCGCACCCGCACCCGCCGGCGGAAGCCCGGAGATCGCGGGCGGCTTCCGGCGGAGGGCGAGCGCAAGCAGCGGCATTGCGAACAAACAGATCAGGCCGGTCCCCATGTAGGTCGCGCGCCACCCCGCGGTGTCGATGAAGTGCTGCATGAGCGGCGGCCACACCGTGCCCGCGAGGTAGTTGCCGCTCATCACGATCGCCACCGCAATGCCGCGCCTGCGCGTGAACCACAGCGTGATGTCCGCGACCAGCGGAACAAACGTGCCTGAAGTTCCGATCCCGATCAGCAACCCATGGATCGCCGTGAACTGCAGGAGGTTCTGCGAAAAACGCGCGGCGATGAAGCCGAACCCAAGGCTCACCGAGCCGAGGAGCACCGGAACGATCACCCCGAAACGGTCCGAGAGTCTCCCCATCAGCATGCCCCCCAGCCCGAACCCGATCATGGTGAGCGTGAAGGGAAACGAGGCATCGCCCCGCGCGATGCCGAACTCCGCCTGCAGCGGCGGCAGCACCACCGCCATCGAGTACATCCCCGAGCCGCCGATCGTCATCAAGGCAAGCGCGATCCAAAGGCGGGTCCAGGCGTACGGGGAATCGGCGTCGTGCGATGTCTGGAGGGTTCTCATGTCAGGCGCGCTCGGCGCAGCGTGAACGCGAGCAATGCTGCGGTCACGGCGAGCAGCACCAGAGCGGAAAGGGCGAGCGACCAGTGGATGCCGATGAGCCCGCCCACGACGCCGATGGTCACGCCGGAGAAGGCGCGCATGCCGAGGGCGGACAGGATGTAGAGCCCGATCACGCGGCCGCGAATCGGCGCCGGCGCGTGCAGCTGCACCAGCGTCTGCGCCATGGCGTTGAACGAAAGCTCGAGGAAGCCCACGACGAACAGGATCGCGAGGGCGAGCGCGTAGGACGTCGAGGCGGCGAAGCCGCCGATCGCGCAGCACCACAGCATCGCCAGCAGCAGCGCCGTGCGCGGTCTGGCCTGAAGGAGGCCGCGGCTCTCGAGCAGGAATCCCGCGAACAGCGCTCCCGCCGCATCGGCGGCGAGCAGCATGCTGTAGGACAGGTCGGGATCGCCGTGGCCGAGGTCGTGCGCGAACTCCGGCATCTGCGGCTGGTAGCCGTTGCCCACGAAGAACGACGTGACACCCGCGAGCAGGACCATCGAGACGATGGTGCGGCTGCCGGAGATGGCGCGGATTGTGGAGACGATGTCGCTGAACCCCTTCACCGCGCGCACCGGCGCGGGCGCGCCCCGCCTGAAGCGCGGCCCGTAGGGCGCCTTCCACAGCCACCACACGAGCGGGAGGTAGATGAGCGCGTTCAGCAAGAGGCCGTGCGCCGGGCCGAGCGCGAGGAGGAAAACCCCGCCCACCGCCGGCCCGAGCAGCAGTCCGAGGTAGCGCGCCGTGGCGGACAGGCGCACCGCGCTCTGGAGATTCGCCGTGCCGACGATGTCGTGGATCAGGAGCTGCGCGGAAGGGTGCCAGAACACGCCGGCGAATCCGTGTATGACGAGCAGCGCCGCGGCGTGCCACATCTGCAGCGTGCCGGTAAGGAACAGCACGCCCCAGCCGAGCGAGGCGGCCACGAACAAGGCCATGCCGATCTGGATGATGCGCCGCGGGTCGAAGCGGTCGGCGAGCGCGCCCGACAGCACCGAGAAGAAGAGAAACGGCAGCCAGTGCGAGAGCATCGCGAATCCGCCGAGCGCCGGCGAGTGGAATTTCTGGAAAATGATCCAGTAGCTGATCACGTGCTCGATCGAATCGGCCATCATCGCCAGCGCCGAGCCGGCGAAATAGGCGCGGTAGCCGGGG
>WNGG01022280.1_pt1 | contig 12064 bp, 17 predicted proteins | sample 5400661 | NCBI WGS metagenome assembly WNGG01 (sample SAMN13153372, study PRJNA577476) | soil metagenome | isolation source: 100 cm soil or saprolite under Garry oak tree replicate 1 | place: USA:California | collected 2016-06-15 | reverse complement strand
GATCTCGATCGGTTTCCCGATCGGCGTGACGCGCGCCGACAAGGACTTCTACGCGCTTCTGGTGGCGAATTCGTACCTCGGCGAGCACCGCACCTTCAACGGCCGGCTGATGAACAAGATGCGCGGCGATCGCGGTCTCAACTACGGAGACTACTCGTACACCGAGAGCTTCATCCAGGACGGCGGCAGCACCTTCCCGCTCACGAACATCCCGCGCCGGCAGCCGTTCTTCAGCATCTGGATCCGCCCGGTTCCGCCCGTCAATGCCCTGTTCGCGCTGCGTCAGGCGACGCGCGAGCTGAAGATGCTCGTGGACCGCGGCCTCAGCGCGCAGGACTTCGAGGCGACCCGCAAGTACCTCCTGAACTACTCGCGTTTGTGGGCGCAGGACCAGAGCCGCCGGCTCGGCTACCAGTTGGACTCCGAGTTCTACGGCACGAAGTTCTTCATCGACCGGGTCCAGGAGGAGCTGCCGCGTCTGAAGCTCGAGGACGTCAACGCTGCCGTCAAGCGCCATCTGCAGGCGGCGAACCTGGCGGTCGCCATCGTCACCGAGAACGCCGCGGCCCTGAAGGAGACGCTCCTGTCCGGAAAGCCGACGCCGATCACCTACCAGACCCCGACCACGAGCGAGGCGCTCCTCAAGGAGGACAAGGAGATCGAGTCGTTCCGTCTCCCCCTGAACCGGGAGCGCCTGCTGATCGTCAAGGCGCAGGAGCTATTCGAGAAGTAGTCGTGAAGAAGAGCGCGCCGGTCGCCTTCGTCTTCCACGAGGACTGCCTCGGGCACTCGAACGGGGCCGGGCACCCCGAGCGCCCGGAGCGCATCGCGGCGATCCGGGATCATCTGAAGAGACACGGTCTCCTCGACCGGCTGCTCGTCATCCGACCCGAGCCCTGCCCCATCGACGTCATCGCGCGCGTCCACACCCGCGAATACATCGAGTCGATCCGCCGGGCCTGCGAGCGGGCCCCCGTGCAGCTCGACCCCGACACCGCCGTCTCCTCCGGGTCGTGGAACGCGGCCCTGCTGTCGGCAGGGGGCGCCGTGGCGGCGTGCGACGCGATCGTTTCGGGGACGGCGCGCGCCGCGTTCGTGTGCACCCGGCCGCCCGGGCACCACGCCGAAAGCGACCGCGCCATGGGCTTCTGTCTGTTCAACAACATCGCGGTCGCCGCGCGGCACCTTCAAGAGAGGCACCGGCTGGGGCGCGTCCTGATCGTCGACTGGGACGTGCACCACGGCAACGGCACGCAGCACATGTTCGAGGACGACGACAGCGTCTTCTATTTCAGCACGCACCAGTACCCGTTCTACCCGGGGACCGGCTCGGCCCGCGAGACCGGCACCGGCCGCGGCGCGGGGCACACCCTGAACTACCCGATGCTCGCCGGCTCGGGGGACGAGGAGTACATCCAGGTGTTCCGGGAGGTGCTGCGCCCGGAGATCGACCGCGTGCAGCCCGAGGCGATCCTGATCTCCGCCGGGTTCGACGCGCACCGCGACGACCCGCTGGCCGGCATGGCCGTGACCGAGAAGGGGTACGCCGCCATGACCACGATCCTGAAGGAGGCCGCGGACAGGCACTGCGACGGCCGGGTCGTTTCGCTCCTGGAGGGGGGCTACAACGTGGAGGCGCTCGGCGCCTCCGTCGAGGCGCACCTGCGCGCCCTGGGCGCCTTCAACGGACCGGCTCGCCGGGAGCCAGTGTCCTGAGCCCGAGGGCGTGGATCTCCCGGCCGATCATCTCCCGCAGGGCGTCGTTGACCATCCGGTGACGATCCAGGAGGGGCTTCCCCTCGAACGCCGCGGAGACGACGACGACCTCGAAGTGCCCGCCACCCGCCGCCGCCCCCGCGTGCCCGGCGTGCCGCGCGCTGTCGTCGTGGATCTCGAGGTGCACTGGGGCGAATCTCTCGCGCAGGATCGCCTCGATACGCTCGCGCACGGTGGAGGCGCTCATCCCGGCCGCGGACAAAAGCGGCCGCCCGATCCCCTGCGCGATGGCCCGATCGTAGACGAGAGAGGCGGCCGCGAGGTCTTCGAGGCCGACACCGATCGACTTGAACAGCGTGATCTCGTGGTCGTCCCGCCGCCCCGGCTTCGCGCCGACCACGACGTCCTTGAGCTCGACGGCGCGCTCGATCGGCGCCCCGCCGCCGACGGCGAGCAGGTCGCCCGCCTCCAGACGCGCCTGGTCGATCGAGTCGACGACGATCAGGCCGGCGCGACCGACCGCCTCTTCGTCGAGCTCGCGGCGATCCGCCCTGTTGCTCCCCACCGCGTTGAGGTGCGTTCCGGGCCGCAGCCATGCCCCCTCGAGGACCGGCTTCGCCGACGACGTGGCGGTCACCACGATGTCCGCGCCGCGCACCGCCTCCTCGGCCGATTCGCACGGCACAGTCTTCACGCCGCACGCCGCCTCCGTGTCCCGGCAGAACTCACGCAGACGATCGCGGTCCCTGCCGAAGGCCCGGATCTCCTCGAGCCGCCGCACGATCGCGACCGCCTTCGCCTGACCGCGCGCCTGCCAGCCCGTCCCGATGATCGCCAGCGAGCGCGCCTCCTTGCGCGCCAGCCGCCGCGAAGCCACGCCTGAAGCCGCGCCCGTGCGCGTCTGCCCGAGCCGGTCCCCCTCGATCACCGCCAGCAGGCTGGAGTCCGTCGCGTCGAACAGCAGGACCACGAATCGCGCCCCGCCGCGCGACGTGGCGTAAACCTTCGCGGCCAGCCTTCCCCAGACCTCCGACCCCGCCGCCAGCGCGTGCAGCATCGCGCCGCGCACCACCGCCCGGGCCCGCGGCCTGTTGTCCGCACGCCCCTCCCCCCATTGCCGGAATACGGCCTCGACCGCTTCGATGCAGGCCTCCATCGGAAGCAGCCGCGCGACGTCATCCTCAGTCAGATAGAGAGTCATGGCATGAGGATGTTAGCCCATGTCCGCCCCGGCCGCCCCGCTGCATCCACTACCGCAGTCGAAGCCCCGAGAACCTTGTTGAGGCCGGGGAGTTGGGCGTATAGTCCAGGACAACGATCGCTAGCGGGTCTCACATGACTATCATCAAGATGGCGGTCCACGGCTTGAGGGCATAGTGTTTGCTCGAACCGGGCTGAAGGGCCCGACCCTCGGGCCGTTGCGAGATGCGTCGTTGTGTCACGTCCTTGACGTCCTCGCGGCCGTTATTGCGTTATACAGATCAGCCTCAAATGAGTTATACGGCCGTCTTGCTAGGTTTATTGGGTTATCTAGTTCAGTACAATTGGCGTGATGCGGATAGTTCTGTGCAGAGGCCAGGGTGGCATCGATGAATGATCAAGACTCTGGTGTTCGAGGCAGGCCTCTCGAGGCAGCGTTGTGGTTCGTGCGGTCGGCTTCTCAGCTTGCGGGGGTTCGGCGCATCGCGCTCATCGGGTCCATGACGACCAGCCGCTCAAGCCCGAAAGACGTTGACCTGCTCGTGCACGTTGCCGACGACCTTGATCTCACGCGGTTGGCAGCATTGGGTCGACAGCTCAAGGGTCGGCTTCAGAGTCACAGCCGCGGTGCAGATGTTTTCTTGGCAGATGAACGCGGGCGGTACCTCGGGCGCACGTGTTCATGGAAAGTGTGCAGACCAGGGGTCCGGGCGTCATGCGACGCTCGGCATTGCGGTCTCCGGCCGTACCTGCATGACGATCTCGCTGCAGTTCGGCTCGCAGACTCGCTCATTGCGGCACCACCTCTTGATCTCTGGCCTGTCGTGGTGCGCAGGGGTACACTCCCGGCTGACGTTGAGCGGGCGCTTGCCAGTCTTGCGATACCGCATAACAACCGGTTGCAGGTGACGGCGGGCGGGTTGGGAGTCGATATGCCGGCGCGTTGGGCGTACGCCCGCCGCACCTGAACCGGAGCGTTAGACCGTCTGCGGGCGACTCCTTGGAAAAGGGCTTGTGATGAGAAGGAGACTTTGGCCTCCAATCATGGCGGTCGTTCTGCTCGCCGTTCCGCGGATCGCCCATGCGCAACAGGCGCCAGACCCGCGGGTCGCTGACCTGGTGCGCGCCGGCAAAGTTCGGATTGGGCTGTTCTCCGGTCAGTACACCAAAGATCCAGTCACCGGTGAGGTGAAGGGCGTGTGGGCAGACGTGGCTCGGGCGCTTGCGGCCCGCGTCGGGGTCCAGCTAGTGCTCGTGGAACATCCGACTCCACCGAAGATGGTGGAGTGCCTGAAAGCAGGCGCTTGCGACGTTGGGTTTCTCGGATACGACCCGGCTCGGGCTGCGGATGTAGAAGGATTCTCACCGCCGTTCATCGAATTCGACTATACCTATCTGGTGCCGGCCAGCTCATCGATCCGCAGTGCCGCCGACGCGGACCGGCTCGGCGTTCGCGTTGCCGTGGTTCATGCGCACGCCTCGACTTTGAGTCTGACCCGCGTGCGGAAACAAGCCGAGCTGGTGAGCGTCGACACCCCGGACAGCGCTTTCGAGCTGCTGCGTACGGGACGTGTAGATGCCTGGGCATCAGCTCGCCACCTGCTTGTCGATTATTCGGCCCAGCTGCCCGACTCGCGCGTTCTCGAGGACCGCTACGGGGTGAACCGCCCCGCGGTCGTCGTAGCGAAAGGCGAGGCCGCACGCCTTGCCTACATCAGCGAGTTCATTGAGGAGATCAAGGCGTCGGGGTTCGTGCAGCAAGCAATTACGCGCTCTGGTTGGCGCGGGGTCCGAGTAGCGCCTCCCCAAGCCCCTACGCCCAGAAGTGAGCGTCCGCGATAGCACTCATCAGCGGCCTAACTCGCAGTGGAGCGGGGCGCGCACGCTGGCGGTCTAACAAGCGCTTGAAGCTGACGGCGCGCGTAGATTAGGGAATGAGTCTTTCTTCAGCGCGCCGCAGCTTAAGCGCGATCCGTTGGGCCGAAAGGGACGGACTTCAGAGTGAGCATTCTCGTATTCACGTGGGTTGCGGTCGCGCTAGATGTCACGCTTCTAGTGTTCTTGACGGTTCTGTGGTTTCAGGCCCCGCAGATGCGTAGCCGCCTGGCTATGATTTTTGGTGCGCTCACGCCGATCTACTCCGCTTATGCTGGCATGGCGATAATGTATCTGTCCCATCCGGCGCATTTATGAGCGGAGTCGCGTTCTTCTTGATGTGGGCACCGACCTTTGGAGGCGTAGTAATCTCGCTGCTGTTTGGTATTGTCATGTCAGGAATTCCGCGACCAAGGAACCTATATGCACGCTTTTGCATTGGGTGTTCGATCCCGGCGATTCTCATCATTTGGTTCCTATACTGTCGAAATTGATTTCCCAGCTGGGGCTGATTCGGGCTAACCGCCCGCTGCACCTGACGGCGGGCGTCCGGTCCGGGGAAGCCTCCCGCTCGCCCACCGCAGGTGAGCGAGGCATCATGCCGACAGGAGACCGGGCTAGGGGTGAGCGTCTCGCGACGGGTGAGCCGAGCTCCAAGGGGGGAGGAATCCCATAATGTCCGAGGAAGTGTCGACGATCCGCCTGTATTTGATGAGGGTCGTGTACCTGGGTAATTTCGTGATGCTCGGATTCAACGTGTGGCCCAGAATCCTCCACCAGGACCAAGCGTGGGATCCATTGCCGGGCGTGGCCTTCAGCTTTTGGGCGGCGTTGTGCGTTCTGTCGGGTTTGGGAATTCGCTATCCGTTAGCGATGTTGCCTTTGCTATTGCTGCAGCTGTTCTACAAGTCCGTATGGTTAATGGCGGTCGCGATTCCGTTGCGGTCTGCCGGCCGATCAACAGAGCTCACGAATATCTTCATATCAGGGGCGGTTGCGGATTTAATCGTAATTCCTTGGCCCTATGTTGTAAGACACTACGTGATGAAGCACGGGGACAGATGGAAATGAGCGCTCAGGTCCGTTAGCGCGACGGGCGGCATGACCACCCGCTGCACCTGACGGCGGGCGTCGGGCCCGCGGAGGCCTTCAGCCTCCTGCTCGCCCGCCGCAGGCGAGCGAGGCGTTAGACGTAGCTCGGGACGGAATCGCTAGAGAACGAAGGACATGAAGCTGAAAGTGATATTTGGCATTCTAGCCGTTCTGAGCCTCCTTCAGTGTAGCGGGGGCAGCGCTCCCACTTCCCAGGCACGTACGCTCCCTTCCGGCAGGACCATCCAGGTCCTGGGGGTCGGAACAATCAATTTTCCAGAGGGTGGCCCGGCTCTCATGCTGAAATATGAGACAGGAATCGACATGAAGGACCGAGCAGCGTTGCGGCAAGAGGCCGATGAGATTTGGGTCGAGTTCCAAGCCGAGGCAGAGCGTGCCAACGTCGCGAGCGCCATCCTCAGCGCCAACTCGAAGCCGCAGGGTGCCCTCATCCAGCAGGCCCAAGGATATAACTTTGTATTCGAGAAAGATTCAACCGGGGTGTGGAAGCCGCAGCTTAGCCGGAGCGTTGGGCAGACTGGGGGTTGAAGTTATGAAATGTGACTTCATGAGCTCCGCCATAGTTCGCGCAGTTGTGACCGCCAGCGCCGTGTCGTTCGTGCTCGCCTCGGAAGGGGATCGAGAAGCCTCATTAACTCTCCTTGCGAACACCATCAACTCGGCTGTAGCCGCACAAGTCGAGAACGGGCGAGGCTGGCATGCTCTTCAGAAGGCCTGGGACCTGATGCTTGCCTATCGCATTCGCTACCAAGAATGGCCGGATGGAGCTGAGGCAGTTGCAGATGCTCTACGGAATCTTCAAGGCTCCCCATGGCGCTGCGAAACTCACGATGATCCATGGGCGCCGGCACTGTGCGGCCTGCTGCTTGACGATTCGCGCGCCACTCTCAAGGCTGTGGATCACCTTGCGTCACAGCCAAGGGGTGGGTTCTGTGGCAACGCCATGGCTGCCGAGGACTTCGCGTTCCGAGAGCTCGAGGCATGGGCTCACCTCAGAGTTGGCGACTACGACTCGACGCTTGAGGCGATCGCTGCCGCGGAGAAGGACCGGGGTCTTGCAAACATAGACGTTGGCTCCCAGCGTTGGGCACTACTGTGGGGCTTGGCCTCGCTGGCTAATGAGGAAAAAGGCCAGCACGCGGCGGCAACCAGTTTCGCGCGGCGCGCCAAAAAAGCCTGCTCGCACCCCCGCGATTCGTGGGATCTGTACTATGAGTCAGATCCCCAGGTAGCGCGTGCAGTGTGTAGGGCCCTTGAGCAACTTGTCAACACTCTGACTGAGTGAAGGTGACAAGCTGCTCAACTACCCGCCGCAGCCGTCGGCGGGCGGCAGATGCGGGATTGAATCGCCGGGGATATGCGCCCGCCGCGGCTGGGCGGGAACGTTGGCCAAGCCCATGAGAGTTTACGATATCAAGGACGAGCAGGGTCGGGTGTTCGCGTTTGAGGTCGACAACACCTTTCTTGGCCGTCGCGGGTTGCGTAAGCTTGTCCAGACCATCCCAGGTGCTCAGGTTGTGGGTGATCTCAGGGGCGATGAGTTTTGCGCATTCAAGCTGGGGGACGTGACCTTTGTAGCGTTCGAGCCATTTGGCGACAATAGCAGATATTGGGTCGGGCCCAAGCCACCTCGCTGGGTGCCCGAAATCGAGGCCGTACTGAATCGCTTTCGCCGTGCGAGAATTTTCTGTGGCTTCGTCGCCAGGTGATGTCACGAGTTGTCGACCGACTCCGGGCGCGTCGGGCCGGCATTGATTCTTCGCGGCTCGATCCGGGGCTAGAGGGAAGCGATGCTGGCCAACAACCGGCTGAAGCAGACGGCGCGCGGGAGGTCGGTGTCGGAGTCGCTGCGGCGCACGCGCGCCGCAGCTTAGCCGGAGCGTTAGGCCACCAACAGCGTCCTTTGACCAAGGTAAGCAGGAACCAGCAGATGGCTAGTCCAGCCAAACGGGTCTCGACGTCACAGAGCTCGGTCATACTGTGGCTGCTTGATTCTGACCCTTCGATCCGCTGGCAGGTGATGCGCGACCTGACTGATGCGCCCGCGGACGAGGTCGGGGCCGAGCGTGCAAGGGTCGCGACCGAGGGCGCGGGCGCGCGGCTGCTCGCCCTTCAGGCGCCGGACGGGCGGTGGGGCGGCGCCGCGTGGAACCGCGGGTGGGACTCGACGATGCACGTCCTGTTACTCCTGAAGGAGATGGGTCTCGATCCCACCAGCGACGGGGCACGGCGCGCGGTGAGCCTCGTCCGCGACCGCGTGACGTGGCAAGGATGCGGTCCTCAGGAAGCGGACGACAATCCCTTCTTCGCCGGCGAGGTCGAGCCTTGCATCAACGGGCAGGTCGGGGCGGTCGGCGCCTACTTCGGCCAGGACGTCCGGGGCATCGTCGACCGGCTGCTCGCCGAGGAGCTGCCCGACGGCGGCTGGAACTGCGAGGCCGCCAACGGGTCGACGCGGTCGTCGTTCAACACCACGATCTGCGTGCTCGAAGCCCTGCTCGAATACGAACGGGCCGTCGGGGGCAGCCCAGAGCTGACCCGGGCCTCTCTCCGTGGGCAGGAGTACCTCCTCGAGCGCCGACTCTTCCGCCGGAGGTCGACCGGCGAGGTGATCGAGCGAGATCGCAAGGGCGACGCCGCGTGGACGCGCTTCGCCTTCCCGACGTGGTGGCATTACGACGTGCTGCGGGGGCTCGAGTACCTGCGCCGCGCCGGCGTCGCGCCCGACGAGCGCGTAGCCGAGGCGATCGACCTGGTGGCGTCGAAGCGCGACGACGACGGCAGGTGGCCGCTCGAGACCCGGTACCCCGGCAAGATGTTGGTCGAGACGGACGAGGGCGAGGGCCGGCCGAGCCGGTGGAACACCCTCCGCGCCTTACGAGTGTTGGACTGGTATTCAGCACGAGACTAACGCACACGTGACGATGATGATGGCGGGTCTTATCATCATGTTCGGTTGCACTCTAGTCGCCCGGATCATGCGCGAACGGTCTCTGCAGCTCCTGAGCGCCGAACAGAAGGTTCAACTGGTCGACTCGTTTTCGCGCAACCGCGTTCTCTACCTGGCAATCATGTTCGGGGTGGTCATTCTCTATGTGCTGGCGAACCGACTTGCCATGTCCTTTGAGGTCACGTATTTGCTTGTGCTCGTGGTGCCCATCATTGGACTTTTGGTGTGGTCACACGTCGCAAGCATGAGCAAACTACGGGCCCTCGGAATCCCAGACGCATACATCCGCACATTTCACCGTTCGCGGTTGTTGGTCTATGTGGGGATAGCTACATTTGTAGCTCTCGTACTTGTCGATTTCGCAAAACGGTGACCTCGCCTGGGTCGGGTGTCCGCCCGTGCCGTGTGGCGTGGCAACCCGTCACGATTGTCATGCTCATTGCTGTGTTGCTTCTTCCGGGGGCTTTCGCCGCACCGTCACCGAATGACGACGAGTGTGGTAAGGGTGCGAAGGTGCCCCGCCTCACACATAAGTCCGAGCCGGTTTATCCAGCCGACGCCCGAAGGCATCATGTGGAGGGTAGCGTGACCCTGCAGGGACGCGTCAATGAGACGGGCACCGTAGATAACATCAAGGTGCTGAACGTCCAGGCGACAGATGTCTCCTTCATTGAGAAATTCCAAGACGCCGCAATTTCCGCCCTGGGGAAATGGCGATACCGACCGGGCACAATTGATGGCAAGCCGGTCCCCGTGTACTTTACGGTCACGATGGACTTCGTGTTGTGACATGCCTATAGAAATCGGACATGTAGAGGCGATCTTCCGGTATCCCGTGAAGTCCATGGGCGGCGAACGACTCGAGGTCGCCAAGCTGGGATGGCACGGCCTCGAGGGTGACAGGCGTCTTGCATTCCGGCGGCTTGACGACCGCAGCGGGTTCCCGTGGCTGACGGCAAGCAGGCTTCCCGACCTGGTCCTGTTTGTCCCGCACCGACGCGAAGACGGTGCCCAGGGAGAACTTCCCACGCATGTTCGCACGCCCGATGGCAAAGAGATGCTTGTCTTCGGGGAGGACCTGGCGACGGAGGTCGGACGCCGGTACGGGGCTCCGGTGCAGATGATGCAATTGAATCAAGGCATCTTCGATGAAGGGAGCATCTCCGTGATCGCCTCCGATACGGTGCGCGAGATCGGACGACTCGCAGGGCGGAGCCCGGACGTGCGACGGTTTCGCCCAAATGTTGTGGTCCGTTTACTGCGATCGGTTCCCTTCCAGGAGGACGAGTGGTTGGGCGGTGTGCTCTCATTCGGCGAGGGGGACGACGCCCCCGCCATCACCGTCACGATGCGCGACGTTCGCTGCTCGATGGTGAACCTTGATCCCGACTCGGCAAGTCCTGCTCCAGAAGTGCTCAAGACGGTCGTTCGTGCAAACCAGAACAACGCGGGAATCTACGGAGCGGTTACTCGCATCGGTCGACTGGCGGTCGGACAGAGCATAATCCTCCATCCGGCGGCCGAGACAAGGAAACTGGGGGAGGTAGGTGCTGATCATCATGAAATCGGCAGACAGGATGCTCAAGAAACTTCGTGACCTGTGCCTGTCGCTCCCCGGGGTCTCTGAAGTCGAGGCCTGGGGGCATCCCAATTTTCGGGTCGGAAAGAAAACCTTCGCTGTGTTCGAGTTCTACCGTGGCCGCCCTTCTGTCGCGGTGAAAGCGGCGGATGGTGTCCAGCCGCTCTTGATCGACGAGGTTCGATTCTTTCGCACCCCCTACATCGGCAACCGTGGCTGGGTCAGCGCCTGGGTGGATCGCGAGGTGGACTGGCGCTTGTTGAAAGACTTGGTCAAACGGAGCTACAGCCTCAACGCTCCCAGGAGCCGGCCGAAACGATCGTCGGCTCGCACAAGGGAGGGCCGCAATTAATGGCATACCAAGGCGCGCCGCAATTTAGCCGTTCGGCAGACGCTCAGGGAGGACCCGATGGCGGGGGCCAGGCGTGTGTACAGGGCAATCTTCGTTCTCGCAGCCTCATTGCTGCTCGCGGGGCAAACCAGCGCACAGACGCCAGGCGAGCCACATGAGATGACCGTATTGCTGCCGTTGCTGAGCGTCACGCTGCCCGCGCCGTTGGCACGCGTGCTTTCCGATTGCGAGCTCGCCTGGCGGAACAAAACAGTGAGTCGGACAGGGAGAGCCGGCTGATGACCGGGTTGTTTCCACCGTCGGTGCCGGGGAATCGGCAACGGCCGGGCGGCACGTGGCTCAAACGCGCCACCACGGGGGCGCTGGTCTTTGGCGTGGTGGCGTTCGCGCGTCTTTTCCTGTCGGTGTTCTTTCGCGGATTCAAGTCATCGCAGGTCTACAAGGAAGCGGTGGCGAAAGCGAGGTCGAACTCGGAAGTGCGAAGAGAGCTCGGTGAGCCTGTCCGTCCTGGGTGGTGGGTGAACGGCAGTTTGAGAGTGAGCGGTCCGTCGGGTATCGCGAGATTCTCGACGCCGCTGCACGGACCGGCGGGCCGGGCCATGCTGCACGTGCAGGCGCAGAAGGTCTCGAACCGGTGGCGCTTCGAGGTCCTGGAGGTCGCGGTGGAGGGGAGGAGCGAGCGTATCCGTCTCCTCGAGGGCGGGGCCCAGGGTCAGGAGTTTCTCGTTCGCGCATGAACGCACGGGGATCGTGAGCCGATTCGGCCGAGGGTCTTGCAGGAGGTCTCGATGTCCGGTTCGTATCTGATCGATGTGCCGCGCGGGATCGTATTCTCGAGGGGATGGGGGGTGCTGACGGACGCCGAGATCTTCGCCCATGCGGAGAGCCTGCGGTCGAATGCCCGCTTCGACCCCGGCTTTCGGCAGATCGTCGATTTCCGTGAACTGAGAGAGATTCGACTGACCGGCGCGGGGGTGCACGCCGTCGCCCAGAACAACCCGTTCCGGCGCGACGCGCGACGCGCGTTGGTGGTGGTCACGGACGAGGCCTTCGGGCTGGCCCGCATGTTCGAGCTCTTCACCGAAGCCGATCCTGAGCAGTTCCGGATCTTTCGCGAGATCGGGCCCGCGCTGGAATGGATCGGTCTGGATCCAAACACCCCGTGGCCGGGCCAGATGCCCGACGCAACCTTTGAGGTGCCGTGAGGCTCGCCCGGACCGGCGACCTCGAGCCTTGACCGAGATGACGCTCGACGAGCGGCTGGCCGCCGCCGGGCTGA
>WNGG01007519.1_pt1 | contig 12065 bp, 16 predicted proteins | sample 5400661 | NCBI WGS metagenome assembly WNGG01 (sample SAMN13153372, study PRJNA577476) | soil metagenome | isolation source: 100 cm soil or saprolite under Garry oak tree replicate 1 | place: USA:California | collected 2016-06-15 | reverse complement strand
CGCGACTGGAACGTGCGCCCGCCGATCGTCAGCGGCTCATCGCGCACCGTCTCGACTGCAGTGGTCATCCGCCCCCCACAAAGTGAACGAGCTCGATCGCGTCCCCTTCGGTTACCTTCACGTCACCCAGCGCGGGCCGCCGCACAATGCGGCGATTGTGCTCGACCACGACCGCCCGGGGATCGAGCTCGAGCTGGCTCAGCACGTCGAGCAACGACGCCCCCGGTGTGACCCGCTTATGTTCTCCGTTGATTACGACATCCACTCCCGCATCCTCCGCGCAGCCTCGGCCGGCTCGACGTCGTCCCACAGGGCACGAATCGCGGCCACACCGTAGGCTCCGCTGTTTCTCACCTCGCGCACCCGTTCGGCGGTGATGCCGCCGATCGCGATCACCGGAAGTCCGTCGACCGCTGACGCGATCCCCTGCAGGCGTTGCAGTCCCAGCGGCGCGCGTCCCGGATGTGAGGCGGTGGCGAAAACCGGCCCTACAACAAGATAGTCGGCCCCTTCCGTCCTTGCGGCTTCGGCCTCCGCCAAGTTGTGCACCGACTTACCGATCCACCACAGCGGGTTGAGCGCGCGGGCCGCACTGACGGGCAGACTGCCGTGGGCGAGCTGCACGCCGGCGGCTGGAACGCTCAGTGCCACATCCAGACGATCGTTGACGAAGAGTCTGACGGTCTGACTGTCGGACAGTCGGACGGCCAGCTCGTAATGCTCGCGGCCGCTGAGCGAACGGCCGCGTGCATGAAACGCCAGCTCCGAGCCGCCGCCTCTGGCGAGCTCACGCGCGATGTCCGGCAAGTCGGCGCGCCGCGCGATGCGCTCGTCGGTGATCGCATGCAGCCGCGGCAGCGGCGTTCTCACGTGAGCCGGGTACCGGCCTTCAGCCGAGCGCCGCGCAGCCAGTCGTCCGTCGTCATGCGCGCCTTGCCGGCCGGTTGCACTTCGAAAATCTCGACCGTGCCGCCCGCCGTGTCCTTGAACGGACCCGTGGCGATCACCAGCGACCCGTCCGCCGCGAGCACTTCGCCGGGGGCGCCGGTGCCGGGGAAGGCGGGGTGGTTCACCTTCGGATTGAAGAGCTTGAGCTCGACACCGTTCAGCTCGGTCCAGGCGCCGGGCCGCGGATCGAGGCCGCGAAGCAGGCAGCCGATCGCGCGCGCGTCCTTCGTCCAGTCGATGCGCGCGATTTCGCGCGTCAGCTTGGGCGCGAACGTCGCACGGTCCTCGTTTTGAGGGACGGGTTGCGGAGGCGGGTCGCTTTGCTCCAGCATCGCGAGTGTTTCGATCAATGCCTGGGCGCCCATCTCGGCGAGATGCGCCGACAGCTCGCCTCCGGTCACGTCAGCGCCGATGCGGTGGGGGATCTGATGCAGGATCGGTCCGGAGTCCATTCCCGCATCGAGCTGCATGATCGTGACGCCGGTCGTCTCGTGTCCGCGGATGATGGCCCACTCGACGGGCGCCGCACCGCGCAACCCGGGCAATAGCGACGGATGCACGTTCACCATCCCGCGGGCCGGCAGCTCGAGCAGCTCGGGCTTGAGGATGTGGCCGTAGGCGACGACGACGCCGATGTCGGGGCGGAGATCGCGCAGCCGAACGAGAAATGCGCCGTCCGTCGGCTTCTCCGGCTGGAAGATCGTAAGCTCTTCGGATTCGGCGGCGACCTTCACCGGGGGAGGAATCAGCGTCGCGCGGGAGCGGCCCTGCGGCGCGTCGGGCTGCGTGACGACGGCGACCACGTCGAATCCTTCACCGACGAGCGCGCGCAGCGAGGGCACCGCGAATTCGGGCGTGCCAAAGAACGCCACGCGCATTTACAGCTCACCCGCCGGCTCCGGCGTAACCTCCTTGAGATATCCGGTCTGTCCCTTGCGCGCCTTCTTCCATTTCGAGAGCAGCAGGCTGCGCTTCACGGCGCTCAAGTGATCGAGAAACAGAATGCCGTCGAGGTGGTCGATCTCGTGCTGAATGGCGCGCGCCTTGTAGCCCTGCGCTTCGGCGCGCGAACGGCGGCCCTCCTGATCGAGCGCCTCGACGACGACGTGCAAGGGACGCGTGACGTCGCCGAAGATGTCGGGGATCGACAGGCACCCCTCTTCGGCGGTCTCGTCCTCTTCCCCCCGCTCGATGATGACCGGATTGATGAGCACGAGGGGCGGCGGATCCTCTTCGCCGATGTCGACGACGGCTACGCGGCGGGCGACGCCGATCTGATTGGCGGCGAGCCCGACGCCCTTCGCGGCGCGCATCGTTTCGAACAGATCGTCGACAAGCTGGCGCACCGCGTCATCCACCTGCGCGACCGGCGCGGACTTCTGCCGCAGGACCGGTGAGCCGAGCAGGTGCAACATGCGAACCGTCACGCGGGCTTCGCCTCGACCGCGGTGCGGTTGGTGATACTGGCGACGCCGCTGCGGAGGATCACGAATTTCGATTCACCGCTGCGGATCGTGACCTGATCGTCCTTGATGTGCACGACCTCGCCCACGATGCCGCTCGAAGTCACCACCTGATCGCCGCGCTGCAGCGAGGCGAGCAGCTGCTTGTGCTGCTCCGCCTGGCGGCGCTGCGGCCGGATCAGCAGGAAATAGAAGATCGCGATGAACAACCCGATCTGAATGATGAATGCGCTCGCCCCCGGCCCACCCGAACCGGTGGGCGCGATCAAGAGCAGGGATAGATGTGCCGTGGTCATGCGACTCCTGTGTGTTGGTAGCGGCGGCGCCAGTCATCGGCCCATGTGGCGAACGCGTCGCCGCCCCGCTGAATGGCGGCTCGCATCTCCGCCGCGAGGCGGATCAGATAGCGAACGTTGTGCAGCGACAGCAACCGCAGTCCGAGCAGCTCGCCCGACATGAACAAATGGCGCAGGTATCCGCGCGAATAGGTCGTGCACGTCTCGCAATCACAGCTCTGGTCCAGCGGCTCGTTATCGGTCCGGTAGACGGCATTGCGAATGTTCACGGTGCCTTCTGCCGTGTAGGCCGAGCCGTTCCGGCCGCCGCGTGTGGGGGCGACGCAGTCGAACAAGTCCACACCCCGCTCCACCGCGGCGACCAGATCCGCCGGAAATCCGACACCCATAAGATAACGGGGCACCGTAGCGGGCAGCCGCGACTCCAGGACATCGATCGTCTGGTACATCTTGTCCTTCGGTTCGCCGACCGACAGCCCGCCAATCGCGATGCCGGTCCAGGGGCCTAACTCCATTACGCGGTCCAAACACTCCGTACGGAGTGCGGGTAACGTGGCGCCTTGGAGAATGGGCCATAGCGTCTGATTACCCGTCGGCACGTCGGCACGCTGCACGAGGGCGCTCTCATGCCGACGTGCAGACGTGCCGTCGTGTGCTCCCTCAGCAAGCTCCGTATGGCGTTTCTTACAACGCTCCAACCAGCGCAGCGTCCTCTCGAGTGCATCCCGCGCCGTGGCTTCATCGGCCTCGCCGGGGATGACATGATCGAATGCCATGGCGATGTCGGAACCGAGCGTCCACTGAATCTCCGTGGCGCGTTCGGGAGTCAGCTGGCGCCGGCCGCCATCGACGTGACTCTGAAACTCGACGCCGTCTTCATCGACCTTCCGAAACCCCTCGAGTGAGAACACCTGGAACCCGCCGGAGTCCGTGAGCAGCGGCCGCTCCCACGCCATGAACTTGTGCAGGCCGCCGAGCTGCGCGATGACGTCTTCGCCGGGCCGGACGTGCAGGTGATAGGTGTTGGCCAGCACGATCTGCGCGCCGACGGCTTTGAGGTCGGCGGGCGAGAGCGTGCGCACCGTGGCTTGCGTGCCCACGGGCATGAACATCGGAGTCTCGACGGTGCCGTGTGGCAGCGTCAGCGAGCCCGAGCGCGCGGCGCCGGATTGGCCGTCGATCCAGAAATCGAACAAAAATCAGCCCCGTTCTTTGAACCCCGGGCTTGCGCCCGGGGTTAGAGCAGCATCCCACCTGGCGAGAGATGTTCTCACACAATCACCATCGCGTCCCCATAACTGTAGAACCTATGTCCTTCCTTTACCGCTTCATGGTAACCACTCATCACCCGTTCATATCCACCAAACGCGCAGACGAGCATCAACAGCGTGGAGCGGGGCAGATGAAAGTTCGTGATCAGATGGTTGACGACCTTGAAGTCATACGGCGGCCGAATGAACAGGCTCGTCTCGCCGGCGCCACCACGTACCTGACCGTCCGCGTCCGCAGCTGATTCGAGCGCGCGCACGACGGTCGTCCCCACCGCCCACACTTTGCCGCGATTGTGATTGATGCGGTTCGCCGCGCTCGGTGCAATCTCGTACGCCTCCGGATGCATCGTGTGCGCCGTCAGATCGTCCGTTTCCACCGGCTTGAACGTCCCCGGACCGACGTGCAGGTCGAGCGCGGTGACGAGAATGCGTCGCTCGTGAATCTGCGCTAACAATTCCGTCGTGAAATGAAGACCTGCCGTCGGGGCGGCGACGCTGCCGTCGTGTGCCGCATACACGGTCTGGTAGCGCTCGCGATCCGCCGACACCAGCGGCCGCCGAATGTAAGGCGGCAGCGGCACCTCGCCGTACTTCGCGAGCGTGCCGCGCGCGTCGAGCGAGCCAATGAATCGCACCCGTCTCAGTCCGCCGCCCAGCACCGCTACGATCTCGACTGCGCTATCGTCACCGAGCGTGACGCGCCGGCCGGGTTTGAGTTTGCCGCCGGGATGCGCCATCGCGAGCCAAGTCCCGTCGGTGACCTCCCGCACGACCAAAAATTCGGCGTCCTGTCCGCCTTCGCGCTTGCCGCGTAGCCGGGCCGGTATGACGCGGGATGTGTTGATGACGAGCAAGTCGCCGGGACGAATCAGCTCGAGCAGGTCGCGAAAATGGAGGTGTCGCGTTTCTCCGGTCGCGCGATCCAGGACGAGCAATCGGCTCGCAGAGCGGTCTGGAAGTGGATGCTGAGCGATCTGCGAGCTGGGGAGGTCGTACTCGAAGTCTGAGAGTCGGTTACCCGTCAAAGATGCTGGCTTGTTCTGCGGATTTGGGCGGCACGAATCCAAAATGCCGATACGCTGCCGGCGTCGCGACGCGCCCTCGCGGCGTGCGCGCCAGGAATCCCTGCTGCATCAAGAACGGCTCGTAGACCTCCTCGAGCGTCCCCGGGTCTTCGCCGACCGCCGCGGCCACGGTCTGCACGCCGACGGGGCCGCCGTCGAACATCTCAATGATGGCCTTGAGAATGCGGGCGTCCATGTCATCCAGCCCGAACTCATCGACGTCGAGCCGTTTCAGCGCCTCGCCGGCCACGGCCGCGGTGATCTTGCCGCCGGCGCGCACCTGGGCGTAATCGCGTACGCGCTTGAGCAGGCGGTTCGCCACCCGAGGCGTGCCGCGGCTGCGCCGCGCGATCTCCGCGACGCCCGCCGCGTCGGCGGTGACGCCAAGGATGCGGGCCGAGCGGGTGATGATCTGGACGAGGTCGTCGGGCGGATAGTAATGCAGGCGTTCGACCAGTCCGAAGCGCGCGCGGAGCGGCGGCGTCAGCAGACCGAACCGGGTCGTGGCGCCGATCAGCGTGAAGCGCTCGAGCTGCATCGGCAGCGTCTGGGCGTGCGGACCGTCGGCGATGCGGACATCCACGCGGAACTCCTCCATCGCCGGGTAGAGGAACTCTTCGAGCGCCGGCCGCAGCCGGTGCACTTCATCTATAAAGAGGATGTCCCCCGCCTCGAGCGACGTGAGCATGCCGACCAGGTCGCCGGGCCGCTCGAGCACGGGGCCAGACGTGGTCCGGATGTTTACGTCCAGCTCTTTCGCCATGAGCAGCGCCAGCGTCGTCTTGCCGAGTCCCGGCGGGCCGAAGAAGAGCGTGTGATCGAGCGGTTCCTTGCGCTGCTTGGCCGCATCGATCGCGATCTGGAGTGACTCCTTGACCTTGGCCTGTCCGACGAACTCGCCCAAGCCGCGTGGCCGCAGCGCGACGTCGGTGAGCCGCTCGTTCTCGAGCGCTTCTGGGGTCGTTATTTCCGCGCGAGCCATGAACGCCAGCGTACCGGCCGGGCTTCGGCCTCGATGATGTGTAGCGTGTGGCAGCGTAAACAGGTGTCCTCGGCCGTGGTCGTGCCCGCGGGGACGAGGCGCCGGTTGGTGGAGCCGCACCGGGCACAGATCCACTCAGCGGTGATCTCAGCGGGAATGGGGATTGTCATCGCGTCGTGAGAATCTGCAGCGCGCGCCGCACCAGTGTCTCCGTTTCGGTCTCTGTTCCATTGCCCGCGAGCGCTTGGCGAATCGCGCGATCGGCTTCCGGGACTCCGTAGCCCAGCCGCTCGAGCGCCTTGAGTGCCGCCTCGGCACCGACCGGCACCGCGATGGGCGGTGCTTCGGTGAAGTCCTCGACCTTCTCCCCCAGCTCGAGGGCGAGGCGCTCGGCGGTCTTGCGGCCAATGCCGCTCACCGAGGAGAGCAACGCGATGTTCTTCTCGCGCAGCGCCCGCGCGCCGCGCTCGACGCCGAGTGCCGATAGCAGCGCGATGCCGATCTTCGGTCCGACTCCTGTGACGCTCGTGAGCCGCTGGAAGAAGCGGCGCTCGGCTTCGTCGAGGAATCCGTACAGCGCCCAGCCGTCCTCACGCACGACCAGCTCGGTCGACAGCGTGATTTCGGCGCCCATCGCCGGCAACCGCTCCATCACGCCCAGCGGCACGACGACCTCGTAGCCGACCCCACCCGCCGTCTCGACGACGACACGGTCGGCAGATTTAGAGGCCAGGCGGCCCCGAACGTGTGCGATCATGTCCTCACCCCCTGACCCCCTCTCCACTTCGTGGCGAGGGGGAACGAAGGATGAAGGTCAATGCGGCTGCAACACCGTCGGCAGCGTCCGCCGGCTTCGGTGCGTGCTTGAGCCGCAGCAACTGCGCCACCATTGCCCCGACCTGCGACTTTTGCGCGCCGCCGGTACCGACGACCGTCTTCTTGATCATTGCAGGTGCATACTGGGCGATTTCCAGTCCCTCTTGCTCAGCTGCCAGCAGGATGACTCCCCGGGCATGACCGAGCACGAGCGTGGTGCGGACGTTCTTATGATAGAAGGCGTTTTCCAGGGCGAGCACCGACGGCTGGTGGCGCCGGATGAGCTGCGCGATTTCGTGGTGAAGCTCTGCGAGACGGTGGGGCAGCGACGTGTTCCGACCAAACCGAAAAACACCGCATTCGATGAGACGCCCCATCCCGGGAGTCCCCCCCCCGTTTCCCGTTTCGATCACGCCGTAGCCGGTGATCCGAGTGCCGGGGTCGACGCCCAGGACCCTCACGTCATCCCGTCACCGCCGCCATCGCCTCGGCGTCGATGTCGAAGTTGGAAAAGACCTTCGCGACGTCGTCCATCTCCTCGAGGCCCTCGACGAGCTGCAGCAGCCGTTTGGCATCGCTGCCCTCGACCTTCACGGTGTTCTTGGGAACCATTGCGATTTCAGCGCTCTGCACCGGCAGCTTCTTGCTGCGCAGCGCCTGGTCGACCGCGTGGAGCTGCGCGGGCGGCGTCGTGATCAGATAGATGTCGCCCTCTTTCTCCATGTCTTCCGCGCCGGCGTCGAGGGCCGCTTCCATCGTGGCATCCTCGTTGGCCTTGGCGTCAATCACGATCTGCCCCTTGCGATCGAACATCCAGGCGACGGCGTTGCTCGCCGCCAGGTTGGCGCCATGGCGCTGGAAAACGTTACGGATCTCGGCGACGGTGCGGTTGGCGTTGTCCGTCGTGGCCTGAATGAGGAGCGCCGCGCCCCCAGGCCCGTAGCCCTCATACGTGACCTCTTCGTAGGTCACGCCTTCCAGCTCGCCGGTCCCCTTCTTGATGGCGCGGTCGATGTTGTCGGCCGGCATGTTCTCGGCTTTGGCGGCGTCGATGGCCGTGCGCAGGCGGGCGTTGCCGCCCGGATCCCCACCGCCCTGCTTGGCAGCGATCGTGATTTCGCGAATCAGACGCGTGAACACCGCGCCACGCTTCTGGTCGGTGACCGCCTTCTTCCGCTTGATCTGTTTCCACTTACTGTGACCCGCCATAGCCCGCTCTCCTACGTGCCTACCTGTTGCGTCTGCTGCGTCTGCGGCGTCTCAACCATCCCAAATTACATCATCTGTCAGGATCGAGCATATCCTCGAACCGCATCCAGCGTCGATAGAAGTAGAGATCCGCGAATCCGGTGGGGCCGTTGCGATTCTTGGCGACGATCAGCTCGGTCGCGCCGTCCACGCCGCCGCCCGGGTTGTACATCTCCTCGCGGAAGATTGACAGGATCACGTCGGCATGCTGCTTCGGCGCGCCCATGACGCCGTAGTCGTCGAGTGTAGGGCGTTTCGCGTCGCGACCCGTCTGGAAACTCGGCAGCTGGGCGACCACCAGCAGCGCCACCTGACGCGCGAGCGCCAGTGCTTTGAGGTGCCGCAACACCAGCGCCGTGTCTTCGTCCTGGGTGGTACGCGCCTTCGGCGGCGGCACGAGCTGGAGGTAGTCCACGACGACGAGCCCGATCTGGCGCAGTGGATCGAGCCGCTCGAACACGGTCTCGAAGTCCTCGCCGGCCAACGGCAATAATGAAAGCGGCAGACCTCGCAGCCGCACCGCCGCCGCGCCGACCCCGGCGCGCGTCTGGTCGTTGAGCTTTGCGGCGCGCAGCTCGTCCACGGCGACTTTGCCCTCGATCACGAGCGCGCGCTCCATCAGCCGTTCTTCATTCATCTCAGCGGAGAGATAAGCGACCCCGACGGACTGTTGTGCCACACGCAGCGCGATGCCGAGGGCCAGCGCCGACTTGCCGCTGCCGATGTCGCCGCCCAGGAGAATGAGATCGCGCCGCCGCAGGCCGCCGCCGAGCAGCTTGTCGAGCGAGCCAAAGCCCGTGGGAACGGTGTCCCCGGTGATCTCCCCGGGACGTTGCGCGTCCACCCGCTCGACGAGGTTGTCGAGGGATGGCTGTTTTTCGAAACGACGTGCTGAGGAAGGCATGGTCTATAGATGCAATCTGGCCGTGCGCGCTGCAACAGTCACGGCATCCGCCGCCTCGACGCCGAGCACCTCGCGCGCCGGCGCGGTGAGCTGGCTGAGCACCAGCGCGGCGGCATTCGGCGTCGCCGACTCGAGGTGTTGCCGCGCGGCGGCAAGCGCGCGCTTGAGGGGCCCTGGCAGCGCCAGGCTGCCGATCCGCGTTTCGAGCGCTTGCAGGCGGCGGCGGTGATTCTTCGCGCTGACCGGGGCCGGCGGCAGCAACGCCTCCGCTGCCCGGACGACCAGCCAGAGTGCGAACAACCCTTCGCGTTGCGGACCGCGCGCCGATCCCGCAATCAGCGTGACGAGCTTCTCCTCCGCGGGCGTGCTCACGCGACGAGTCGCTGCACCGCAGCAGCCACCTGATCGGGGACGATTTCCTCGAGGCAGCGATGGTGACCGAGCGGGCAGCGTTCCGTCCCCATCGCCGAACACGGACGGCAGCCCAGATCGCGCTCGAGCACTTCCGCACGGCTGGCGTACGGAAAGAAGCCGAACGGCTCAACCGTCGGCCCAAACAGCGCGACCACGCGCGTGCCGACACCAGTTGCCATGTGCATCACCCCCGTGTCGCCGGAGACGAGCACGGTGGCGCGGGCGAGACAGGCCCCCGTTTCCTGCAGCGTAAACTCTCCCGCCGCGTTGTGAACGCCGGGACCCAACTGGCTGGCGAGCTCGCGATCCCCCCCTCCCCCTCCCCCCGGGCCGCCGACCGCGACGAGACCGTATCCCATCCTTCGCAGGTGCTCCGCCAGTGCGGTCCAGTGGCGCATCGGCCAGCGCTTGGTCGCGTGCGCGGCGCCGGGGGCGAGCGCCGCGAAAGGTTGCCGGTCGAGTCCTCGCTCGGTGAGCCAGCGTGCGACGCGCTCGCGTGCCGCGGGCGCCAGAAAAAACTCTGGTGGGCCGCCGTCGGGGTGCACGTCGAGCGCGCGCGCCGCCTCGAAGTAACGTTCGGGTACCGGCACGTGCTTCCCGTACATGTTGATCTTGGCCGCGATCAATGCGGTTCGGGCGAGTTTGCGTTTCGAGTAGCGGCCCCATTGGCACGGGACGAGCAGCCGCAGCGCGGCACTGCGGAGGCTGCCGTGCAGATCGAGCCCGTGCGTCGGGCGAAGATCTCGTAACCGCTGCGCCAGATGCGGCAGCGATTCATCGGGAGCCAATTCGATAACCCCGTTGAGATGCGGGTTTTCCAAGACGAGTGGCGCCATGGCCCGCTTGGTGACGAAGTACAGCTCCGCGTCGGGATGGCGCCGGTGCAACGCGCGCACGAGGGGAGTGGTGAGGAGGACGTCGCCGATGGAGCTGAACCGCACGCACAGGACGCGCAACACGCGGCCAATGTAGTCGCGCGTTGCCCGGCTTCGCCAGGCGGACTAGCTTGCATCGCAAGATGCCGCGTCCGAAGAGCATTCTCTGGATCGATGACGAAGTTGACGGCCTCGCCGCGCACCGCCGCTTTCTCGAGGAACAGGGATTCGCGGTGGCGCAGGCGGCGCACGGCGACGACGCCCTGGCGATGTTGCGGCGCCAGCCGTACAGCGTCGTCCTGCTCGACGAGCAGATGCCGGGCCGACGCGGCCTGGAGCTGCTGCCGGAGATCCGCGCCATCGATCCCGCCATGGCCGTAGTCATGGTGACGCAGAGCGAAGACGACGGCCTGCTGCGCGACGCCATCGGCACCGAGATCGACGACTATCTCGTGAAGCCGGTGCATCCGCGCCAGGTGCTGTCCGTCGTCACGCGCCTGCTCGAAGGCGACCGCATCCGCCAGCAGCGGTTGGCGCGCGACTTCGTCACGCGCTTCCGGGAGCTCGAGGGCCGGCGCGGCGGCGCGCTCGCGTGGCGCGAGTGGAGCGAGCTGGTGGCCGAGCTGGCGCGGTGGGAGGTCCGGCTCGCCGCCGGCGACGAGCCGGGGCTCTCGGAAGCACTGCGCGCGCTGCAGGAAAGCCTGCGCAAGGACTTCCAGGGATTCATCATCAAGCATTATCCGCGCTGGCTCGCCGATCCGGAGCGCGATCGGCCGCCGCTGTCCGTGGACGTCGGCGCCGAGTTCCTCGTGCCCGCGCTCAAGCGCACGGGCCGGGTGGTGTTCATCCTGATCGACTGCCTGCGGCTGGACCAGTGGGAAGTGCTGCGCGACCTCATCACGCCGCTGTTCGACGTGGAGGAATCGCATTACTACAGCATTCTTCCGACGGCGACGCCGTTTTCGCGGAACGCGATTTTCAGCGGGCTATTTCCAATGGAAATCGCAGCACGACATCCGGAGTGGTGGGGCGCGCCGACCGACGAGGAGAGTCTCAACGCCCACGAGGCCGAGCTGCTGACCGAACAGCTGCGCGAGCTGGTGGGCGAAGAAGTGCCGGTGCGCTACGAGAAGTTGTTCACCGCCGCGGATGGGGCGGATCTCTTGCGGCGCTTGCCGGCGCACCTCGCGCAGCCGGGCGTGACGGCGCTCGTTTTCAACTTCATCGATCAGCTGACGCACGGCCGGTCGGAGAACGCGATCCTCTATGAGGTCGCGCGCGATGCCGACGCGCTCCGCGGTCTGACCAAGACGTGGTTCGAGCGTTCGCCCGTGCTCGCCGCGCTCGAGGAGGCCGAGCGCCGCAATGTGCCGGTGCTGCTCACGACCGATCACGGCTCGATTCACTGCAACACGCCCGCGACGGTGTTCGCCAAGCGCGACGCGACCGCCAACCTGCGCTATAAGTTCGGCGAGGACCTGCGCGCCGAGGATCCCGAGGCCGCGATCATGGTCGAGGACTTGAAGGCATATGGACTTCCGGACAAAGGTCTCGGCGTTCGGCTGCTGCTCGCTACGGGCGACCGCTTCTTTGTGTATCCGACGAAGCTGCGCGAGTATCAGGCGCGCTATCGCGGTGCGTTCTTGCACGGGGGCGCCACTCCCGAAGAGATGATCCTGCCCGTCGCGTTGCTCACGCCGCGCCGCGCGCGCTGATGGCCGGCTCGCGGGGCGGCAGCGCCCGGCTGCTCTCGCTGCTGCGACCCTACAAACTGCTGTTCGCCG
>WNGG01016033.1_pt1 | contig 12067 bp, 10 predicted proteins | sample 5400661 | NCBI WGS metagenome assembly WNGG01 (sample SAMN13153372, study PRJNA577476) | soil metagenome | isolation source: 100 cm soil or saprolite under Garry oak tree replicate 1 | place: USA:California | collected 2016-06-15 | reverse complement strand
CCTCCCTTCCACCGCAAGAGACGGGAGCGTCAGCCGCATCGTGCCGCATCTTAAGGAAGGCGCTGGTGTGGTGACCTCGCGCGGTGACGTTCACTATGTGGTCACCGAATACGGCGTCGCGTATCTCCACGGCAAATCGATTCGAGAGCGCTGCAAGAGCCTGATCCGAATCGCGCATCCGAAGTATCGGGAAGAGTTGGAGCGATTCGCCCGAATGAAAAGGATGTTGTAACGGGAGTCGCCGCGAGGCCGATCGGGAATTAGGAGAGGATCCACGCGCTCGTCGTGCGCCAGGAGATTCGAGCGAACAGCTTCACCACGGAGACACGGAGGGCACGGAGATGCACGGAGTTGCTAGGCCCTCTTGGTGCGCACAAAGTTCACAAATCGGTCGAATTTGCGTCAGGCACGTGGCACGGGCGTCTCGCCCGTGAACGGCCCGATGGTATGCTACTGGTCCTCCATGCAACTTCGTGCCCTCCGTGTGTCTGTGGTGAAGACAGTGTACGGACTAATCCAGCGGTCGAACGTGGAGGCTACCGGGCTACTTCAAGCTGAGAATGTAAGCTACCAAGGCATCCAGGTCTTTCGGCGGAAGATTGGGGTAGGCCTTCATTTTCACGTCGGCCTTCATGGCCTTGGGAGTCACGATCCACTTCCTGATGTCCTCGGCGCTCAGTTTCTTGCCTACCCCGTCAAGCGGGGTCTTCGTGTTTCCCTTGCCGGCGACGGAATGGCATAACTGGCATTTCTGCGCCGCGAATACGGTCGCCCCTTGTGTAACTGCGTCTTGCGCATAGAGGGCCGATGTCAGGAAAAACGCCCCGGCAATGACACCGTGCAATAATCTTTTTGGCATAATTAGCTCCAGCAAATTAAGTCACCTAATAGTCGGTGGTGATTGTAGGAAGTGCTTCCGTAACGCGTCAACAGCAATCCCTCCTGAATCCCTCCACTACCGACTAAAGCAAATAACAAACCAGTCGCACCGCTTCGCGCAGTAACCTCAAAATCCTTCCCTACCTGTAAGGATTTCCTGCGGTTTCAGCCCCTTTCAACTTACGGCTCCGCCCAGGACCACGCTCTGGAAATCCCCCTGTTCTGGGTGAATTGACCACATCGCTGCCGGCCATTTACGGAAAACCCGCAGCCCGGTCTCGTAACATTCGCGTTTGGCGGGAATTAGCGATAGGGGTCCGTGCCATTGGGTTGGACCGGCATTTGCCTCTGTTCTTGTGAGATGTGTCCAAGAGGATTCCCTCTCGGTCTTTGATCCCTGCTCTGCACCATTTGGACGAGACGGGGACCCGAAAGGAAAGGCGTGAGAACATGATCACCATCACATATGCCATCACTACGCTGGTAGTCCTGACTGCAAGCTATATCGTCCTCAAGAAGGCGCTCGGGGCTTACCTGAAATTCCGAGGGGCACGGATAATCTCCTGCCCTAAAAACTGTAAGCCTGCTGCGGTGGAAGTGGACGCAGGTCGCGCGGCATTGACTGCGATTTCCGGGGAGCCGAAACTACAGCTGAAAACCTGCTCTCGCTGGCCTGAGCTTCAGGATTGTGGCCAGGACTGTCTGAGGCAGATCGAGCTCTCTCCCGAAGAATGTCTGGTTCGCAATATCCTGGCGGATTGGTACCGGGACAAGAAGTGCGTCTACTGCGGCAAGCCCATCGGGGAGATCGACTGGCTGGAAAACAGACCGGCGCTGAAGAATCCTCAAGGCCTCACGGTTCAGTGCAACGAGATTCCTCCGGAGCTGCTGCCCGATGTCTTGTCGACCCACCTGCCTGTGTGTTTCGACTGCCACGTTGCGGAGCGATTTCGCCGCCTGTATCCGGACCTGGTGGTCGATCGCACTTGGAAGACCGAAGTCCATCATGGGGCCAAATAGGCCAACGAAGAGCTCCACAGGTTGGCGGCCGACAAGCGGCGCATTACGGACATGATTATCCATGACTTGCCCACGAGTCCATTTTCATTTCTGGCGCAGCATCGCTCTGTCGATTTCAACGCGGAGCGAATGCAGCGTCCTGCCGGTCCGACTCAGAGCCACAAGACCAATCGCCCAGAGCGGCACCGTAAGTATCACGAAGACCGCGAGGGAAAAAGCGCTGGCCAAAGTTTTGTCAACGCCGAACAGGGTCAGCCCCACGACCGTGAAAAACTGATAGGTCCCGACGTTCGCAGGCGCGTTGGGGAGTGCCGTGCCGAGATGGACGATCAGGAACACCACCAACCCGACCCCGAAGGACTGACGCAACCCGTAGGCCCGCATCACAAACCAGAACGCCAGCGCTTCCAGCAGCATAAAGACCAGGGAGAGAGCGAACGCGAAATAGAAAAGCCGGGATGTGCCAATGGAGCGCAGGTCATGTGCCAACCGGCGAACCGACGACCGCAGCCAGCCCCGGGGTGCCCCGGTCTTGGACTCCGGCAGAGCCTCTGAGGCTGGATCTCGTGTGCGGAAAACAACAAAGACCAAGAGCGCTGCGGCGATCAGCACAAGAATTCCCAGCGCGTCGGCCGCTTTCAGAAGACTGCGCGGCAGGGGGACAAAGATGGCGGCCAGACCGATTCCCACAGCCAGCCACACGCCGTCGAAAAACCGTTCCACCGCCATTGAAGGAATTAACCTGACGAACTCCACCCGCAGCCAGCGAGAGACAAGGTAAGCCCGGGCGATTTCTCCCACTCGCATGGGAAGAATCTCGTTTACGAACAACCCGACATAGATCGCCTGTGTCGTCTGCAAGACCGGCAAATAGCCGATCGGCCGCAACAGCAGCTGCCAGCGCCAACCCTGGCAGAGATAGCCGAACACGTCCATGAACACGGCCGACGCGACCCACGCCCAACGGACCCCGCGCAGATGTTCCAGAATCCGGGCGCGCTGAACGTCGTGAAAGACCCAGATGAGGCACGCGATCCCGATCAGATATCCGAGACCCCGCTTCGCAACCCAGGACACCGTCTTGGAAACCGCGGTTGTTGGCTTATTCATTCTTAAGTTCGGAGATTTTGCGCAGCGCAAGCGCCAGCCTGGGCAGATCCAGTACGTTCCTGTACATGGCATAGCGCGGTTCCCAGGAGGTCGCGAACTTTGCTTTGTATCGCCTCAAGCCGCTAAAACTGAAGAGAAAGTTTAACTGCTGAAAGAAATAATGAACGGCCTTTTCTTCTGCTGAAGCTTCCTCCTTTTCCTGGAAACCAGCCATGGGCGCCATGCCAAGGTTGAAGCGCTTGAAGCCCTTTTCCTTGTTGTGCAGGAAGATCTTTACGAAGAGATAATCCATGATTCCATTGGGCGAGTTTAACCTGTGCCGCATGAGATCGGCCGTCGCTTCGCCGGGATAATAAGAGGAAATCTCATTCACGAACGCCAGCATCGAGCCTTTCGGGTCGACCGCACAGAAAAGCGGTGTGGAGCGAATATAGCTCGCCTCGAACAGGCCCAGTGAAAACGTACGTTCGCGCCGGCCGGGGATCTGGAGCCATTCGTCGGAAACTTCTCTGGCTTGCGCGAGAATATTATCGGGAATGGGAGGTTCGTACCGGATCATCGTGATACCGGAACTCTCAAGCTGATTAGTGACGTGGCGGAACTTCTTCATTGCCTTTCCTTGCAGCGTGAAACGCGTCAGGTCCACGATCGCGTCGTCGCCGATCTTGAGCTTCTTAAAGCCCACGCGCTTGTAGACGGAAAGGAAATCAGGCAGTGTCTGGTAAAAGGCGAGGCCCCAATCGTTTTCTTCACAGAATTCCTTGAATTCAAGAATGGTGGTTTCGATCTCGTCTTCGGGGCCGACAGGATCGGCCAGGACGACCGCGAAGTCCGCCCCTACTCGATAGGCCAGGAAGCACTTTTGTGAGCTTGTGAAAAAGAAAGACTTGTCCTGCCAGAATTTGAAATAGTCGAGAGCACACCGGCCGTACCGCGAAACTATTTCGGCTGCGAGGGTGCGCTCCTGAGGGAGGGTTGCGAGAAGGTAGACCGCCGGCCGGAAGAGAGCTACGCCGGCGTACACGCAGCTTGCGATCGTCACCACGTACAGCGAGTCCAGGAACCAGCGCGCATAGCGCGTATGGGGCACGATCTCCGGGTCAGCGGCCAATAGCAGGAAACGCAAGGTGCGGTGGATAGAACCGGCGAGCGTAAAACGGACGCCGAACTCCCTTGGGTCGAGCAACCAGAAGCCCAACACTCCATACACGAGCACGACGAGCAGAGCGATCGCAATATGCGAGGCCACCGAGCCTAAATCGGGAATGCTTCTGCTCTTAACAGTAAAATGCCTGCGTCCCGCGAGTAGCGTTCCCACGAGGACGGCCGACAGGAGCGCCTCCCCATAATCCAGGCCCTTGGTCAGATGGAAAAGCACAGACAGACACCCAAGGCCGAGGACGATCTGCCAGGCGCGCTTCTTTCGTTTGTAGATGTTCAACGAAGAGATGACCAGGGCAAACCCGATCAGCAGCGTGAAGAAGCGTGAAAGACGAACGAATTCGAGAGGAAAGAACCTCCGGAGTAACCGGCTGCGCTCGGGGAGACTCGGTCCGATCACGGAATACAGGTTCAACAACCCGCTCCCGAGCGTGACCAGAGCCACTCCTACCACGAGAACAGGCCGTCTCCTCATAACTGATTTCTGCCGCGCAACACACGAAAATGGCCTGGTTACGGGCTCACCGGGTCTCCGACAAAACTTGATTGTACCAGTCGGAAGGCCGGCGCGAACCTTGAAATCTCCCCTGCCGCCCGCGCTGGAATTGAAATGCACATTTCACCACGGAGACACGGAGGGCACGGAGATTTCACAGAGGCATCCTCCGTGCATCCCCGTGTACTCTGTGTCTCCTATACTACGAACCCGAAAATCCTTTGTTTTTTGGAAAAGATTTTTGTGCGTTCTCTTGGGAGCGCACGCATCCTGCGTGCGGGGAGTTAGAAACGCTGAGCACGCTGGAAGCGTGCGCTCCCAGGGACGACCTCTGCGTTCTCCGCGTCTCTGCGGTGAAATCCGTTTTGGTTGCGGCTAGGCTATGTGAAAATACGCTTTCGGGAACCGGTGAGTACGGGAGGGCACGACTTCAGTCGTGCCGTCACGGAGCGTGTTGAGAAGGAGCTTGAATTCTTCTCGAGCTTGGCTTTGTCTTTTTGCGCTTTGCGCGGTTGCGGTGAAAAATCCGGCGCCACGGACGACCGCAAAGAGTCTCCACATGAGGGGTGCAGTTAGAAGTGGGAGTCAAATTTTTTCGGCGCTGTCCTGAGGTGATCCTTTTCGTCAAATTCGAATTCGTGGCCGGTAATCAGTAAAAACCGCCACGAATTCCACGAATTAGCACGGATTAAAACTCTCCACAGCTTGCGAGTGGGTTAAAAGCCGCATCGGTTTGACTCCCACTTGTAATTGCACCCCCACATGAGTTCACACTTGGATATAAAGATGAAAGAATGGAGAATGCGCCCGATTGGCTTCATCCGGAGCTCGTTCGAGGAAACGTCTCAGATTCCCAAGGGGCTGGGAGCGAAACACACTGCCGAAGGCCTGCTGGAGGTCCTCCCCCAATACGAAACGGGTTTAACAGACATTGAGGGGTTCTCGCACCTGTTTGTCGTGTGGGTCTTTGACAAATCCACCGGGTACGAGCTCACGGGCACGCCCCCATCGGACAACCGCCCGCACGGCGTCTTTGCCACACGATCGCCGCGGCGACCCAACCCTATAGGCCTGACTGTCGTTCAATTGCTCCGCCGCGAAGGGTTACGTCTCTTCCTTCGCGGGATCGATATGGTGGATGGCACGCCGGTCCTGGATATAAAGCCGTATCTGTCGAGCGTGCCACAGGAGCAGCTGAAGCGGGGCTGGCTGGCGGAGGCCGAAGCGCGCAGCTGAGAGCCCAGGCTCGATCCAGAGTCCAAGGCTCAGTAGTGGTGAAAAAAGCTGCATCCGAATCCCCTTCCTGGCTGCGGCAGATGGCCGACGCCTATGGGCAGATTCCGCACCGGCGGGGGATATGACCTACTTTTCGCCCTGCCTGCCCCACCCCCGGTCAACATTCCTCGAGTCTATTTGCTTGGAAGAAAAGCAACTTCGTACGACGTGACTTGTATCTCTCTCCTGGCACAAGTATGCCCCGAAAGATGGCGTGGAGGTTGCGCCATGGAAACCAGAACAATTCTATGTTCCATCGACTTTTCGTCTATCAGCGCGCGGATTTTGCGTCTGGCCATCGAAGCGTCGCGCCTCTTCAGCAGTCGCCTGGTGCTCCATCACAACGTCGATCCCCCTCTCCCATCTGAGATTCCGTCACTTCAGATGTTCCTGGACAAGGTCCTCGCGGACGAGGCCCTCCAGAGACTGTCCTCGAAACATCAAGCTGCGATAAAGATTGAGAGGATCTCAAAACCCACTACCTCACTTGAGGAAAGAACTTATCTGAGCGGCCAACAAGGCCATACGAAGGAATGCTCACTTTCTTATCCGCATCCTTCGTCGTGTGTCCAATTACCTGAGCTCCGACGTTGTGCTCCTTTGCGATGCCCAAGACCTTATCAGCATCTTCCGGAGCCACAACCACGCAAAAGCCAATGCCCATGTTGTAAGTGAAAAACATCTCAGCATCACATACATTGCCGCAATGCTGGATTAACTTGAAGACCGGCGGCGGCTCTGGAAGGGAATCGAGAACGTAGCCGGCCGGAGCCGAGGCGCGGCTCAGGTTTAGAAAGCCCGTGCTTGTAATATGGGCAAGGGCTTTAACCCGTAAGCCGGCGCCAATCATGGACCTTACTGCCATGACATAAATCCGCGTCGGTTCCAACAGTTCCTCACCGATGCTTCGCCCAAGTTCAGGAACATTTTTGTCGACCGGCCAGCCCAGCTTGTCAAAGAGAATCCTGCGAGCCAGGGTCAGGCCGTTACTGTGAATTCCGCTCGAACGCAGACCGACGACAATATCACCTGGTACGGTTTCCTGACCGGTAAGAATTCGGTCAATCGGCACCGTCCCTACACAAGTCGCAACCAAGTCAAAGGCGTAACCTTCGCGAGAACCTTTTATCATGTCTCTTATCTGAGCAATTTCACCGCCGGGAATAGTGACCTTGGCCATGACAGCGCCGGCGTAGAGACCGTCGACGATCGGCTTGAGAAGATCGTAACGTGGCACCTGAACGGCAATGTAGTCGAGCAGTGCGACAGGTTCAGCTCCCACACAAAGGACGTCATTGACATTCATGGCCACGCAATCAATGCCAATCGTGTCGTATTTATCCATCATCTGAGCGATTAATATCTTCGTTCCAACACCGTCGGTTGAAACCGCGAGCCCGACTCCGCCGCCCAAGTCGATGACATTGGCAAAATAACCAATTGGCAGTCGCACTTCGTTTGGCCGCAGTTCAAAGGTGAGCTCGACCCGCTGACGGAGGTAGTACATGGCAAGGTCCTGGCCCTCGGTGTCAACACCGGCATCTTTGTAGGTCGAGGGATCCGTATTCATTTTAGAGTTACCTCCACATGGTACGTTGTCTTCCGACGCAAACTGCCAGCGAAGGCTCGACAATCACTGTTTGAGACTTGGGAGCGGTTCCGCATCCAAGCCGCCCAGCCGGCTCTTCGATCATGTTGCCAGAGCCTAATTGAACCGATTTTGGTTGGCCAGTGATTTCTTCGAATATTGTCTCGTCAAAGGGGGCTGCGGCCCGCAGGCCCGCTGGCTGTGTTGCTCGCTCCTTACATACCGCAGCGGGTATGCTCGTCGCTCGCGCCTTGCCAGCGGGCCTGGGGGCCAGCAGCAAAATGTACACCTTATTTCCTGACGGGCCCTTAGGTTAGATCCCACTTTACACGGGCGGGGACGCCCGTGCCACGAAAGCCCATTTTCACAGAGCAGCAAAGCCGCAACCAAACTAAAGTCCTTCGCGTTTTCTTCGCGTGCTTCGCGCCTTCGCGGTGAAAGTCCAGCCCAGGATTCACCGCGAAGCCGCGACGAGCGCGAAGATTTCGCGAAGAAAAGTCCTTTCCTGCCGGCAAAGGATTTTCGGGTTAGTTGTACAGGAGGCTCACATTCACAGGAGCGCGAGGCTGACCCGTATCCGGGATGCTATCGCTTCCGGCTGAGAACCATCTCGTGGTTCTGATTTTCGTTCCGGCGGGGATTCCGGCGGACGCGGCGAGGCTCGCCGCCCGACACATCGGCAATCAGTTGCAGGAATTGGCGCACAACCGGAAGGCGCATCGTCCAGCCGATGAAGGCGTAGCCGAGGTGAATGTGCTCCAGCCCTCGCCCCAGGGCCGCAACGCCTTCTTCCTCGGGACCGCCATCGCCCGGCTCATACGTGATGCGGTACAGATCACGGTCAGGATGATCCTCGGCAGCTACTGCGATCAAGCCGACCGGGCAGCGGCGCTCGAACCAGTTTTTTATCTGTGAGCAGGGCAAGCAGCTTACCGCCACATACAGGCGCGCGCGACGGGGATCGGGATCGCCATCTGCCGCCGGATGCCAGGGACGCCAGCGGGGAATCCAGGCACGAACGGAATTCCGGTAGCGCGACCAGGCCGTGCCGAAGCGGTGTCGCATGCTCTCCGTCTCATCCCAGCCGGCCAGCCCTATGCTATAGATGTGGGCCATGAGACCTGCGGCAGCGACCCAGGGGCTTCCGAGAAGAATGCCCCAACCCAGGAGGAGCAGGACGGCGGACACTTGCATGGGATTTCTGACGTAAGCGTATGGGCCGCTGGTAACCAAACGGAGGGGAGGGTCATAGGGCAGAGGGGTGCCCTTGCCGCGCTCCACGAATTCCTGCACCGCGCTCAAGCCCATGACCGCGGGGATCGCCAGCAATTGGTTTGTTCCAGTATTGCGGCGGGAATCACGGCCGCCATCAATCCAGTGAATGCGAGTATTTGAAGGAATGTTCGTTCCGAAAGCCGGCGCTTCTCCGCGGTCCACGCGGCAAGCAGTCGCGCAGGGATGAGGCAGATCCCAATGGCCGCGGCTTCTCCAAACAGCCATTCGCGCCCAAGCTGCAGAACCGGAGCCAGGAGCGGCATGGCGAGCAGATCGAACCACAAGGCGAGCATCGCCACCGTGACCGTATGGAGCCTGGGGAATGCCAGCGGCGGTATGGCTCCCCAGAGGAGCGCCCACCCCAGGTAAAGATCGACGGGCATCCCCAGAAACAGTCCCTTTTCGGCGCGAAAGGTCCACCAGTCAAAATGCGACGCCAGTCGATGCACGAGCAAGAGGGTGTCGAAATTCCAGATACACGCGAGCAGAATGCCTGCCCTTTCAGCCAAAGAGGGTCTGCGCCGGAGCCAAAGAAGGACGGTGACTGCCAGAGGCAGGTAGAGGCTCATGGCGCGGATGGTTCCTACGCGGTCCATGCGTTTATCCCGCGGGCGCCGGAATGGACACCGTGTCGATCAGATACCCTGCCGCCAGCCGCACGGCGTACCTCTCCCACGGCCGGAAGTACCATGCGGGATCGAGCAAACGACGGTATCGGATTCTCCATCGAACCTCGGTTTGGTTCGAACCTGCCTCCCTCCAACACACCTCCGCTTCTTTCCACTGGAGCCAGTGCGCAATGTGGCTCGTATCGGACACGGCGCGGAACAGCACGCGTCCTGGCTGCGAGACTGTGACTTGGAGAACGAGATCGCCAGGGCTGCCTTCACCCCCCGCAAACCGCACGACGCGCGGATCGCCGGGTTGGAGTCCCTCCCCGGTGCTGTAGGCCGGCCGCGGAAACCCGAGACGCAAAAACACCGGCAATCGCCGATCGAACTGCGCCCTTCGGGCAAGCTGCGCGCGGATTTCCGCGGCGGGAACCGGAACAACTCGCTCCACGGAAACCACTTCTTCCCGCGAAAAGGAGACCGACTCGTGGACCCCCTCCAGGCTCATAGGAGCGAACGCCAGCAGGAGGACGCAGGACATCGTTGCCTCAGCTTTCCTGCTTCGCTCCCTGGCCCTGTCCATCACCGCGCCGATGACGAGCGCAACTGCAAAAAACAACGGCGCAGCCATGAGAATGCAGATAAAGCCCTCACCCAGAAAAATGCCGGAGATGAGAAGCGCGATGCTGGTCGCTTTGCACACCGAGCCCTTCGCGCTCTGCGGGCGTGTCGTGAGCACCACGAAGATGGCCAGCAGAGTCGGGATACCGATGAAGAGGGCGGCGGTCTGTTCGAGACGGTGGTTCACGATCCACCGGTACGACAAACAGGCGAGGCCGATGGCCAGGATGACACCGGCCAGGCCCAATCTGGATCGTGATGCGTGGGCGAGCGCGCTCTCGGGCGCTCCGGCTTCTTGATCAAGCTCCAACTGCTCCTGCATCCCGACCCTGAACCCGAGAAAAATGAGAAGAAAAGCGCACAGGAAAAGGAACATCGTTAGCGGGTGGGCATGATCGAAAACCATGCCGCCCAGCACAATGCCCACCGAAAGGAGCCCCAGGGCAACCCTGCGGATTACTGTCTCGGCCGAAGTCCGCTCCCTCATGTTCTGCGCTACCGCAGAAGCTAACGCAACCGAGGTGATGATGAATAGGATCGCCGCCAAATCGAAATTCCCGCGGGAAGACGTCAAGAACGTCAATCGCAACACCGAAGCCAGGCCTCCCGCAGCCGCAAAGAGCGGGATGGCACGTCCTCGACTCAAGGAGAATCGCAGGCGGTTCATTCTGTTTTCCTTTCAGAGATCCAATGGCTGCCAGTCTCTCCGCAACTCATTTGTGCGCAGTTTGGAGTTCAGCCCTCAGGCCGCACTGGGCTGAAGCAGGTTTGAACTCCAGACAAGAGCCTGCGGGCATCCTGGAGATGTCAGTTTCCGGCGGGACTCTTCCCTTTTTCAAGCGCTGGTCTCCCGAGCCTTCGGGTTCTGTTTGAACATGTTCAAAACCATACTGCGCGCCATCAAAAAACACAGGGTCGCAGGGGTTCCCGAGTGAAATGGACCTTGGCAAGTGGCTAAGGGCACGCCGGTGAAGGTGACCGCAGCCGATATCAAGGAAGCGCGCGATGATGGTGCGGACCCGTGTGGCCGGCTGGGCGACTGGGTGGTGCAGATGCGGCCGGACGAGAACATCGACTCCAGCAAGGATGATGAGGCGTTCTTCCGGCTGGTGTTCCGTGTCGTCCAGGGGAAAGTGATCTTTTCCCGAGTGATCGGATGCAGTTGATTCACCGGGCGTGCGGCCTTTGAGGGCGAAACCGTCCGTGAGATTTTCGCTGACGCTGTCTCGTCTTCGCGTATCCTTTCGTCCTGCTCTCTACATTGTCGCCGCAAGCAAGTATGGTATCTCTTACTCCCACCTCAAAGCCTCGGCAGGGTCCACATTCGACGCCCGCCGCGCGGGGAGGTAACTCGCCAGGAGGGCGACGGCGCCGAGAACGATTGAAACCGCAGCATAGGTCACTGGATCCAAAGGGCTCACCCCGAAAAGTAAAGTAGACATGAGACGGGTCACGCCTACCGCCGCACCTAGACCGAGTGCAACGCCGACGCAGGTGAGCACAAGTCCGTGGCGAACAAACATGCGGCGAACTTTCCCCTGCTGGGCGCCCAAAGCTATTCGAATGCCAATCTCCCTGGTGCGCTGGGACACGGAATAAGAAATCACACCGTAGATTCCCACCAGACCCAGGATCAAAGCCACGCCCGCCGCAATGCCGAGCATGACCAGAGTGAAGGAAGTTCTAGCCATGGACTCGTCAAGAATCTGGCTGAGGAGGCGGACGTTTGCCAGTGGAAGGTTCGAGCTGACAGACCAAACCGCCTGCTGGATCTCCTTAAAAAACGTGGTGCCGCCGGCCCGCCTGCTGCGGATGGCGTAGGACATATTGCGCTGCGCAACGAGCTTGTCTCCCCAAAATCGCTCCATGAGCATCGGCCAGTAAACCGTCGGAGTCGCTTTTGTATTTACTCCCTCATCATGCTCGTTCCCCACCACTCCAACGATCATCCGCCATGGGTTTGTCGGCGTCTCCCGGATGCGCCTGCCAATAGCCTTCGCGGGATCCTTCCAATACTCCCGCGCCAGGTTC
>WNGG01039415.1_pt1 | contig 12068 bp, 6 predicted proteins | sample 5400661 | NCBI WGS metagenome assembly WNGG01 (sample SAMN13153372, study PRJNA577476) | soil metagenome | isolation source: 100 cm soil or saprolite under Garry oak tree replicate 1 | place: USA:California | collected 2016-06-15 | reverse complement strand
ACCCCCGCCGCTGATCGGCCCTATGTCGGCGGCTCTACCAGCAACAGCATCGTGCAGCTGGCTCTCGGCTACAACGGGCTCGGGCGGCTGGACGGGAACGAGGCCGGATCGGTCGGCTTCGGCGTCGCCGCGCATGCCGCCGCCGGCCCGCCCGGTGGCGGCGGGCAGGGCGCGGCCTTCGGCGGCTCCGCCGGGCTGACCCGGTTGTTCGGCTCCGTGATGGGCGGACAGATCAGCTGGCTGCTGCCCGCCGCCCTCATCGCGCTCGTGGCGCTGCTCTGGCTGACCTGGCGGGCTCCCCGGACCGACCGGACCCGGGCGGCCGCCCTGATCTGGGGCGGATCGCTGCTCGTCACCGGCGCGGTGTTCAGTTTCATGGCCGGGATCATTCACCCGTACTACACGGTCGCGCTGGCGCCAGCCATCGGCGCGCTGGCGGGCATCGGCGCCGTCACGGCGTGGCGGCGCCGTGCCGCCTGGCACGGCCGGATCATGCTGGCCTCCGGAGTGGCGGTCACCGCGTTGTGGTCGGCTGAACTGCTCGGGCGCACCCCGTCGTGGCATCCGCTGCTGCGGGTCGTGATCCTGGTCGCCGGGCTTGGCGCCGCGGCCGCGCTTGCCGCCGGACCGCGGCTCACCGGGCTGGCCGGCCGGGTCCGCGGCAAGGCCGCGCTGGCCCTGGCCCCGGTGCTGGTCGCGCTGCTCGCCGTCTTCGCCGGGCCGGCTGCGTACACCCTGGCCACGGTCACGACCGCGCACACCGGGGCGATCCCGACGGCCGGCCCGGCTGCCGTGCCGAGCGGCGGGCTATTCGGGCCAGGCGGGCCAGGCGGACTAGGTAGACCAGCAGGCGCCGGCGGTCCGGCCGGCGCGCGCCGGGGCGGCCTGCCCGGCGGCACCGGCGGAACTGCCGGTCAGGGGTTCCCTGGCTCCGCAGCCGGGCAGCGGCCCGCCGGGACAGTCGGCGGACGGCGTCCCGCGTTGGGTGGGCAGGCCCGTGCGGCAGGCGGTCAGGGCGGGCTCGGCGGCGGGCTCGGCGGCGGGCTCGGCGGCAGCACCCAGGTCAGCAGCAAGCTCGTGAACCTGCTGAAGAAGGACGCCGGCCGGTATCGCTGGGCTGCCGCGACGGTGGGCACGCAGAGCGCCGCGCCACTGCAGCTGGCCACCAGGCAGCCGATGCTGGCCATCGGCGGCTTTAACGGCTCGGACCCGGCACCAACGCTCGCCCAGTTCAGGCAGCTGGTCTCGGCCGGCGAGATCCACTATTTCGTCGGCGCCAATGCCAGCAGCTTCGGCGGCGGGACCGGACCGGCGGCGCAGATCACCGCCTGGGTGAAGGCGCACTTCGCCGCTCAGACCGTCGGCGGCGTCACCGTCTACGACCTCACGCGGTAGCCGCCTGAACCGTGCCGCCACCCGGCCGCCGGCCGGCCAGCCGCCCCGGAGCCAGTCGGCTCCGCGGCCACCCGGGACCTGTCTCAGGCCTGCTGGCCGTCAGCGTCGGCGGGCCTGATCGCGGCCAGGTCGAGGAGGTCAGCGAGGATCTCGCTGAACGCGGTGACCGCGAGCGTCAGGTGCCCTTCGCCCGGCAGCAGGTGGGCACGCGCTCCGGGAAGCTGCCCGGCAAGCCAGGCGCCGTGCGCGTAGGGAACCATCCGGTCCTGGCCGCCCTGCCAGATCGTGACCGGGACGTCCCCGGCATTGCCCCCGCCGCCGAGCGTGAAGCCCCAGTCCCGCACGAACGCCAGGTCATCGTCCCGCCAGCCCGCTATCCCGCTAGCCACGGCTGCGCGGAACGATGCGGCAAGGTACTCGGCGAAGTCCCCGCTGGCCACTGCCTTGTCGGCCTCGGACACCAGCCCGCCAAGGCTGTCCGCAAGCGCGGCCGCGGTAATGTCCCGCAGTTCTTCTGCCGCGGCCTCGAGCAGGCTGGTCAGGGCCGCCTCGCCATCGGTGGCGGCCGTGAGTTCTTGTACGTTCTCCGGCGCCATGTCGCCGAGCCAGTCCAGGCCCTGGCCGCCGTACGGCGCCACCCCGGCCATCGACGCGGCGGCAAGGCAGCGCCCGGGCAGCAGCGCCGCGCAGGCCAGCGCATGCGGGCCGCCACCGGACCAGCCTGCGGTGACGAACGGGCCTGCGCCGAGGTGGTCAAGGATCGCGGTAACGTCGGCGGCCGCGTCGGCGATCAGCCTGCCGGGGTACTGGCTCGACGCGCCATAGCCCGGCCGGGAGTACATCACGGTCCGGAGGCCTAGCGCTGCGGCAGTCTCTGTCATCGGGCCGTACGCGACGAGGCCGGCCGGCGTGCCGCTGTGGAAAACGAGCGGCAGGCCGTCCGGGGGACCGAGGGTCAGTACGTCCAGCGTCCTGCCGTCCGCGGCCGGGACGGTGAGCCGTTCAGCTGTCATGCGCTGAGGGTAACCGGGCCGGGCGGGACTGCCGCGGCTGGGCACGCGGGTTCCGCCCGGCGGGCTGCCCGACCCGGCCGGGCGGGCAGCTGGTCTCCTTTTCGTCTCCGGGCTAGCTCCGGGTTAGCTGCTCCGGGCTAGTTGCTCCTGATCCAGGTATTGCTGAACGCTCCGTTGAGTGCGATGGCGCTGGTCGAGTCCTTGGGCAGGCCCTTGCTGTCGACCATGATGATCTCGGTCGGGCTCTGCGTGCCCATCGACGTGCCATTGGCGGCGGAGGCGCTGTAGTTGACGGTGCCGAAATCGGCGAGCGGCAGCACGCCACCCGCTGACGATGGTGCCTCGGTGATCACCTCGGCCGAGGACCGGGCCAGCCCGGTCTGGCTCTTGGTGGTCGTGTGCGTCCAGCCCTGGGTGCTGTCGGTCAGCACCAGGGTGTAGGTCGAGCTGCCGCTGAACGTCACCGACGCGCTGAAATGGTCACCAGGCCGGACCGTGTTCGGGTAGTTGACCGGGGCAGCCGGGAACATCTCGAACCAGCCGTAGTACACCGGCCTCCGGTGGGAGCAGTCCACGTCGGTGCCGGTCTGCTCGACCGAGTTGCTGTTGAAGCCGTCCAGGCCAACCCAGAAGCTGGAGTACTGTGCTCTCCCCCGGGTGGTGCAGATGCCGGTGGGCTCGACCCAGCTCGCCGAGACGCTGTGGAAGGCGCCGCTCGCGCCGGTGACCGCGTAGCCTGACCAGTTCGTGCTCTCGACCTGGTGCCGCACGCCGCGAGCGGTCGGGCCGGCCGCAGGCCGGACCATCATCCCGCCCGGCGTGACGGCATGCGACGAGCTTGGGCCCTGGGCCGTCGTGCCGGCTACGGCACTGCCCGCCGCGAGCATGGATCCGACCACCAGGGCAAGGGTCGTCAGGGGGATGCACCATCGTCTTAGCATGCGGACTCCTTCGGCCACTGTGACGACTGCGACTAACGCCAGGAACCTCCCCGGTATTGGCCGCAGTAACGGGGGGTCTTGGCGACCGTACCTCGAACTAGGCGCCTGCGGCGGCAATTCCGGCCGGGCCGGCGTGATCTTGCCGCGGGCCGGCACCGTTATCAGGGCGTACCGTTGAAATCCTGCGAGCCACGAGGAGACGCCCATGACGCTTCCCGCCGTGCGCGGTAATCGCTTCGCACAGCGATTGTTCGCCCCGCTTCCCGCAAGGTACGACCGGCTCGCCGAGATCCTCTCGATGGGCCAGAACGGCTCGGCGTGGACCTCACCGAGCAGATGCTCAGGCAGGGCCAGGCGAACGTCGCCGCCGCCGACCGGGCGGGCCGGGTGCGGCTGGTGACCGGCCGGGCCGAGCAGCTGCCCTTTCCCGACCGCGCCTTCGACGCGCTGACCTTCACCTACCTGCTGCGGTACGTGCAGGATCCGCAGGCGACGCTGACCGAGCTTGCCCGGGTGGTCAAGCCCGGCGCCACAGTGGCCAGCCTGGAGTTCCTCCGCCCGCCAGCGCCCTTCTGGCGGTTCTGGTGGTGGCTCTACACCAGGCTGCTGCTGCCGGCCGGCGGGCTGGTGACCGGCGGCCGCGAATGGTTCATCGTCGGGCGCTTCCTCGGCCCGAATATCTCCGGGCATTACCGCAGGTACCCCGTGTCCTGGACGATCGACGCCTGGCGGCGGGCGGGCTTCGAGGACGTCGGGGTCAAGGTCATGAGCCTCGGCGGCGGGCTCGTCATGTGGGGAACCCGCGCCAGTGGCTGACGGGAGCAGCCCGGGTCCCGCCAGTGCGCCGCCGCCCGAGCCGGCCGCGCCCGCCGCGGCACCGGGCCAGGCTGCCCGTCCCGCCTACTACGCCGCCCGCCAGGGCGCCTGGCGGGACTGGTGGACGCTGCTGCACCCGCCCTATACGGCGTGGCACCTGTCGTACGTCGTCATCGGCGCGGCGCTCGCGCCGCGGGTCGGCCTGTCTGCCCTGGTCGCCACGCTGATCGCGTTCTTCCTTGCGGTCGGGCTTGCGGCGCACGCGCTGGATGAGCTGCGCGGCCGCCCGCTGCAGACCCGGATCCCGGCAGCCGCGCTGACGGCCGTCGCGGCCGCCGGGCTGGCGGGCGCGGTCGGGCTAGGCATCGCGGGCATCAGCCGGGTCGGCTGGAGCCTACTGCCGTTCATGGTGATCGGCCCGGTCCTGGTCATCGCCTACAACGCCGAGCTCTTCGGCGGCATCATCCACACCGACCTCGGCTTCGCGGTGGCCTGGGGCGCCTTCCCCGTGCTCACGGCGTACGCCGCGCAGACCGGCCGGCTGGCAGTCGCCCCGGTGCTGGCGGCGGCAGCCGCGCTCGCCCTATCGGCCGCGCAGCGGCAGCTGAGCACGCCGGCCCGCACCATCCGGCGGCGGACCGCCCGGGTGGACGGCAGCCTCACGCTCGCCACCGGCGAGACCGTAACGATCGACGCCGCGGCCCTGCTGGCACCGCTTGAGCAGGCGCTCCGCGCGATGTCGTGGGCGATTGTGCTGCTGGCCGCATCGCTCGCCGTCGCCAGGCTCGCCTGACCCGAGCCCCGGCTCTGGCGCCAACGCAAGCCGTCACAGCGAGCCCTTCCGCTGCAGGTAGCTCAGCGCCCCCCAGCCGATCGGAACGGGCAGCCAGAACGTCAGCATGCGGAACAGCAGCACCGCGCTGACCGCCGTCGCGCCCGGCAGGCCGGCCGCGCCGAGGCCGGCCGACAGGGCCGCCTCGACCGCGCCGAGGCCGCCCGGGGTAGGCACGATCGACCCGACGGCGCTGCCGGTCAGGTACACCACGGCGATGCTGGCCAGCGGCAGCGAGCCGCCGAGCGCGCGGACGCACGCCGCCAGGCAGAGGATGTAGCCGGCCGTCAGCAGGGCCGCTCCGCCCATCCCCTGGGCCAGCTTGGCCGGCTGCTGGGCCACGTCGAGCAGCCGCGGGATGACCTGGCCGAGCCCCGGCGCGATCCGGGCACGCAGCAGCCGCCGCCCCGGCGGGGTGGCCAGCATGGCGAGGCCCACCACGACGAGGCCCGCGACAACGAAGAAGACCCAGCGCGGCGGCTGCAGCGAGCTATCCCTTGCCGTGCCCGTTATCGCGGCGAAGATCACCAGCAGGCTCAGGTGCAGGGTGAACGCCACCAGCTGCGACACGCCGACGCTCGCGGCCGAGTCCGCCGCCGAGACGCCGTTGCGCCGCAGGTAGCGGATGTTGAGCGCGGCCCCGCCGACGGCCGCGGGCGTCACCAGGGTGACGAACGAGCCCGCCACCTGCGCCAGCAGGGTGCGCGCCAGTCTCAGCCGTTCCAGCACGAAGCCGGACAGCGACATGGCGGCGCCAAGGTAGGTGACCGCCGACAGGCCGAGTGCGGCGAGGGTCCACCGCCAGTCCGCCGACCGCAGCAGCGGGCCGATCCGGACCTTCGCCAGCTGGCCCGCCAGCAGGTATACCGCGGCGACGGCGGCGATCAGGGTCACCAGCGTGCGCGGCCTGATCCGTTCTAGCTGGACGGGCCTGGTGTCGTCGCTCTCGACGGCGCCGAGCAGCCGCTTCCGCAGCGCCGGGAGCACATCCCGGTGCTGGCGCAGGGCCGCCCTGGTGGCCCGGTGCAGGGCGACGGGCTGCAGCAGCGGCACCACCGCGGCCAGCTCGGCAGCGGCCACCTTGGCCAGCGCGACGTCTGCCGACCGGTCCGGCCCGACGAGCAGCGCAAGCTCCGCAAGCAGCTGGGCCACGTCCAGGCGCAGCTGCAGGTCGCTGGCCGCCACATCACCATTGCCGAGACCGAGCAGCATGACGTTGCCGTCGCCGGTCAGCAGCAGCCTGTCGGCGGTCAGCGAGCGGTGCGTCACCCGGTGCCGATGCAGCCGGAGTACCTCATCCCAGGCGCTGCCCAGCTGAGCATCGTCCGGCCCGGGCCGCAGCTCGGCGAGCGTGCTGCCCGGATGGTGCTCGTAGCCGAAGACAATGGCCTCTGGCCCGGCCCGGACGGCCGCCCGCAGCCTGGGCGCGCGGACGCCCGCCTGGGCTGCCGCGTAGGACATCAGCGCGCGCCGCTCCACCAGCCGGTCCACCGACAGCAACGCGGTGCGCGACACCTGGGCCTGCAGCCGCACCGAACGGTACAGCCGGTAGAGCAGCCCGGCGGCCTGCTGGTCACGGTCGAGCACGGTGATGTCGAGCCGGCTGGCGTCGCGCAGCGTCGCCGCGTAGCGGCGGGATCCGGTGCTGTTGCCCGGCAGCCGCCGCATCGCCGTGACCGTGCAGCCCGCCGGCCCGAGCGCGGCCGCGATGTCCGCGGCGGGCGGGCGCCGCGCCTGATAGCCGGCCGCATACCGCACGCCGAGCCCGACCACCCGGCCGCCGAGCAGCGTGATCGCGAGCGCGAGCACCGTGGTCTGCGAGGCCACCAGGCTCACCAGCGCGTAGGCGCCGACCGTCAGCCAGACGGCGGTGCGCCAGCGCGGCCGCCCGTTCAGCCCGATGATCGTGGTGTAGGCGGCGAACCCGGCCAGGCCGGGATCCAGCGGCGGCAGGTGGCTCACGCCGGGACGGGCCATCGTGATGGCGTCGTACAGCACCTGAGCCGAGGAGGTCCGCAGCAGGCTGTTGGCGATGGCGACGGCGACGGCCGCCAGCAGGCCGGTGGCGACCGCCTCGGCAAGCTGCCGCGACTGACGGCGGGCGATCTGCCGGAGCGCGAGCGCGGCGGGCACCACGAGCAGGGCGATCGGCGCCAGCGGATGGGCGATGGCCAGCAGCGCGTCGGGCAGCCGCCGGCTGGCGCCGACGATGTCCTGCTCGGCGCCGGTGGTGGCCGCGCGGGCGGCCAGCGCGATCGTGGCCAGCAGCACGACCTGGATCGCGTCGGCGATGAACCGCAGCAGGTCGACGGGACGCCGGACGCGGCGGCTGAGACGATCGTTTCATCTGGCTGATCAGGCGCAATGGGCGCATAGCCGGAAGGACCGCGCGCGGCAGCCGCGGTTGCGCGGCCGGCGCCGGGTATACCGCCGCCAGGCGGCTGGCCTGCCGCGCAGCACCGGAACGTTATCGGCCCGGAGGTATACGGACGGCCATCACCGGGCCTAGCATGCGCTCGTGTCGATGGTGTTCGGAATCGCCAAGCGCCTGCTGGTCGGCAGGCCGGTGCAGAGCAGCCGGCTGGGCCATACGCTGCTGCCGAAAAAGATCGCGCTGCCGGTCTTCGCCAGCGACGCGCTGTCCTCCGTTGCCTACGCCACGGAGGAAATCCTGCTGGTCCTGTCGGCCGGCGGGATCGCCCTGATCTCCTACACGCCGTGGATAGCGCTCGCGGTCGGCGTGCTCATGCTGGTGGTCGTTGCCTCCTATCGGCAGAACGTGCACGCCTACCCGTCCGGCGGCGGCGACTACGAGGTGGCGAGCACCAATCTCGGGCAGCGCGTCGGCCTCGCGGTGGCCAGCGCGCTGATGGTCGACTACACGCTGACCGTCGCGGTGTCCGTGTCAGCCGGGGTCGCGAACCTGGCCTCGGCATTCCCCTCACTGAGCTCGCACGTGACGCTGATCGCCGTGCTCGTCGTGGCCGGGATCGCGCTGATGAACCTGCGCGGCGTGCGGGAGTCGGGGACATTCTTCGCGATTCCCACCTATTGTTTCGTCGGCGTGGTAGCGCTGATGATCATCTGGGGCGCGGTCCGGCTTGGCGTTGGCCATCAGCTGCGCGCCGAGAGCGCGGGCTACCACCCGGCGGCTCGGCAGTATGGCGGCCTGCTGCTGCTTTTCCTGCTGCTGCGCGCATTCTCCTCCGGCTGCACGGCGCTCACCGGGGTGGAGGCGATCAGCAACGGGGTTCCCGCGTTCCGCAAGCCGAAGAGCAAGAACGCCGCGACCACGCTGGCCCTGCTGGGCGGGATCGCAGTGTCCATGTTCGCCGGAGTCACGGCGCTGGCGCTGACCAGCCACGTGCACGTGTGCCAGAGCAGCGCGGCCTGCCAGGGCCTGCCGCATGGCCAGACCCTGCGCACCGTGATCGCCCAGGTGGGACGTACCGTCTTCGGCGGCTCGTCACCGCTGTTCTACCTGCTGCAGATCGTCACCGCGCTGATCCTGGTGCTGGCCGCGAACACCGCGTTCAACGGCTTCCCGGTGCTGGCGTCGATCCTGTCCAGGGACGGCTTCCTGCCCCGCCAGCTGCACACCCGCGGCGACCGGCTCGCGTTCAGCAACGGGATCCTGCTGCTGTCCGGTTTCGCGATCCTGCTCATCGTGATCTTCCAGGCGTCGCCCACCCGGCTGATCCAGCTCTACATCGTCGGCGTCTTCGTGTCGTTCGTCTGCAGCCAGACCGGGATGATCAGGCACTGGAACCGGCTGCTGCGCGGCACCACCGATTCGCGTACCCGGCTGCAGATGTACCGGTCCAGGACGATCAACACGATCGGCGCCTGCTTCACCGCCGTCGTCCTGGTCATCGTGCTCGTGTCCAAGTTCGCCAGCGGCGCGTGGCTCGTCGTGGTGGCCATGCCGGTCATCTGGCTGACCATGCGCGGCATCAGCCGGCACTACGCCAACGTCGCGGTCGAGCTGGCGCCGCCGCATGATCGCCCGGTCACGCTGCCGGCCAGCAACCGGGCGATCGTGCTGGTGTCCAAGCTGCACCTGCCGACGCTGCGGGCGCTGGCCTACGCGCGGGCGACCAGGCCGAGCCACCTGGAGGCCATCACGGTCGACGTGGACGAGGCGGAGACGCTGCGGCTGAAGGAGGAATGGGACCGCAGCGGCCTGGCGGTCCCGCTGACCATCGTGGCCTCGCCGTACCGGGAGATCACCCGGCCGGTGCTCGCATACGTGAAGCGGCTCCGCCGGGAGAGCCCGCGTGACATCGTCACGGTCTATATCCCCGAGTACGTGCTCGGGCACTGGTGGGAGCAGCTGCTGCACAACCAGACGGCGCTGCGGCTGAAGACCAGGCTGCTGCAGCAGCGCGGCGTGATAGTCGCCAGCGTCCCGTACCAGCTGAGCTCGGCCACCCGCCAGCAGGCCGCGGACCAGGGCCTGCGGGCCCAGCCTCCGGTGCCGGCCGGCCAGCCGCCGGCTGGCGACGGCGCCGGCCCGGCCCGCGACGGCCCTCCCGTGCTGGCCGGCGAGGACTCCCGGACGGCCGGCGACGGCCCGAAGACGGCTGGCGGCGGCCCAGTGCCCGCCGGGACGGCGCCGGGCGACGGCGGGCAGCCGGGACCACCATCCGGGGCCGCCCCGGCGCCCGCGCCGCGGTTCCGGCGGCTGACCGCGCTGCGGCGGCTCACCGCGGGCCGTGACCAGCTGCACGCCGAAGAGCTGCAGGAAGAGATCAACGAGGTGAGCGCGAAGTCGATCGCAGACTGCGACGACCGCGAGGTGACCGACGTGGCCGGCACGCTGCGGACGGTGACGCTGCGGCCCAGGGGCACCAGCCTGACTATGGAAGCCGACCTGTGGGACGGCACCGGCAGCATCACGCTGGTCTGGCTCGGCAGGCGCGACATCCCCGGGATCCGGCCGGGCCGGCGCATCGTCGTGCACGGGCGGGTCACCCGGATCAAGGGAGAGCTGACGATCTACAACCCGGTCTATGAGCTGCGCTCGTCAGGCAATGACTGACCTGCTCTGCTCGGCGCCAGTGAACCGGTAGCCCATCCCCGGCTCGGTAAGGAGATAGCGCGGGCGGGACGGATCCGGCTCAAGCTTCCTGCGCAGGTGCGCGACGTAGACGCGCAGGTAGTTGCCCTCGGTCTGGTACTGCGGGCCCCATACCTCCTGCAGCAGCTGCCGTTGCGTCACCAGCCGGTCACAGTTGCGCACGAGCACCTCGAGCAGCTGCCACTCGGTCGGGGTCAGCCGCACGTCGCTGCCGTCCCTGGTGACCCGCTTGTCCGCGAGGTCGACGGTGAAGTCGGCAGTGACCACCACCGGCTCGTCCGGCGCGCGGGAAGCCCGCCGCACCGCCGCCCGCAGCCGGGCGAGCAGCTCATCCATGCCGAACGGCTTCGTGACGTAGTCGTCGGCGCCCGCGTCAAGCGCCGCCACCTTCTGGCTCTCCTGCCCCCAGGCCGACAGCACGATGATCGGCGTCGAGCTCCAGCCGCGGACGCCCCTGATGACCTCCGTGCCGTCCATGTCCGGCAGGCCGAGGTCGAGTATCACCACATCCGGCCTGTCCCGGGCAGTCGCCGCGAGGCCCGACGCGCCGTCGGCGGCGATCGTGACCTCGTACTTGCGCGCGGCGAGGTTGATCTGCAGCGCGCGCAGGATCGGCGCCTCGTCGTCGATCACAAGCACCCTGGTCATGGCTCGGCCCGCACCGCCGGGCTCACCGACCTGCTGGCCACCGGCAGCGTTACCTGGATCGTCAGCCCGCCGCCCTCGGTGTCGGCCGCCGTGACCGTGCCGCCCATGGTGTCGGTGAAGCCCTTGACGACGGCCAGGCCGAGCCCCACGCCGGTGCCCGTGTTCCTGGCGCCGAGCCGCTCGAACGGCTCGAACATGCGCGGCTTCAGCTCATCAGCCACGCCCGGGCCATGGTCCACCACGTCCAGCACGACCGTGTCGCCGCGCTGCCCGGCGTACAGCGCGGGCGGCCGGTCCGGCGGCGAGTAGGCGAGCGCATTGGCGAAGAGGTTGGCCAGTACCCGCTCGAGCAGGCCCGGATCCGTGCGCACCAGCGGCAGCCCGTCCGGTACCGACAGCCGCACCGCCGCGCCCCCGTCCAGCCCTCGGAGGGCGACCGGGGCGACCTCGTCGATCGCCGTCGGCCGCAGGAACGGCTGCAGCGAGCCGGTGGACAGCCGGCTCATGTCGAGCAGGTTGCCGATCAGCGCGTCAAGCCGGTCGGCGGACTGCTCGATGGTCGCCAGCAGCGCCGCCTCGTCCGCGGCCGTCCACTGCACGTCCGTCTGGCGCAGCGTGCTCACGCTCGCCTTGATGGATGCCAGCGGCGTGCGCAGGTCGTGGCTGACCGCGGCGAGCAGCGCGGTGCGCATCCTGTTGCCCTCGGCGAGCGCTTCGGCCTGCGCCGCCTGCGTGCGGAGACGATCCCGGTCGAGCGCGGCCGCGGCCTGCGCGGCGAAGCCGTCAAGCAGCCGGGCGCTCATCGGCCGCGGCTGCCCGGCGATCAGCAGCACCAGGCCGGGCCGCACGGTCACCCTGGTCACCGCCGCCGGCTCCGGCGCCGTCCCGCTGCTGGCGATCCGCACCCACTGGCCGCCGGCCTGCTCGGCGAGCTCGGCCCGGCCCTGCCAGGTGCGGACCAGATGGTCAAGGACGGCGGCCGGGGTGTCCGCCCCGCCGAGCACCGTCTGCGCCAGCGCCAGCAGCGAGGCGGCGTCCTCGGCGCTGCGCGCCGCCTGGACGGCCCGCCGCGCGGCCAGGTGCACCACGCTGCTGACCGTCACGGCGACCGTGACGAACAGCATCAGCGCCAGCAGGTTCCGCGGCTCGGCCACCGTCAGCGTGTGCAGCGGCTCGGTGAAGTACCAGTTGAGCAGCAGGCTGGCGGTGACCGCGCCGAGCACGGCAGGCCAGAACCCGCCGACCACCGCGATCGCGACCACGGCGACCAGGTAGAGCAGCAGGTCATCGGCGAGGTTGAGGTGATCACGGCCGGCCGCGAGCGCCGCCGTCAGCAGCGGCAG
>WNGG01012157.1_pt1 | contig 12070 bp, 10 predicted proteins | sample 5400661 | NCBI WGS metagenome assembly WNGG01 (sample SAMN13153372, study PRJNA577476) | soil metagenome | isolation source: 100 cm soil or saprolite under Garry oak tree replicate 1 | place: USA:California | collected 2016-06-15 | reverse complement strand
CCGCTCGATCTATATCCAGCCGACGATCGGCTATCAGGTCAGCCCGAAGCTGAAGTTCGGGTTCGGCGTCGCCTACATCACCAGCCACCTCAAGCTGCGCCAGCGGGCGGATCTGTCCACCCAGCTGGTCCCCGATGCGCTGCGCATCCCGGCGGGCCTGCCGGTCGGCACGACATTCGCGATGCTGGGCGTGGCGACGGGCACCGACTTCGCGGACGCCACGCTCGACGCGAGCGGGAGCGGATTCGCCGTCAACTTCGGCGCGATCCTGCAGGTGAATGACAAGTTGAGCATCGGCGGGCACTGGCTCACGCGGAAACGGATCGACTACGACGGCGACGCCAAGTTCGCGCCGATCGCGACCGGCCTGGTTCTCCCGGTCGCCGTCGGGCCGCTGCCGGCGGGCACGCCGGTCGATGCGGTGCTCGCGCCCGAGTTCGCGCCCGGCGGCCCGCTATCAAACGGGGCCGTCTCGACGTCGATCACCATGCCGCCGCAGGGAACGTTGGGCTTCGCCTACAAGGTCAGCGACGCGTGGTCGGTCATGGCGGATTATCAGTACGTCGTGTGGGGCTGGTTCAACGACGTCGACATCAACTTCGCCAACGCCGGCACGCCCGACTTGGCCCTGCGTCCGCAGAACAAGGACACGCACGGCTTCCGGTTCGGCACCGAGTACCAGTACAGCGCGAAGGTCCAGCTGCGCGGCGGCTACCTGTATCACACCGCGGCCTCACCGCCGCAGTTCGTGACGCCGCTGCTCCCCGAAGGCTCGCGCAACGAATTCACGGCCGGCGCAGGAATCGCGCTGTCGCCGCATTGGCACGCGGATCTCGCGTATCAGTTCATAAAACAGAGCGATCGGCGCGGCACGGTGAACCTTGCCTGGGGCAACACTGGTCTCTACCAATTCTCGGCCCATCTGTTCGCGGCCGGTGTGGCCATCACTTTCTGAGGAACGGCGACTCATGATTCGGACCACTCGATACTCGGCCGCGGTCCTCGGGCTCGTCCTCGTTGCTGCGGCCTGCAACAACGACGAGCTGATCCGGCCGTACGCGATCACACCGGTCGATGCGCTGTTCGACCGGTACGTCTCGATGGGAAACTCGATCACCGCGGGCTTCCAATCGGGCGGAATCAACGACAGCACGCAGCTGCAATCGTATGCCGTGCTGCTCGCGCGCGCGATGCGATCGCCGTTCTATTCGCCGCTGCTGAACAAGCCGGGGTGCCCGCCGCCGTTCACGAACGTGTTTACGCAAACTCGGTTGACCCCGCCCAATTACCCACCGAGTACCGCAACGTCGTGTTATCTGCGCAAGATTCCCAATCCCCCGCCGCCCTTTATCAGCAACACCGCGGTGCCCGGTGCCGAGGTGATCGACATTTACAAGAACCTCGACCCGACCTCGAACGCGAATTCGCTGACGCAGTTCTTCCTCGGCGGCCTGACCCAAACGCAGATGATGGAGCGGGCGCAGCCGACGTTCGTGACGGTCTGGATCGGTAACAACGACGTACTGGGCGCCGCCACGAACTCTGCCAACGCGGGGGACAGCACGCTCATCACACCGGTCGCGACGTTCCAGGTCAACTACCACGCGATGTTGGACTCGATCGACGCCGCCGGCCCACAGGGCGTTGTCCTGATCGGCGTAGCGAACCTCGTGAGCGTCGCGAATCGCACCGGGCTACCGCCGACTCAACCGCCGGCGAACGGTGTCCCATTCTTCTCGTACGGGTCGACATACTACGTGCTCGATGCGGCGGGGCAGATCCCCGGGCCGTTCACGGCGGCAGCGACGTGTGCGCCGCCACGTGGCGATTCCGTCCTCGTGCCATTCCCGTTGGGAGGAGCACTGATTGCGGGCGGCGGAACGCTGACGTGCAACGAACCCCAGACCATCCAACCCGCCGAGTTGGTCAAGCTCACTACGACGGTCGCGGCGTACAACACCTACATCTCCGCGCAGGCGGCGGCGCGCGGTTGGACCTACGTCGACCCCAATCCTGCGCTCGACTCGCTGCGCGTCATTCCGACCCAGGTCGCGTTCTTCCCGGCTTTCAATGCGCCGTGCGCCTCCAACCCCTTTGGGCTGGCGTTTAGCTGTGATGGGATCCACCCGAGCGCCGCCGCGCATCGGCTGCTCGCGCAGAAGCTGCGGCTCGCCATTAACGCGGCCTATACGACGAATATTCCGCCGATCCCCTGAACTCGGAGCGATACGGGCGGTACTAACTGGTAATGAGGGGTATCGAGCGGTACAGGGCGGCAACGGCAATCCCGTTGCCGCTTCTGCTTGCGGCGGTCTCGTCACTGCTGCCCCAGGTCACACAGGCACAGGCTGGCCCGCGCACCGATACGCCGCGCGCCGGGGCGCTGCGCTTCACGTTCGAGCCGGTGATCACGACGTGGGAGCGCGAGTTCACGGACAGCGGTCACGAGCAACGGATTGGCGCGTCGCTCCCCGCCCTGGTGTTCGTCCACTCCGAACGACGCGTCACGTCGTTCGGCCTCGACTTCGGCATCACGAATCGCCTCGCCGTCGGGGTCCGCGTGCCGCTGGTGCGCGTCAACGCGCGCGCCGCGTTTCCACTCGACAGCGCGGGCAAGCCGGCACCCGATAGCGCCGCCCAGGCGCTCGATTCCCTGCTCCAGGACACGACCTACGCGTTCGGTCCTATCGCCAACACCACGCGGCGGCTGCACTACTTTGCGGGGGACGTCGAGGTCGAGGCCAAGTACCGCGCTCTGGAATCCCGCAACTACGCGCTCAGTGGCGCGCTGGTCGTGCGGCGGCGCGCGCCAACAACCGGGGACGCGCACGCGCCGCGTGGGACCACAGTCGGTGCTGCTGCTCCCGCGCGCCGCGTTGGCCACGCTCGACTGGGATCCGGGAGACTACTTCGGCGTCGATGTCGCACCGCTGTATCGCTTTTCCAGGGAATTCGGCGTGGGATTCACGGCGGGCTACTACACCCAAACGCGCGACCGCTACACCTACCGGTCGGCGCAGGATTCCGTCGATGTCGCGACGCGGCTCGGCACGCCCGTCTCCGCGGCGGTGCTCGACGCCGGTACAGGAGTACGCTGGGTGCGCCTGGGTTTCGCCATGACCTACGTCGGATCGGATGTCGAAGGGAGCCTGTCCTTCGAGCAGACGGTCAGCGGTTCGGGTGGGCTCGTACCGGTGGCGTCGGTGTTCCGGATTGTGATGCGGACTTCTCGCTGGCCGTTTTGAGCAGCTCGATCGCATGGCGCCGCGCGGTCGCCATGTCGGCATCGCCCAACATCCGCGCGATCTCCTTTACCCTCCCCTCACCCTCCACAACCTCCACGTCACTCGTCGCCAGGCCACCCTTCTTTCCCTTTGCAACCACGAGATGCTGGTCGGCGTACACGGCAATCTGGGGCAAGTGCGTGATGACGAGCGCCTGACGGCCTTCACGCGACACATCCATCAACGCCTCGCCGACGCGGCCGCCCACCTCACCGCCGATACCTTGATCGACTTCGTCGAACACCAGGGTTGGGACGACGTCGTGCGATGCCAGCACCACCTTCAGCGCCAGCATGAGCCGCGAGAGCTCGCCACCTGACGCCACCCTGGCCAACGGTCTTGCCTCGAGCCCCTCGTTGAGCTTCACGTCGAAGATGATGTCCTCTGCCCCTCGTGCGTCGTGCGTCGTGCGTCGTAACAGCCGTGCCTCGAAACGCCCGCCCTCCATGCCCAGTGATGGCAGCAGCCTGTTGACCGCCCGCCCCAGTTTCTTGGCTCCCGCCGTGCGCTTCTCAGTAAGCGCAGTGCACGCGCGCGCGAATTCATCGGACGCCGTTGCCCGATCCGCCGCGATGCTGCGCAGGTCGAGGTCCGCCGTGTCGAGCAGCTCGAGCTCGCGCGCGGCGGCGTCGCGCGCGGCCAGCACATCGGCGATGCTCGGCCCGTGCTTCTGCTGCAGCCGAAACAACAGATCGCGCCGCTGCTCCACCGTGTTCAGGCGCTCGGGGTCCGCCTCGATCTCGCTCGCGTACAGGCGCGCCGCCTGCGCCAGCTCCGCCGCGCCGGCAAACGCCGAGTCGAGCAGCTCCTGCCACTTGCCGAGCGACGGATCGACGCGCAGCAGGCTCGCCAGGATCTTCTGCGCTTTCGTGAGCCCGGCCGCGTCCACCGTCTCCTCCAGCTCGCGCGCCAGGCGGCCCAGCTCCTCGGCGTGCGCCAGCCGCTTGGCTTCGACCTCCAACGTCTCGTCCTCACCCAGCTTCGGCTTGGCGCGCTCGATCTCCTGGAGCACATGCCGCAGATAGTCGGCCTTGCGCCGGACGTCGGCCTGACGCGTGGTCAGCTCCGCCTCGCGTGACTCCAGCTCTTTGAAGCGGGTATACGCGTCTCGCACCGCGACGCGCTCCACGTCGGCGTCGGCGTATGCATCGAGCATGTCGCGCTGCGCGTCGGGACGGAGCAGCGACTGCGTCTCGTGCTGGCCGTGCAGGTCCACGAGCAGCGTGCCGATCTCGGCGAGTACACCGATCGTGGTGGGCGAACCGTTCACCCAGGCGCGCGACTTCCCTTCGCGCAGCACTTCGCGCTTCAGAACGAGTCTCCCCTCCTCCAATTCGATTCCCAACGCAGCGAAGGGTGGAAGCAGATGACGATGGACCGCTGAGACAAACTCGAACGCTCCCTCGACGATCGTTTTCTCGGCGCCGGGGCGGACCACGTCGGCTGACGCGCGCTCGCCGAGCAGCAGGGCGAGCGCGTCGACGACCATCGATTTGCCGGCGCCGGTTTCGCCCGTGAGGACGTTGAGGCCAGGCTGGAGGGGAAGCGTTACGTCGGCAATGACGGCGAGATCGCGGACGCGAAGCTCGGTCAGCACGGCCTCACCCCCTGACCCCCTCTCCACGATGTGGAGAGGGGGAACTCATTTACGGGTTCGATCGCTCAGGTCTCCCCAGTGCAGCTTCTTGCGCAGCCGCTTGAAGAAGCTCTCGGGGCCGAGGCGAATGAGCACAATCGGCCGCTCGGCGCGGCGCACCTCGAGCCGCTCACCGGGCTGAATCGGCGTGCCCACCTGCCCATCGAAGGAGACGAGCACGTCGTCGGTCCAGGGGGGGATCGGCTGGATCGTGACGACGGCGCTCGCCGCCAGAACGAGCGGGCGCACGGCCAGGGTGTGGGGGCAGATGGCGGTGACCACGATGGCGTCCACAGTTGGCACGACGATCGGCCCACCCGCCGACATCGAATACGCGGTCGAGCCGGTGGGCGTACTGACGATGATCCCGTCGGCCGAATACTGGGCCACCTCATCGCCGTCAACCGACACCTTGAGCCGGACGACGCGCGCCACGCCACCCTTGTGCACGACGACGTCGTTGAGCACGAGGGGTTCAACTCTGCCGCCCCCCCCCTTGGCGCCCTTGCCGGTAATTGTTGATTGGAGCGCGAGGCGCGGCTCGGTCGTGTACGCATGGCGCACGATCGCGTCCAGCGCCCAGTCGAGCGTATCGGGCGCCGCGGTCGTGAGAAATCCCACGCGGCCGAGATTGAGGCCCAGGATCGGCGTGTCGGCGCCATTCAGGAGACGCGCACCGCGGAGCAGCGTGCCGTCGCCGCCGAGCGTGATGAGGCAGTCGAGCGCGGCGGGCGCCGCGCTGATGGGGGGAGGCGCCGCGCCGTCACCCGCCGGCCACAGTGCCTGGATGCGCTCCTCGCTGTAGAGCTTGAGTCCCACGCTCGACGCTTTCTGCTGCAGCGTCGCGAGGAAAGCGCCAAGATCCGGATAGTTGGGGTTCCCGACGACCCCGACGTTCATCGCGGGGTGAGCGACTCTTCCGCGGCGAGGGCGCGGATGCGCGCGGCGATGCCGTCGCCCGTGAGGCCGACGTCCGCCAGCTGGCCGGCGCGCGGCGCGTGCTCATAGGTGCGGTCGGGCACGCCGAGGGCGACGACGCGGGAGTCGGGCGCGGTCGTCTGCACCAGCGCGGCCAGCGCTGCGCCGAAGCCGTTCACGACCGTGCCGTCTTCGACCGTGACCAGCAGCTTGTGGCTCTGCGCCAGGGCGTCGAGCATCTCGCGATCCATCGGCTTCAGGAAGCGCGCATTGATCACCGAGACATCGAGACCGTCCGCCGCGAGCTGCTCGGCGGCCTCGAGCGCCGGCTTGCACATGACGCCGACGGCGATGATCGCGCAGTCCTTGCCTTTTCTCAGCAGCTCCCACGTCCCATAGGGAACCATCGGCACTTCGGCGGCCGGCGGCGCCTCGCCGGGCGCTTTGTCGCGCGGATAACGCAGCGAGAACGGACCGTCGGTGTGCTGCAGCGCGCAGCGCAGCAAGCCGATCATCTCGGCGGCATCCTTCGGCGCCGTGACGGTCATGTGCGGCACCGCCAGCATGTAGGCGATGTCGTACAGGCCCATGTGCGTCTGGCCGTCTTCGCCGACCATCCCGGCGCGGTCGAGCGCAAAAATGACGGGCAGCTTCTGGATGGCGACGTCGTGGATGATGCTGTCGTAGGCGCGCTGCAGGAACGTCGAATAGATCGCGACGACGGGCCGCACGCCCTGCGTCGCGAGGCCCGCGGCGAACGTGGTGGCGTGCGCCTCGGCGATGCCCACGTCGAAGAAGCGCTCCGGCCACTTCTTCTGGAAGATGTTCGTGCCGGTCCCCGACGGCATCGCGGCCGTGATGACGACGAAGTTGGCATCTTCGGCCGCGAGCTGGGTGAGCGCGTCGCCGAACACCTTCGTCCACTGCGGGGGTCCGGGGTTCACCGGCTTCAGCTTGCCGGTGACGGGATCGTAGGGCGCGCGGGCGTGATACTTCTCGAGATCGGGCTCGGGCAGCGGGAAGCCTTTGCCCTTCTCGGTGATGACGTGCACGACGCGCGGTCCCCCGAGCGTCTTTACGACGTCGAAGGTGTGCAGCATCTGCGCGATGTTGTGCCCGTCGATCGGCCCGAAGTAGCGGAAGCCCAGCTCCTCGAACAGCATCCCCGGCGACCAGAGATTCTTGATGCTCTCTTCGACGTTCTTGGCGAAGTCGACCAGTTTCTGGCCGCCGACGATGTGCGACGCGCGCTCGATGAGATGTTTGACGCGCTCGCGGATCCGCACGGTGATCGGACTGGCGACGATGGAGCCGAGGTACTTTTTAAGCGCCCCGACGTTGGGCGCGATCGACATGCCGTTGTCGTTGAGCACAACGATGAAGTCGCGGCCCGAATCGCCGGCGTTGTTGAGCGCCTCGTAGGGCAGGCCGCACGTCATCGCCCCGTCGCCGACCACGGCGACGACCTTGAACGCCTCGCCCTTCAAATCGCGCGCCGCCGCCATGCCGAACGCCGCCGAGAGGGCGGTCCCCGCATGGCCGGCCCCGAACTGATCATGCTCGCTTTCGGAGCGCCGCAGGAACCCCGACAGCCCGCCCTTCTGGCGCAGGGTGTCGAGCCGGTCGTTGCGGCCGGTCAGGATCTTCCACGGATAGCCCTGGTGGCCGACGTCCCAGACGATCTTGTCGCGAGGCGAGTCGAACGCGGCGCAGAGGGCCACGGTCAGCTCGACGACACCGAGCCCGGCGCCGATGTGGCCGCCGGTCTGCGACACGACGTCGATGAGACGCTGCCGCACTTCGCCCGCGAGCTGCTGCAGCTGCTCCGGCGCGAGCGCCTTGACGTCCTCGGGACCGCGAATCGATTCGAGAATCAATTAGGCCTCGTCACGATGTAGTGGGCCAGCTCGACCAGTATGGGGGAAACTAACCCGGCATCCCGCAAGTGGTCTACGGCCTTCGCGGCCAGCCGTTCCGCCTCCGCGCGCGCCGCGCCGACGCCCAACAGCGTTACGAACGTCGCTTTGGCGTGCGCCGCGTCCTTGCCGGCCGTTTTGCCCAGCTGATCGGACGTGGCCGTGGCGTCGAGGACGTCGTCGGCGATCTGAAAGGCGAGGCCAATTGCTTCTCCGTAGGCGCGCAGCGCTTCGACATGACTTGTCGTTCCCTCGGCGGAGAGTCCGCCGATCACGCACGAGGCGGCGATGAGCGCGCCGGTTTTGCGGCGGTGCACCTCCTCGAGCGCCTCGATCGGCAGCGCTTTCGCTTCAGCCTCGAGATCGAGCGCCTGGCCGCCGATCATGCCGCCCGCGCCCGCCGCGCGAAACAGCTCGAGCGAGATCTCGCGCCGCCGCCCCGGCGGCAGCGCGAGCGCGGCGAGCCCCTGGGCCAACACGCGCGCGGCGAGCGTCACCATGTCATAGCCGGCGCGGGTCGCCCGGGGGACGTCGAACGCGCGGTGCGCGGTGGGCCGCCCGCGCCGCAAGTCGTCGTTGTCCATGCAGGGGAGATCATCGTGGACCAGCGAGTACGCATGCACGACTTCGACGGCCGCCGCCAGGTCGGCGACCCCGGCGGAGGAGGATCCGTTGAGCGCCTCGTGTGCCGCGAATACCAGCGTCGGGCGCAGCCGCTTGCCTTCGCCGAGCAAACTGTAGCGGACGACCTCATCTCCGCGTGTTGCCGCTGCCAATACCGCGTCGACGCGGGCGCGAGCGTCCGCGAGATAGCTAGCTAGGGCTTTCAATCTCGAGAACTTTTTTGACCTTGAGCTCCGCCTGCGCCAGCTGCTCGCGCGCCGCCCGCAGCCGTTCGACGCCTTCCTCGAACAGCTTCAGCGCCTCGTCCAGATCGAGATCCTCCGCCTCCAGGCGGCGCACGATGGCCTCGAGCCGCTCGAGCTGCTTACTGAACTCTGGCATCAACCTCTCCATCGCTCACGCGCAGCCGGAATTCCTTGCCGGACGGGAGCTGGGCGACGCGCTTGAGGATTTTCCCGTCCGCGTCCCGTACGACGGCGTAGCCCCGGCCCAGCACGCGCAGCGGGCTCAACGCATCGAGGCGCGCGCTGTGCGCGGTGAGCAGTGCGCCGGACTTCTCGAGCTTGCGCTCCATGGAACGCACCAGCCGGTCGCCGGAGCGATCGAGTCGTTCCACTACGTGCCGCGACGCGATCCGTAACGCCCGCGCGAGCCGCTGGCCTAGCACGCCGCACTGCGCGATCACCTCGGCGCGATCCGGCGTCGCGGCCTCGGCGGCGGCGGACGGCGTCGGGGCGCGCAGGTCGGCGACGAGATCGCAGAGCGTCACGTCGGTCTCGTGGCCGATCGCCGAGATCACCGGCATCGGCATCGCGGCGACGGCGCGCGCGACGCGCTCGCTGTTGAACGCCCAGAGATCCTCGACTGAGCCACCACCTCTGGCAACCACCAGGACATCCACCGGCAGGCGTGAGATGCGATTCAGCGCCGAACACACCGACGCCTCGGCCTTGGCGCCCTGCACCTGCGCGGGCACAACGATCAGCTCGGCGATGGGCCAGCGGCGGGCGAGGACGGCTTGGATGTCGCGCAGCGCGGCGCCATCGGGACTCGTGACGACGGCAATGCGGCGCGGGAACGGGGGCAGGCGGCGCTTGCGAGCGGGATCGAGGAGACCGTCTTTGGTGAGCGCCGCCTTGGCCTTCTCGAATGCCAGCTTCCAGAGGCCGCCCTGCTCCGTCGACAGCAGCTCCATCACCGTGAGCTGGAAGTCGCCCTTGTCTTCGTACAGTGTGGGCCGCGCGAAGACGAACACCTGCATGCCGTCGGTGGGGGCCGGCAGCATGAAGTTCTGTTTGGCGAACATCACGCAGCGCAGCTGCGCCGACTTGTCGCGCAGCGAGAAGTACCAGTGGCCGCTGCGCCACGCCTTGAACCCGGCGATCTCCCCGCGCACCCACAGGGGCGGCAGGCCCGCTTCGATCACGGCGCGGGCGCGGCGCGTCACTTCGGCGACGGTCCACGCACCCTCGGCGGACGCGGCCGCGAAGAGGTCTAGGGACTGACCCACTGCCGCGCGGCCTGCACCGTGTTGTAGAGGAGCATCGTGATCGTCATCGGCCCGACGCCGCCCGGCACGGGGGTGATCGCCGACGCGACCTGCTTCGCCTCCGGAAACTTCACGTCGCCGACCAGGCGATAGCCCTGTTTGCGCGAGGGATCGTCCACGCGATTGACGCCGACATCGATCACGACGGCGCCGGGTTTCACCATGTCGCCGCTCACGAACTCCGGCTTGCCGATGGCGACGATGAGGATGTCCGCCTGGAGCGTGTACTGCTCGATGTTCCGGGTGCGCGAGTGGCACACGGTGACGGTGGCATTGCCACCCGGGCCGTCCTGCAGCAGCAGGGCCGCCATTGGCCGTCCCACGATGTTCGAGCGCCCCACGACGACGGCGTGCGCTCCTTTCGTCTCGACGCCCGTGCGGATCAGGAGCTGCTGCACCCCATACGGCGTCGCCGGACGGAAGCCCGTCGGATCGCCGACCGCGACCTTGCCGACGTTCTCGGGATGGAAGCCGTCCACGTCTTTGCGCGGATCGATGCGATGCAGGGCGCGATTGGTGTCGATCTGCCTGGGGAGCGGCAGCTGCACCAGGATGCCGTGAATCTTGGGGTTGGCATTGAGCCGTTCCAGCAACCCCATGAGGTCCGCCTCGCTCGTGTCCTTGGGCAGTTTGATCGTCTCGTGATAGAGGCTCGCTTCGTCGCAGGCTTTCCCCTTCATCCGCACGTAGACCTGCGAGGCTGGATTATCGCCCACGAGCACCACGGCGAGGCCCGCGGTGACACCCTGTTTCTTGAGCTTCGTGATCTCGCTGCCCAGCTCCGCCCGCATGGCCGCGCCGACGGCATTGCCGTCGATCAGATTAGCGAGCAACGCCCACCGCCCGTGTCTCCCGAATCACGACCACCTTGATCTGTCCCGGGTATTGGAGCTCGCGCTCGATCTTGCGCGCGATCTCGTCCGTGAGCCGCGCCGCCGCCGCGTCGTCCACCGTGTCCGGCGTCACCACGACGCGCACTTCCCGGCCCGCCTGAATCGCGAAGACCTTGTCGACGCCCTTGAACTCCGAGGCCAGCGTCTCGAGCTGCGAGAGCCGTTTGACGTAGGTCTCGAACGCCTCGCGCCGCGCGCCGGGGCGCGACCCCGAGATGGCGTCCGCCGCCTGCACGATCACGCTGATCGGGGATTCATGCGGGACGTCGTCGTGATGCGCCGCGATGCAATTGATGACCGTCGCATTCTCGCCGTACTTCGTCGCCACCTCGATGCCGAGCTGGACGTGGGTCCCGTCGTGCTCATGGGTCAGGACTTTGCCGACGTCGTGGAGCAGCGCGCCCCGCTTGGCGAGATGGACGTCGAGCTTCAGCTCGGCCGCCATCATGCCGGCGAGATAGGCGACTTCCTTGGAGTGCTCGAGGATGTTCTGCCCGTACGACGTGCGGTACTTCATCCGGCCCACGAGCTTGACGAGCTCGGCGTGCATGCCACGAATCCCGGTGTCGTAGACCGCCTGCTCCCCCGCTTCGACGATGCCGGCGTCGACGTCCGCCTTGGCCTTCTTGACGATCTCCTCGATCCGGCCGGGATGGATGCGGCCGTCGGCGATGAGGCGCTCCAGCGCGAGGCGGCCGATCTCGCGGCGCACCGGCTCGAAGCAAGAGACAACGACGGTATCGGGCGTGTCGTCGATGATGACGTCGACGCCGGTCGCGGCCTCGAACGCCCGGATGTTGCGGCCCTCGCGGCCGATGATGCGCCCCTTCATTTCGTCGGACGGAAGCACCACCGCCGACACACTCGATTCGGCGGTCTGCTCCGCGGCAATCCGTTGGATCGCGAGCGCGACGATCTTCTTCGCCTCGCGGTCGGCGTTCTTCCTGGCCTGCTCGGTGATGTTGCGCACGAGCGCGGCCGCTTCGTCCTTGGCCGCGCTTTCGAGACCGGCGATCAGCTCGCGCTTGGCCTCCTGCGCCGTCAGTCCTGCCACCTGCTCGAGCCGGGCGCTGATGTCCTGCTCGCGCTTGCCGAGGGCCCGGGTGCGGTCCTGGAGCTGCTGATCGAACTTGCGCAGCTCCTGCTCTCGGGCGTCGACGCCGGCGAGTTTTTGGTCGAGGCTTTTGTGGAGGTTTTCGCGGACCGCCATGAGCTCTTCTTTGGCGGCCAGCACGAGGCGCTGGCTCTGG
>WNGG01013828.1_pt1 | contig 12072 bp, 7 predicted proteins | sample 5400661 | NCBI WGS metagenome assembly WNGG01 (sample SAMN13153372, study PRJNA577476) | soil metagenome | isolation source: 100 cm soil or saprolite under Garry oak tree replicate 1 | place: USA:California | collected 2016-06-15 | reverse complement strand
CGGCCGGCGAGGACTGGGACGCAGTGGTCCGCTGGAGCGTCCGCAGCGGGCTGTCCGGGCTTGAGTGCCTGTCCGGCATCCCCGGCCTGGTCGGCGCCACGCCAATCCAGAACGTCGGCGCCTACGGGCAAGATGTCGCCGAGACCGTGCTGGCGGTGCGTGCCTACGACCGGAAGCGCGGCGAGCTGACCGAGCTGTCGAACGCGGACTGCCGGTTCGGCTACCGGACCAGCTTCTTCAAGCGCGCGGCGGTGAGAGCGGGCGCCGCCACCGGCCGCCTTGTCGTGCTCGAGGTCACGTTCCGGCTGACCAGTGACCCGCTCTCGGCACCGGTCCGGTACGGCGAGCTCGCGCGCTGTATCGGCGTGGCCGAGGGCGCCAGGGTCCCGCTGGCGGACGCGAGGGAAGCGGTGCTGCGGCTGCGCCGGGGCAAGGGGATGGTGCTCGACCCCGCGGACCCGGACACCAGGAGCGCTGGTTCCTTCTTCACCAACCCCGTGCTCGGCAAGGGCCAGTTCGCTGAGCTTGAGCGCACGGTGGCGGTCGTCTGCGGCGGCGACGCGCGCATCCCGTCGTTCCCGGCCGGGGCCGGCCGGGTCAAGGTGCCCGCTGCCTGGCTGATCGAGCGCGCCGGCTTCGGGAAGGGATACCCGGGCAACGGGCAGCCTCCGGCGGACGGGCCCGGGCGCCCGGCGCCCGGCCCGCGGATCTCAGCGAAGCACACGCTTGCCCTGGTCAATCCTGGCGGCGCCACCGCCACGTCGCTGCTAGCGCTGGCCAGGGACATCAGGGATGGCGTGCGGGAGACGTTCGGGGTGGAGCTGGTGGCCGAGCCGGCCCTGGTGGGCGAGGCGCTCTGAGCTGGCCGGCCCGCCGGCCCGCGGCGCCTCGGCGACCCGGCTGCGGGCCCACGGCGGGCGGCAGCCACAGCGAGCCGGCCCGGTCCTGCGGGCCGGCCGGACCGCAGCGGCCGGCGGCCTTTCCGGCGGGCGGATATCTGGCCCGCCTTGCCATGTTTCATATCTGTAAAAGTTGCTGCGGGGGAGTGTTGCCGTTCTGTAGCTTATGTGCGTTCCCGCCTGGCGGCAGCCTGCCGCCAGGAGGCGGCGCCAGGCGAGGAGACGGCGAGCACCTACGCAGTGCAGGCGCGAAGGCGCCGCCGGCGACGGGCGGCGGCACGACAGAGACAGAGCAGGTAATGGCTGACCTGAAGGTTGATTACGCGCTGCTTGACCAATCCGAGGTATCACTCAGCGGCCTCGTTTCCGAATTCGAGAACATCAAGGCGCAGGAAAGCTCCTACGACGGAGCCCTGGGCTCCGGCGACATCGCCTCGGCCATGGACCACTTCGCCGGCAACTGGGACTACCACCGGAAGAAGCTGGTCGGTTCCATGCAGGCGCTGGGCAGCATGATCAACCAGACGAAGCAGTCGTTCGGCGACACGGACGCCAAGCTGCAGAGCAGCCTGACCCAGCACTGAGCGCCACCCGGACACGCGCCAGCCAGGCGGAGCCTGGGCGGAAGAGCAGATAGCCAGCAGCCAGGAAGACGCAGCGGACAGGAGGCACGGCATGGCGCGACCGGCCGGCTATCAGTGGCAGCCGCTTGGCCTGGACACCGACCCGGTGCCCGGTGACCCGTCGCGGATCAGCGAGGAGATCGCGCACCTGACGGCCGTGGCCAGGCAGATCTCCGGACAGGTGGAAGCGCTCCGCAAGATCGGCAATGACGGCACGCTGGAGGGCAAGTACGCCGACACGCTCCGGTCGAAGTCCAACGAGGTGGCCGATGACCTGAACAAGGTCGTCGGCCGCTACCAGAAGGTTTCATCGGCGCTGAGCGGCTGGCTGCCCGACCTGGAGCAGGCCCAGGCCCAGTCGCTCACCGCGCTCAGCGAGGCCGAGGGTCCTTACAAGACCATCAGCACCCCGGCCGTGCTGCCAGCCGGAAACCTGACCGATCAGCAGAAGCAGCAGGTGCAGGCGTACCACACGTCCATGCACCAGGCGCAAGAGGCGCTCGACGCCGCCAGGGCGCTGCTGCACAAGGCCACCACGCTGCGGGATAACTCGGCCAGCTATCACGCGCACCAGATCCGCTCGGCCATTGACGATAGCATGAAAGACGGCTTCTGGGACCATTTCAAGAATGCCTGGGACGACGCGTGGGATGCGGTCAATGACTGGGTGAAGAAGAACGCCAAATGGATCAGCGATATCTGCACCGTGCTGGAAATCATCGGGACGATCCTGGCCATCGCGGCGTTCATCATTGCCCAGTTCATCCCGGGCCTCAACTTCCTGGTTGACGCGTTCGTGATCGCGGCTTTCGCGGCGACCGCCGCGGCCGCCACCGGCCGGCTGCTGATGGCGGCCACCGGCAACGGCTCCTGGTGGGACTTCGCCCTGGATGCCTTTGCCTGCGCCACCTTCGGCCTGGGTCGGCTGGCCGGCGCGGGGCTGCGGGTCGTCGCTGACAACACCGAGGTCACGGCCAAGGGGTTCATCGCAGGCGAGCGCGGCCTGATGGAGCTGATGGGGAAGGGCGCGGACCTCGTGCCCGACCTGGCCAAGGCGACCGCGGAGGACCTGCAGGGCGCCTCGAAGCTGATGATGAGCCTGGGCGGCCTCGGCGAGGACGGCAATAACGCCGCCAGGATCTTCTCGATCAGCCAGCGATTCGCCGGATCGGTGGCCGACTACAGCGACATGGCCAGGACGTTCTCCGGCATCATGGGACTCGGCGCAGGCGCGACGCTGTTCACCGGCGCCGGCAGTCTGCTGTTCGGCGGCGTCGAGCTCGACGGCAACGACGGGCCGGTCATCGACCTGCACATCCCCCCGCTGTCCACCTGGTACAAGCGCACCTTCGAGGTGCCCACCGGGGGTGGGTGAGCCGTGTCAGCGCCTCCTGAGCCGCAGACCCGGCCGCCGGCCGCCGCGGCGGAGCATGCCGCCGCCGCAGGGCACGGCCCGTCCCGTCCGGCGACCGGATACGCGATCGTGCTGCCGCCCGGCTGGCGCGGGATCCCGGTGCGGCAGGGTACAGCCGAGGCCATCAGGAGAATCCTGGACGAGGTGTTCGGCCGGCTGGGCAAGGGGCGCTCCCGCGACGCGCTTGTGCGGCATCGCATCGACCTGCGGCGCAAGCTAACGGCGATGGCCGATCGTGCCCGGGAGAACTCCGGCAGCGACCTCTACCTGCCCATCGAGTACGTGCACGGGGTCACCGTGCCCGCCTCGTTCGTGGTATCGGAAGGGCCGGCCAGCGCAGCGCCCGGTGACCCCGCCGAGGTCGTCGCGTACCTGCTCAGCGGGACCGATGGAGCGACCGAGGTCGTCATCGACGGCGCGATCGGGGTGCGCACGGAACACGCCGCCGCCCCCGAGCCGGACGCCGAGGTACCGTTCGCGTCCCGGCGGGTGGACTACGCGCTGGCAATACTCGTGGAACTCTTCGACGCGATGATGTCCACCTTCCGGTGGACCTGGGAATGAAGGACATGCGGCCAGCTCAGCGGAATCCGTGGTGACCGGGGACATCTCGGCCGGGCAGCCCAGCCGAAAAGGCTGGATTCAAGTCGCCTACAACCGGGATATCTGGATCCCGTGCCCGCCGGCGTTCCCGGACGGAATGGACCGGGCATCCTGGGCGGCCAGCTACTCCCGCGCATGGTGGGAGTCCGCCGGCCGCAAGAGCCGCAAGCGCGAGATCGGCCTCCTCGCCGATGCCCTGTCGGCCATCCAGGAGAGCGCCTACCGGCTGCTGCCCTGCCATCTTGCCTTCATCCACCTGCCGAACCCGGCCATGACCCCGCTGCTCGTCTGCTTCGGCGTGTGGCCGGCCATCGGCGAGCGGGAGAGCCAGCTGCGAATGCTGGCGCACGCCGACGATCCGGCAGCGATGGAACCGCCCATCGTCACCGACTTCCCGACCGACAAGCTCGGCCCCGGCCTGAAGGTCTTCTACCACCAGCTGAGCGCCGATGACCAGGCCACGATCATCGGCAATCTCGACTACGCCTGGCGGTCCGCGCAGTACGAGACCGACGTGCGGCTGTTCACGTCCTGCCCGGACCTGGCCCGGCTGCAGGCCGCCATGCCGCACATCGACGACCTGGCCCTGGCCACCAGCGTCGTCCCGTTCACCGGTTGATCGCCGTGGCCATAATCGATGTACCGTTAGGACGCGCAGAGCAATAACCCGCAGGTTGATCATCGTTGCGGGACCTACGCTGCGCAGGGCACGCGCGCGGGACGACTGGTCGCACCGACGGGTTATTCCGAGGCGACTCCTTACCCCCGCCCTGGCGGGGGTAACGGTACATTCACCTGGGCGGGCTTGCCGGGCTGACCGGCATGCGCCGGGCCGGCGGCTGTGCTCGCCGTGCGCCGCGGGTCAGTCCAGCGGGACGGCGACCGTGAGCAGGTTCCCGTCGCCGGTATTCAGCAGCGCCCGGCCCGGCCTGACCGGCTCGCCGATCAGGCTGCGCTGCAGCCGGATGCCGATCAGATCGCCGTCGGTGATCTGCTGGGGGGACAGCAGGCAGCCCCGCCTGGCCCGCTTCGCATCGACCTGCCAGCCGCCGAAGCCCGCGCACAGGTCCTCGGCATTGCCGCCGAACACCAGCGCCCGGCCGTGGTCGGCGCCGAAGGCGACCAGCTTCTTCAGCTCCTCTGCCGCGTCGCACTCCCTGAGCGCCTCGGCGTCGTCGATGATCACCAGGCCGGGCCCGGTGAACTCCGCGGTCGCGGCGGCGAACTCGTCCGCGGGCAGCCCGGTGCCGTCGAAGACCCTGACCACCCCGGGCTGCCCGGACAGCGACCGCAACGGGGACGGCCGCGGCGCCGCCAGCACCAGCTGGGCGTCGGCCGCCAGGAACGACCTGGCCATCGCGACAAGCACCGAGCTGCGACCGGACTTGGCCGGCCCGGCCACGATGAACGCGGGCATGCCGTCGGCCAGGTCGGGGCCGTAGGCGGTGAGCTCGTCACCGCCCACCCCGACGAGTCCCCAGAGCTGCCGCCTGGCCCGGCCCGGCGGGCGCAGCCGCCACGCGTCATCGAACGACAGGCGGGCCGGCAGCACGTCCACCCGGAACGGCCTGAGGTCACGCGGCACGCCCGCCGCGCGCCGGCCGGCCTCCCCGGCGATCTCCCGCAGCGCGGCGGCCTGGCCCTGGCCGGACGCGTCCGGGGCGAGCAGCGCCACCTGGGCCTCCAGGCCCGACCCGGCGCGGAACGCGTGCCCGGGAGGTATGTCGTCGGGCAGGTCGCGGGCGCGCAGGCCGATCAGGTTGACGTCGTCCCTGTCAGGCATCCGGAACGCCAGCTTGTCCTCGGTCATCGACGAGATCCGGCCCGCTATCAGGGACCGGTCACCAGTCATCACCAGGTGCATGCCGACGCTCGCGCCCTCGCCGAGAACCCGCGTGACCGCGTCAGTGAGCCTGCCGCCGTCCGCCTCGCCCAGGGTGGACGTGAAGCCCTCCCAGCGATCCAGCAGCACCATGACGTGCGGCAGCCGCGGCTCGCCCGGGCCGGCCGCGGCCCGCTGCTCGCCGATATCGGCGAACCCGCCGTTGGCCAGCAGTTCCTGTCGGTGGCTGATTTCCTGCGCCAGCCTGGACATCAGCCTGGCCGCCCGCTCGGGCTGGGTGCGCAGCACGACCGCGCCGCAGTGCGGCAGGTCGGTCAGCGGCAGCAGCGCGCCGTTCCCGCAGTCGATGCCGTAGATGTGCACGTCCGCGCAGCTCTGGGTGGCCGCGATGGAGCCCGCGATGGTGCGCAGCAGCTGCGACCGGCCGCTGCGCGGCCCGCCCGCGGCCATCAGGTGCCCGAACGAGCGGAGGTCGATGACGGCCGGCTGCTGCGCCTGCTGGGACGGCAGGTCGTCCAGGCCATACGGGATGAGCGGCAGCTCGTCGGCCGGCTGGGCCGGCATGGGAAGCTCGGACAGCAGCAGCGTGGCCGACAGCGCCGGCAGCCACGGGCTGTGCTGCGCCGGGATGCCGAGCTGCGCGGTCGCCTGCCTGATCGCCCCGACCAGCACGGTCAGGTCGGTGATCTCCTCCTCTTCCCGCTGCTGCGGCGCCGGGCGCTGCGGCTCGGCCCGGCCGAGGTCGGCCCAGCCGGACCTGGCCAGCCAGGGACGCTCGGCACCGGCCGCGACGGTGCCGGGCCTGCGCCCGCCGACCCGGGCGGCCTGGAACGGCACCAGCGACGTATGCCCGAGGCGGACATAGGCCCGGCCGGGCGTGGACTTGGAGATGTGCGCGGCCTCCGGGGCGTCGATCACGTCGGCGCTCTCCGCCCCGTCGGTGACCCGCAGCGCGATGCGCAGGTTGGTATTCGCGCGGATCTCCGGCGACACGACGCCGGACGGGCGCTGTGTGGCCAGGATCAGGTGGATGCCGAGCGACCGGCCCCGCTGCGCGATGTTCACCAGCCCGGTCACGAAGTCGGGCAGGTCCCTGGCCATCGAGGCGAACTCGTCGATCACGATCAGCAGCCGGGGCAGCGGGGCCGGACCGCCGCCGCCGGTGCGCGGCGCCCGCGCCTGCAGGTCGGTGTAGTCCTCGATATCCTTGGCGCCCTGGCCGGCCAGGATGTGCTCGCGCCTGGTCAGCTCGGCGGTCAGCGATTGCAGTGCCCGCTCGACCAGGTGAGAGTCGAGGTCGGTGACCATGCCGACGGTGTGCGGCAGGTGGACGCAGTCCTTGAACGCGCTGCCGCCCTTGTAGTCCACCAGCACGAACGTCATCGCGTCCGGCCGGTTGGCGACCGCCAGTGCCGCCACGATGGTCTGCAGCAGCTCGGACTTGCCGGCCCCGGTGGTGCCGGCGATCAGCCCGTGCGGGCCGTCCTTGCGCATGTCGATCCCGAACGGGCCGTCGTAGGCCTCGCCCACCACGGCCAGCGTGGACCGGCCGCCCGCGCGCCAGCGCGCGGCGATGGCTGCGGCATCGGGCGGCTCCAGGCCGAGCACGTCCAGGAGCCTGCTGGAGTCCGGCAGGCCGAGGCTGCTCTCGGAGTTGCTGATGTCCCTGATCGGCGCAATGCCGCGGGCCAGCCGTGCGCACCAGTCCGGAGTCGCGTAATCCGGCCGGACGCCCCGGATGGTGGCAGCGCTCATCTGCTGCACCCGCAGCCCGGCAGCCTCGATCACGGCAACGGCCTGGCACTCGGCCGGCAGCATCCGCTCCTCCGCGTCCAGGCAGATGGAATGCACGCCGGCCGCCGGGCCGTCGCGGAGCACCTGGATGGCGCCGGGCAGCCAGCGCAGCCGCCGGGACCCGTCGAACACCACCACGATGTCGGCCTGGCGGAGGCTGGCCGCCGGGTCGGCGGACTCACGGAGCGCTTTGCGCCGCTCGGTGATGATCGTGAGCAGCTCGGCGATGCGCGCGCCCACCGTCTCCGCATCGTTGCCGATCAGTGTGCCGCCGCCGGGATGTCGGCAGTGCGGCAGCCACCGGGCCCACTCCCAGGACGGCTGCCCGGCCGCGTCGGTGAGCAGGCAGACCTGGACGTCGTTGGGGCTGTGCAGGGCCGCGACCTGGGCAACCAGCCACCGGCCGATCGCCCTCGGTTGGTCGCCGGGCCCGGCCACGCCGAGCACCCCGCGGGCCCGCAGCGCAGCGGTGACCGGGGCATCGGGGATTTCCCAGATCACTTGCCGCCGGTGCTCGTCCTGGGTCGGATCCTGAAGCTCGACCGATGACGGCAGGTCGGCGGTTCCGACCCGGAGCAGCAGATAGTCAGGGTCGCTGCCGCGCCGCTCCCAGAGCCGCCGCCGCGGGCCGGTGGCGATCGTCAGCACCGCAGCCGGGTCCGGGGAGTCAGCGCGCCGCTGCAAGCGCTCGGCGTGCAGCGCCTCGCTGGCGTCCCGCTCGATCCGCTCCTTGCGCTCGCGGTACTCGGCCATCCGCGCGGCATAGGACTTACGGCCGCGCTTGCGGTCGCTGACATGGTTGCCGATCAGCATGACCGGGCTCATCATGCACATGGCCAGCATGTAGATCTCGTGAATCAGCACGGCCATTGCGACGCCCATGACCACCGGGACGACGGCCATCAAGATGGGCAGCGGCCGCCGCTCGTCCCTGGTGGGCGGCGCGGGCAGCCGGAAACTGATCTGGCGCTCCGGCGGCAGCAGCCGGGGCGGCCGGTTGAAATCGAGGCCGGAACCGTCCTCGGACGGGTGCAGCGCCGCGTCCGGCGGCTCGTACGGCACCAGCTCGAGCAGGCTGCCGCCAATAGTCACCTGTTCGCCGGGCAGCCAGGGAACCGGGCCGGCCAGCGGCTCGCGGTCCTTGGCCGCGGTCACGCCATCGCAGGCGGAGACCTGGCAAGCGCCCCGGGAGTCGATGGTGACCGTCAGCGCGCGGGCCGGGACGTCCGGATCCGGGATCCGGACGTGCGCAAGCTGCCCGCTGCCGATGTCGGCCGAGCCCAGGGAAAGCCGGTGCACGGCACCCGCCGTGGGGCCGCCGGCGATGCGGAGCTCTACCGCGCCGGTCGGCTCGGCCGGCAGGCAGCCGGCCGGGTCGCCGAGGCTGACGACGCAGCCCGCCCGCAGCGGCGAGCTGGCCAGGCCCTGGGCTGGCGGGACGAGCTGGTGGTCGACGAACAGTGCCGGGGCGGCCCGCGCCGCCGCGGTGACGGCCATCGAGACGCCTGCCCCGCCGAACGGAGGCTGGCGCCCGCCCGGGCCGGCGTCATGCAGCCCGGCCGCGGCGCGCGGCCCGGGAAAGTGCAGGACGGTGCCGTATCCCTCGTCCCCAGGGCCGCCCGGGCCGCCATAGAGCAGCCGGGCGAACTCGGCGGCAACCTCGCCGACCGGGGTGGCCGGGTCCGCATCAAGCAGGACGTCAGCCCGCTGCCTGATGGTCGGCGAGACGACCGTCAGGGCCAGCCGCATCGCCGTCCTCCCTGCTGTTCGTCACGCGCTGTTGGTCACGCACGGCTAGCGGGACCTGCTGACGGCAGGCCCCGCTAGCGATCGGTGATCGCGGGCTACTTCAGCGCATTCGCGAGCTGGCTGTCGGTGTCGCCGAATGCCTTGGCGGCTGCCGTCAGGTACTTGCTCATGCCCTCAAGGCCCTCGATCGTCTGGGTGACGCCCTTGTTGAACTCGGTGTAGGACGTCTCGAACGCCTGGCTCGACTTGTCGGTGACGTAGCCGTTCTGCACCAGCCCGTCGACCATTGTCTTCAGCGAGGTGAGCCGGGAAGTGATCTCCTGGTGCCCCGTGATGAGCTGCTTCGCGGCCGTTTCCATCTCCGCGTAGGTGACTCTGACGTCTGCCACTGCCGGTATCCCTTTCTGCTTGCAGGTGCCCGGGCACGATGGGGCCGCCCGCGCGGTCTCGCCTGCGCGCACGGCCAGGCCGAGACGTGATCTGGGGGCCTCCTGGCAGCCGGTTCCGCAGAGCCAGCCTGGCCTGAGGGCGGCCCGCAGAATGGCCCCGCCCCGCACCGAAGTCGCAGGCGGATTGGTATGCCCCAGGAAGGATGGCATTGCCGGACATGTCGTGCAAGCGCTTCGCCAGAACGATCAAGGCGGCTGGCGCGGGGGCAGTGCGGCCCGGACCCTGCCCGGCCTGCGGCGCCCGTTGGTCACAATTATCGACTGATTGTCCGTAAGCGAGCGCAACGGCGCTTCTGGCGGGATACGTTCGCCTGGCCGTCCTATCGCACCGCCTATGTCGTGGCGTCCAGGAGGAGGCGCTGCCGCAGGGGAGTTGCCTGAACGATGTCCAGCGATCGAGGAACGATGCAGCGCGGGCCGGGCTCCGGTGCCGATCAGCAAGCGGGCTGGCAGGCACCCACATCGCCGGAAGGCCGTCGGCTGCCGAGCGCGCCCCGGGAACGCAGGCCGGGGCTTGCGGCGCTGGCCGTGCTGCTCATCGTCGGCGGGGCCTTCGGCGCCGGGTACCTGGTCACCAAGACCAGCAAGCGGGTCGGGGCGATCGAGATCATCCGGCAGGTCGGAGTCGGCCAGCGGATCCCGCTCAGCGCCATGCAAGAGGTGCAGATCGCCTCGGACGGCAGCGTCAACTACGTCCCGTGGAACGAGGCCGGCCAGGTAGCGCAGTTCTACGCGGCCAATGCCATCCCGCCGGGCACGCTGCTCAACGGCGCCATGGTGGTCCGGGCCAACCACGTGACCGCCGGCCGGGAGGTGCTCGGCCTCGCGCTCAAGGACGGGCAGCTCCCCGGCGGCCTCCAGGTCGGCGACCATGTCAGCATCTACCAGGTCAGCGATGCTGACGAGAGGTGCCCGGGCTCGCCGGGCGGCGCCCTGGCCGTCAACGCGATCGTGCTGTCCGTGGTAGTCCCGTCCGCGTCGTCGGGTAGCTCGGCCGCGGCCAATGTCGAGGTCGCCGTGGACCCGCGGGACGCAGGCGCGGTCGCGTGCAACGCCTCGAACGCGATCGTCGGCCTCGCCGTGCTGCCCGCGGGCGGGCAGCGGGCAGCGGGCGCCGGGTCGTCATCGGCGCAGCCGGGAACCGGCGGCCAGCCGGGCACCAGCGGCCAGCCAGGACAGGGCGGCCAGCAGCCGTCCGGGGGCGCGTCGGCTTCCCCTTCTGCGTCGGGCACGAGGACTGGCTGAGGCCATGGCATTGATAGCGGTCGCTGCCGACAAGGGATCGCCGGGCGTTACCACCACAGCCGTCGCGCTGGCCGCAGTCTGGCCGCGGCCGGTGCTGCTCGCCGAGTGCGACCCGGCCGGCGGCGACCTCGTCTACCGCCTGCCCGGTGACGACGGCCAGCGGCTCGACGCCCGGCGCGGGCTGCTCAGCCTCGCCGTCGCCGCCCGCCGCGGGCTTGCGCCGAACCAGGTCTGGGAGCACGTGCAGAAACTGCGCGGCGGCCTGGACGTGCTGGCCGGGGTGACCAGCGCCGAGCAGGGCGCCGGGCTTGAGGCGCTGTGGGGGTCGGTCGGCGCCGTGCTCGCCGCGTTGCCGCAGGCCGACGTGATCGCCGACTGCGGGCGAATCGGCGTCGACGGGCCGTTTTACGACTTCATCGCCCATGCCGCGGCGGTGGTCATGATCACCCGGGCAACCCTGGGCGAGGTGGTCCGGCTGCGCGAGCGCGCCGCGGCGGTTGCCGCCGCCGTGCGCCGGCGCGGTCGGCCCGGCGCCCGGGCCGAGGTCGTGGTCATCGCCGACCACCGGCATTTCACCAGCGCGCTGGCCGAGGTGGCGCAGTCGCTCGGCCAGCGCGCCGCCCCGGCCGCCGTGCTCGGCGGGCTGGCCGACGAGCCGAAGAGCGCCGAACTGCTGCGCGGCGAATGGGGCGGCAAGCTGGACAAGTCGCTGCTCATCAGGACTGCGCGCCAGATCGCCGCGCAGCTTGCCGGACAGCTGCCCGCGGCGGCGGACCCCGGGCCCGCGCCGGGCGCGGGATCCGCCGCTCGGCCCGCCGGGCAGGCGGGCGAGCCCGGGATCGCCGGGGACGCCCGGCCCGCCTGGCAGCCGCCGCCGGCGCAGCCGCCCGGCGGCCTGGAGATCCTGGGCGGCCGGGACGCGCAGGACGCCCTGCGCGAGCCGGCCGCCGATGCCCGGGTGCCCGCGCAGCCACGGTCACCGGCGCCGCCGCCCGGCGGTCTTGAGATCCTGACCAGCCGGGGGGCACAGCCGGCCACTCCGGCCCCGGCGGCCGCCGCCGGGCCAGGCCCGGCCGAGTCAGGGCAGGTCTGGCAGCGGTCACCGGCGCCGCCCGGCCGCGGGCCTGCGCCCGCCGGGCCAGGCGGCGGTGATGCGCTGGCACCGGTCCCGCCGCAGCCAGAGCCGGCGCACCGGCCTGCCTCCGCTGCGCAGGCGTGGCAGCGGCCGCCCGCCGGGCCTGCCGCGCAACCGGCCAATGGCGGGTACACGCCGCCCGCGGCGGGACTGCCGGGCCATGGTGATAGGCCGCCGGCCGCCGGGCAGCCGACCGCCGACGGGTACGCACCGGCTACCCCTGGACTGCCAGGCGCTGGCCATCAACCGTCGGCCGGGCAGCCGCACGGAGCCCGCCCGGCAGCGCCGCGCGACGCCGGGCCGGGCCAGCGGGCCGCA
>WNGG01008231.1_pt1 | contig 12072 bp, 6 predicted proteins | sample 5400661 | NCBI WGS metagenome assembly WNGG01 (sample SAMN13153372, study PRJNA577476) | soil metagenome | isolation source: 100 cm soil or saprolite under Garry oak tree replicate 1 | place: USA:California | collected 2016-06-15 | reverse complement strand
TACATCGGCAGGAACCACCCCGAGACGTGGCACAGCGCGCCGAGCGTGCGGCCGACGATCCACGCCCGCGCCTCGCGCGTCCGGCTCGGCCGCGCGCCGAGCTCCCTCAGCAGGCCTCCCACCAGGTCGCGGTGGTGCCACTCCTCGGCCTCGATCTGCCGGATGCGGGCGGCTTCCTCCGCGCTCGCGACCGAGCGCCAGTGGCCGCGATAGGCGTAGCCGGCCGCCCTCTCGCCGGAGTAGGCGAGCTGCAGGATCCGGACGAGCGCGCGCCGGGCGTCCGCCTTCGGCCTGGGTGTCGTCGTGCGGAAATGCTACGCCGTGACGTCCTGGGCCCGCAAACCGGCTCCGACCGCCGCCCGCAGCAGCGGCAGCTCCAGGCTGTCCGCGAGCGCCTGCCCGCTCGCCTCGATGATGTTCTTGGACACGCCGAGGGTGCTCCAACGCTCCTCGCCGCGGGCGGCCTCGATCAGCACGCGCGTGCGCGCGCCGGTGGCCGCCTCCGGGTCCAGGATCCGCACCTTGTAGTCGGCCAGGCGCACCTCGGCCAGCGCCGGGTAGTGAGGCAGGAGCGCCGGTGTGGACCGTCTCCGTGCCGACGCGCAGCTTGACCGTGGCCTCGGCGATCATCGCCTCGCCCCGGCGCCGCTGGGACACCACCACGACGTCGAGCAGCTCGAAGGGCGGGACGTAGTCCGGCTGGCGGCGCCGGAGGAGCAGCTCGAACGAGCCTTCCGCCGCCTCGAACTGGTAGCCCTCGTTCTCCAGCTCCTTCACCCGCGCGAGCAGCTCACGCTCGCGGCCGAGCGCGGCCACGCCCAGCTCGTCGGCCTTCACCCTCACGTTGCCCCGGCCGGAAAGCTCCGAGACGACGACGTGGCGCCGGTTGCCGACGATCTCGGGCGGCACGTGCTCGTAGCTGGCGGCGAGCTTCTCCACCGCGGCCACGTGCACACCGCCCTTGTGGGCGAACGCGGAGGCGCCGACGTAGGGGGCGTGCGGGTCGGGGTTGAGGTTGGCGATCTCGCTCACCGAGCGCGCCAGCTCGGTCAGGCGGGCCAGGCTCTCGGGCGGCACCGCCTTCATCCCCATCTTGAGCTGGAGCGCGGGGATGATCGACACGAGGTTCGCGTTGCCGCACCGCTCGCCGTAGCCGTTGATGGTGCCCTGGACCTGGCGGCAGCCGGCCTCGACGGCGGCCAGCGTGTTGGCCACGGCCAGCTCGCCGTCGTTGTGGCTGTGGATGCCGAGCGGCGCCTTCAGCTCGCGCCGCACTTCGGCCGTCACGTCGGCGACCCAGGCGGGCAGGCTGCCGCCGTTGGTGTCGCAGAGCACGATCCAGTCCGCGCCGGCCCGGGCGGCGGCGCGCAGCGTCGACAGGGCGTAGACCGGCTCGGCGCGGTAGCCGTCGAAGAAATGCTCCGCGTCGTAGATCACCTCCTTGCCGCGGCCCTTCATGAAGGCCACGCTGTCGGCGATCATCGCCAGGTTCTCCTCCGGCGTCGTCTCCAGCACGTGCCTCACGTGCAGCGTCCACGATTTCCCGAACAGCGACACCGCCGGCGTCTCCGCCGCCACCAGCGCACGGAGGTTGGGATCCTCCTCCGCCTTGACGCCCGCCTTGCGCGTGGCGCCGAAGGCCACGAGCTTCGCGTGGCGCAGCGAGAGCGAGCGCGCGCGGCGGAAGAAATCGGCGTCCTTGGGATTGGAGCCGGGCCAGCCGCCCTCGACGTAGTGCACGCCGAAGCCGTCGAGCAGCCCCGCGATCTTCAGCTTGTCCTCCACCGAGAGGCTCAGCCCCTCGCTCTGGGTGCCGTCGCGCAGCGTGGTGTCGAAGAGGTAGACCTGGGTGTCCATTTCCGCTCTCCCCAAAACAAAAAAGCCCCCGGCATCTCTGCCGGAGGCCGTTTGCGGCGCGCCGCTCTTCTCTAGCGGGCGGGCCGTGGCCCCCGGCGGCTGATAATCGCGATAGCCGGGGAGCCCGCAGACGGACGCCGCCCCGCGATGACCGCCACCGCGCAGGCCCGCGTCCGCATCACGGGACGGAGTATACGGACGGGGTCGGGCGGTGTCAAACGGGCGCCGGATGCGGTCGGCCGGGGCGATCCTGCCTCAGCGCCTCGAGCGCCTGCGACAGCGCGCGCGCCGTCTCCGGCCGCGGCGGTCCGCCCCCGGCCGCCTTGAGGTGGAAGGCGTCCAGCGCGAGGGCGGACAGGCGACCGAGCAGGCTGGCGAGGAAGCCCACGCGGTCGTAGCCCTGCACCTCGAGGAATCACAGTCCCACAGAACCGACCGGTCGGTAAGTGCCTTGGCCGCGCGGGCGCCAGAGCCGCGCCGGCGATTAGCGGACGGGGGGCCTACTCCACGCCCTGGCACTTCGCGCAGACGTCGAGCAGGCGTCCCTCCAGCATGTCCTTCTTGCGCTGCTTGAGGGTCTCGCTCTTCCACACGCCCTCGATGCCGTCGGCGAAGACGTTGGCCGTCTTCGTACGCCCCTCGTAGTCCGTGCAGCAGGTGGTGACGTCGCCGTTCCACTGGATGACGAACTGGTCGTAGGGCGCGGGGCAGTAGGTGTCCTTGTTGAGCGGGGGGTGCGGCGCCACCTCCCCCGGACCCCCCGCGCTCGCGTCGGAAGTGCCGTCCGAGCGCAGCGAGGACGCGCTGGCACCACTCCACCCGGTGGAGTCGTGCAGCAATCCCGCCGCCAGCGCAGCTCTGGCATCTCCCTCGTGGTGGGGACCGACCACGTTGCCCCAGGAGTGGCAGCGCTTCCAGATGAGGTGCACGCCGTCGAGCAGCGTGTAGCGGCTCCCGTTCTCGTCCTGGTCGAGGAAATTCCGCGAGCGGATCCGCTCCGGGTCGTGGGCCCGGGGGGAAAGGCCGTGCTTCGCCTCCAGGCCCCGCGCGAACGCGATCCAGTCGGCGAGGAAGGCCAGGGCCTGCTCGTCCTCGCTCACGATCCGGTAGCCCTCGGCGTACTTGGTGTTCATGATGTCGATCTCGAGGTTGGTGCGCGCCCGGAGGGCGACCTTGCGCTCGACCGCCATGCGGACCCTGTCGCGGTACTCGTCGAACACGAGCCGCGGCGCCTTGCGGGTCTTGAACGTCTCCGCGTCGGGCGTCTGGTAGGACAGGATGAGGTTGGTGAGGCCGGCGCGGTAGAGGCCCTCGATGTTCTCGCGCGTGATGAGGCCGCAGTTGGTGTTCAGCTCGATGCCCACCCCGAGCCTCTCCGCGTGCTCGACGATGGCGACGAGGTCGGGATGCAGGAAGGGCTCGCCCATCTGGTGGAGCTTCACCGGGTAGAGCGGGCCCAGCCAGCTCTTCTTGGCCGCGATCTCGTCGAGCAGCCGCAGCACCTTCTCCTTCTTCATGAAGCCCCGCCGCCGGCCCATGATCTCGTCCGGGCACCACGTGCACTTGAAGTTGCAGGCGTTAGTGATCTCGATGAAGAGGTAGTTGATCGGGTAGAAGCGGCCCGGCATCTTCCTGAGCTCGGGCAACGGGGCGACCAGGGGGAAGGCGGCCGCGTCGGCGGGCGGACCCAGCGTCGCCGTCACCCGCGCGATCAGCACCTCCCGCCGGAACTCCACGCGGAACGAAGCGCCCTGGTTCTGCGTGCGGCCGGGGTCAAAGTCGGGCAGCGGGAAGAGCGCACGCCGGAAGCGGCGCAGGCCGGCGGCGTCGCTGCGCCAGCGCTGCTCCGCCGGCTTGTAGAGGCCGTCGACCTCGGCGGCGCGGTCGGTCGAGGCATACTGGACGCGGAAGAGGCCGTAGCGATCGCCGAAGTACTCGACGTCGAGCCACACCCCGGCATCGCGCTCCGCGGCGCGGGTCAGGAACTCGGCGGGCGGCGTGAAATAGATGTACGGCGAGGACTCGTCGGGGGCCAGGCAAGGACGGCCGCCCGCCGTCACCACCTCCCAGACCCCGTCGCCGCCGCGGGGCACGCCGAGGTCGCCGCGCGGGCCCGCGGGCGAGACGGTCATCTCCACGCGGTCGGAGCCGTTGAGGAGCCGGCCGAGGGCGTGGCCGAATCGGTGCATTGCGGACGTCATCGGGAGCCGACCTCCGGGCCGATCTTGAGCGTCGAGGCGATCATATCGCACCACTTGACCACGCGGGGATACGCGTCGTCCCGGGCCTCGAAGGCCACGACGTAGCCCCGGCTCTCCGCGACACGGTAGAAGCGCTTGTTGCGCGAGACGGCCATCGGCGTCTCCACCCACAGCACGTCGGAGTAGCCGCCGTTCCAGGGCGTGTGGTTGAGCACCTTGAACGCCTCGCCGAGCTTGCGCACGGTCTCGTTGTAGAAGTCGTCGACGGTGGTGTCCGCGGGGAGGGGCTCGACGGTGAGGGTGAGCGAGGCGTGGACGGTCTGCCGGCTGCGGTCGGCGCCGAGCGCCGGGCTCGTGAACTGGGTCAGGTAGGTGCCGCCGCCGGAGAAGCTCCGGCTGGAGCGCCAGGAGGGCGGCACGCGGATGGAGAAGCGCAGCTTGTCGTTGCGCACCTCGGGGTACGTCTCCGGCCGCTCGAGCGTGAAGCTGCGTTCCATCTCGTCGATGGTCGGCAGGTAGCGGTCGAACAGCGGCGCGTCGGCCTGGCTGTAGAGGCCGAGGACGCGCTCGCCCTCCTGGAACAGGAGCAGCGAGTGCCGCGTCGCACCGCCGCCGGAGGCGAAGCGGTACGCCTTGCCGCGCGCGCCGCCGCGCGCTTCGTCCCGCGCGGACGACGGGGGATTGCCGGCGAGGTACTTCTGCGCGTACTCGTCGAGCGGGATCTGCAGGGGTCCGGCGAAGAGCGTGACCGACACCGCCGGCTTGCGCTGCGTCCCGGCGGGCGGGCCGAGGAAGTAGCGGTACCACATGCCGTCCTGCTCGGCCTGGTCGGTGCGCCAGCTCGCGGGATAGCGGACGCTGAGAGCGAAGTCGCCGTTGAAATACGTGATGAGCGGATCCTGGGCGGAGGCGCGGCACCCCCCCGCCGCTCCCGCCAGCAGGGCCGCGCCGGCCAGGGAGGCGAAGGCCCTCGACCTCTCACTCAAGGCGGTAGTTCGGCGCTTCCTTGGTGATGATGACGTCGTGGACGTGGCTCTCCTTCAGGCCCGCCGAGGAGATGCGCACGAAGCGCGAGCGGGTCTGCAGCTCGCGGATGCTGGCGGTGCCGCAGTAGCCCATGCCCGCGCGCAGGCCGCCCACGAGCTGCTGGACCATGGCCGACAGCGGTCCCTTGTACGGGACCATGCCCTCGATGCCCTCGGGCACCAGCTTGCTCGACTGGCCTTCGAACTCCTGGAAGTAGCGGTCGCGCGAGCCTTCCTTCATCGCGCCGATCGAGCCCATGCCGCGGTAGCTCTTGAACGAGCGGCCCTGTCGCAGGATCAGCTCGCCCGGGCTCTCGTCGGTGCCGGCGAAGAGCGACCCGATCATCACCGACGAAGCGCCGGCCGCGATCGCCTTCACGATGTCGCCCGAGAACTTGACGCCCCCGTCCGCGATCACCGGCACCTGCGCCGGCCCCGCCGCCCGGGCGGCGGCGGCGATGGCGGTGATCTGCGGCATGCCGGCCCCGGAGACCACGCGCGTCGTGCAGATCGAGCCGGGCCCCATGCCGACCTTCACCGCGGATACGCCGGCGGAGACGAGGTCGGCGGCGCCCTCCTGCGTCCCGACGTTCCCCGCGATCACCTCGAGATCGGGGAAGCGCTTGCGGATCGCCTCCACCGTCTCGATCACGCGCGTCGTGTGGCCGTGGGCGGTGTCGACCGCGACCACGTCCACCTTGGCGTCGACGAGCGCCGCCGCGCGGTCGAGCACGTCGGCGGTCACGCCCACCGCCGCCCCCACGCGCAGCCGGCCCAGCGAGTCTTTGCACGCGCTGGGGTACTTGATCTGCTTCTGGATGTCCTTGACGGTGATCAGGCCCTTCAGGTTGTAGTCCTTGTCCACGACCAGGAGCTTCTCCACCTTGTGGCGGTGGAGGATCTCCTTCGCCTGCTCCAGCGTCGTCCCCACGGGGACGGTGATGAGCTCGTCCTTGGTCATCAGCTCCGACACCGGCAGGTTGGTGCGGGTCTCGAAGCGGAGGTCGCGGTTGGTGAGGATGCCCACCAGCTTGCTGCCCTTGGTCACCGGGACACCGCTGATGCGGAACCGCGACATCAGCTCCAGCGCCTCCGCGACCTTGGCCGTGGGCGAGACCGTGACGGGGTCCACGATCATCCCGGACTCGGAGCGCTTGACCTTGTCCACCTCGCTGGCCTGGGCCTCGACGGTCATGTTCTTGTGGATGAAGCCGATGCCGCCCTCCTGGGCCATGGCGATGGCGAGAGGAGCTTCGGTCACGGTGTCCATCGCCGCCGAGACGACCGGCACGTTGAGCGCGATCGTCTTCGTGAGCTGCGTCCGGATGTCGACCTCGGATGGCAGGACGGCGGACTTCTGCGGGATCAGCAGGACGTCGTCGAAGGTCAGCGCTTCCGGAATGCGCTCGTCAAGCATTCATCATGCCCCATGACATTTCTTGTACTTGCGTCCGCTCCCGCACGGACAGGGGTCGTTCCTCCCGACCTTCTTGCCCTCGCGCCGCACGGTCTGCACCGCGCCGTCCATGCCGCCGCGCGCCGCGGCCGGCTCCGCGGCCGCCGCCCCGCCGAGGGCGGAGGCGGAGCCGGAGAGCGCGGCGCCAGGGTCGTTGAACGTGAGGTTGCGCGGGCGCGTGCGGGCCCCGGCGAAGGCCAGCTCGGGCTCGCGGACCGGCCGCGGCTCGGGCACTGGCGCCTCCTCGCGCACCATCGACACCGGTCGCGGCGTGGGGGCGGGCGCGCCTCCTCCCTCGTCGCCGCCGCGCATCGGCTGCGCCAGATAGATCCAGCGCAGCATCTCCTCGTCGATGCGGTCCATGAGGGCCTGGAACATGTTGAAGGATTCCTTCTTGTACTCGACCAGGGGATCGCGCTGGCCGTAGCCACGCAGCCCGATGCCCTCCTTGAGATGGTCGAGCGCGTAGAGGTGGTCCTTCCACTGCGTGTCCACGATCTGCAGCATGACCATGCGCACGAACATGTTCATCGCGTCCACGCCGACCTGGGCCTGCTTGTCCGCGTAGAGCTTGCGGATGCGCTCCCCGAACGTCTCGACCATCTCCGCCCGGCCCATGCCCTTGAGCTGGCTGAGCGGGACGTCGATGCCGTAGGTCTCCTTGAGCGCGCCCTGCAGGCCATCCAGGTTCCACGAGTCCGGGTCGTCCTTCTCGGACGCGTAGTTGTCCAGATACCAGTCGAGCACGTCGAGCGAGAGGTCGACCACGTACTTCTCGGTGTCCTTGCCCTCGAGGATCATGCGGCGCATGTCGTAGACGGCCGTGCGCTGCTTGTTCATCACGTCGTCGTACTCGAGCAGGTGCTTGCGGATCGCGAAGTTCTGCGCCTCCACCTGCTTCTGCGCGCGCTCGATGGACTTGGTGACCATGCCGTGCTCGATCGGCACGCCCTCCTCCATGCCCAGCTTCAGCATGAGGCCGCTGATGCGGTCGGAGCCGAAGATCCGCATGAGGTCGTCTTCGAGCGAGAGGTAGAAGCGCGACGAGCCGGGGTCGCCCTGGCGGCCGGCGCGGCCGCGGAGCTGGTTGTCGATGCGGCGGGCCTCGTGGCGTTCGGTGGCCAGGATGTGCAGGCCGCCGAGGGCCACGACGCGCTCGCGCTCGCTGGCGTCCAGGAACTCCTCGACCTTCGCGAAGCCGGGGTCGGCGGCGATGCGCTCGATGTCCGCCCTCATCGGGTGGACCTCGAGGAAGTCCACCGGCTTCTCGCCCTGCGGATAGAAGCTGTGGGCGATCTTGGCCTTCAGAGCCCGGGGCAGGGCCGCCGCCGTCTCCAGGAAGTTGCGCAGGGCGGGAATGTCCCGGGCGAGGGCGTCGGTCGACAGCACCGAGGGATGATCCGGGGCGAAGGACGCGAGCAGGCCCACATAACGCTTGGCGAGCGTGCGGCGCGCCTCGGCCGACGGCTTCTTCTCCGCGAGCGTCTTCTTGAAGTCGCGGGCCATCTCCGCCTGGGCCTGGGCGAGGGCGGCCGCGCGCTCCTCGGCCGGCGCCGTCTCCGCCTCGAGCTGCTTCTCGATCAGGATGGCCTTCACGCGGTGGTCGGGCACGCCGCCGAGGATGATGTCGGTGCCGCGGCCGGCCATGTTGGTGGCGATCGTCACCGCGCCGTAGCGGCCGGCCTGGGCCACGATCTCCGCCTCGCGCTCGTGGTACTTCGCGTTCAGCACCACGTGCTTGATGCCGTGCTTCTTGAGCAGGTTCGAGAGGTGTTCGGACTTCTCGATCGAGATCGTGCCCACCAGCACCGGCCGGCCGGCGGCGTGCAGGTCCGTGATCTCGGCTACCACCGCGTCGAACTTCTCGCGCTCGGTCCGGTAGACGACGTCGGGGTTCTCGACCCGGATCAGCGGGCGGTTGGTCGGGATGACCAGGACCTCGAGCTTGTAGATCTTGTCGAACTCGGCGGCCTCGGTCTCGGCGGTGCCGGTCATGCCCGCCAGCTTCGAGTACATGCGGAAGTAGTTCTGGAAGGTGATGGTGGCGAGGGTCTGGTTCTCGCGCTCGATCTTCACCTTCTCCTTGGCCTCCACCGCCTGGTGCAGGCCGTCCGACCACCGCCGGCCCGGCATGAGGCGGCCGGTGAACTCGTCCACGATCACGACCTGGCCGTCGTTGACCACGTAGTCCACGTCGCGCTGGAAGAGCGTGTGCGCGCGCAGCCCCTGGTTCACGTGGTGGAGGACGTCCATGTTCGACGGGTCCCAGAGGTTCGTGACCCCGAGCAGCTTCTCGGCGTGGGCCATCCCGCCCTCGGTGAGGGTGACGGTCTTGGCCTTCTCGTCGACGATGTAGTCGCCGGTCTTCTCCAGCTCCGCCCGCTCCTCCGCCTTCTTGTCGCCGGTGATGCGCGCGCCCGGCTTCAGCTTCGGGATGATGGCGTTGATGCGGTAGTACTTGTCGGTCGACTCCTCGGCGGGGCCGCTGATGATGAGCGGCGTGCGCGCCTCGTCGATGAGGATCGAGTCGACCTCGTCCACGATCGCGAAGTTGTGGCCGCGCTGGACGTAGCCGGAGAGGTCGAACTTCATGTTGTCGCGGAGGTAGTCGAAACCCAGCTCGTTGTTGGTGCCGTAGGTGATGTCGGCCGCGTAGGCCACCTGCCGCTCGGCGTCGCTGAGGTGGTGCTGGATGACGCCCACGCTCAGGCCCAGGAAGCGGAAGATCCGGCCCATCCACTCGCTGTCGCGCTTGGCCAGGTAGTCGTTGACGGTGACGATGTGGACGCCCTTGCCGGCGAGCGCGTTCAGGTAGGCGGGCAGCGTGGCCACCAGCGTCTTGCCCTCGCCCGTCTTCATCTCCGCGATCGTGCCGCGGTGCAGGGTCAGGCCGCCGATGAGCTGCACGTCGAAGTGGCGCATGTTGAGCACGCGCCGGCCGGCCTCGCGCACGACCGCGAACGCTTCCGGCAGCAGGTCGTCGAGGCTCTCGCCGCCGCCGCCCCCGCCGCCCCCGCCCTTCAGGCGACGCTTGAACTCCTCGGTCTTGGCGCGGAGATCGTCGTCGGAGAGCGAGACGACCGAAGGCTCGAACGCGTTGATCCGCTGGACGACCGGGCGGATCGCCTTCAGGTCCCGCTCGTTCTTCGTCCCGATGATCTTGGTGAGGACGGTATTAATCAGGGGGCGCCACCATTCTTAGCCCGTCAGAATAGCAGCCAGGAGTCCGTCCCGGCAAGTCGGGGGGACGGACTCCTAATAGATCCTATGAGGACCGTGTCCTCCGTTCTGACCGGGACACGTTCCTACCCGAAGCTGCGGTACTCGTCGAGGATGTAGTGGATGGGGTTCTGGGCCTGGTCGCGGACCCAGACCTCGTAGTGGAGATGGGGACCGGTCGAGCGGCCGGTGTCGCCGACGAACCCGATCACGTCGCCGCGCTTCACGCGCTGCCCGGGCTTCACGTTGAACCCGCTCAGGTGCCCGTAGCGGGTCACGATCCCGAAGCCGTGGTCGATGATGATCGAGTTCCCGTAGGCGCCCTTCTGCCCGCACGAGACGATGACGCCGTCGGCGGGGGCCACGACCTTGGTCCCGACCGGCGTCGAGATGTCGAGGCCGGTGTGGAAGTCACGCTGGTTCGTGAACGGATCGATCCGGTTGCCGAAGCCGGCCGCGAGGTATCCACGCACGGGCCAGATCGACGGCGTGGACGCGAGCAGCACGCTTTGGTCCTGGTAGAACGCTTCCAGCCGGGCCGAGCGCGCGGTGAGAGCGGAGACGTTGCGGTCCATCTCGTGGAGTGCGGCGGGATCGAGCGACGGCGCCATGGATTCGGTGCCGATCGCGCCGCCGACGCCGCCGACGCGCATGTCGGGCAGCGACTTCTCGAGCCCGGCCATCACGCCGAGCTTGGTGACCATGTTCTGCAGCGTGTCGATCTTCGCGCGGAGGAGGCCCGCGCTCTGCTCGTACTCTTCAGTCTTGACGCGCAGCGCGCGGTTCTCGCTGCGCAGCCGGCGGAGCTCGTAGACCTCGGCGGTGATCCACGTGTAGTGGATGAGGACCCCTCCGATGGCGAGGACGACCAAGGTCGTGATCCCGGCCAGCCACTTCGTCAGACGGACCGAGACGTGAAGGCGACGGAATCGTGCCTTTGCGTGCGGCACGATGATGAGGGTGTAGAACTCGTTGCCCATCTCTCCTCCGAGTGAGCCCCGCGGACGTTCGACGACGCCCACGAAGGGAAGGGCCACCCCGCGGCCTTGGGAAACCCACAGAAAAAGCCTTGGAAAGCTAACACACGCCCTTCGAGTGATCAACGGCCTTTCTCCAAGAAGTTGGAGAAAAGTGGAGCATTCTGTAACGCAGATCACATGTCGGGGGCCGTGGCTCGATCCGCCGCCCCGGCGCGAAACTGCAGCGCCTCGGCCACGTGCCGGAGCACGACGCCGTCGAGGCGGTCGAGGTCGGCCAGCGTTCGCGCCACGCGCAGGAGACGGTCGTGGGCGCGCGCGGTCAGGCCGATCCGGTCCATGGCGCGCTCCAGCAGCCGGCGTCCCTCGCCGTCCGGCCGCGCCACCCGCAAGAGGGCCGCGCCGTCCAGGTCGGCGTTGGTGAGGACGCCCGTGACGGCCGCGCGCGCGTGCTGGCGCGCCCGCGCCTCGCGCACCCTGAGGGCCACGGGCGCGGAGGGCTCGCCCGCCCCGCCGGCCATGTCCGCGTACGGCAGCGCCGGCACCTCCACGTGCAGGTCGATCCGGTCCAGCATCGGTCCCGAGATCCGGGCCCGATAGCTCTCGAGACGCCGGGGCGTGCACGCGCAGCCGCGGCGCGGATCCCCGCGGCCGCCGCACGGGCACGGGTTCATCGCCGCCACGAGCTGGAAGCGGGCCGGCAGGCGGATACGCGCGCGAACGCGGGCGACGGTGACCTCGCGGTCCTCCAGGGGCTGGCGCAGCGCCTCGAGGACGTGGCGCGGGAACTCCGGCAGCTCGTCGAGGAAGAGGACGCCGTTGTGGGCGAGACTCACCTCGCCGGGACGCGGAATCGTCCCTCCCCCGACGAGCGCGGCCTCGCTCGCGGTGTGGTGGGGGCTCCGGAACGGCCGCTCCGTGATGAGCGCGTCGAGCCGCGCGCCGCCCGCCGAGTGGATGGCCGTCGTTTCCAGCGCTTCCTCGGTAGTCAGCGGGGGCAGGATCCCCGGCAACCGGCGGGCGAGCATGGTCTTGCCCGAGCCCGGCGGACCCGAGAGGAGAAGGTTGTGGCCGCCGGCCGCGGCGATCTCGAGCGCACGCCGCGCGAGCACCTGGCCGCGGACGTCGGCGAGGTCCGCCGCCGCGCGTCCGGCGGAAACGACGGGAGGCGGCGGGGGCGGATCCGGCCGGTCGACGCTGCCGGCGAGGTCCACCGCCTCGGGAAGCGTGCGTACGGGATAGACCCGCACGCCCGAGACCAGCGCCGCCTCCGCGGCGTTCTCGGCGGGCACCACCGCGGAGCGAAGGCCGCGCGCCCGGGCGGTGAGCATCATCGG
>WNGG01007512.1_pt1 | contig 12072 bp, 2 predicted proteins | sample 5400661 | NCBI WGS metagenome assembly WNGG01 (sample SAMN13153372, study PRJNA577476) | soil metagenome | isolation source: 100 cm soil or saprolite under Garry oak tree replicate 1 | place: USA:California | collected 2016-06-15 | reverse complement strand
CGACAAAATAATCTTGAAGAACGCGGCTGGGGTCGCAATCGAATCGATAACATACGGCTCGACTGAAGGCAGCGCGGCGCAGTCATTCAATCGCAACCCGGATCTGTCAGGGATCACGCTAGTGCCTCATTCTGCTATCGGGGGCGGACGACTGTTTTCTCCGGGCACTCGGGTCGACGGATCACCATTCACTGTCGCACTTCACCTCACGTCGATTGTGCCGAACAATGCAATGCAAGGCGATCCAGAGCCTGACGTGACCGTCAACGGCAGCGGCTTTGACGGAGCTTCAACAGTGTTAATAAACGGCCAGCCAATGCTCACCGCATTTTTGAGCCCCGCCCAGCTCATCGCCCACGTGACGGAAAACATTCTGGCCGTGAGCGGAGCCTATCCGGTGCAGGTGCGCAACTCGGGAGGCAATCGCTCCAACCTTCTTACGTTCACAGTCATTGCGCCGCCTCCAGTGCTGCTGTCGCTGACGCCGAGAACTGTCTTGGCTGGCAGCTCCACTTTCACGTTGTTCTTGTCGGGAGCGAACTTCACTTCTGGAGCGGTCGCGGTGGTCGACGGAACGCAGGTCAACACGACATTCACAAACGCGCGTGAATTGAGAGCCAACGTGCCTGCTTCACTTATCGCCACGGTCGGAACTCGACGGGTAGTAGTGCGAGCCACTGACGGGCGCGAATCCAACCCGCTTACATTCGAGGTGATTCAGCCTACTACGATTCTCAACTCTATAACGCCCGCGCAAGCGACTGCAGGGGCAACAGACTTCGATCTTGTACTCAGGGGAGTCAACTTTAAGAACAGCGCAGTAGCACGCCTTGACGAAACGGATCTCGCGACGAAGTTTGTTTCGCAATCACAATTAACCGCTCTGGTCCCCGCAGCGCTCATCGCTGAGCCGGGGCTTCACGTCGTATCGGTTCGCGTCCCTGATGAGTTTCCTTCCAATCAGCTTCTCTTTCAAGTTCTCCCGGTGTCGCCGGTCATAGGATCGGTCGACCCGCCCGTGGTCAACGAGGGAAGTCCTGACGTTGTCGTGACTGTCAACGGCGTAAAGTTCAAATCCGGCGCCGTTGTCCACGTGATTCAAAACGGCCGACCCGGATTAACACTCGATACCACATTCATCAGCAGCGAGCGACTGATAACGAAAATTCCGGCGGCGCTGCTTCAAATAGCCGGCGCAGTCGTCTTGGGAGTCGAAAACCCCGATTCAGGTTTTTCTAACGGGATGCCTCTGAAAATCGCGATACGCTTTCCGCTGGTTATCAACGAGTATCTTGCGGATCCTCCCGCCGGTCTGGCTGGCGATGCCAATGGCGACGGCACACGCAGCTCGTCTCAGGATGAGTTTGTTGAGTTGCTAAATCGCACCGCTGATCCGATAAACATTTCCGGCTTCAAACTCTCTGACGCCGATGAAACGAGGCACGTGTTTCCCGACGGCACGATCATCCCGCCGTTCGAAGCAGCGGTCGTGTTCGGAGGCGGAAAGCCCACAGGCTTTTTCGGTAATGCCGCCGCCAATCATCTTGTGTTCACTGCTTCAACCGGAGGGCTGTCGCTTAATAACGGAGGAGACACGATCACTCTGCAAGACGCGGAGGGTAAGATCATCCAGCAAATCAAGTTCGGCGCTGCAGAAGGCGGCGCCGGTCAATCCATCAATCGCGATCCGGACGGCAACGGCGCCACTTTCTCTCTTCACAACGAGGTCGCCGGCGATCGAAATCGGCTTTTTTCGCCGGGCGCAAAAGCCGCTGGTCAGACTTTCACGACCAGGCCCACCGTTCATTCAATCACGCCTGGATCGGTTCGTGTGGGCTCGCTCGCATTTTCGCTCACGGTTTCGGGCGCCAATTTCTTGCGGGGCGCAGTGGTCCTGGTGAACGGCGTTGAACTGGAGACTATGTACCTCTCGGACTTGCAGCTCGAGGCGCAGGTGAGCGCGGATCTCGTAGCAGATGGAGGCGCGGCTGAGGTCAAGGTCAGGAACCCCAAAGGCGAGCTTTCCGGAGCTGTTCGGTTGCTGGTGTTTGACGACGCGCCTAGAGTTTCCCGAATCACGCCGCAGACGACCGGGACCGGCGCGGAGAACCTCGAGGTGTCTGTAACCGGCGAACGCTTTCAACGCGGCGCTCGCGTCGTCGTCCAAGGTGTCGCTGTTGAAACAAGGTTCGGGTCTTCGACTGCGCTAGTGGCAATCCTGCCGAACAACTTCTTCGTCCGCGCGGCGGAGCTCTCGCTGTCGGTTCTTAACGCAGATGGTAATTCGTCCAACTCTCTGACGCTGACCGTCGAGAACGGGCCGCTTATCACCAGGCTGTCGCACGCGAAAGTGAAGGCGGGAACTGGCGCATTCGACTTAGCGCTTGGCGGCGTTGCGTTCAAGCAGGGCGTTATCTTGTTTGTAAACGACGTCGCAGTCAGCACTACTTATCTCAGCGACTCTTCGCTGAGCGCTCGCATTCCGGCTGAGATGACCAATAGGCCGGGTGAACTTACACTTCAGGCGCGACACCCCGACGGCGGGCGCTCGAACACGGTGAAGCTCAAAGTTGTCGAGTGAGTATCCCGCTACGATCCTTTTCTAACATTACGTTACTTACCGCGACTCGTCGATGATAAAATCTTTCTTGATATTCCAAGCGAGAAGGAATTTTCGAATGTTCAGATCACGAATGATGTTGCCTGTTCTCATCGCACTTCTCTTCGTCGCCGCTTGTTCAACTTCTAAAGCACCCGGCGTCTGGATAACTCAAGACACTGGCACTGGCGACTCGTTTTTCAGCGCCAACTTCGTCAATGAGAATATCGGCTGGCTCAACGGCGTCGGCGGTCGAAGCTATGAGACTCCGGAAGAAAACGATAACGCAAACAAGAAACCCAACCCGAAGAAACCCGGAGCAAAAGTCGAAGACCCGCTAAAGGCTAATCAGGGTTTCGAGGTGCTGCAAACAACCGACAGCGGCCAGACCTGGCGCCAGATACCAGACCAGTTCAAAAACAGGATCCGCTCAGTCTGGTTTGTCGATCCTCAACAAGGCTGGGCGCTCACAATTGACCGCAACATTCTGCACACAACCGATGGCGGCGCAAGCTGGACTCTTCAGCGCAAGGCGGGAACAGTCAAGCTCAAGTTGCCGGGAAATAAACGCCAGCCGGAAATGGACCAGCCAGAACAAATCGATCAGATTCATTTTGTCGATGCGATACACGGCTGGGGTTGGGGCGGCGGCCGCAAAGATGAGTTCTCCGAGCAGCCCGGAATCTTCCTCACCACTACTGACGGCGGGCAGCATTGGAATGAGATTGCCTATCCATTTGATCAAAACGCGATGGCGGTGTTCTTTCTCGACGCAGACCACGCGTGGGTGAGCACTATGGGTGCAAGTTTCTACAAAACCGTGGACGGCGGTCTCAACTGGTTAAAGGTCCAAACGAAGCTGCCTGAAGATGTTTTCAGGTCGATATTCTTCACCTCGCCAAACGACGGCTGGGTCGTCGGGCGCAGCGGACGAATAGCCAAGACGAGCGACAGCGGCCGAACGTGGCGAAAGATGTACGAGATCAAGGACGAGTTCAAGATGCAGGACATCTTCTTCACTGATCAAAAGCACGGCTGGGCAGTAGGCGATGAAGGAGCGGTGCTATACACTCCGGATGCGGGCGAAAGTTGGATCAAAGTTGACGTTCCGGTCCCGGCAAGGTTCATGGATGTCGTGTTCTTGAATAATCGCACGGGCTGGGCGGTCGGGCTTAGCGGAGTCGTTCTGAAATACGAAGCGAAGTAATTTTGGAAACTAAAATCAAACAGCTCAAGAGCTTTGCCTCAAAAGTCATCCGTCGATGCGGCTCTGCCGTCGGATGTGCGGAAGGCCTGTGGCCTTCCGGGAAATGCGTTTGAAAAATTCTGTGCTACGCCCCAGCCTTCAGGGCGCAGCCCCACTGCCCGAGGTCGGTGGACGGAAGCGCGGAGCGCTTCCGCACATCAGAGGGCGGAGCCGTAACGCTTCGCCTGACTCTTGAGCCAAGGCCCAGCTCAAGCTAACCTACAGACAGCGGACTACCACGAGTAAACGACCCGCTCTGAGATGACGCCGCCTTCGGACCGCCGGCTGAGCCGCGCCTCTTTGATCGCGCTTGCCGCAATAAGGCTCGATAGGTTCTCGCTGAAGAATTTTACTTCTCGCTCTTCATCGTCCTCGTTGTCTTCTTTGCGGCGCTTCGGTTTGGTTTTATGCTCGCGTCCGTCGAGCTTTGACATCAGAGTATCGAAAACCGGCTTGGCAGACGCGACTCGAATCAGCGCGTAGAAATCCGTCGCCTCGGCCGGCCCCACAGGCGCCTGCTGCGCTTTAGCAGCTTGTAAGATGTCGCTTGCAAACTCCCTGCTCGACGCCAGGACAAGATAATTGCTCGCCACCGCGTACGCGGCGCCCTGCTCGAGCAGCGACTCGGCGACAAATCGGACCGAGCCATCGTCTTGCCATGTGAGTACCGGCTCTGTGCCGGAGACTATATACCTCGCGCGAAGCTCGTCGATGACAGCGCGCTCCAGGGCTTCACGGTTGGAGCCGGCTTCTGATTTCAAACGACCGACGACGGCCCGCTCGAACTTGATGAATGGCTTTCCGGATTCACTTTTCGACCTTACAAGCTCGCAGTAGTCGCCGCTCGAAACATCCAGAACCGATCCGATGTTGCGCGTGAAGTTACGACTCTGCCGCTCGAGGGCTTTTCCCTTCTCTAACCCGCGACTCCCAACCCCCAATCCCCTTCTGGGCGCCTGTTCGTCGTCTACGTCCGTGTCGAATCGAGCATCCAGGTGGCTATAGCGTTCTGCACGAGTATTGTCATCCTCGGCAGTAGACTTGCGAGCGTGATCGGCAGGGATCTCGGGCGGCGTCGCGTTTTGCGTTGGTAATTGTCCGAACAAAGCTTTCTCCACGGCAGACGAAAGCTGATTCGTCGAGGCGGCGCCGTGGACCTCAACAAGCTGCGCATCGGCAGGAGCAAACTTCATCAACGCGCCCAACTGCTCAACGCTCAGCAGACCAGCACCCATCCCCTGACCCCCATCCCCCATCCTGAACCAGCGCTGTTCGGTCATTCCTTCGCGGCCAATTCGTAAGTCAATTAGTCCGCTCTCGATGGCCGCGAGCTCTCCGCTCGCGTTGCGATGAATCCAATAGTTGTCAAAGTATCGATTTCGATTCAGGCGCGCCTGGTCCAGCCACATCGTCAAATCGTGCGCCGCAAATCCTGATGCGCTGCTTGCGAGCGCGACCACATCCGCAAGCAGCGAATCCGTGCCCGAATTCTTGATATTGCCGATCGCGCGAATCATCAAGCCTTCGGCCGTTGTTACCATCAGTTTGCCTTCTACATATGCGAAGCAAAATTGCTGATTCAATCTCCCGCCGTCGGTGGTAACGTCTCGAACGTAATACGAGATCCCTTCCGCCGAGCGCTCCTGGAATTGCGGAGCTTGTTTGAAGAGAGCTGACGCCAGCGCTCGAGGCCGCGCTATTTCGGTCACAAAAACCAGCTCGACCTTCCCGATGTCGTACATCGCAACCGCTGACATGCGGCCCGCAAGCTCGGCCAGCCGACCCTCGTCGAGGCCGACTCCGATCGCGCTTTCGAAATCCTTCTTGCGGTCTTGGAGCTTGAGATAGACACGCGACTTCTGAAAGGCCGCGAAGCTATCGCTGTCGTAAAACTGCGCCCTCACCGGCGAAGCGAGCCAGGTCTTCATCAATGCCGACAGGTCACTGGCTTGAATATAGAGCATCGCCCCGCGCGGCATCACAGCGGACAGCTTTAGTTGCTCGGCAAGCGGTCGTGCTTGCTGACCGTCGGATCGGTGCGCAAAGGCTACGGCCACCACGATGATCACTATAAGTTTCTTCGCTCCCATAAACCGGTCCTCGACCACCGATGACGCGGATGAGGCGGATCATCTCGGATCGTGAAAACCCGCTCAATCCGTCCGATCCGCAGTCTATTCCTTCCCCAACACTCGAGCCGCGTAAATTGACCCGGCGGCGTTGGCTTTATCGATCCGTGTTATCAACGCGAGTCTCAGTTGTCGCGCCCGCTCCGCCGCGACAATTTCAGCCAGCCGCTTTTCGATCGCGGCTTTCTCATCCGCCTTCGTCGCCTCCAACGCGCGCAACCGCTCAATCGCAATCGCGCGATCGTATTGCCCCAACCTCGCCGACGATTCAACAAGCGATGCCAGCAACTCGCCTCGAATTCCTGAAGCCGCAGCTTCGTTCATCTCCGCAAGCGCTCTGATTCCTGATGCTCTCGAACGTGCGACTTCAAGCGAAGGCTCGAACGAGAATGTAGTCGGGCTTGTCTTCTGTTCCGTTCCAGATGATAGCGCTCTTCTCAGCGCTGAGCTGATAAGAGACTGCGGATTTTGTTGTTCAGCTTCAGCGAGTCGAATCGCAGCCAGGTCCCGCCCGGTCTTTCCGTAAAGGAGCACTAACTGCGCTCGCGGTCCAGCGGCGCGGAAGGCGATAGCGTCGATGATCGCTCCATCTGCGTCGAGGTAAATCGCTTGCTCGAAACTGGTTGCAGCCTCTGCATTGCGCCCCATCGCAAGCTCAAGCAAGCCGAGCTTCCACTTAGCAACTGCCCCGAGTGGCCCTCTATCTACCTGTGTAAGGGACGCCCCAGCCTCGTCACGATTTCCCATCGCTTCGTTCACCGACGCTCGTGCAAGCGCGGTCGCATCGCTTTTTGCACGCTGATCGAGCGCAGCCGTTGCGCGCGATGCGAGCGACCGGTCTGCCCGAACGATATCGGCAAGCACCTCCGCCGCTTGCGCGCGAACGATGTTGGCGCACGTCCTCTCAACAATTAGCGCTACAATCTGATCGACAGCATCGCCGCCCCGGCCCGCGGCGGCCAGCACCCGTGCGAGTTCGAGCTTGTTCGTTGCCTCATCAGGATTGGCGCGCGCGATCTGTTCGCGAAAATCGATCGCATCTGCGTAACGCCCGATTCGACCGGCGGCCTCCGCCGCAATTCGCAACGCAGAAGAGTTGTTAGTCGAGCGCTCGACCAGCAGCTTCAGCAACCGGGAAGCTTCTGCGCTGTGCCCGCGGCGCGCCTCAATCTCCGCCAGCCCCGCAAGACTCGCGTCGTCCGCGTAACGGGTTCGCGCTGTCTTGCTGTACGCGTCATAAAGCAACGCATCTGCGTCCGCTTCACGCTTTTCGGCTACCAAAAGCGCATAGGCTTTCAAACATCGTTCGTGCAGCGTGCTTTGGTCTTCGCTCCCTTCTGACTTCTGCCTCTCACCTTCTGTCTTTTCCAATCCACAGTAACGCCGCAGCTCGGGGATCGCCTTCGCTGCATCGCGTCCGCCCCGAAACTCGATCAACGCCGCCGCAAGCGGTAACCACCCATAACGGTCTTCCGTCGAGCTGCCTTCTGCGCTGGAGAGCGCAAGCTCCGAGTCGGCCTGCTCGCGTTTGATAGTTGCAATCAAGAGCCGGGCTTCGTCGAAAGAACGCGTGCGAATAAGGTAATCGATCACTCGCTTTCGCCATTCCGCAAGCTCGCGCGCAGGATAGACGAACTCACCGCCGGTGTAATAGCCATTCTCGTAAGCGGGAGTGCCAAACACTGCAGATGCAAGATCAGAGAGTCGTTGATGAACTCCTCGATAAATGCCGCCCAATGCGTTTTCAGAAAGCAAATTCTCTTCAATCAGCATTCGTCCAATTACCAGGTCGTTGGGCATGCTGTTGGTCGCATTCTGAAAGAACGTCGCGACCTCGTTCAAGCTCTTCGGATCAAGGCTCGCACGTTCGGCAATGTCTCGAACGAGGGGCTTGATTTGTTCGACACGATCCGAAGCGCGCTTGTCGCGAGAGGCGCGATTAACGAAAGAGATCAGGAAACTCTCTAACCGCGGAAGCGCGTCGATCAAGAAACCGTTGTCCGACATCACCTTCAAGTAGCTTTGGGCATCGGCGACCGTCGCTCGCCCGCTCATAATTGAGACCCAAGCGTCGAGCGCGGCTTTGCGATCGCGACTGGCAAGCGCGACCGCTCCGCGGATCAGCGCGACGTCTCGATCGCCGGGCGCAAGCTCACTGGCCACAGCTACGTGTTCCGCAGCGCGAGTCGTGTTCTTCTTGTCTAGATAATATGCCGCGAGCTCCAACTGAGCGCGTTCGCTTGACGGATGTCCTTCGATCTCGCCGACGACGTACTTGCGACTGTCGATCTCGCGACCAACCATCCCCAACCAGTAACCGTAGTTACGCGCGCCGACGAACCAGTCGCTGCCGTTTAGCGCGCGGCCTTGCTCGACGCGCCGCCCGAGTATTTGACCGATCGGTTTGAGATCCAGCGCCTCCTTGAAGAATGGCTCATTCTCGGGCGATGTATCTTTTAAGAAAAACCCTACCTCGCCGCTTCGCTGCTTCACCCACGCTTGCGATTGTTTCGCGTTGTCGATCGCGTCCAGCGCCAGCAGTTTCTCGTTCTTCTCGATGAAGAAGTTGATGAGTTGAAGTTGAGACGCGCTGTAGGTCGAGGCCAATCTTTGAAGCTCGCCGCGCTGTCCAGTCGAGTAAAGTAGCGTAAGGTATCGATCGACCCAGTCGATGTAATTGTTTGTCAGGTCCCCGGAGGCAGCAGCATACGCCGAGCGAAGCCATTCAAGCTCCCGATTCTGATCACCGCTCAGTCGGTACTCGATTGCAACTTGATTCTGATAATCGAAACGATTCTTGTACGGATCGCGCCGGAACTCCGCAGTCAACAACTCAGCAGCACGTTTGTATGCGGCGTGGCGTTCGTACCAACCGACGAGCGCCCTGAGCTCGCTGTAGAAAGCCGAGTCTTGCGGCGTGAGGGTAGGTGAGTTCTTGGGCCGGGCGTCGAACGCCGCGTCTTTCAGCCGAGTTTGTATTTGCTCTTCGGCGTCGACCAGCCCCGCACCCCGCGCGATTCCCAGATAACGCCTCAACGACACGGCGTCGGAGTATAGCGTCAGCTTCGCAATCGAACCCTGAATTGAAGAAGCCAAGGCCGCCGCCTCTTCGGTCGTCGCGTAATCGATTACACCTTTGCCAAAGTCCGCGCGCATAGCCGAGTCGATTGCCTCGACGATGTTTTTGGCTCGGTACTCTTGGGTGTTCTCGGCGATCGCTGAGACCTGCGCGCGCAGGCGTTCCAGCTTTTGATAAGCAGACGCTGCCGGCTCGCTTCGCACCAACGATCTCACGTAACTCGTGATGCTGGCCGGCGAGATGAACTCATCAGCCTCTAACCTCTTCGACAGATCGGCGAATACCTGTTCGTGTAGCCGAGCTGCTTCGCCGTGAAATCCCCAGGACGCAAGCTGCGCGGCGATGTTTGATTGCGCTTCCGCGGTTGCATTCTTCTTCGACGCGAGCGCTTGCCGAATTGTCTTTAACGCTTCGTCGCGCTGACCCTGCTGCACTTGAATTCGCGCGACCTCGATCAGCCACTGCGGATCCCGCCCCGCGAGCGTCCAGCCTTCGCGCAGCACTGCTATCGCTTCGTCATAGCGGCGTTGTCTGGCGAGCACCGACGCGAGCGTGAAGCGAAACTCCGAACGCTGGGGCTCGTTCAAGACTGCAATCCGATACTGTGAGGCTGCACCGGGCAGATTTCCTCGGCGCTCATAGATTCGACCGAGGACGAGCTGCCAACGATAGTTCTTGTTCGACTCCTTGGACAACTTCTCGTAATAACCGACGAGCCTCTCGATTAAGTTATGCTGCTCGGCGTAGTCAATCGCGGTCGCCAGTCTGTCCGCATCTTCGGGAAAGCTGTTAACGATCTCGATGTGCTGATCGACCGCGTCTTGATATCTGCCCAGCGAATCCAGCGTGCGGATCATTCCCGCGCGCAGCTCAGCGACGCGCGATTTGGTTTCCTCGCGCCCCAAATCGGCTCCCACAGCCTCTTTGAAGGCTTCCTGATAAAGCGCCGCCAGATCGTTCAGCTTGTTCTCCGCTCCAAGTGTGCGAGCTAACTCGCCGAACACTTCTGTGTCCGAGCGGTCCTCATTGTAGAACGCGCGCAGCGTCGCTTCGGCATCGGCCAGCTTATTCGCGTCCGTCTGCCTCCGCGCTAGAAGAAGAGTGAAGTTGCGACGGTTTGTGCCGGCCGCGCGCGACAACGTCCGCTTGTAAAGATCCAGCGATTTATCCAACATTCCCGCGCGCCAGTAAAACTGCGCAGACTCTTCGACGACGCCGACGTTGGTCGGATTATCGGCGACGAGCTTGTCGATGATCCCAATCGCGCGATCAACCTGTCCGTGTCGTTCGAGAAAGGACGCAAGCTGCAGGCGATACATCATCGCTTCGCGTTCGTCCCGCGCGACGGTCGTCAAACGTGCGATCACTTCCTGTTCGTCTTCGGGTCGAAGTATCGCGCGGAACAGACCCCGAACGGATTCCAGAAAAGCGACGTCTTTCGACGTTTCAACCTGGGTACGCAGGTTGGCCAGCGCATCAGCCTGATGATCGCGCTCCGCTTGATAAAAGGCGTATCCGATAATCAACTGCCAGTCGTTCGGGTTAGCGGTGCGCGCTCGCTCGTAAGCGGCGGCGATCTTATCGGCAACACCCGAACGCTTCGAAAGTTGTGCGAGCCGCTTTGTCGCAGTGTCGCGTCCTTCGCCCGGCTCGGATAATACTTTCAGGTATTCGGCGATCGCCGAATCGACGTCGCCTTTGCCTTCATACACGGCACCAAGCCGATAGGCATAGATTGTCTGGTCGCCGGTGACGTTGCGCAGCTCTTTCAACACGCGCACAGCCTGATCGAATTGGTAGTAGTCCCAATAAACCGTCGCGACTTCCAGATAAGTGTTGCGTTCGCCAGGCTCGATCTGAATTAACTTATCCCATTCACCCGCTGCTCGCTTGAAATCGCCGAGTTGCGCGTAGACCTCGCCCGCCTTGATTCGATAAGTGTGATCCTCAGGATAAATGCCGGCCATCTGCGAAAACACGCCGGCCGATTCCTCATAAAGCTTGTCCGATTGCTGTCCGAACGAACGCGTCAGATCCGCAAATCGATCTGCGTACTGCGGCTCACCGGGATAGAGCGCGACGAGCCCGCGATAAGCATCCAGCGCCTCATCCTGATGTGAAAGCCACAGCGCCGCATCCGCAGCGAAGACGGAGTAAGACGAGGGGGAGACGTGGCGAGGAGGAGAGGGGGCGACATCGCCACGTCGCGCTTTCGCCTGCGCGTATCGCTCACGAAGCTGGCTCCCTTTTGACAACCATGCGAGATACGGATCGCGAATAGAGCGATCCGCAAAGTAATATTCGGTCGAAAGCTTTTCCCATCGCGCGCGGTCGTTCTTATCGAGATACGTCAGCATTCCTCGCACGAAGAAAAGGTTCCTTGGGAATCGTGTGTGAGCATAGTTATACAGATCGAACGCGAATCGCTCGTCCCAATTCAGCTCGTCGCCGGCGGCCGTCGCGCCATAGCCCGCGAAGCGCAGCAGATAATCGGTGATCTCATCCTCATCGAAGATGTTGATCAGCTTTCGCGAGTATTGCGTCAGCTCCTTTCCGCGTTTCTGCCGGACGTACCAGCGAGCCAGTCGGTGATACCAGGTGTTGGTATCGAATTGCTTGATCGCCGAGTCGTAAGCCTTCAATTGTTCGTTGATTAGTTGGGCCTGTCCCAGCCATCGGAGAAATCTCTCATATAGACCTTCTTCTTTGGGATGCTTCTTGATCTGTGCCCAAAAGAGGGCAACCGTTTCGGTCTTCTTCTCTTCGGCGGCGAGCGACGACACGTAACGTTCGAGCACGGTGCTGTAATTCGGCCCTTGCGCGGCATCGCTGTCGGGCAGGGGCTCGACATCGGTCGATTCGCTTTCAGTATCCTCGTTGTCATCTTGTTCGCGGGTGCTCGGCCGCTCGGATTCTTCTTCCGTCGGATCGTATGTGTCGCTGTACGCCTCAATGTTGTATCGAATCTTATCGACAAGCTTTTCAATCTGAGGCGTAATGCCATAGCTCCAATGCTTCG
>WNGG01025134.1_pt1 | contig 12080 bp, 11 predicted proteins | sample 5400661 | NCBI WGS metagenome assembly WNGG01 (sample SAMN13153372, study PRJNA577476) | soil metagenome | isolation source: 100 cm soil or saprolite under Garry oak tree replicate 1 | place: USA:California | collected 2016-06-15 | reverse complement strand
GAAGGCGGACGTGCTCCCGGACCGTGAGCGTGTGGTCGTGACCGGGATGGGCATCGTGTCGCCCTACGGCATCGGCGTGCCGCGGTTCCTGGAAGCCGTGCGCGCCGGCCGCTGCGCGATCCGCCCGATCGACGACCTCGACATCGCCGGCTGCCGTTGCACCTTCGGGGCCCGTGTCCCGCGCCTCGATCTCGCCGCCTTCGACGGCTCGGGAGCCTTCCGGCGCCTGCCCCGCCCGACCCGGTACACCATCGTGGCCACCGACGAGGCCCTGAAGGAGGCCGGTCAGTCCCCGCCCCTCTGGCCGCCGGAGGGTGTGAGCGTCTTCCTGGCTACCTTCCGGGGGATGTCGGAGGTGAGCGAGCAGGTCTGGACGAAGGTCATCGAGGGTGAGCCGCGCTTCGTACCTGCGCTGCTCTTCCAAGACACCGTCACCAACGCGGTGGCGAGCGCGATCAGCATCCGCTGGGGCCTGCGCGGCACCAACTACGCGATCAGCTCCGGCAACGCGCCGGGCTATCAGGCGCTGTCCCTGGCCGTTCAGGCCCTGCGGGCCGCCCGTGCCGAGGCCGTGATCGCCGGATCGTTCGACGTCTTCACCTCGACCAACCAGCACGACCTGGACGACCTCGGCCTGCTCAGCGCCTCCAACTCCAGCCGGCCGTTCGACAGCGGCCGCGACGGCTTCGTCATGGGTGAGGGCGCGGCGGTGGTGGTGCTGGAGACCCTCGCCCACGCCCGCGCCCGCGGAACGACGGTCCTGGCCGAGATCACCGGCGTCGGAACCGGGCACGACGCCTACGGCTTCGCGCGGCTCCATCCGGATGGGAGGGGTCTCGCCATGGCCATGAGAGCGGCCCTCGACGACGCCCGGATCGAGGCTGCACGAGTAGACTACGTCGGCGCTGCCGCCAACTCCACCGCGGATCTCGACCGCGCCGAGAGCCGGGCCATTCGCTCCGTCTTCCCAGAGCGCGCCGGCGCGGTCCCCGTGAGCAGTCTCAAAGCCCTCACGGGGGAGGCCATGGCGGCCAGCGACATCTTCAACCTCATCGCCTGCGTGGCCGCCGTCCGGGACGGCATCGTGCCTCCCCAGGCGGGCACCGAGCATGTGGATGGTGACTGCGGCGTGAACGTCGTGCGGGCCGGGGACACCCGAATGGAGGTCCGGACGGCGCTGGCCAATTCGTATTCGTACTTCGGCGGCAATGCCGCCGCGGCGGTGGTCCAGGCCTGTCCGGCTTGACCGGCAGGCCGCTCAAGGGAGGTCACTATGGTCGCGAGAGACAGCATCGAGCTGCAAGCTATCAAGGACGGGCTCAAGTTTCTGATCGTCGACCGCCTGAAGCTAGACGTCGATCCGGCGACGATCCGGGATGCAGCCCCGCTCTTCAGCGGAGCGGGCGAAGCGGAGGAGGGCGGCCTCACCCTCGACAGCGTCGAGGCCTTGGAGATCGTGGTGGGCATCGAAGAGAGGTGGGGCGTCGTCATCCAGGACGACAGCGTCGCCAACGAGTTCCGTTCCATCGACACCCTGTCGAGCCTGGTGGCGCGCTTGCTCACCGAAGCCGCCGGCGAGGAGGCCGCCAGTGCCTGACAGCGCGGCCGCGCTCGCGGCGGAAGAGGTCCTGACCCTCGACATCCAGGCCATCCTCAAGGCGCTCCAGCACCGGTACCCGATGCTGCTGGTGGACCGCATCGACCGCCTGGAGCCGGGCGTGTACGCAGAGGGCGTCAAGTGCGTCACCGCCAACGAGCCTTACCTCGTTGGCCACTTCCCGGACCACCCGATCATGCCCGGAGTCCTCATCGTCGACGCCCTGGCCCAGGCCGCCGGCATCATGCTGCGGGCGGGATTCAGCCCGCAGGCTCTCCGGGCGAGGCGCGAGGGCGGCCGGACCGGCGTGCTGGCCGCCATCCACAGGATGCGCTTCCTGCGTCCCGTGGTGCCCGGCGATCAGCTCCGGCTGCAAGTCAGGCACCTGAGGACCTGCGGCAACGCCTTCCAGGTGAAGGTCGACGCCTTCGTCGGCGCCGACCTGGCAGCGACCGGCGAGCTGCTGCTGGCGTCGTAGCCGCAACGGAGGCGGAGGTGGACCTGAGCGTGCTGATGGCGGGGAGCGGTTTCCCGAGGCTGCGTTCCTCGGTCACCCTGCTGCGGTCGGAGGGCGTTCGCCTGCTGGTCGACACTGGCCTCGCTCAGGACCGTCGGCAGCTCGCCGCGGCCCTGGCCGGCCGGGGCCTGGGCCCGAAAGACATCGACCTCGTCGTCAGCACGCATCTGCACTACGACCACTGCGGGAACCACCTGCTGTGCCCGCAGGCCACCTACCTGGTCAGCGGGGAAGACTACGAAGACACCTGCGTCCTGGCGGGAGATCCCCGGTTCCTGCTCATCGACGAGCATCGATGGCTGACGAAGGACGTCGAGGTCTTCCCCACTCCCGGCCACACCCGGGGACACCTCTCCGTCGTAGCCCACCGCGCTCAGATCGACGGCCGTGGAACGCCGCTCGAAGTGCTGATGGCCGGAGATGCGCTCGTCACGGCGGAGAGCCTGGCCCCGGACGGCGACCGTGAGATCCACCTCGCGGCGGACCCGGAACAGTACCGAAGGACGCGACGCGCGCTGCTCGAAAGGTACCGACGGATCGTCCCCGGCCACGGCGGCCTGGTGGAAAGGGCGGTCACCGGGGGCGGGGCGGAGGCCCGGGCGTCGTGAGTCGGCGGCGGGTGGTGATCACCGGCGTGGGAGTGGTGGCGGCCAACGCCACGGGGGCGCGCGCGTTCACCGCGGCCCTCAAGGACGGTCGCAGCGGCATCCGCGATATCACCCGCTTCGACCCCGGCTGGACGTTCCGGCAGGCCGGAGAGGTCGATCTGCCCGATCCCGATCCCCGCCTCGACCGCGTCTCCCAGCTCGCGCTCGCCGCGGCCGTACAAGCAGTGGCCGACAGTGCCCTGGAGCCCGAGGGTCCCTGGCGATCGGGAGCCGGGTTGACGATGGGCACCAGCCGGGGCCCCGCCCTCTCGCTGGAGCGGCTGCTGCGGCCCGGCGACGCGCAGCGGCCCGCCCTGCTCGAGGAGATCCCCTTCCACTCCATCGCGCGGAACACGTCGCGCCGACTGGGCCTGTCGGGTGCGGTGTCGACGGTCACCATGGCTTGTGTCTCCAGCAGCCTCGCCATCGGACACGCCATGGACACCATCCGCCGCGGGCGGAGCGACGTCATGATCGCGGGCGGCGCCGACAGCCTGACGAACCTCAGCTTCAGCGGCTTCTCCGTCCTGCGGGCCATGACCCGCACCGTGTGCCGACCCTTCGACCGCCGTCGGGACGGGCTGGTGCTCGGAGAGGGGGCGGGAATGCTGGTCCTCGAGGACCTCGACCACGCCCGCCGGCGCGGGGCCCGGATCTATGTCGAGCTTTGCGGGTGGGGCACGGCCGGCGACGCGCACCACGCCACCAGCCCCCATCCCGATGGCCGCGGCCTCGCCTCCGCGATCGCCGCCGCGCTGCGGCAGGCGGAGGTGACACCCGAAGAGGTCGGGGTGCTCAACCTCCACGGGACCGGCACGCCCGCCAACGACCCTGCCGAATGCCAGGCGGTGCGGCGAGTCTTCGGGGCCAGGTGCGACCGGCTGCCCGCCAGCTCCCTCAAGCCGATGATCGGTCATACCCTCGGGGCGGCGGGAGCGCTGGAGTTGGCGGGGTCCCTCCTGGCGATGCTCGGGGGCTTCGTGCCGCCCACGCTGAATAGCGAGGAGCTGGACCCGCGCTGCAGCCTGGACATCGTGCGCGGCCGGGCTCGCGACCACCAGGCCAGCGCCCTGGTGAGCACGAAGTCCGCGTTCGGCGGGTCCAATGTCGCCATCGTGGTCCGACGTCTGTGAGGCCGTCGAGGGAGATGGGACGAGGGCGCGTCGTCGTCACGGGGATCGGGCCCTTGAGCCCCCAGGCCGCAGGCTGCGAACCGTTCTGGAGGCTCTTCCGGGGCGGCCTCCCCAACGCCGACCCGGCAGCGCCCGGCCCAGCCCCGGTGTGGAGGTGCGGCGAACCCGAGAGCCGGTCCGCGCACTGCTCGCCCGCTCTCCGGCAGATGCACAGGCTCGGCCGTCTGGCCGTGGCCGCCGCCGCCTTCGCCCTGGAGGACGCAGAGCTGGAGCTCGCGGACCTCGACGGCGACGACGTGGGAGTCGCCTTCGGCACCGGCTACGGCTGCCTGGCCGCCAACCTCGAGTACCTCGAGGGCATCGTTGCGCGGGGCTCCCGCCTGGGCAACCCGGTCGTCTTCCAGAACACGGTCCCCAATGCGGCCGCCGGCTACGTGGCCATCGCCCACGGAATAAGGGGACCCAACGCCACGTTCAGCTCCGGCTGGATCGCCGGCCTGGAGGCCCTGGACTTCTCCGTCCAGCAGATCTTCGAGAACCAGGTCCACACGATGATCGTGACCAGCGCCGACCACCTCTGCTCGCCGCTCATCGAGGGCTTCGCCAACCGGGGCCAGATCAGCCGCGACGGCGTGCCCCGGCCCCTCGATCGCGGGCGGGATGGGACCGTGCTCAGCGAGGGAGCGTGCGCGCTGCTGCTCGAGGAGCTGGGATCCGCCCGCCGACGAGGAGCGCCCATTTACGCCGAGGTGCTCGGCCTGGGGCACAGCAGCGATCCCGGCGACGACGCCTCGCGCGCCCTCGCCGCCGCGGTCGACCAGGCGCTCGGCGAAGCGGATGTCGAACCGCCACAGATCCAGGCGGTGTTCTCGGGGGCCAACGGCTCGCTGGACGGCGATCTCCGTGAGAGCCGGGGGCTGTGGAAGGCCCTGGGTGGGCACGCGGCCCGGGTGCCCACGACCTGTCCGAAGTCCGTGCTCGGGGAGACGCTGGGCAGCGGCGGGACCTTCGCCGCCGCGGTGGCGTCTCTGGCCTTGAGCGGGGGCCGGGTTCCCGCCACGGCCCACTATCGGGAGCCGGATCCGGAGTGCGGCCTCAACGTCCAGACCGAGGCCAGCCCGCGGCTCCGCCCGGAAACGGCACTCGTGTCCCTCATCGGCGACGATGGCGGCGCGCTGGCGGCGGTCCTGCAGAGGTATGAGCGTTGAAGAACCACCCGCTGGCGGCGGTGATGGCAGGCGTCCCTCACCGGTACCCCATGCTGCTCCTCGACCGGCTGGTGCAGGTGACGCCCATGCGTCACGGGTCGGCGATGAAAGCAGTCAGCGGGGGCGAGGCCCATCGCGAGGGTGCCGTCGCCGGCTCGAACCCCGGCTTGCCTCCGTCGCTGATCGTCGACGCCCTGGGGCAGCTCGCGATCATCGTCCTCGCCGCGGGCTCGGCCCCGCTGCCCTCGGTGTGGTACCTGGGAGCCATCGAATCCATGACCTTCACGAGCCCCGCGCTTCCCGGCCAGGTACTCCTCATGGAGGCGACGGTTCAGAAGACCTTCCGTACGAGCAGCAAGGTCGCGGTGCGGGTCTCCGCGCACGGCAACACGGTGGCGGAGGGCGTGATGGTCCTCTCCCGCGGCGGCGCCGCCAACGAGCCAGGAGCGCGGCCAAGGAGGACGTGAAGCGATGCGGGAAGGCAGCGCGGCCCTGGTGACGGGAGCCGGCCAGCCGCTGGCCGATGCGGTGGCGCGGCGCCTCGCGCGGGCGGGTGCCCGCCTGTTCCTCGTTCACCTGCCCGGACAGGAGGAGGCGGCCCAGGCGGTCGCCCGGGATACGGGGACCACCGCCGCGGTCGAGTGCGACCCCGCCGACCCGGGCGCGGTGCGGAGCGCAGTGCGCCAGGCGGTGGCGGCGCTCGACGGGCTGGACCTCCTGGTCAACGCTGTCGTGCATCGGGCGAGCGGCCCCGCCCACCTCCTTCCCCTGAGCGACTGGCAGCGGGTCATCGACGTCGAGCTGAGCGGAACGGAGCCACCTCGCCCACGAGATCGGCGGTCTCGAAGACTCGGCCCGCGCCCGGCTACTCAAGAACACGCCCCTGGCCCGCGCCGGCCAGGCCGAGGAGGTTGCCGAGGCCGCATTCTTCCTGGCCTCGAGCGCAGCGAGCTTCACCACCGGCCACGTGTTGCAGGTCAGCGGAGGGCTCTACTCATGAGCGCCGGGTCAACTTCCGGGGACGGCTTCCGGGACCAGGCCGTCATCGTGACCGGCGCCTCCCGCGGGATCGGGCGCGCTATCGCCCAGGCGTTCGCACGGGAAGGCGCCGACCTCGTCCTCAATTATGCGAGCAACCAGGAGGCGGCCGCGGCCGCGGCCGCCGCAGTGGAGGCGCACGGTCGCCGCTGCGTCCTGGTCCGCGGCTCGGTCGGGGAGCCGGAGGTGGCGTGCCGGCTCCACCGGGCGGCCCTGGAGGCGTTCGGGCGCGTGGACGTGCTGGTGAACAACGCGGGCATCCGGCGGGACGGGATCCTCATGATGCTCAGAGACGACACCTGGCGCGAGATGGTGAACGTCAACCTCAACGGGGTGTTCTACGGCTGCCGGGCCGTCCTCGAGACGATGATGAGGCAGGGCCGCGGCGCCATCGTGAACGTGGCCTCGACGGCCGGACTGAGAGGCCGGTCCGGGCAGGTCAACTACGCCGCCACGAAGGGCGCGGTCATCGCCCTGACTCGGGCGCTGGCCCAGGAAGTCGCTCCGCAGGGCATCCGGGTCAACGCCATCGCCCCCGGCTTCATCGAGACCGACATGGTGACTGACTTCCTCGGGCGCGCCGGGACGCGGCAGGCGTTCCTCGAGGCCACGCCCCTGGGGCGCTTCGGATGCCCCGAGGAGGTGGCCGGGGCCGCCCTCTACCTGGCCTCGGCGGCCAGCTCGTACGTCACCGGTCACGTCCTCGTCGTCAGCGGGGGGCTGTTCGTATGAAGAGGCTCTTTCATCTTCATGGGGCCCGCGGCCATCGAAAGCGATGGGGGCCCGGAAAGGACGAAGCCATGAAGCCGTTGCCGCGAAGGCCAGGGCTCGCCACGCTCCTCCATCCTGGCGACCCACGTTGGTTCCTCGATGAGTGCTGGCCGAGCCGGCCGTTCCTGCATCACGCCTCCTTGGCGCGCCTGGAGGATCTGCAGCGGGCGCCGGAGCTGCGCACCCCCCGCTCGATGTTGCAATCCAAGCGGCGCTCCATCAGGGTCTGGATCAAGGATCCCGACAATGGGAGCCACCGCACCGCCGTCGTGACCCCGACGCAGGCCGAGGAGCTCTACGCGTCCCGGGCCGTGACCATCTCCATCGACGGCATCGAAGTGCCGGCCGTCTCTCGTTTGACGCGCGGTCTGGCCCGGGACATCGGGACGCCCCTGCGGGGGATCTCCTGCAACGCATACCTCTCCCCGGCCGGTAAGGGGACCACCGCACTGCATTTCGACGACCACGAGGTCTTCGCCCTGCAGCTCCGCGGCCGGAAGAGGTGGAGCTTCGCCCCGAATACGCATGTCCCCAACCCCCTCGAGGACTACGCGGTCGGCACCCGGCCCAGCCCGACCCTGCGCCGGCTGTGCGACCGCTTCCCCGACACGCTTCCACCCGGGGCCGAGACCGCGGTGCTGTCCCCCGGCTCGGTCCTCTTCCTCCCCAAGGGCTACTGGCACCTGACGGAGACGTTGGAGGAGTCCGTCCACCTGACCCTCGCCGTCTCGTCGCTGGCCTGGATCGACCTGGTGGTCGACAGGGTCCGGGACCGCCTCATCGAGCAGGAACCGTGGAGGAGGACGGCGGCCGGCTTCTCGAGTCGGGGACCGGCACGCGCCCGGGCCCGGGCACAGATCTCGTCGCTCCTGGGCGGCCTGGCCCGGGACCTGGCCGCCATCCTCGACGTCAAGAAGCTGGCGGGTCGCGGCCCGATGAGGCAGGCGTCGTGAGCGCCGCGCGGTGTTGGCGGGGGCAGAGGTGGCCCCTCGGTGTCGCACCGCTCGTCATGGCCGCCTCAGTGGCCGCGAGTCAGCCCGATCCGGCGTGGGCCCTTCGGGGCGACGGCGCACAGCCGGCGCCCTTGAGCGACCGGATCGTGGACTACGAGATCGACGCCCGCCTCGACGTGCCGAGCCGGACGGTCCAGGGCACGGAGACCATCACCTATCGAAACCACACCGGGCAACCCCTCGACGGCCTCCCGTTCCACCTCTACCTGCAGGCGTTCCAGCCCGGCTCGACCTTCATCCGCGAGCTGCATCGAGACTCGCCGGCCTTCGTCTGGAACGAGAAGTACCGGGGATCGCTGGAGGTGACGTCGCTGACTCTACCGGGGTCCGCAGATCTCGCGAAGGACCTGGCCTACATCCAACCGGACGACGGCAACCCAGCCGACCGGACCGTGCTGTGGGCGCGTTTGCCGCGGCCGGTCCTGGCCGGGCAGGAGGTCCGGCTGCGCCTCGCCTTCCGAGCCCAGCTGCCCGAGATCCTGGCCCGCACCGGCTTCGAGCGCGGCTTCTTCATGGTCGCCCAGTGGTTCCCGAAGATCGGCGTGTGGTGGCACGGGGCCTGGAACTGCCACCAGTACCACCGGTCGTCCGAGTTTTTCTCGGACTTCGGGACCTACCGCGTGCGGCTCACGGTGCCCCGGGACCTCCGGCTCGCGGGCAGCGGAGAGGAGGAGGCGACCGTCTTCAACCGCGACGGGACGAAGACCGTCGCGTATCGGGCCGAGGACGTCCACGACTTCGCGTGGGCGGCCGACCCTGCCTTCCATGCGGTGGAAGACTCCTGGACGGGCAGCGAGGGTTTGGTGAGGATCCGCATGTTCGTGCGGCCCGAGCATCTGGGCCAGGCGCCGCGGTTCCTGGCCGCCCTCAAGGGCGCCCTGGGCTGCTTCGACCGCTGGTACGGCCCCTATCCCTACGGGCGGATCACGGTCGTGGATGTCCCGGCCGGCTCCGCGGCCGCGGGGATGGAGTATCCGACCCTGTTCACGGTGGGGACGAAGTCGTGGATGCTGGCCGGCCTGCGCAGCCCAGAGCTGGAGGTGATTCACGAGTTCAGCCATCAGTACTGGTACGGCATGGTGGCGACGAACGAGATCGAGGAGGCGTGGCTCGACGAGGGGCTCGCCAGCTATAGCACCGCCAAAGCCATGGATGCGCTCTATGGCGGGTTCTTCGTCGAGGTCGCGGGCGGCCGGCTGAGCGCGGCCGACGCGCTCCGGCTGTCCTACCGCGGGCGGCCGGAGACGGACCCGCTCTCGCGTCCCGCCTACCAGGTCCTTTCGCACGACTCCTACGAGGCCGTCAGCTACGGCAAGGCGGCTAGCGTGCTGCTGACCCTGGAAGGACTCTTGGGTGAGGAGACTACGCGCCGCGCCCTCGCGACCTATTTCCGGCGCCACCGGTTTACGCATCCCACGTGCGAAGACCTCCTGCGCGCCTTCGAGGAGACATCCGGGAGAGACCTCCGCTGGTTCTTCGATCAGGCGGTCCTCGGAACGCAGGTCTTCGACTACGCCGTGGAAGACGTCGACTGGGAGAAGCTCGAGCCCTCCGCTCCGGTTCCGCCGGGGACCGCGCCGACGTTCCGCTCGACCGTGCTCCTTCGCCGGAAGGGAGACTTCGTGTTCCCGGTCGAGGTCGAGGTTCGCTTCGCGGACGGCGAAGCGGTACGCGAGCGCTGGGACGGGCGGGACCGTTGGGCTCGTTATAGCTATGACCGCAAGAGCCGAGTCGTCTCGGCCCAGATCGATCCCGACCGGAGGGTCTGGCTCGACCGGGACCGGCTGAACGACAGCCGGACGGTGGTCGCGGATGGCCGCGCCGCCCGCAAGCTGGCCGGCTTCGGCCTGCTGCTACGGCAGCTCCTGGGAGCCGTGATGGCGTGGCTTGCGTAGAAGGGAGTGACACATGAGCGAAGGCAGGAGGGGGGCCTTTTGGGAAGGCGGGCGCCTGGTGTGGCAGCGCCGGGGAGTGCTCATCGGTGTGCATGCGCTGAGCCTTTTCCTCGCGCTCCTGGCTACCGTTCCCGTCGAGCTGCGGATGGCGGCCCGGCTGGATCGCAGCCTGGCCGCTCAGCGCCTCTATTCGGGCTTCGATCTGGCCGTGCTCGCGGAGACGGTGGGCGGGGGGGAGGCGTCGGGCTTCCCCCGGGACGACGTCCCGGCGGCGATCGCCTCCGCGCTGACGTTCCTCGCGGCGATGGTCTTCCTCACCGGGGGCATCCTGGCCGGCTATCGCAGTCGCATCCCTGCGGGCCCCGCCGAGTTCTTCGCGGCCTGTGGGGCGTTCTTCGGTCGCTTCCTGCGCCTCGACGCGCTGCTGCTGGTGACGCTGCCGCTCGTCTTCGGCGCGGCGCGGCTCGTCCGGGCGGGGTCGGTGGCCATGGCCGCGCGTTCTTCCGGTGAAGCCCTCGGGCTGGGGCTGGACGTCGGGCGGTGGACGCTGCTGTTCCTCGGCCTGATGACCGTGCGGCTGTGCTTCGACATGGCCCAGGTCCACATGGTGGACGTGGACCAGCGCACGGTGCGACGCGCGCTGTGGAGAGGCTCGAGGATCGTCCTCCGCAACCTGGGGACGCTGCTCTGGATCGAGCTGCGGATCAACCTTCTGGCCTGGGCCGGCCTCGCCCTCATCGCCTGGGCGTGGGTGAGGCACGTGCGGCCGGAATGGGTGGGAGCGCAGTTCGTGCTCGGGCAAGTGGCGGTAGCAGTCTGGTTCGGTACCCGACTATGGCAGCGCGCCAGCGAGACGGTCTGGTACCAGGAGCACGTCCGGGTCCTCGCGCCGACGCTGGCGATGTCGCCGCATCATCCCACCGGCTCGGCCGACCTCGGCCCGGCTGAGGACCGGGACGACACCCGTCTGCCTGGCGTCGCCTGAGACTCTTCCGGCGCAGTTTCTCATCGAGGGGCGCCTCGTCGGCGGGCACGCCGTCGAACTCGTCCTGGGACGCGCTCGAAAGCCGCGCGGTCTTTCGCACGTCCGCGTCCGACTCCAGGGCATCGAGGGCCTCTGACATGGTCTCCCTGGCGCCCTTTGAGGTGCGCGTGCAGGCGGCGGACCTCGGGGATGAGGCGAAGCGCATCCTCACGGATCACCGCCACGTGCGCCAGCAGCGACAGCCTACCTGGATGGTGGCTTTCGGCGGAAGCGCGCTGCTCGAACTCCTTCAGCTCCTCCTCGGTCAGCGGCTTCGGCGCGTCGGTCACTCCACCAACTGCGCGCTGGTCGTGACACCGTCGAGCGGCTGCGTCTCAGGAATCGCGAGCTTGTGGGAACTTCCGCAGGCTGCGCAATGGAGCGCAATCTCGACGCTCTTCGTCGAGACGGCGCCGGCCGGCGACCTTTTCGGGAAGAGCGTACTCATCCGCGAGCCGCAAACGGAGCAGTTCCACGCGAGCACCAGCGCCACGGGCGCAATTCTACGCCCGCCCCAGCGGAATCCTAGAGGGGTGCCCCTCGGCTATCGCTCAGCGAGGGGCACCTTGCACAAGCGTCGCGAGGAACAGGCGGAGAAGACCAAGCGGCTCCGCATGCTCCGCGCGGATTGAGTTCTCTTATGCTTGCCGGCACCGCCGACCCGCACCTGGGGCCGGGATTCAAGGAGGGATGCACGTGGTCCACCGTCTGGTTTCGCTTGCCGCCCTGGTGTTCCTCGCCACCAGCCCCGGAGCATCCCCTGTCGCCGCTTCCCTCGGGCCCGGAGTCGGCAACATCCCTCAGGGAACGCAACTCGACGGCGCCTTCGCGGGCAGCTTCGCGGCGTACCATGTCACGAACGTCTTTGCCACGACGCAGCAGGCCAGTTGCTACACGCCGGAGGTGCCCTACACCGTGAGCAACGGGCCCCTCGACTGGTACTCGGGCCAGAACGCCGTGCAACGGCGCAGCGAGCACGGGCGAGGACCTGGGGCCCTATGCCACCCAACTGGGGAGCAACGCCGGGTTCCCGGCTACAGCCCCGATGCTGGTCAAGACCGCTCGGAATCCGACATCCAGGTCGACCTTAGCAAGCACAGCGGTCGTGCGGCAATCGCCGCGCGCCTCAACGAGCTGGGGATACGGCTATCCGAGGAGGACCTCCAGCGGGTGGCGGAGTGGGCCAAGCGCGCTCGCAAGAGCGACTGGGCTGACGATGCCGGTTTGCTCCGCCGAG
>WNGG01007509.1_pt1 | contig 12080 bp, 6 predicted proteins | sample 5400661 | NCBI WGS metagenome assembly WNGG01 (sample SAMN13153372, study PRJNA577476) | soil metagenome | isolation source: 100 cm soil or saprolite under Garry oak tree replicate 1 | place: USA:California | collected 2016-06-15 | reverse complement strand
GGGCCGGGCCACCGCGCCGCCGGCCGCGAAGCTCTCGCTCATGCCCTCGTTCCTCCGGGTGCCCCAGGCCCTTACCGGGACTAATAAAACGCTATTGGACGGTTCGCGAATCCAGCAAGAGAAAACAGCTGAATTCCACACGATGAATGCCTTCTGGGCGACTGCACTAGACCCGGGCTGGGTATTACCTAAACCCCTTTCGGGGTATTTCGCAAACCTGGCCCGGGTATCTTTCAATTCGGTTTCTGCGTGTAGGTGCCCGCCGGTGATGACATATTCGTCATGTTCGGATCGTGCGAACCTGGACGGGCCCGGATCTGGATAACGTTGCGGTATTAGACTGCTTGGCTCACCCGGTCCCCGTTGACCGCGGAGAGGAGCCTGCGCTGTGCCCGGTATGAACTCGGGCCTGAACGCCGCCGATCCGGCGATCGTGGCCGCGTTCCGGTCGGCGCTGCTGCACCAGGCCCTGATCGCCGCCGCGCTGTTCGTGCTGCTGTGGCTGGCATGGCGGGCCTCGCGCGGCTGGGCGCAGGCCCGTCCCCGGTCCGGCGGGGGATGGACCGAGCCGCGGGGCCGCCGGCTGCTGCGGGTGGGGTTCGGGGTGATCTGGATCTTCGACGGCATCTTGCAGGCCCAGCCGAAGATGGCCGCGGGCCTGCCGTCGCAGGTCATCGAGCCCATTGCGACGAGTTCGCCGCCGTGGGTGCAGCACCTGGTCAACTGGGGCGGGACGGCGTGGTCGTACCACCCAATCCAGGCGGGTGCCTCGGCGGTGTGGATCCAGGCCGGGCTCGGCATCTGGCTGCTCGCCGCGGCCCGGGGCCGCTGGTCCAGGCTCGCCGGACTGGCCAGCATGGCCTGGGGGCTGGTCGTGTGGGTGTGGGGGGAGTCCTTCGGCGGGATCTTCGCCCCCGGCCTGACCTGGCTGTTCGGCGCGCCGGGGGCGGCGCTGCTGTACTGCGTGGCCGGCGCGCTGATCGCGCTGCCTGACCGTGCCTGGCGCACCCCGCGGCCGGGCAGGCTGCTGCTGGCCGGAACGGGCGTGTTCTTCCTCGGCATGGCGGTGCTGCAGGCGTGGCCCGGGCGCGGTTTCTGGCAGGGCACCAGTCACGGCCAGCCGGGCACGCTGACCGACATGGTGCAGACCATGTCCCAGACGCCGCAGCCCCATGTCCTGTCGGCCCTGGTCGCCAGCTTAGGGTCCGTTGACGCGGCACACGGATTCGCGGTCAACGTGTTCGCAGTCATCGCGCTGGCCGCGCTCGGGACCGCCTTCCTGACCGGCCGCCGGCGGGTGGTACGTGCCGCGGTCGCCGCGGGAATCGTCGTGTGCCTGGCGGACTGGGTGCTGATCGAAGATCTCGGGTTCCTCGGCGGCCTGGGCACCGACCCGAACAGCATGATCCCGATGATCTTGCTGTTCACCTCGGGCTACCTGGCCCTTACCCCGGTCGCCGCCCTCGCCGAAGACGCCGCGCGCGACGCGGAGACCGCCGGGACCGCCACGGCGGATGGCCGGGACAAGGCAGCCGGCGGCTGGCGCAGCCGGATGCGCCCGCAGAGTGTGCGCGAGTCGCTCGCCCTGACCAGCGCCCGGTCGGTGACCGCCGCCGGGGCCGTCGCCCTGATCGCGCTGGGCGCGGCCCCGATGGCGGCCGCGTCAGCGAACCGGAACGCGGACCCGGTCATCGCGCAGGCCATCTCCGGCGAGTCCGCCGCACTGGACCTGCCTACCCCCGCCTTCCGGCTCACCGACCAGGACAACCGGGAGGTCACCCTGGCCAGCCTGCGCGGCAAGGTCGTGCTGCTGACCTTCCTGGATCCGGTCTGCGTGCCGGACTGCCCGCTGATCGCGCAGGAGTTCCGCGCGGCCGGGCAACTCCTCGGGCCGGACGCCAGGCAGGTCGAGCTGGTCGCGATCGTCATCAACCCGCTGTATTACAGCGTGGCGTATACCCGGGCATTCGACCAGCAGGAGAATCTCACCACCGTGCCCGACTGGCTGTACCTGACCGGTTCCCCCGCCCAGCTCGAGAAGATCTGGCGCGCCTACGGCGTTACCGGGCAGGTCTCGCCGGCGGGCGCGATGGTCGCGCACAGCGACATCGCCTTCGTCATCGACCGATCCGGCCATATCCGCCGGGAACTTGACGCCGATCCCGGCCCGGGCACCGCCAGCACGAAGTCGTCATTCGCGGTGCTGCTAGCCGGCGCCGCACGGCACACGCTGAAGATGCCATGAGACCCGCACCCGCGTCCGCCCCCGGCCGCGGGCGGGACCTGGGCCGCCATCGTGATGGGCGGCTCCAGTGCCCAGAACAACGCCTTCGGCCAGCTGTTCATCCGCCCGGCCAGGACCAGCGCATGGAAGCTGGTGACCCCGCCCGGGGTCGCCACCAACGGCGGCCTGGTCCTGGCCGGCCAGGAAGGCCGCTCCCTGCTCGCCGGGTTCCGGCCCGGCGTGGACCTCACGTTCTCCCCGCTGACCACGACCAGCGACGACGGCACCCACTGGTCAGCCGCCAGCCTCATCCAGGCCGGCCTGGCCGACGTCCCCGACGCCCTCGCCGCGGCACCGGGCAGCGGCCCGCTCCTCGCCCTGGCCCAGGGAGGCATCGCCGAGGAATCCGCAAACAGCAGTGCGGCCTGGACCCAGCTGGCCACCGCACGGTCCCTGGCAACGTCCGCGGCGGGCCGGCGATGCAGCCCCACCATGCTGACCGCCGTCTCATTCACCCCCGCCGGCGCGCCGCTAGCCGCCGGGACCTGCGCCCGCCTCGGCGTGGCCGGCATATTCACCCGGTCAGGCGGCACATGGCAGGCTGGAGGCCCGGTCCTCCCGTCATCTCTCGCCGGCCAGGCCACCGAGGTGCTCAGGCTCACCAGCACACCCGCCGGCAACGCGGCCCTGCTCATCGCCGGGACCGGGAACACGGCCAGCCTGCTCACCGCGTGGACAACCGGCGACGGCACGTCCTGGACCCTATCGGCCCCGCTGCACCTCAGCACGGGAACAATACGGTCATCCGGCCTCGGGACCGGCGGAGCCGTCTGGGTGATCCTGGGCGGCGGGCACGCCGCGGCCATCAGCAGCACCGGGGGCACCTGGCACTCACTGCCCGCGCTGCCCGCCGGAACCGCCGCGCTGGCTTTCGGGCCAGCGGGCAGCCTGGACGCGCTCACTGTCACCCACGGGGTGAAACTGGCCGACTGGCGGCTTGCGGCTGGCTCCAGCGCCTGGGCTAAGACACAGACCATCACGGTGCCGATCGAGTACGGCTCCTCAGGCTAACGCCGGCAACCCGATACGCATGCGTCCGTAGCACTGCGGCAATTGATTCGAGGGCGGCCTGCAACCGTTCCTTGCCGTCGCGCAGGTAGTAATCAATGACCGCCGGGTACAACTGCATCCAGACGAGTTCGCCAGCCGCCTGCCCGTCTTGAGCTGATCGACCTGCCAGATAGTGAGAGCGGTCAGCTCGCCCCACCGCAGCCCGCAGCGTTCGGCGCTGCATGAATGTGCGCCGCTCGGGGCCACAGCGACGACAAGCCGTCTTAGCCGGTCGCGCACAGTACAGCGAGCGGTTCACCAGGCCTCTATCAGGTCAGCTGGCGTGAAGGCGGCGTCCACGTGCGTGGTGGATGTTCCGGAGCGGGAGACGGCAATGAGCGGGACCGGGTCGCCAGTGACCCGGTCCCGGTGGCGCTGGAGCGCTACGAGGTCGTGGTCGTCGAACTGACCTGTCTCCAGCCACTTGACCGAGCCGAGGAACAGCAACTGCTTGGCGACGGGTTCCCGGTCCACGCCGACGATGTCGATCTCGACATCGTTGCTGCGCGTCCAGTAACCACCGATCACCGGCGCGGCGGGGATGTGCTGGGCGGGCAGCAGGCGCGCGAGCGCTTCGCGGACCAGCGGCTCGACGGCACGGCCACGCCAGTCAGTCCAGCTCCGCTCGATCCGGGCCAGCGTCAGGTCCGAGCGCATCCGGTCCACCTCGGCTAGGTGCGGACCGAGGAAGGCGAGCCAGAACCGCAGGTAGGAGTCGGTGACCCGGTACCGGCGTTCCTTCGACGGGGACAGGCTGACCGGCAGCTCCCCTGCCACGACGCCTTTGCTGATCAGAAGGTCAGCAGCGCGGGTCAGTGTGGAATGGGCGATGCCCCCGGCGGCACGGGCGATGTTGGTAAAGGTCCGTTCTCCGCTGCCGATCGCGGCCAGGACCATCCGTGCATGCGCTTGGTCCGGGAATTCCGCCGCGAGCGAGAGCTGAGCGGAAACCACGAGCGGGCTCACTGGGTTGGCCAGCTCTCGAGCTAGGAAAGACCGGGTGTCCTCGCCGTGCCGCCATCGGGCGCATATGATCGGCAGGCCGCCGGTGACCAGGGCCGCGTCGAAAGCCTCAGCTGCCGATAGCCCGGCCATCGCCGCGACATCAGCCGGATTCAGCGGTCCTACCTTCATCTGCGTGCTGCGCTGGTGGAACGGACGGCCATAGGAGGTGAGCGCCTCCATCATCGACAGGTCAGACCCCACCAGGATGAGTAGCACCGGCTTACGGGACAACTCCCGGTCCCAAGAGCGCTGCAGCACGCTCTCGAACGCCCCATCCGGATCCATCAGATAGGGAAGTTCGTCTAGGACGACGATGCTCGGCTCGTCCTCGGGTAGCACTCCCGCCAGCTGGCGGAGCGCCGCGGCCCAGTTCCCCGGCACCGCCTCTCCGAACACCTGTGCTTCACGCAGCCCCGAGACACGCACCGCCTCGCTGAACTCCCGAAGCGGCTCACCGCCAAACCCAATCTCAGCGGTATAGAACACGCTCGGCACCTGCTGCCGCTCGATGAACTCTTCAACGAGCGCGGACTTGCCGATCCGCCGACGCCCCCGGACAATGACGCACTTGCCTGGCCGGGCAGAGCCAACCAGCTCCCGGACCTCAGCGAGCATCGCGTCAAGCAGAGCCAGCTCGCGCCGCCGTCCCACGAAGCCTGTCATAGCACCCCTAAGACTATTTCCATAGATACTTCTTTACAAGATACTATCTCGATTGGAGGTATTCCCGAGCCAAGCGTCGATGGCGAGCGAGGTTCCCTCACTACACTGACGTCTCCGTGCGAGATCATTCGGCGACGCGGTCTCCGTCTGCGGATCCGTTGAATCCCTCGAAAGCGACTAGGCCGTGCATCCCGATGCCGGAATGTCCCTCGTCTCGGTTTGCCGCGACGTCCACGCCTAGGCCGACAACACGTGTACGACGTTCCGCCATCAGTGCGCCCCTGCGAATTCGCGGACACCACCCCGCCGCTGTGCGGCCCGAATGACAGGCCGGATCCAGCCCGGCAGGTAATCGCGACGGAACCGGCAAGCCCCCGTCTGCGCCTCAGCGCGGGGCGAGCACCCCGATCCCACTGATACTGGAAGACCGTAACAGCGCTGACCGGCACTTCACGCTGGCGACCGCCCGTACCGCCCACTGCCGCATGGCGCCTCTCCCCTACGGGCGGCTTACCGCGCGACAGAAAATCTGGCAGCGGACCAAGATCCCACAAGGCCCTCGCAGAACTTACGCCTCACCAACACCGCGCGGACGCTATCCGTTTACGCATCTCCGCAGGTCAAAGTCCACATACCTGGCTGGAGAGGTATTCACGTTTGGCTTTGACCTGCGCGGATGCGGCCTTCTTTGATTCCCGGCCACAGGTTAAGCGCGGCCAGCCCGCACGCCGGAGACCTCGTACGCAATTGCGCGGGACGTTTCCGCGGAGACGCGGAGCACGTCTGCCCTGGTCCTGGCCCTCGGCAGCCGCGCGGCAGGGCCGAGCCCAAACGTGAACATGCACCCGGCTAAAACGTGAAGACCTCCCTGGAGCCCCGTTACGGAATCGAGCCGTAGACCTTCTCCTTACCATGGAAAATCACCAGTGTCCTGGCCAGGCCTACAGAGATCTCATTTACCGATCTAGCTTCGAAGATGTAGCCTGACGTTGCTCCGTGTGGCTGGGTGCGGCTGGCAATTGGCTCCCGAAAATGGCTCCCGTACCTGATATCATGGGACCATGAGCGCACGACGCGGATGGCACGAAGACGCGATCTACTTCGACCATGACGCCCCCTGCACTGACAGCGAGAGGCACCGGCACTGCAAGGGACGGTGGCGAGGCTCGGTCAGCCTAGGGTACGGCCCCGACGGGAAGCGGATCCGGCCCAGGGTCTCCGGCAAGACCAAGACCATCGTCCAGCAGCGGCTGAAGCAGCTCCACGAGGAACTCGAAACCGGCCTCCAGACCAATCAGGGCTATACGGTCCGGCGTGCAACGGAAGACTGGATGAGGGAAGGGCTCAGCGGGCGGGCAGCCAAGACCGTCAAGAAGAACGAGAACGTCCTGGCACCGATCATCGCGGCGATCGGCGCCCGGAAACTGCGCGAACTGACAGCCGGGGACGTGCACCAGGCACTGACCGTGATGGCCCAGCGCTACTCCAGCGCCGCGGTGGCCATGGGCCACAACGCGCTGACCCGCGCCATCCGGCACGCGGAAGCCCGGGACCTCGTGGGACGCAACGTGGCCACGCTCGTCGAGACTCCTAAAGGCCAGTCCGGACGACCGAGCAACAGCCTGACCCTGGAGCAGGCATCCGCGCTCCTCGCCGCCTCCGAGGGCACCAGGATGCATGCGTACATCTCCCTGTGCCTGGCCACCGGCATCCGCACGGAAGAGGCCAGGGCACTGCGCTGGGAGCACGTTGATTTCGGCAATCCCGTGGCCAACCCGCCCGTGCCGGCAAGCGCGGCCGTGTGGCGATCAGTACGGTCTCACGGAGATACCAAAACCGAAAAATCGCGCAGGACCCTTGCGCTGCCTGAGATGGCGGTGAACGCGCTTTGGGCCCACAAGGAGCGGCAAGCAGCGGAACGGCTCGCCGCGGGCGGCCAATGGAACGATCATGACCTGGTCTTCGCCACCCGGACGGGCAGCGCCCTAGACGCGGCTAACGTCCGGCGGGAATTCAAGGCCGCTTGCAGGGCGGCGAAGATCGGAGAGCACTGGACACCGCGGGAACTACGTCACTCCTTCGTATCCCTCATGTCCAGCTCGGGCGTACCCGTCGAGGAAATCGCGCGACTGGCAGGCCACTCCAACACCAGAACCACCGAAGTGGTCTACAGGCGAGAACTGCGGCCCGTACTCACCGCCGGAGCAGAGGCCATGGACAGGCTCTTCCAAACCTCACCAGCCCCTGCCCGCAGCGGACGCCGACCGCGTAAGAACTCTGGCCACCAACCGTCATCAGCCGCCTGAGGAAACGGACGTTGAACCGCGCCAGACCATACGAGATCCAGCTAGCGGCGCCCCGGTGCCGGGCCCGCAAGCCCGACGCACGCCTTGCCCCACGGCGACCTTCAGACCGGCCTCTAAGCTGCGAGGCGGGGCATCGCGGACGGCTGGCGGCGGCTCTGATGCCGATCACGGTGCGCGGTCAAGTCGCTGTGGCAACTTGCACGCGTACCCGCCGATAGGTACCGCGCGGGAACCCCTGTGTCTCTCTGCTGAGGTGCGCAGAACGAACATCCTGTCGCGCGCCGTCAGCCCAGTGCGCCTGCCCGAGTCCGCCGGCCCTGCTGGCCGGTTTACCGCACATGCCGAAATGAGGGCGTTGCCAGTGCGCACATTTATGCACCGTCTGGGATGCTCACTCAGCCTATAGCCGACGCGGCCATAGCTCGGCAGGGATTGCCGCAATCTTGTCATATGTTCGGAAGCCAGTCAGATCGAATATTTGCGGCTGGCAGCAGTGCCTTCTGCACTGGTTGCCGCGCGTAGATTGACCCGTTATGAATGCCTGCCCCCGCCGCTGTTCTCGGCCGGATGGTCAGTGCTTTCCCTGCGGGCCGTACCTCTGGGCCGCGACCGTGCCGACGATGGCCAGCCCGGACCGAGACTGGGTTCCCGCCCGCGAATGGCGTAGCCCCGGCGGATGTCTGTCCTTCCGGCCGGGCAGGGGTCCCATGCGCGTGCTGAGACCCCTGCCGGTGAGGGATGGGTCAGGGTGTCGGGTCGTTGACCGCGGCGCCGAAGATGTCGGAATTGCCGAACGTGGCCGGGCAGTCGGCCTGCGGGGCTGGCTTGGGGACCGACGGGCCGCTGCGCAGCGACAGCCGCCACGCGTCCAGGGCCGGGCAGTCGGCAGCCCGGCGGACATCGTTCCACACGCCGACCGCGCCGGCGCGGTCGGCGGCGGTGTACACGTAGTCGCCGAGGAATTCCGCCTGAAGGTTGTTCTGCGACGACGCGCGCGGGTCACCGACCGCGCCCCGGGCCACCGTGCCGAACGCGCCGATCGTCCCGCTGGTCACGTCCGCGTGCAGGATCACGCCGATCAGGCCCCGGGGGGAACTGGTGTCGTTGCGGTACGGGGTGGTGAAGGCGTTGTAGGTGATGTACACGTCGGTGCCGTTGGGCGAGATCGCCGGGGCGGTGTAGTAGGGCCGGTCACCCGTGGCGAGCGGCACCGCGGCCGGCCCGCTGAACGAGGCTCCGCCGTTGGTGGAGGTCATCATCAGCAACTGCTCGTGGTTGAGGCCCTGCCTGCCGTCCGCCCAGGTCAGGACGATCTGGTTGGTCGCGTCGGTTCCGCTGGGCGCGCCGTTGGCAATGTCCGCGCTCGGCGCGAAGGCCAGGTCATTGCGCGCGCCCGCGATGCCGTCCATCACCGGCCGGCCGATGACCGGGTCGAAGACGCCGGGGTTAACGGCGGTCGACAGCAGCGCCGGGCCGGTGAAGTGCGCCCCGCCGTCGGTCGACTTGTACATCATCTCGAACGACACCCCGCCCCGGGCGCCCACGCCGAACACGTACACGTTGCCGTGGCTGTCGGTGCGGACGGTGCACCCGTCCGGCTGGCTGTTGACGCCGTTACTGGCCGCCGGGCCGACCTGCTTCTGCGTCCAGGTGCTGCCGCCGTCGGCGGACCGGGCCACGATCAGCGGCACCGGGAGGGCGTTGCCCTTCTCCTGGCCGCGGAAACTTGCCCAGCAGACGTAGACACGGCCGAAGAACGGGCTGCTCGAAGCGTTGTCCGCCCAGATCTGCTCCTTGTCGGAGAACGTCGTCGAGCTCTGCTTGGAGATCACCACCGGGTTCATCCAGGCCGACGCGCCGTTGGCGGCGGCCGCGCGCGGGTTGTCGGTGCGCGAGATGGCGATTCCCTCGAAGCCCTTGAACGTCTCGTCGCGCTTGGTGGTGGCGAAGTTCGAGGTCAGGTTGGCGTAGTACAGCCGGGAGCCGTTCGCCCACGAGAACGTGCCGTCCGCGCCCGACCGCGGCCCGAACGCGACAGCCGGGTCCCCGTCGGCGACCAGGCCGTTCTCGAAATAGTGCGGCAGCGTGCCGATCGGCCCGACATGCGGTGTGCAGGCGGCCGGGCCGAGGCAGTCCCGCGCGCTCCACCCGGTGTAGGTCGGCTGCGTCCACGACTGGCCGCCGTTGAACGAGAAGTACACCCCGGAGACGCCGACTCCGTGCGTGAACGGGCACGTTGTCGGATCACCGGCGTTGCAGGCCTCCATGTCGATGTTGTCGTTGGCGCCTGCCACCACTAGCGACGGGTCGTGCGCGTCGATCGCGACGGCCGGCTCGTTCTGCTTGTTTTGCGAGAATGGAGACGTTGGGCTGCCTACAGTGACCAGTGTGCCCGTGCCCGGCGGGTCTGCGGCCGGTGCGGCCATGGCCGTTCCGGCCCCCGCCAGTACCAGGAACAACGCCGCTCCCGCCGCAGCAAACCTCAGTGTTCGCATTGGCTCTCCCTTGCCGTGGAAAGGGCCACGTGTCCCGGCCCTTTTCGCCTGTTTGTACGGTTACCCAGCCTGGACCTCCCGGCCGGCCACGGCAAGAGAGCGTCACCGTTTTGTGACAGGGCCTGCCGCAGCGGGCGGCTGCTCCTCCGGCCTCGCACTGCGCGATATCAAGCAGGTCCCCGGATTCAATGGGTCGCGGCCACACTGCCGGTCGATGACCGCTCGCGGAGGAACCCTGCGCGGCGCCCGCCAAGCTTTAGGGCGGCGCGGAGGCTGGGGCGGGCCCTGGTGCGGGCTCGCCGCCGGCGAGCGGCGGCCGATGACCGGGAGCGAAGAAGCAGCCTGCTGGTTGTGGGGTCGAAGGGGCCGGCGGCTGGTTCCCCGGGCGTGCCTGGTTGCCGGAGTGGTCTCACATCCGCCCATCCGGCGCCTGCCCAGGTTGGGCGGGTGCCATGACCGTGCCATCCGGGGCCTGGGCTGCTCAGTCAGATCTTCGAGCGCGGCGTGGCCGGCTCAGGGCTTTCTTCGAGCTCGCCCAGGTACTGGCGACCCTTCCGGGTCTGTCAGCTCGGCCCAGGACGCCAGCTTGCGCGCCAACCCGAACCGGCTCACGTGGCCGATCTCGGCAAGGATGACCAGCGCGGTGAACAGCCCCGCACCGGGCAGCTAAGTGAGCACCTTGACCCGCGGGTCGGACCGGGCACACTGGTGAATCTCCCAGTCGAGCCGGTCGATCCGGTCCTCCAGGGTGTCGATCAGCGCTAGGTCGTCCCCGGCCACCTCGCGGGACGCGGCGGGCAGCTCGAGTGAGGCGAGCCAGGCCCGGCCGGGTCCGGCCTCACGCCCGGCCCCCATAGAGTCAGATCTGCGCCTATTGCGGCCGGCGCCGGTATGCGCAGCTGGGTGCGCGCGAGATCAGGCGGGTAGGCGCGCGGTTATCAAGGGATCTTCGCGTCGTCAGCAGCCCGGCAACCACCGGTTCGGCTCCACATGCGGCCGACCAGCCTGCATAATTATGCATCGCAGCCCCTGCCCAAGAACGTCCCCTCTTGCCGCGGACAGCGTCGAGCGCCACGGGCACGGCGCGAGACCTTGGCCATCCCACGTGGTCAGTCGGCAGCCGTGAACCCTACCAGCCGGGAACGGAGGCTGACCGGGAAGCCCATCACGGAGAGTAACCCGGCTCTTCGCACGCCCGCGCAAAGAGCCGCCGATCTGCGCAGCGGGCAAGGCAGGCGGTCTAGCTCGTGATATCGCGCAGGTTTGGGGACTCTGGGCGTCTGGTACCGCAGCAGCCGCGGGCTCCAGCCGGGCTGCGAACTGCTAACGGAACTGACTGCGGCCGGGCCGGGCCAGGAAGCCCGGTTGGGGCCGGAACCAAAAGGCATCCAGCACCTACCGGACTCGCACATGCCTCCTGGTTCAAGCCAGGTCACAACGTGACTTCGCCACAAGTGCCCGCCGCAGCGGGTTAGACGCTGCCCGGCGTCACCTCTTTACAGCGGCCTTCAGGTGAGCCGTCAGGCGTCGTTGTGCGATGAGTTTGGCGGCGCGCAGTCGTCCAGGTGATCGTGAGTGCCCGCAAGGGGCGCCGGGCGTGCAGCAGGAGGAGCAGGCGATGAATTCGATGGCCCGCCGGATGTTCGAGCTCGTCGAGCCGATTGGTGTCATCCCTTACTCAGCCGGCGAACCCAACGAGGCGATGTTCGCCCTGGGGTTCACCAGCTACTGGGACACCTACTTCGCCGGACGGGCGGCGCCCTTGGGGCTCGCCGCGGCGGAGGTGGTGGACGCGCTGTTCTACAACTTCGCTCCCGGCGAGGTGGCTCGCCACATTCCGAAGGTGTGGCGCACCACCACGCCTGAAGCGGCGATCGCCGCTCGTCAGACGGGCTGCGTGAAGGCGCTGCGGCGAATCCTCGGCGATCACGTCGACACTCCCGCCTTCGCCCGCGCCGCCGAACTGTTGATTAAGGCGGCGACCAGCGCCCCGTTCGAGGGCCGACCCATGTACGCCGCGCTGCGCGCGATCCCGATCCCCGACGACGTGGTGGCCCGCTTCTTTCATGCAGGCTCCTTGCTGCGCGAGCACCGTGGCGACGGGCACATCGCGGCCCTGATGATCGAGGGTGTCGGCGGCCTTGAGGCTCACGTCCTCTTCGCCCTCGACATGGGCATGCCGGCGGAGAAGTTCGGACGCATCCACCACCTCCCGGCAGCGCAGCTCGCCGCCGTGATCGACGGGATGCGCGATCGCGGCCTGATCGGGGATGACGG
>WNGG01010915.1_pt1 | contig 12081 bp, 13 predicted proteins | sample 5400661 | NCBI WGS metagenome assembly WNGG01 (sample SAMN13153372, study PRJNA577476) | soil metagenome | isolation source: 100 cm soil or saprolite under Garry oak tree replicate 1 | place: USA:California | collected 2016-06-15 | reverse complement strand
CGCGCGCGAGCGTGTGCGGGTCGGCGAGCGCCTCGGGGTAGGTGTTGATCGGTCCCGAGGGCACGCCCTCGCGATCGAGCCGTACCAGCCAATGGGCGCGGGTCTCGCCCGCCGTGGTCTTCTCGATGTCGGCGATCAGCGCCGCACGATTGGCCATGCGCGCGCCGTTCGACGAAAAGCGCGGGTCGTCCGCGAGGTCGGGACGCTCGATCGCGCGGCACAGGGCGGCGAAGAGCTTGTCGTTGTTCGCGCCGACGGTGAAGTGGCCGTCGCCGGCGCGGATCGCCTGGTAGGGCGCGACGAGCCGGTGCGCGGAGCCCAGGGGCCCGGGCGCCCGTCCCGTCACCCAGTACTCGCACGATTCCCAGACGGTGAGCGCCATCGCGGCTTCCAGCAGCGAGGTGTCGACGAGCTGCCCCTCGCCCGTGCGGTCGCGGTGCTCGAGCGCCGCGAGAACGCCGTACGCGCCGAAGAGTCCCGCCGCGAGGTCGGCGATCGGCACGCCCGCCTTCGCCGGCGAGCCGTCCTCGTCGCCGGTGACCGACATGACGCCGCTCATCCCCTGGGCGATGAGGTCGTAGCCGCCGCGCGCGGCGTACGGACCGGTGCAGCCGAAGCCCGAGATCGAGCAGTAGACGAGCCGGGGATTGATCGCGCGCAGCGCCTCCCAGCCGACGCCGAGGCGCTCGGCGGCGCCGGGGCGGTAGTTCTGCACGAAGACGTCGGCGGTCCGCACGAGACGGTGGACGACCGCGACGCCCTCCGGCCGCTTGAGGTCGACGACGATGCCGCGCTTGTCACGGTTCATCGCCATGAAGGTCGCGCTGTGGCCGTTCCGCCGCACCGCGCCGTGGCGCATCTCCTCGCCGTTGGGCGGCTCGACCTTGATCACGTCGGCGCCGAGGTCGGCGAGGTTCAGCGTGCAGTAGGGGGCGGCCATCGCGGCGGTCATGTCCACGACGCGGAGCCCGGCGAGCGGCTTCATACGCGCCCCCGGTAGTCGCGGTGCCACAGCTCGAGGTAGTCGCGCGCGTTCTTACGGATGTCCTCGAGCTCCTCGGCATTCATCTTCCGCACGGGCTTCGCCGGCACGCCCATGACGAGCCACCCCGCCGGCACGACCTTGCCCTCGGGCACGAGGGCCCCCGCGCCGACCTGCGCGTCGTCCTCGACGACGGCGCCCGTGAGCACGACGGCGCCGATGCCGATCCGGACGTTGTTGCCGATCGTGCAGGCGTGGACGACGCAGCGATGGGCGATCGTGACCCCCTCGCCGACGACGCAGGGGAACTCCGGGGTGACGTGGAGCACGGAGTTGTCCTGCACGTTGGTGTTGCGGCCGACCCGGATGTAGTTGTCCTGGTCGCCGCGCACGACGGTGAAGGGCCAGATGGACACGCCCGCCGCGAGCTCGACGTCACCGATCACCTGCGCCGCGGGATCCACGTACGCCTCCGGATGCACGCGCGGTGTGCGGCCGGGCACGCTGCGGATCACTGGACGACCCGCGCCGCCCTGAGCGCGGCGATCTCGATCGCGGCGAAGCCGGCCTCGCCGAGCACGGCGTCGGTGTGCTCGCCGATGGCGGGCGCCGCCGCGCGCAGTGTCGGCGGCGTGCGCGAGAGCTTTACCGGGTTGCCGAGCGCCTTGACGCGCCCGAGCGGCGGATGGTCGAGCTCCTGGACCATGCCGCGCGCGCGCGCGTGCGGATCCGCGTGGGCCTCGGGCACGGAGTAGATGGGGCCGGCGGGAACGCCGGCCGCCTCGCACCGCGCGAGCCAGTGGGCCCGGGTCTCGCGGATCGTGACCTTCTCGATCTCCGCCTGGAGCGCCGGGCGGTTGCGCACGCGTCCCGCCATGTCGGCGAAACGCGGATCGGCGACGAGGTGCGGGGCACCCAGGAGCGCGGCGAAGCGCGGCCACAGGCGGTTGTTGGCCGCGCCCACCGTGAATCGGCCGTCACTCGCGCGGAACGCCTGGTAGGGCGCGTTGAGCCGGTGCGCGGTGCCCAGGCGCTTCGGCGTCTCGCCGGTGAACCAGTACTCGGTCGCCTCCCACTGGGACAAGGCGACGCCCGCCTCGAAGAGCGATGTGTCCACGAACTGCCCGCGGCCTGTCACGCGTCGGGCGCGCAGCGCGGCGAGGATCCCGAGGACGCCGAAGAGTCCGGCGCCGAGGTCGGCGACGGGCACGCCGACCTTCACCGGCGGACCACCCTCGCTGCCCGTCGCGCTCATGATGCCGCTCATCCCCTGCGCGATGAGGTCGTAGCCGCCACGCGACGCGTACGGCCCGGTCTGGCCGAACCCCGAGATCGAGCAGTAGACGAGGCGCGGATTGACCGCGGCGAGCGTCGCGTAGTCCACGCCGAGACGCTTCGCGACGCCCGGCCGGTAGTTCTCGACGAGGACGTCCGCCCCGGCGACGAGCCGCTTGAGAACGCCGGCGCCGTCGGGATGCTTCAGGTCCAGGACCAGCCCGCGCTTGTTGCGGTTCACGGCGAGGAAGGGCGCCGAGTGGCCGGGCGCCAGCTGGAGCTCCATCTGCCGCGTCGCCTCGCCGCCGGGCGGCTCGATCTTGACGACGTCGGCGCCCAGGTCGGCGAGCAGCATCGTGCAGAAGGGGCCGGCCATGACCTGGGTCTGATCGAGGACGCGAAGCCCCGCGAGCGCGCGGTCGACACCGTCGAGGTCCTGGGCCACGGCGCTCTATGGTACCTTCTCACTCGCCCCGCGCTCGTGGGGAAAGGGGTGGACTATGGACAGCATTCGGGTGGTGGATTACTTCTACGTGATCGCGGCCCACAAGCCCGGCGTCGGCGCGGCGATGCTCGGCGAGCTGCGGCGCTCGGGCGTGAACCTCCTGGCCTTCTCGGGCTTTCCGAGCGGCCGCCAGGCTCAGATCGATTTCGTGCCGGAGAGCTCGGCGGCCTTCCGCGACGTCGCCAAGCGCGCCAAGTGGAAAGTGAAAGGCCCCAAGCGCGCCTTCCTTGTCGCCGGCGAGGATCGGACCGGCGCCGTGGCCGAGCTGATGACGCGTCTCGCCGAGGCGAAGATCAACGTCACCGCGATCGACGCGCTCTGCGCCGGCGCGGGCCGCTACGGCGCGATCTTCTGGGTCGCGCCGCGCGATTTGAAGAAGGCGAGCCAAGTCCTGGGCGTGATGTGAGCGCGCCCCGTCTCGCGCTCCACACCTGGTCGCTCGACACGACGCCGCTGGAGGGCGCCCTGACGGCGGCGCGCGGGGCCGGGTGGGACGCGATCGAGCTGCGGCGCGTAGACTTCGATCGCGCAACCGCGGCGGGGCGGCCGGCCGCGTCGGTGCTCGACCAGGTCAAGGCGAGCGGAGTACCGGTCGCGTGCGTCGGCGTGGAGTTCGGCTGGATGTGGGCGGAGGGGGCGGAGCGCGACCGCCTGCTCCGCGTCTTCGACGAGCAGTGCGCGCGCGCGGCCGCGCTCGGTGCCGGGCTCGTCATGAGCCCGGTGGACAAGACCCGCGGCCCCGTCGCACGCGCGGCGGCGGGCGTGCGCGAGGTCGGGGACGTCGCCGCGCGCCACGGCGTCCGCCTCGCCGTCGAGTTCAACTCGCAGGCGGAGCAGCTGAATACGCTGGCGCGCGTTCGCGAGGTCCTCGCGGCGGCAGGCCACCCCGCGTGCGGCCTGCTGCTCGACACCTACCACCTCGGGCGGACCGGCTGGCCGATGCGCGAGGTGGAGGAACTGACGCCGGCGGAGATCGTCTACGTGCAGTTCAGCGACGTGCCGGCGACCGGCGTGGTACCGGGGCAGATCATGCCGCGCCTCGCCCCGGGGCGCGGCGTCGTGGACTTCAAGACGTTCTTCGCGCTCGTCCGCTCCAAGGGCTACGCGGGCCCGCTGTCCTACGAGGCCCCCGATCCGGAGGCGTGGAAGCGCCCACCCGCCGACGTCGCGCGCGAGGCGCTCGAGGCGACGCGCCGGTTCCTGTAGCACGCCGTCGGGATATCGAGGAGCGCCACGGGTTTCCCGGGGCGCTCCGAGCGCGGGGGGGTGTGGGGGGCCATTTCGGGGCCCCCCACCTTAGTTGTCGAGCGCGCGCCGGAAGAACTCGGCGAGCCGCGCCTCGAACGCGTCCGGAAGCGCGCCGTGCGGGCCGTCCACCGGCTCGACGATCGCGCGCGCGTTGCCCGCGAGCGCCGCGCCCAGGCGCTCGGCGTGACTGAACGGAATCTGGTCGTCGCTCCGGCTGTGGACGAGCCACACCGGTATCCTGAGCCGGGCGGCGGCCTCGGCCGGCGACGGGCGCGCGATGTCGACGCCCAGGAAGAGACGCGACCACGCGCGGACCGTCGCCACGAACGGCCGCCGCGCGGGGCCCATCCACCAGTAGAGCTCGTGGCCGAGCGTCGCCAGGTCGGAGAAGGGCGCGTAGGCGGCGACGGCGGCGACGCGCGAGTCCTCCGCCGCGGTCATGAGCGCGACGGCGCCACCGAGCGACAGGCCGAAGACACCGGCGCGGCGGACGCCGCGCGCCTCGAGCAGGTCGAGCGCGCGGGACAGGTCGTCACGCTCGCGGTGGCCGATCGTCGTCGCGTGCCCGTCGCTCGCCCCGAAGTAACGCTGGTCGTAGAGGAGCACCGTGAACTCCGTTGCCAGCGCCGCGGCGAGCGGCAGCATGTCCGCCTTGTCCGCGGGGTAGCCGTGCAGCAGCACGACCCCGGGCGCGCCGGGGCGGGGAAGGAGCCAGCCCGCGAGGCGCACGCCGTCGCGCGTCGTGAGCGTCACCGTCTCCGGCGTCAGGCGGAACTCCCGCGGCTCGAGCGCGACGTGGATGCGCGGCGGGCGTACCGCCAGCCAGAACGACAAGAGGCTGAACGCGAGGAAGGCGCCGAGCGCGATGGCCGCCCACAGGGCGAGCCTCACGAGCGCAGCAGCGATTCGGCGGCCTCCATGAGCGATTCGGCGAGCGTGGGATGGGCGTGGATCGTCGCGGCGAGGTCCTCTGCCGTGAGCGCCGCCTCGACGGCGAGCGCGGCTTCGGCGATCAGCTCGCCGGCGCCCGGGCCGACGATGCCGGCGCCGAGCAGCCGGCCCGTCTCGGGATCCGCGATGAGCTTGGTCGCGCCGTCGGTGCGGCCCAGGGTCGCCGCGCGGCCCGACGCGGCCCACGCGAAGCGCGCGATCTTCACCGGACGCGCTCTGCGCGCCGCCTCGGTCTCCGTGAGACCGCACCAGGCGACCTCCGGATCGGTGAAGACCACGGCCGGGATCGCGACGTTGTCGAACGCGGCGGGCCGCCCGGCAATGACCTCGGCGACGACCTTGCCCTGCCGCATCGCGCGGTGGGCGAGCATCGGCTCGCCGGTGACGTCGCCGACCGCGTAGATGTGGGCCTCGGCGCTACGGCAGAGCTCGTTCACCCGGACGAGCCCACGCGCGTCGGTCGTGACGCGCGTCGCGTCGAGCCCCAAGCCGTCGCTCTGCGCGCGTCGGCCGACCGCGACGAGGGCCCGGTCGAAGGTCAGGGGGCCACCGTCGGGAATCTGCGCCTCGACGGCTCCGCCCGTGTCGCGCAGCCCTGTCACGCGGGTCGCCAGGAGAATCTTGTCGAATTGCTTCTCGCAGCGGCGTGCCAGCGGCTGGACCAGGTCGCGGTCCACGCCGGGCAGGAGCCCGTCGGTCATCTCGACGAGCGTCACGGCGCTGCCGAGTGCCGCGTAGACCTGACCGAGCTCGAGACCGATGTAGCCGCCGCCGACCACGAGCAGCCGCTCCGGAACGTCCGAGAGCTCCAGCGCCGCCGTGGAGTCCATGACCCGCTCGCTCTCGAGCGAAAGCCCCTCCGGGCGGCTCGGCACCGAGCCGGTGGCGATGACCGCGTGGTGGAAGCGGATCTTCTGCGGCGCCTCGCCCTCCACGCGGAGCGCGTGCGCGTCCTCGAAGACCGCGCGGCCCCCGACGACCTCGACGCCTTTCGCCTTCGCGACACCGGCGAGGCCACGCGCCAGCCGCCCGACCACGCGCTCGCTCTTCCACTTCCGCAGGGGATCGAGCGACACGCGCGGCGCTCCGAAGTCGATGCCGAGCTCCTTCGCGCGCTCCGCCTCGTCGAGGAGGGCGGCGACGTGCAGCAGCGCCTTCGATGGGATGCAGCCCTCGAACAGACACGCGCCGCCGAGGCGCGCGCCGGCGTCCACGACGACGACCTCCATCCCCAGCTCGGCGCAGCGGAACGCCGCCGAGTAACCGCCCGGGCCGCCGCCGAGGACGGCGACGTCCACCTCGCGCACGAGGTCGCCCATCACCATGGGACGGTGCCTTGACGTATATGCATGCTATGCATATAGTCCTGAAGATGGCCAAGCGCAAGATCCGGATTACGATGATGCTGGACCCGGACACGGTGTCGTACTTCAAGCGGCAGGCGGCCCGGCCGGGCGCCGAGCCCTATCAGACGCAGATCAACCTGGTGCTGCGTGACCATGCCTCAGGCGCTGCTCGGCCGACCCGCCGCGGGAGCGGCGTCGCGGAGCCTAAGCGGCGCTACGTCGCGCGCATCGTCCCGGGAGGAGCGCGCGCACGCACGCAGCGCACGATCAAGGCTGTCATCCGGCCCGGAGAGCAATCCGGTTGGGTTGCCGAGTGCGTCGAGGTGCCGGTCGTCACACAAGGCGCGACGCTCGACGATGTGACCGCCAACCTGCGCGAGGCCGTCGGCCTGCACCTCGACGGCGAGAATCTGGCCGGCCTCGGGTTGTCCGCCGACCCTACGGTCGTCGCGACGCTGGAGTTGAGCCCGGCGGATGCCTAGGCTCCGCCGCCTCTCAGGCGCGGAGATCATCGGGATCCTCGGTCGGTTCGGGTTCGTGGAACACTCGCGTCGCGGCAGTCACGTAAAGCTCCGGCGCATCGCCGCCGACGGCGCGGCGCAGACGCTGACAATCCCCGATCACGCCGAGCTGGACACGGGGACGTGTCGCTCCGTGTTGCGTCAGGCGGCGCGCTTCATTCCCGAGGCCGATCTCCGGCTCCACTTCTACGCGGACTGATATCGCCGTCGGCAGCATCGGCCTACTGGATGACCCGGTCCGCCCTGACGAGAATTGATTGCGGCAGCGTGATGCCGAGCATCGCCGCGGTCTTGAGGTTCAGGACCAGTTCGAACCTCGTCGGCCGCTCGACCGGCAGATCGGCTGGCCGCGCGCCCCTGAGGATCTTGTCCACGAAGATCGCGACGCGGCGGTAGGAGTCGCGCAGGTTCGGCCCGTACGTCATCAGATTGCCCACCTCCGCGAACTCCGCCCAGCCCGAGATCGTCGGAATCCGGCGCTTGGCAGCGAAGTCGGCAATGACCTGCTGCTGGCTCGTGATGAGCGCGTCCGGAAACGCGAGGAGGGCCTCCGCGCGTTCCCGCGTGATCGCATCGAACGCCGTGTCGAAGTCCGTTGCGGCTCTGACGGGCAGATACTGCACGCTCAGTGCGAGACGCCGGGCGGCGGCCTGCGACTCTCTCAGCTCAGCCTGCTCGCCGGCATGGGCGGGGTTTGCGAGGATCGCCACGCGCGAGATCGAAGGGAAGGCCTCCCTGAGGAGCTCGAGACGCTTGCCCGCCAGCTCGAGGGAGAGGAAGGTCATCCCCGTCAGGCTTCCCCCAGGATGCGCGAGGCTCGCGACGAGCTTGGCCTCGACAGGATCACCGCTGGTTGCGAAGACGACCGGGACCGGACCAGCCCCATTTCTGACTCCGTAGACCGCCGGCCCTAGCGCCACGATCACATCCACATTGAGTCCGACCAGCTCGCGGGTGAGCTCGGCGATCCGATCCTGGTCCACGCGCTCCACCGCGCGGGTCGCGAGCGTGAGGTTCTGCCCCTCCGTCCAGCCGTGCTCGCGCATCCCCTCGCGAAACGTCTCGAGGAAAACCGATGACCGGGCCAAGCCGATTGCCACCCACCCGACACGACCCGTGCGTCTCGGCTGCTGCGCCGCCGCTGCGCCCATCGGTGCGGCGAGGAGACCGAAGGCGCAGGCGGTGAGGAACGCTCTTCGATTCGTCATGGCGTCACCATTCCAGCAGCAGCCGCTCCGGCGCCTCGAGCCTCCCGACGATCGCGCGCGCGAAGCGCGCACCGTCGGCGCCGTCGGCGACCCGGTGGTCGAAGGTGAGCGTGAGCGGCAGCATCACGCGCGGCACGATCTGGCCGTTCCGGACCACGGGCTCGGGGTTGGCCCGCGCGACGCCCAGGATCGCGACCTCGGGGTAGTTGATGATCGGCAAGGCTCCCGTGCCGCCGAGCGCGCCGATGTTCGTCACCGTGAAGGTTCCGCCGCGCAGGTCGTCGAGCGCGACCTTGCCCTCGCGTGTGCGCTGGGCGAGCGCCGCCAGCTCGCGCTGGACCTGGAGCAGTGGTTTCGTGTCCACGTCGCGGATGACCGGCACGATCAGCCCCCGCTCGGTCGCGACGGCGACCCCGACGTGGCAGTAGCGCTTGAGGATCAGCTCGCCCGCGGCCGGGTCGAGGCTCGCGTTGAACACGGGATGCTCGCCGAGCGCCAGCGCGACGGCCTTCAGCAAGAAGGCGGTCAGCGTGAGCGTGACGCCGCGCTCACGACCCTCATCGAGCGAGCGCTTGATCAGCGCGTCGAGGTCCGTGACGTCGGCGCGGTCGAAGTGGCTCACGTGCGGGATCAGCGCCGCGGACAGCGCCATCCGCTCGGCGATCGTGCGCCGGAGGTGCGACAGCGGCTGGCGCTCGACCAAACCCCACTGCTCGAAGCGCGGCAGCGCCGGGGGCTCGAGACCGACGGGCGCGAGCGGCTTGGCCGGGCCGCGCTCGGCCGGAAGCGCCGCCGGCTGCACGGACGACGCCACGCCCGGGCCCGCCGCCGCCGCGCGCACATCGTCGTCCGTCACGCGCCCCCCGGAGCCGCTTCCGCGGATCGCGTGCAAGTCCACCGCCAATTCCCGAGCCAGCCGCCTCGTCGCCGGCGTTGCCGGAACCGGTGTGGTCGCCGCGACCGTTGTCGGCGCGGGCGGGGAGGCGGGGCTGCTCCCGAGACCCCTTGCTTCTTTGGCGGGGGAGGATTGTGCGGCGGCACCGTCGCCGTCGGCGAACGTCACGAGCACGTCACCGACGTGCACGGTCTGGTTGGGATGGACGTGGATCCGCTCGACGCGTCCGGAGAACGGCGACGGGATCTCGACCGTGGCCTTGTCCGTCTCGACTAGGAGCAGCGGCGCGTCCTCGGCGATCACGTCACCCTCACGCACGAGCACCTTGACGATCTCGGCCTCGACGAGCCCCTCGCCCAGGTCGGGCAGGACGAAGGCGCGCGCCATCCTCAGTAGGCGAGGGTCTCGCGCGCGGCGGCCAGCACGCGCGCGACGTCGGGAACGTTGGCCTTCTCGCGCGCGAATCCCGGAAACGGCACGTCGTGCGCGGCGACGCGGCGGATCGGCGCCTCGAGCGACAGAAACGCGCCTTCCATGATCGAGGCCGCGATCTCGGCGCCGGGGCCGAAGGACTTCGGCGCCTCGTGCACGACGACACAGCGGCCCGTCTTCGCGACCGAGACGGCGAGCGTCTCGCGGTCGAGCGGCGAGATCGTGAGGAGATCGATCACGTCGCACTGGGCGCCGTCCTCGGCGGCGAGACGCTCGGCGACCTCGCGCGCGACCCGCAGCATCGCGCCGTCGCGTGGTAGAGCGCCTTGTGCTCGAAGAAGATCACGGGGTCGGGGTCGCGGATCGCGGAGGCCAGCAGGGCCCGGGCATTGCGCGGCCCGGACGGGATCACCATCTTGAGCCCGGGGACGTGCGCGTAGAACTGCTCCTCGGACTCCGAGTGGTGCTCGAGCGCGCGCACGCCGCCGCCGAAGGGCATGCGGACCACCATCTGGACGTGGAAGCGCCCCTGCGCCCGCATGCGGTAGCGCGCGCAATGGTTCTCGATCTGATGGAAGCACTGAAACGCAAAGCCCGAGAACTGGATCTCGCACACGGGCTTGAGCCCGTAGAGCGCCATGCCGACCCCGGTCCCGATGATCGCGGCCTCGGCCAGCGGGCTGTCGATGACACGCTGGCTGCCGTACAGGCGCTGGAGGTCCTCGGTGACGCGGAAGACGCCGCCGTCCACGCCGACGTCCTCGCCGATCACGATCACGTCGGGATCCGCCCGCATCTCCTGCTGGAGGGCCCAGTTCAGGGCCTTGACCATCGTGAGCTTCGCCACGTCAGCGCCTCGTCGTCCGCTGGCCGCGCATCGGCGGGCTGGGCGGCGCGGGCGAGGGCGCCGGCGCGCCGCCGCTCCGGAGCCGCTCGGCGAGCGCCTCGCGCTGCGCTTTGAGGTCCGGCGGCGTGTCGCCGTAGACGTGGTCGAACATCGTGAGCGGGTCGGGCGTCGGCGTGGCCTCGAAGCGGGCGACCGCCGCGGCGATCTCGGCGTCGACCTCGGTCTCGAGCGACGCGTCGAGGAGCCGCTTGCCCTTCAGGTACAGGGCGAAGCGCGTGAGCGGGTCCTTGCGCTCCCACGCCTTGACCTCCTCCTCCGAGCGGTACTTCGTCGGGTCGTCGGCGGTCGTGTGCATCGCGAGGCGATAGGTGACGCACTCGATCAGCGTCGGCCCCTCGCCCGCGCGCGCCCGGTCCACCGCCTCGCGGCTCGCGGCGTACACGGCAAGGACGTCGTTGCCGTCCACCTGGACGCCGTTGAAGCCGTAGGCGAGCGCCTTCTGCGCGATCGTGCGCGAGTGGGTCTGCTTCTTGAGCGGGACCGAGATCGCCCACTGGTTGTTCTGGCACACGAAGACGATCGGCACGTGCCAGACGCCGGCGAAGTTCAGCGCCTCGTGGAAGTCGCCCTCGGAGGTCGCGCCGTCGCCGAAGTACGCCATGACGACCGCGTCGTCGCCGCGGTACTGGGCCGCGTAGGCGAGGCCGACGGCGTGCGGTAGCTGCGTCGCGACCGGGATCGTGATCGGCAGGTCGCGCTGGTCCGGCGCGGGCTGTCCGCCCTCGAGATAGCCGGCGAAGAAGAGCAGGAGCTTCTCGATGGGCCAGCCGCGCCACAGCATGGAGGCGGTCTCGCGGAAGGACGGCACCATCCAGTCCGTCGGACGGAGCGTGACGGCGCTCCCCAGCTGCGAGGCCTCCTGCCCCTTGATCGGCGCGAAGGTGCCGATGCGGCCCTGCCGCTGCAGGCGCACCATGCGCTCGTCGAGCCGGCGGCCGAGGACCATCGCGCGGTGGAGGTGTCGGAGCTCGTCGTCGGAGAGCTTCGGCTCGAGGGACGCGTCGAGGTTCCCGTCGCCGTCGAGGATCGACAGGTACTCGACCTGGAACCGTGGCTCGAGAACCGTTCGCGGCATGGGGGGCTGCCGGCGCCCCCATTCTACCGCGCCGCGGCTACTTCTTGCCGCCCTGCACCTTCTTCAGCTGCGCGGCGGCGCGCGCGGGCGGAGCCTCGGCGCGCTTGGCGGCGACCTTCATGGGCGGCTTGCGCTCGGTGACGCGCTTGGCGAGGCTTTCCTTGAGAGCCTCCATGAGGTCGATCACCTGGGCGCGCGGCGCGTCGGCCGCGGCGATGGTGACCTCCTTGCCCTCGACCTTCCGGTTGATCAGGTCGAGCACGCGCTGCCGGTACTCGTCGGCGTACTGGTCGGGCTGGAACTCCTCGCTCCGGAGCCCGTTGATGAGCTGGAGCGCCAGATCGAGCTCGCCGTCCTTGATCTTCGCCGACTCACCGCGGTCGATCTCGCCGAAGTCACGGACCTCGTCGGCGAAGTACATCGTGTGGAGCATGAGGCCGCCCTGCGCGGCGCGGATGAGCACGAGGCTCTCTTTGCCGCGCATGACGAATTTGGCGAGCGCGACCTGGCCCGCCTTGGTCATCGCGTCCGCGAGGAGGCGATAGGCCTTCTCGCCGCCCTTGTCGGGGCCGAGGTAGTAGGTCTTCTCGAAATAGATCGGATCCACGCGTTCGAGCGGCACGAACTCGGCGATGTCGATGACCTTGGAGGCCTCGCCCTCGAGCGCCTTCAGCTCGTCGTCGGCGACGCGCGCGTACTGGTCTTTCGCGAACTCGTAGCCGCGCACGAGCGCCGA
>WNGG01007507.1_pt1 | contig 12081 bp, 7 predicted proteins | sample 5400661 | NCBI WGS metagenome assembly WNGG01 (sample SAMN13153372, study PRJNA577476) | soil metagenome | isolation source: 100 cm soil or saprolite under Garry oak tree replicate 1 | place: USA:California | collected 2016-06-15 | reverse complement strand
CGCGGAAAGCGACAAAGCGAACCACGCGGGCCACGCGGTCTGGACCCAGGGAGACAACGTCTTCCTGAGCCTCAACAACGCGTTCCTCGGGGTGAGCTTCGAGACACGCTGGGAGGGCGGCCGCGCCCTGCCCATCACCCAGGCCCAGCTCGCGGCCGGAAGGAGCCTCACCGACGACCTGCGACAGCATTGGAACATCGCGGCCGACATGTGCGTGACCCACGGCCTCACCAGCGTGAACGTCCAGAAGCACCTCATCGGGCACCACCTCGACTGGGCGCGGGGGTTCCCGTTCGAGGCCTTCGGGCTCCCCGACCAGTACGGGAGAGCCGCCCCGCCGGTGGCGCTCTTCGGCTTCGGCTACGACGACCGCTTCGTGAGCGTCATGGGCGAGCCCTGGCCGGGGGTGCGCGAAGCGGAACGGCTGCTGGCCGAGGAGGCATCGGGGAAAGGCAAGACCGTGGCCGAGGTCCGCAAGGAGCGGCAGGAGCGGTTCGACGCCTGGCTGGCCAGACAGACGAAAGACCAAGAGGAGGCCGAGGCGCTGCGCAACGGCCCGGCACGAAGCGCCGGCGCGAAGATGCGGGCTCCGGGGCCCAACCGAATCCGAGGATAGAACAAGATGGCCGAGACCAAGGACCACCTCTGGAAAGTCGCGGACGAGTCCCCCGAGCGCATCGAGGACCTGGTGAAGGCCGCGGCGAACCCGTTGGGCCTCGACGTGGGCACCTCCAAGCTGGTCGCTTCGCGCAAGTCCGGCAAAGGTCTCCAGTCCGCGGTCCAGCTCAACGCGTTCATACCCGTGTCCTGGTCGCCCTTCACGGAAAAGACCATCCAGGCCCAGAGCGACATCGCCTATTACCGCGACGGCGACGAGATCATCATCTACGGGACCGCCACCGAGCGCTTCGCGAACATGTTCAACGCGGAGGCCCGCCGGCCCATGGCGGACGGCCTGCTGAACCCCCGCGAGAAGCAGGCCTGGCCGGTGCTGGAGGCGATCGTCCAGACCCTGGTGCCGAAGGCCCGCACGGGCGGCGAGACCCTGGCCTTCTCGGTTCCCGCCGCCATCGCGGGCAAGGAGGCGGAGCTCGTCTACCACGAGGCCACCCTGCGGAAGTACTTCCAGTCCCTCGGCTACCGCGCGATCGCGGTGAACGAGGGCCTGGCCGTGATCTTCTCGGAGCTGGAGGACCAGAACTTCACGGGAATCGGGATCTCGTGCGGAGGCGGGATGTGCAACGCCACCCTGGCCTACCTCTCGATCCCCTCGATCATGTTCTCGATCGCCAAGGGCGGGGACTTCATCGATCGCTCGGTGGGCGCGGTGGTGGACGAGCACGCCACCCGGGTGAGGGTCATGAAGGAAGAGGGCCTCGACCTCGGCCGGGCCCCCCACGACAAGTTCGAGAAGGCGCTGCACATCTACTACGAGGACCTCGTGGAGTCCCTGGTGGACGGCCTCCGCAAGGCCCTCTCCACCGCGGATAAGCTGCCGCGCACCGACCGGCCGCTGCCCATCGTCCTCTCGGGGGGAGCCGCCAAGCCCAAGGGCTTCCGGGAGCTCTTCGAGCGCACGCTGCGCTCGCGTTCGCTGCCCATCGAGATCGCCGAGGTTCGCGTGGCCTCCGACCCCTTGACCGCCACCGCGCGCGGGGCCTTGATCGCGGCCATGTACGAGAAGTAGGACCCTGGCCACGACGTCCCAAACCCACCGCCGGCCTGGCGCATTCCTCGCCCTCCTCCTCGTCTTCGCGGCCTCTCCCGCCTGGGCCATCCGCGAGTGGTACGAGTACTACAGCGAGGCGCGGAGCCAGATCAACGCGGGACGATACGCCGACGCGCTCGAGAACCTCCAGGAGGCGGTGAAGCTCAAGCCGGGCTCCGCCCTGAACGAGCAGACCTACGGCCTCCAGTTCGTCGACTACTACGTGCCCTACTACTTCATGGGCCTGTGCTACCTGAAGCTCGGAGACGACGTCAAAGCCCTCGAGATGTTCAAGAAGGAGGAGGGGAAAGGCGTCATCAAGAAGTCCTCGCAGTGGTACAAGGACATGGCCCGTGCGCGTGACGAAGCCACGGATGCCGGAAACGCGCGCATGATTCGCGAGGTCCGCCGGGATTTCGAGCGGCTGGTGAAGGAGAGTGAGGAGCTTTCCCGAAAGGGAAGCCTTCAGGAGGCGCTAGCCAAGCTCGCCCAGGCCGCGGAGCTGGCCAAGAGCCTCGAGCCCGAGACCGCTCGCAGGGTGACGGACCTCCAGAACCGCATCCGCGCCACGGAGGAGCAGATCCAGGCCGCGACCAAGAAGGCGCAGCGCATTGACCAGCTCCTGGGCGAGGGCTCGCGTCTGCTCGAGGAGGGCGAGGCCAGCAAGGCCCAGGTGGCCTTCGACGACGTGCTCGTTCTCGACCCCCAGAATTTCCGCGCCGCCGAAGGGAGGCGGACGGCCCAGGACAAAATCCGCGCCTCCCAGACGCGCCATGATCAGGCCAAGGCCTACGAGACGGGCAAAGCGCTCTACGAGCAGGGGCAGTACGAGGCCGCGCTCGTTCCCCTGACCGACGCCAGCGCCGACCCCCAGAACCTGCAGGCCCAGGACCTTCTCAAGAAGGCCCGGGCGGTGCTGGAGGGCATGCGCAAGGCGAAGGAGCAGCAGGCCGAGATCGACAAGCTCCTCGCCAAGGGCGAGCGGCTCTTTGCCTCTGGGCAGTTCGCCGAGGCGACCGTCGCCTTCCAGGGTGTGCTGCGGCTCGACAAGGGCATCGCCCGGGTCAAGGAGCGACTGACCATGGCCGAACAGCGGACCGGGGAGGCGCTCCTTCTCCGCTACCTCCCCAACCGGGAGCCGGACCTCTACCTCTCGTGGCCGGACCACCCCGAGATCGAGAGCCCCACCCTGACCGTGAGAGGGAGGGCCTTCGACGACTGGGGGATCGCCAAGGTGGAGCTGCGGGTCGGCGGCAAGGTCGTAGCCGAGCTCGCTCCTCCTCCGCGCCTCGACACGGGCGAGCCCCAGCGCATGGTCGACATCGACCGCGAACTGCCCCTCGAGCCGGGGCCGAACGAGGTGGTGGTCACCGCCATCGACGGCAGCGGCCTCCGGCGGACCGAGATCCATCAGGTGACCCGGCGCTTGCGCTTCTACGAGACCGCGCTCTTCGTCCCCTCGGCGGCCGCGACGGCGGTGGGCCTCCTGGGAACCGGCCTCGCCGCCCAGCGCCTGCGGCGCCGGCGCGCCCTCCGCCGCCGCTTCAACCCCTACATCGCGGGCGCCCCCGTCCTCGAGGACGAGATGTTCTTCGGGCGCCAGAAGCTGACCCAGCGCCTGCTGAACGTCCTCCACCACAACAGCCTCATGATCACCGGGGAGCGGCGCATCGGGAAGACGACCTTCCTCTACCACCTGAAGAAGGTGCTGACCGCGGACGAAGGGAGCGACTACCGCTTCTTCCCCGTCTTCGTCGACCTCCAGGGCGTCCCCGAGCAGGGGTTCTTCCACGCCCTGATGTCGGACGTGGTGGAGGCCCTGGGCCTCTCCCCCGCCACCCGCCAGTCGCTCCGCTTCCTCCCCCAGCCCGACTCCTACGACGGGCGCGACTTCAGCCACGACCTGCAGCGGGTGATCGAGGAGCTGAAGAGCCGCACCGACAAGAAGGTCAAGCTGGCCCTCCTGATCGACGAGGTGGACGTGCTCAACGAGTACTCGGAGCGGATCAACCAGCGCCTGCGCAGCATCTTCATGAAGACGTTCTCCGAGAACCTGGTGGCGGTGATGAGCGGGGTGGGAGTGAAGCGCACCTGGAACAGCGAGGTCAGCCCCTGGTACAACTTCTTCGACGAGATCGAGATCGCCGGCTTCTCCCGCGACGAGGCGGAGGCTCTGATCAAGACGCCGGTGGCCGGCTTCTTCCGCTACGAGGCGGAGGCGGTCGAGCGGATCCTGGAGCTCAGCCAGAGGAAGCCCTACCTGCTCCAGAAGTTCTGCATCCACGCGGTGAACCGGATGCTGGAGGACGGGCGCACCACCGTGCGCTCCACGGACGTGGAGGCGGCGCGGCAGGCGGTGATGTTCGAGGGAAGCCTGGGGACCGCGGAGTCGGCGGAAGCCCCCACCCACGTCCCGGCGTGAAACCTGTGGCAGACTAGGGGCCCGGTCCGGGCGGGCCGCGGTCGATCTCATGCGCAATCCCTTCATCGCCGGAAGCTGGGTACGGGGCGACAACTTCTTCGGCCGTTCCGCGATCCTGCGGGACATCCTGGAGGGTGAGCGCCACTCGCTCTGGGTGGTGGGGGCGCGCCGCCTGGGCAAGACCAGCCTGCTCAAGGAGCTCGAGTACCGGATCCAGCGGAGCCGCGACACCCCCTTCGTACCCCTCTACTGGGACCTGCAAGGCAGCGGGGACGCCCGGGGGCTCGCGGAATCCCTCGTGGGGAGCGTCGAGGACAGCGAGACCTTCCGGCGGGCCACCGACATCTCGGTGGAGGACCTGGAGAGCCTGCCCGTGGGGGAGATGCTGGCCACCCTCGTGCGGCGCACGGTGCGCAGCGGCTGGCGGCTGCTGCTCCTCGTGGACGAGGCCGAGGAGTTCCTGACCGTGGCCCGCGCCGACGCGTCGGTGCTGCCCCGCTTGCGCCGTGTCTTCCACAAGGGCCCCGACATGCGCACGGTCCTCACCTCGACCCGGCTGCTCTCCCGCCTCCAGGACTACCCCGAGATCGCCACCTCGCCCTTCCTGCAGGGCTTCATCCCCCCGCTCTACCTGACTCCCCTCGCCTCGGACGAGTGCCAGGCCCTGCTCGCCCGCGGCGCCTTCCCCAAGGAGCAGGTGGAGACCATCATGGACCGCACGGCCAACCACCCGTTCCTGGTCCAGCTCATCGCCAGCCGCCTCTTCGAGAGCCGGGACCTGGGCGCCACCCTCGATCAGGTGGCGGCCGACGAGATGGTGGCCAACTTCTTCTCCGTGGACTTCCAGACCCTGGAGGAAGGCGAACGGGCGATCCTCGAGGAAGTGGCCCGGGAGGGCCGGTTGTCCCCGCGTGCCCTCGCCCAGGCCGCCGGCCGCAGCGAGGAAGCCCTGGAGCCGCTGATCTACGGCCTCATGATGCTCGGCTACCTGGCCCGGGAGGGGGGCGACTACCGGCTCGGCAACTGGTTCTTCGAGCGATGGCTGCGGCGGGTCACCGCCGCGCGGGCCAGCGCCGCGAGGCCCCTGTGATCGTTGGCCTCAACCGTGTCTTCCCCCACGGAGGGAAGGACTACCATATCCAGGTGGAGGACCTGGGCGACGCCCAGGCCGCCTTCGAGGTGCGGGTCTACGACCATGGGACCGTCCTCTTCCAGAAGAGGATCGCCTACGACGACATCCTGGCCCGGTCGCTCCCGCGCCTGGAGCAGGACGAGGAGCTGCGGGCGCTCATGGAGAAGGCCCTGAACACCATGCAGGCGGCCATCGCCAAGGGCAAGCTGCCCTAGAGAAGGCTCATCGCCAGCTAGGCATAAGCACTCTTCGCGCACCTGGGCCTCAGCTCGCCGAAGAAGCCCAAGGCTGCGCCAGCCGTGCAAGCCGTGCATGTTTGCCTTGACCAGCCCCCCGGAGGGGAGTAGTCTGCCTCCCCAACCGCGACCAGAGCTGCGAGGACGCTTCGCGGTGCGCCTCGCCGCTCAGGCACATCGCTGACGAGGATGTTGAGGACAGGAGCGCTCCTCATTGGCTCACCGTCTCGCGCGCCTCCCATGTCCACGCCCCGGAGGTGGATTTTTCCTGGCCGACGCACAAGGATCCTCCGTTCCTGGTTCAAGACTACGACTGGAGGTTTCAATGTCCGCAGGGGCACGCAGATGGACCCTCTCGCTGCCGTGTTGGTGGCTGGCCGCCTTGCTCGTGATGTGTGCCGTACCGCAGAAAGGCCTGGCACAGGTTCTCTATGGATCGATCCTGGGCGATGTCAAGGACGCCTCAGGCGCTTCCATCCCGGGCGCCGCCGTCATGGCCACCAACAAGAACACCGGGCTGGCCCGCCAGGGAATCACGAACGCGGCGGGTCGCTTCAACTTCGCCGACCTGCCCGCGGGTGTCTACAGCTTTAGAGCCAGCCAGCAGGGCTTCAAGACCTTCGAGCGGACCGAGGTCACGGTCAACATCAACAGCGTTACCCGCGTCGACGTCACCCTCGAGATCGGCTCCATGGGCGACACCGTCACCGTCAGCGGCGAGCCCCCGAAGCTACAGACGGAGACCGCCGAGGTCCACGTGAACCTGACGGCCGCGGAGCTGACGAACCTGCCGGTGCCCCTGGGCCGGAACTATCAGCAGGTGTACCGGATGCTGCCCGGGTTTGCGCCCCCCGCCAACTCGCACTCGATCCCCACGAACCCGGCGCGGTCGCTGGAGTTCACGGTGAACGGGACGAGCGACGACCAGAACAACACGCGCATCGATGGCGTCAGCACCGCCCACATCCAGCTGCCCCACGTGGTCTCCTACATCCCGACCCTGGAGTCGATCCAGGAGGTCAACGTCGTCACCAACAGCATGGACGCGGAGCAGGGGCTCGCCGGCGGGGCGGCGGTCAACGTGCAGACCCGGAGCGGATCCAACGCCATCCACGGATCGGCGTTCGAGCATCACACCGACCAGCACCTGAAGGCGTGGCCGATGAGGTTTGGCGACGTCGCCCTGAACACCGGCGACAAGCCGCAGGCGAGCTACGACCAGTTCGGCGGCACCATCGGCGGCCCGATCCAGAAGAACAAGCTCTTCTTCTTCGTCAGCTACGAGTCCACTCGCGACCACCGGACGGTCGACCGGACCGTTTCCGTGCCCTTGCCGGCCATGCTGAGGGGCGACCTCTCGCTGTCCCCCACGCCGATCTACGACCCGCTCTCCGGGAACCCCGACGGCACGGGCCGCACCCAGTTCCAGGTGCTGCCGGGCGACCCGAACTACGCGCTCTGCAACACCGCCACCAACCCGAGCTGCCTCAACATCATTCCGGCGGCGCGCATGGACCCGATCGCCAAGAGGATCGCAAGCTCGATCCCGGCCAACAACATCAACCGGGAGCGCAACAACTACTTCGTCTCCGCGCCGTTCTCCTTCGACCGCCATCAGGTCGATTCGAGGTTCGACTACAACGTGAGCTCCAAGCTCACCCTGGCGGGGACTTTTGGAGTGCTGCACTATCGGACGAACGTGCCGACCGTGTTCGGCGAAGCGGCGGTGGGCCGGCCCATCGGCGGGAGCAGCAACCCCGGGCAGGGCCACGGCAATACCTACCGACTCACGGTCATGGGGACCTACATCTTCAACCCCGGCTTCCTCATGGACGCCCACTACGGATGGGCGAAGCAGGGAACGGCCTCGGAGCAACCAGACCTGGGCAAGAACATCGGCTTGGACGTGCTGGGAATTCCCGGAACGAACGGCCCGCGCCGGTTCGAGAGCGGCTGGCCGACGTTCGAATTCGGGCCCGATTCCGGGGACTTCGCTAGGGTGGGGCTCAACGAGAACTTCATGCCGTACTACCGCCACGACCCGCAGTCGCAGTACGTGGTGAACTTCAACCTGATAAGGAGGAGGCACAACATCCGGTTCGGGGGCGACGTCTACGACATGGCGCTCAACCAGGCCCAGGCCGAGTTCATCACCGGCGGCTTCGGCGCCCAGGGAGGATTCGGGTTCGACCGGGGCATCACCCTGCGCTGCGAAGCCGTCGATCCCGCGACGGGGAACTGCGAGAAGACCTCCAGCAGCTCCCGGTACAACAGCGTGGCGGCTTTCGTGATCGGCCAGGCCAGCCGCGCCGGCCGGACCCTCCAGGTCCCGGACGAATATCACGTGCGGGCCCGGCTGTTCAGCGTCTATGCGCGCGACCGCTGGACCGCGACCGACAAGCTCACCATCGATTACGGCCTTCGCTATGAGTACTTCCCGATCCCCACCCGTCCCGACCGCGGCATCGAGCGCTTCGACGTGGACACGGGCAAGGTGCTGCTCTGCGGGGTCGGATCGGTCCCGAAGGACTGCGGTTTCGAGACGAGCAAGAACGGCTTCGCCCCCCGGGTCGGGCTCGCCTATCGCCTGGGCGACAAGTCCGTTCTCCGCGCCGGGTACGGCCTGACGAGAGATCCTTACGAAGCAATGGAGCTGATTCGAGCCAACTACCCGATCCTGATCCAGGTGAAACGCGAATCACCCGACGGCTTGACCCCTGCGGCAACGCTGTCCGGAGGGGTACCGGCGCTGCAGGTGCCCCCCGAGGGCAACGGCGTCCTGGACATCCCGAGTGACTACGCGTGGGGGGGGTACCCGAAGAAGCTGGACCGCGGATACATCCAATCCTGGAACCTCACCGTCCAGCGGGAGCTCCCCTGGAGCTTCACCGGCCAGATCGGCTACGTGGCCACCCGCTCGATCCGCCAGCTCGGGTTCGTCGACATCAATGCCGGCCAGGTCATCGGCGCCGGCGAAGAGGGCAAGCCCCTGCAGGCGCGCTTCGGCCGCACCGCGTCCACGGTGCTGGTGCAACCGGTCGGGAACGGCCGCTACGACTCGATGCAGGTGCAGTTGCAGCGGCGCTTCACCAGCGGCCTCAGCCTCAACGTGAGCTACACCTGGGGGAAGGCCATCAGCCCCAACGAGAACAGCTCCTTCACCCCCAACGTCCAGGCCCTGGCCTACCTGAGCCGCAATCGCGCCCTCACCAGCACCGATCGGACCCACAACCTGGGGGTCACCAACGTGTGGGAGCTCCCGTTCGGGAAGGGCCGGCGCTGGCTGAACGGGGGCGGGGTGCTCTCGAGCATCCTCGGCGGCTGGCAGATCAACAACATGATCAGCGTGATGAGCGGCGTCCCGTTCACCGTCTCGGCCGACGGCACCTCGCTGAACCTGCCGGGAAGCAACCAGACGGCGGACCAGGTGAAGCCGGTGCAACGGCTGGGCGGAGTGGGGCAGGGAGCGCCGTACTACGATCCGACGGCGTTCGCCGATGTCACCGCCGCGCGGTTCGGCAACACCGGCTACAACATGCTCCGCGGGCCGGGGCTGTTCAACTGGGACTTCGGGTTGACGCGCGAGTTCTCGCTGACCAAAGAGGTGAAGCTGCAGTTCCGCTTCGAGGCCTTCAACTTCACGAACACGCCCCACCTCGACGTGCCGGACGGCAACGTTGGAGACGGCGAGGACTTCATGACCATCACCGGCGTGACGAACCTCGCCCGCGAGGGGATCGATGAGCGACAGTTCCGGTTCGGTCTCCGCGTGGTCTTCTAGGCTTGGAGCGGGAAGCATGAAGGCCCTGGCCGCGGTCACCCTCGTGCTTCTCGCCGCCGGTTCCGCGGCCGCCCAGCCCCGCGACGAAGCCCGACCTCGCGACCTGCAGCGGCTGCAGGACGATCTCGAGAACCTGGACGACGCGCTGCGGGGGCTGGAGGCGGGAGACGCCCGGGCCGAGGAGTTCCGCCGCCGCGCCGAGGAGATCCGCGAGGACACGGTCTACCTGAAGGTGAAGATGCGGAGGCACCAGCGCGGCAACCCTGAGGGAACCGGTGTCTCGTACCAGGAAGTCCAGGACGTCCGGCGCGCGGTTCAGGACCTGCAAGCCGACGTCGAGCGGGCCTTCGCCGGAGGCGGCCGGGAGGGGCGACTCCCCGAGGGCACCGAGATCGTCCTTCGCCTGGACGACGCCTTGTCCTCCCGCACCGCCCGCCGCGAGGACCGGTTCGAGGCGTCGGTCCTTCGCGCCGTCCGGTCCGGAGACCGGGTGGCGATCCCGGCAGGAACCCGGGTCCGCGGGATCGTGCGGGACGTGGAGCGCGCGCAGCGTCCTTCAAGGGCCGGCCGACTCGACCTCGATTTCGACAGCCTCTATCTCGATCGTGAGCGGCTCGACCTGCGCGCCCGGGTCGTCTCGGTGAGCGAGGACGACCGGAGGGAGGGCCCCAGCACGGCCGGCAAGGCGGGAATCGGCGCAACCCTCGGGGCCATCCTCGGCGGCGTGCTCGGGGGCAGCAAGGGAGCCCTGATCGGCATCCTGGTCGGCGGTACGGGAGCGGTGGCGGGCACGAAGGGCGAAGAAGTCGAGCTGCCCGCGGGCACGGTCGTCCGCATCCGCCTCGAGCGACCTCTGACCTTGTCTCGCTCCTAGCCGCCGCAGGGCGGCCCTCGATGGACTTCCGGGTCTTCCTGGCTTTGTGCGCAACCGCTTCCGCGGGCCTGCTCGCCGCGGCGCAGCCGTCGGCGGACCAGGGCGTGACGGTGGTCGTGGAGCTGATCGTCCAGGACGCCGCGGGAAAGCCGGTCACGGACGTCCGGCTCGAGGAGATGGAAGTGGTCCAGGACGCGGAGCGGCAACGCGTGAGGACCTTCAAGGCCCTGTCGCGACCGGGCGGCTAACAGATCACCTACGCTCCCGCCTCGGGCAAGCCAGCAGGGGTGACGGTGCGAGTCCTCCGGCGCGGGACCCAGGTCCGGGGCCCCGAAGGTTCGTTCCTCAAGCCACGGATCGTGGTCCCCCTGACGCCCCTGGAAGCGGAGCTGACGCAGGTTCTGGAGACTCGTCCCGAGGCGGCGGACCTCGCCTGCCACCTTGCGGTGCTTCGCTTCGAGTCGGGGCCGAAAGGCGTCCACCACACCGTGGCGGTCGAAGTTCCGCTTGCGGAGCTGCAGTGGAGCCTCGCCCAGGGTCGTCCCCGTGGCCGGCTCCAGATCCTGGCCCGCGTCAAGGGCCCGGGCGGGCACGATACGCAAAGGCTGAGCTTCGACCGCCCGGTGGAGGTGGCTTCGGAGGGCGAAGCGTCCATTCAACGGCTGGTCTGGACGGGCAACTTCCACCTGCCCCCGGCCCGTTACACCCTCGACGTCGTCGTCCGGGACCCCGCCCCCCAGAGGGCGACCACCCGCACCGTGTCTTTCGATGCGCCCCCCGCCCGCGGTGGCCTCGGGATGAGCAGCGTCACCCTGCTACAGCCGATGGGCGCGGTATCCCTGCGGGAAGAGGTCTCGGACGACCCCTTGTTCTTCGACGGCGCCCCCCTCATGCCGACGTTGAACCTCGTCCTGCCCGTGGGGGCTCCGGCCCACGCGCGCTTCTTCGTGACCCTCTACCCCGATCCCGAGAGCAAGGAGGCGGTCAGCCTCCGCCTGGAGGTCTACCGCCGCGGCACGCCCGTGGGCGGCGTTGACATCCCTCTGCCGGCGGCCGACGCCAAGGGAGAGATCCGCTACGCGGGAGCCGTTCCCACCCAGACATTCCAGGATGCGCCCTACGCGCTTCGGCTGGTGGCCCGGCAGGGCGGGGCCGTCGTGACCGAGGAGGCATCCTTCACGATGACCGCGCAGGCGGAAAAGGCTCGGCTCCGGGTCCCCGGCCCGGACTGACCAGGGCCAACCCTCGTCAACGCCGCCGGTGGCGACGGCGGAAGCCGCCGCCGCCGTCTCGTCGCGGTGGCGGGGGGGCCGCGTCGTCCTCCTCCGGCTCCGGCGGCGGGGCCTGGAAGAACTTGCGGAGCAGCAGGGCCAGGATGCGGTCGCGGTGCTCGTGCTCGGCCACCCGCCGGGCGATCGGGGAGAACTCCGCGTAGTCGTCGAGGGGCAGGGTCTGGCCCTCCGCGGCCAGGCGGGTCACGATCCGCTCGACCGTCCGGGCCTGGACCTCCTCGTCGGAAGGCACCGCCAGGTCCTTCACCTCGACGTGGTACCGCTTCACCAGCCGGTTGAAGTTCATGAGGTCCATGGCGGAGACGAGGCTGATCGCGCGCCCGCTCTTCCCCACCCGGCCGGTGCGCCCCGCCCGGTGGATGTACTGCTCGGGCGAGTCGGGGGTGGAGAAGATGAAGACGTGGGAGAGGTCCTCGATGTCGATCCCCCGCGAGGCCACGTCGGTGGTGACGAGGTGGCGAATCTCGCCCCCCCGGAAGCCGGCCATGACCTTCTCGCGCTTCCGCTGGGGCAGGTCCGAGGAGAGCATGGCCGCGGGCAGGCCCTTGCCGAGCAGGAAGGTGTAGACGAGGCGGGTCTCCTCCTTGGTGTTGCAGAAGATCATCGAGGAGGCGGGGTTCTCGTACTCGAGGAGCT
>WNGG01007506.1_pt1 | contig 12082 bp, 11 predicted proteins | sample 5400661 | NCBI WGS metagenome assembly WNGG01 (sample SAMN13153372, study PRJNA577476) | soil metagenome | isolation source: 100 cm soil or saprolite under Garry oak tree replicate 1 | place: USA:California | collected 2016-06-15 | reverse complement strand
AAGAGTTCGACGATCATCGGACTCGGATGGGTCGTCTGGACGAGCACGACGTGCTCGCCCGAGACGGGGCCGAGGAGGCGCACGTAGCGCTCGCCGTCGGGGAATCCGCCCGAGTGCTTCTCGAACGCCACGTCCACGAGATCGGCGGACAGTTCGCGGGCGATCCCCCGGGCAAGTGCGACGGACGCGGAGCCGCCGACGACCTTCATGGAGCGGACCGGATGCGTCGTATGGGATGTGGATATATGAATCGTCCGACGTCTCGCGACCGCGATAACGGGCGGAGAGGCTTCTTATACGCCGCGAAAGGGTGAACGATTGCGAATGGACCTGCTGAAGCGGCTGCTACCCTCAGTCAAGTCGCGCAAATCAATTGCACTAGTCGCCCTCGTCACAACGTTCAGCGGATTCGCGCTGCTGCTGGACAGTCCGAAGGGGACAGTGATCGAATGGTTCTCGCTGCCGCTCCTGATCGTGGGAGCGAGCTTGTTTGCGTGGGCTGTCTGGCCATCTTCGCCTAGCCAGCTTGAATCGCCCTCCTCACTCGCAAGCCGCCTCATAGACCGGCTTACACTCGGTGGCCGACTTGTTCGACTCTTCCCGGGCGTTGGGGCAGGTCTGATCCTTGCTGACATTGGATATAACTGGACGCTGTCCGCCACTCCCGCCTTGCAAACGGAAGACACAATCGTCCTCTTCGGGGCCGCGTGCCTGATGGCATACAGGTTCGTACCGCCGCGATTCGCCCGTGAAAGGGATTTCGTGCTCTTGTTCTTCGGGTGGCTCAATGTCATCCTGGTCGTCCCGCTTCTGCTTGCGCGCCTGTATTACGCCGACCTTGAGCGATCCGTTGACGTTTACTCGTGGGTTGCGCTCGCCCCGCAGACAAGCGGCCTCTTGAATCTCTTCGGCGTAAAGAGTCGAATCGTTGCTGTAGCTGGCTCGACCGCTCCAGGTCTCCTCTTCACGCCGGAGCACATGTCTGTTCAAGTAACAGTCGTAATCACTACAGCCTGTTCGGGGATCTACTCCTTTGGAATTTTTTCATCGGCATTTCTTGCTTTTGTGTTGACGGAGTACAAGGACATCACACGGCGCCTTTGGATGCTGCTCGGACTGGGGCTACTGACCGCCTATGTTGCGAATGTCCTGCGGATGGTTGTAATCGTCCTCGTCGGATACTACACCGATACGACGCAAACCGATCTCCAGAATATGTTAATCGCTCATTCCTATGCAGGCTGGCTAATCTTTCTCGGATGGCTCCTGCTCTTCTGGGGAGTCCTGTTCCGACTCATGCCTCTGGGCGATCCTGTTCCTCCCCGAATTGTGGCGATCGAAACAGGGACTCGACCCGCTAGTCGGTGCGGAATTTGCCATTCCTACATGAGCCCAATTGTCCCAGGAACACGCTGTGTTTGTGGTGCCTACTACCATCGGAGTTGTTGGTCGAAGGCTGAGAGATGCCAGACTTGTGGGCGTTCTCCGGGCGCGACCTCAGGGTCGGTCGGAGAGATTCTTTAGGGGCAGAACTACGTACCTTGGCAAAGATCTTCGTACATTGAAAGGTAGGCGTTCGCGACGACCCGAACATCAAAGTTGGAGACGGCGAAATCACGACACCGGTGGCAAAGTCGGACATAGGTGTCAGGCGAGTCCCGGAAGCGCCCAAGAACCTCCCAGGCGGACTTCGGAGACGCACGGTCGACGAAGGGGGCAAGATCTGACGGTAGGGTAGCCTCATTCGCCTCTTCCGAATCGCGAATTCGGAGAACCGGTCGTCCGGTTGCTAATGCCTCAAGAGTTGTCCGGGGCGTGCCCACTTCATAAGGGTCGAGCAGTACGTTCGCCTGACCAAGGACCGTGGCTACCTCTTGAGGTGGCAGGTTCCAGAAAGTAGAAACGCGTGGATGAGACGCCAAGTGTGAAATTGACCCCAACGTTGGATTGGCTCCGGGTACTGTCGCGAGACAGAGAACCAACCGCGCCCATGGAGGCGCTCCTTCCCAGATGGCGGCGACAGTGTTGATCCCCGGCTTGCCTGCACGGCCAACGTAGCATAGGACGAACTCGGGGCTGCTTGGCGGCTGGATGAACCGAAACAGGTCCGTGTCAATTGGGTTGGGAATGAACCGCGCGGAGGCGTGGAGCTTTTCTTCCTTCAGGCATCTTCTGGCATTCTCGTAACCGCTTCGCTCGACAGTGACTACCGCAGCGAGAGAACTGATTATGGCCGCCCCCCCGTTTCGCAAGAATCTCTCATAGGTTCCAGAGAACAAAGAGTGGTCTGTATAGAGGCTCGCTCGAGCCGCTCGAGATGGCCTGAAGACACGATTAAGGACAAACTTGTTCAAGAGACCCCGCATCCCTGGAATAGCCGGATTGTACCTTCGTAGCCAGCCCAAACCATGGTAATGTACGAGCACCCGGCCTTCCTCATCGCGGACGTAGCGCGTTCGGACATCCTGCCGCGCTAGATTTGACAGCAACCCGACTACGCCTTGGGTACCGGCCGTTTGGATCATGGAGATGAGCGGGAAAGATAGTCGAAACCATGCAGCATCCGATGGTGAAATGTGCCGAACCTCAATCGACGTGCGAGGATTTCCGACAAACCGCGTTGTTTCGACAGGTCCATCAACGAGCACCGTTGCGTCGACCGATGGCATTCGTGGAAGTAGGGTAGAAAGGGCGGTTTCAATCCCCCCGATCGATGAATCAAACACATCGGTAATGTGCAGAACTCTCAGGCGAGTCTCGGGGTCAGGGTTCCCTTCCGCGCGCAACGTGAACCTCCCGATGTCACGAAACATGCTTGGCATACTGATCAAGGATCGTCCTTGCAGCGGCCCGTGGATTGTGAACGCGAGCAACATACTCGCGACCGCGGATCCCAAGCTCGGACCACTTCTGTCGCGCGACCAGGACTTCCGATAGACGCTCTTCGAAAGATTCGAAAGAAACCGGGATGATCGGGCACCGATCAAAGAGGTCTGGATTAACGGAGGAGAGCACGACACATCCGATTGCCATCGCTTCGACTGAAACCATGCCGTAGGCTCCGTACTCGGTTAGTTGGTCGATGACAATATCGCAGCCCGCCATCTCCCGGACTGCCTCTCTCTGAGTGACACTTGACACGACGCGGTAGTCAAAGTCGAGGGACCTCTGCATTTCGCGGACCTTCTGCGTTATGAACGACGTCCCTTTCTTGCTCGGATTCGATGGAAAATGACCGACGACCGGTTTGCCCGAACTCCGTCCCTTGACGAGCTGCGGAAGGGGATACGGATTCGGAACCCAGATTGCCCCCGAAGCCCAACGGCGCAGGTCAGGTGTCGCGACAAACTCACAGACCGCAAGACTCCGTAAGGCGTCAGACATCCCTTCCCTCAAGTCCGACCCATGATAGTGTACGAAGAACGGAGCCTTGGAGAGTCGCCTTAGGTATCGCGCGAACGGTCGGATCCCGAAATGAAAGTGCACGACGTCCGAGGCCCACGCCAACTTTGCGATGCGAGCGAAATGAACCGCGCGAGTGATTCGCGCGGTCCCCCGGGCCATGTGCAGGCTAACATCGCAAGGGAACTCGCCTTGCTCGGGCTCCAACTCCACGACCGTGGTCCTGCATTGTTCGGATTCCAGTGCCTTGGCAATATTCCATGCCACGCCCGCCGTATTGCCAAGTTGAAGCGAAGCAAGAGACACGGAAGCGGATGAGCGGGACCGGACGATAGGTCTTTCGTTGCTCTCAGGCGGCGAATTGCGCGGCGAATCTTTATCTTGGTCATGTCGTTCGACAAAGACTTTGATGGTGAACAGAGCGCGGGGACTGAAACATCTTCGAGCGACTTGGTTTCTACTGCCAGCGTTTTTCTCCCCCACATCGTCCCTAAGAGCAGCGTTCCATAGACTTCGTGGGGTCGACCTTGCGCAAGACGTCGAAGTGGGCTACGAGGTTCTCTTCGACAACTTGTTTCCGGAACGGGTTCATGTCGGTCATGGCGCTACGATTTCGGCGCGAAGCACGATTCTCGCCCACGATGAGGCAAAGTTCTACGCATGGGGCGGCAAGGAAATCATCGAGGACACCTTCATCGGGGAACAGGCCTTTCTTGGCATCGCAACGATTGTTCTAGCGGGCGTTAGAATCGGAGAGCGATCGATCGTTGGGGCGGGGGCCGTCGTGACAGAAGATCTCCCTCCGGACACGATCGCGGCGGGAGTGCCGGCGAGAGTCGTCGGTCACAGAGTTGTGGGCGCGGGGCCTTTGGATGCTAGTTCTTCGAGCTGAAACCTGTTTCCTAATTGCTTGCTATGACCGCAGGCTAACGAGTGGCAACATGCCATCTGAGACCAGTCCGAAGATCGCCTCTGTGGTAATCCCGACCCTGAACAGACGCTTGCTTCTCGAACGCCGCCTTCCCGTCATCTGCTCCGCCGGTTTTGACGAGGTCATTGTTGTCGACTCAACGCGGTCATCAGAAGAGACCGAGAAAACACGCGAATTGTGCCTGCGCCTCGGTGCAACGTATGTTCAGCGAAAGATAGGCAGAAGTGCGGCCCGGAATCTCGGCGCCTCGATTGCCAACACCGAATGGGTCTTCTTCTGCGACGACGACGGATATGTCGTTTCCAGAGTATCCCGCGAGCGCTTACACGAGGCAACCCAGCGATACGATGCCCTGGTCTTTGCCAATCACCTCATTTGGATTTTCCGGAAGCAATTCTTTGCCCGGTTAGGCGGATACCAGTCGACCCTCGTCGCGGGCGAGGATGACGATATTACGCGGAGGGCCCTCAGTTCGGGCAGAGTGGGGTCGGCCGAGGGTATTGTTCAAGGCCACATCATCCCCCTCGATTCAGTCGAGAGGCACTCCGATCAATGGAGGAGGATTCGTAACCATCTGGAGTATGGCATGACGATGGCAATCTTCGCGCTTGAGCATCCGAGCCCCAAATCCGTGATTTTGGCGTCCGTCCGGCGGGTGCGCCAAATTGCGAAATCCGGAGAGGAGACAGCCGGGGTCAAGGTCGCTGGAATACTCATGCTCGGCTTGGGGATTGCTCTGACTCCGACGCACCTTGTCTACCGAAGCGTCTTGCGAACGAAATGAGGCGCGGCCTACCGAATCACCATGGTGCTGATTTGCTTCATTGAGGCCGAAAACTCCCCACCTGAGGTGGCCTCCAAGACACCGACATACCCGGCAATCCCCACCACAATGGCAATCAGGAGACTTCCCACACCAGGCGGAAAAACGAACAGGGCAGTGGTCATTGCGCCCGCGGCCACCGCAGAAGCGAAGATCGGCTTGGATATGACTTTCGCGACCTCTTGCCATCGCACATTCACCAGCCGGCCCACAAAGCGGGTGAGCGAACAGAAGTAAACGAGAGCAGCCGCCACAGCAGCGAACGCGATCCCTAAGAACGATTTGTACAATGTCGCTCCGCCGAGACCGATCATTAGGGCGAGGGCGCCGTATGCATTTGACTTTGTTACAAGTCTTGCCTCACCTAGGGCGAGCAGCGCGGAACTCGCCGGGATCGACAGGGCAAAAGCAAGCCCTGCAACGGAGAGCACCTGCATCACGGGAGCGGTGCCACTCCACTTCGCCCCAAGGATGATACTCACAAAGGACGGCGACAAGACGGCTATCGATGCGGCTACGGGGAACAGGAAATACGCGATGTATCGAGTCGTAATTGTGTATCCACGCCCGAGTCGCTCCGGGTCTTTGTTCAATCGGGAAAAGACAGGGAACAGAACGGTGTCCACTAGAGACGAGGCGTTCCGGGGTACGGTGACCGCGAGCGAATAGGAGAAGGAGTATATGCCGAGGGCGGCGATTCCGAAGGCGCCGGCTACTGCCGCATTGTCCGCGGTTACAAGCAAGAATCCGAAAACCGTCGCGATTGAGACAAACTTCCCCGAGGAGACAAGAACTTTGGCAATCTCGACGCGGAACTCCTTCTTGGGCCTGACCGGGCGTAGCAGGCAGACAGCAAAGGCCGAAGTCCAAGTAGAAACGAGCAAGCCCAGGGCCAGGCTCCAGAAGCCAAGCCCAATCAGGGCGAAGCAAACGGCGGTCACGGGCCCAATCAATCGTCCGGCAGTATCCGCAATGGCGAGCGTCTTGAAGTTAAGAGCGCGCGTGAGCGCGGCGCGAGAGGCGAACGCTAATGCAGCCGCTGGAAATATTGTACTCAGTGCTAGAACGAGCCAAAGGAAGGTTGGCATCGAAAGTAGAATTGCAAACGCGCCAGCAACTAGCAACGCGAATCCAGTCAGCAACACCGCGATCAACCACCGGAGCTTGATGGCCGTCGGGAGAATGTTATCGTAGTCCTCTCGACGTATTACTTCGACTGTCAAGCCGAGATCTCCGGGTATTGCCACGACGGCGATCGCGATCATTGCCAAACCAAAGAGGCCAAAGTCGCTTGGTCCGAGCAAAGCCGCGAGAGCTATCCCAGCAACCTGCGAAACTCCGGCGGATAGCGCTTGCAGAGAGCCGAGCCATCCGAGGCCGTGCACCAGCGAGCGGCGATAACTCATAGATCGTGCGGACCTGCCTGTCTTCCCGAAGTGTGGAGCGTAGTCTGACTGTGTACCGAGTGGTCGTGTCTCTCCATATATCACACCGCTAGGCGCTCGTAGGCGCGCGCTAACTCTCCGAGGGTTGCAAACTTGTGGCCCTCGCTCTTTGCTTGCGTAACAAACTCCTCTAGCACGCGTAGACGGGCAGGGGAAATTCGTTTCGGATGAGCCTGGATCACGAGTAGTCGATCTCTTCCATCTAGGCGTCGAGCAGTCTTCATCCAAGTATCGGAGACAATCTCCAACTCCGAACTTCCGAGTTTTGGCCCCTTCGCATACTCGAAAAAGAACCAGTCGTCGAGCTCGAAGACGGGTAGTTCGATAACCCGGGGCGCGACCGGATACGGGCGGGCAGACGCGCGTCCTGACACCTGGCGGATGAGTGTCCGGGGATACGTCCGAAATGTCTCACGAAAGGAGGTGTCTCGCCGGGAAAAGAGGCTCCGAGTCCGGAGCCAGAAGTCGTGTGATGTCCGGCTACTATCATACCGGAATCCTTCGAGAGAGAGTGCAGCGTAGAGGTTTTGGTCATGCGCCAAAAACGGAGCCCGAAAGCCCAATGGACTCGTGCCAAGAGTCTTCTCAAAAGCATCTCTCATGGCCCGCAACCTGCGTCGTTGCAAATCCACGGGTCCGACGAACGGATTATGGACGTCTCCATGACCAGCTATTTCAATACCGTGCTCCGCAAGGAAGCCTATCTTGCGGGAACTGTCCTCTAGTGCACTCGCTACGACCGGGATGGACATCGGTACGTTACAGCTATTGAGCATTTCGCAGAGCGGTCGGAGGCATGAGGCGAGATCCTCTAGGCCATCGTCAATGTCCCCCGTTAGCGCAATCTGCATTTGCCTCTTCATCCCTCATCCGGCAGATCTCGCTGCGACGACAATCAGAGCCTCGCCCGTCGCCCAGCTCACGTGCATGTCGAGTAAAGCGAGCGTCATGAGAACCGGGAAGAGTACCACTGCTAATGGGAAGGCAAGGCTCGATACTCCCTCGTAGAGTAGTGAGGCCGAAGCTCCCCATTTGCGGAAAATCGGAGATACATGCTGAACCTTGAGTCCCGAGGCTTGCAGCATGCTGGTGATTCGATCGGGCATGAACCCGGTCTCGACGGGAACCCAGGCCAGCCCATTTTTCCAAACCGCTCGCACAGTAGTTGGGCAGATAATCACCAAAGCGCCTCCTGGCGCCACCAACGAAGCCGCATCTTCGATGAGCTTGCTGTCTCGCGGAGCATCCCGTGCGATGTCCGAAAAGACGACAAGATCAAAGGTCCCGTATTTCCGCGCCGTTTGAATCGTGCCTGTCTCGAATACCATGTTTCGTAAGTGGCCCTTCGCGGCACAGTCCCTATTATGGTTTGTGATCTCTTCATATTGGTCGAGTCCGACGACCATTGCCTCAGGAAACTGCACGCTAAGCGGGAATGCAATCGGCGCGATGCCCCCGAACCAGCCCAGTTCCCCTGACCTCCCACAGCCTGCGTCCAGGATCCGCTTGGGGTCGGACTGATGAAGGACCCGGCGGCAATGAAGCGATCGTAACCTCGCTCGGATGTTTGGATCTCCGAGGCAAAAAGCTCTGCCGGCGGAGACGAGAAGACGTGATATTCGGTCCTTCCGGAATTCGCTCATGAATTCCTCTGAGGCCCGGGTACGGCGAGGCTAATGGCTTCGAGAATCGACTTTGCCCGTGATTCCCATGAGGCCAATCGGGCATACTCGACACCATATCGGCTCATTTGCTCGCGCTTCTTGGAGTCCGCCAGAAGCGCTTCAACTGCATGGGCGAGCGTCTGTGCATTGTCGCCTTCGATCACAAGGCCAGCCTCTTGGACGATGTCTTGGACTCCCGGGACGTTGCTCGCTATCACCGGACGTGCCATCGCCATATACTCAAAAATCTTGAGCGGTGAGATTTCAATCAGGTCGTTTCGCCTGCGCGAGAAAGGCGCGACGCAAAGGTCGCTTGCAGCGATGGCGAGGGGGACCTGGGAGTGAGCGAGTGCACCTACCATACGGACTGTTCCAATCAATCCTCGCTCTTCTATCCTACGTCGGATTAAATCGCGCAACGGGCCATCCCCAACAAGGACCCACAACAACCCGCGATTCCTCAGAAGACTGGCCGCGTCCAAGAGAGTTTCCAGCCCTTGCCAAGGAACGAGCTTTCCAACGAAGGTGATAATCCACCCGGCATCAGGCCAGGAAAGCGAACGGCGTGCGACACGTGCGTCAAGCGGCTTGAAAACAGACAGGTCTACCCCATTGGGTACCGCTACGAATCGGCCTAAATCGAGTCCGGTTTCTGTGGCGATGGCCCTCGCCAGTCCAGGAGCAGGAACGAATATCTTCGTGCACCGGCTCAAAAGGTACCGTCGAACCGTCCTTCGTGGCCATCGGGCTCGTACGGACCCCGACTCCGATTCTTGCGAGACCAAACCGTTGATCTCAAGAAAGAGAGGAATGCCCATTCGCCGAGCGACATAGAAACCGAGCTTTGGACTCGAGCGCCGTTCATATACTACCTCGGGATTGAACCGATTTGAAATCCGCTGAACGTCCATTCTGGCGGCCCTCCCTGAGTTTCGAATAGGGGCGACATCAAGTCCCGACTGCAAGGTTGGGACGAAACCTCCCGAAACCAAGAGAAGCACTTGGTGACCGAGCGACGCGAACGCGCTACAGATGGCGAGCGTGTGAACGGATTGGCCATCCTGTTCGTCGAGGTTGACGTCTGGGGCCAGGAATAGAATGCGCACAGCTACTCTCCTCGCAACGGGTTGGGAATCATCTGGAGACCAAACGATCGTAAAGCGCGCTCATCGCATGCCCTGAGTTTTCAATGTTTAGATGTCTCCTCGCAAAGTCCGACGCTACTAGTGAGAACCTGAGAAAGTTCTCATCGTCCGTGAGTGTTCGGAGCCACTCATCCCAGAGATCGATTCGGTCCAATGGTAGGATTCCGCCCGCGCCCGACCGTTTGACAAGCTCAGCGGTGCCGCCCATTGGGGCGCAAAGGACTGGTGTACCGGTGGAGAGCGCTTCGTGGACCACCAAGGGAGAATTTTCCGGAATCAACGAAGGGACAATAAGACCACGGGCTTCCGAAATCGCTCGGACCGTCTCGGTTCTCGACCGCTGGCCTAGGAACTCGACGCGCGGATTTGGAGCACGACTTTGCGTCGAACGAAGCGTCACCAATTCAGGTCCGCCGCCGACAAACACAAACTCCGCGGTTCTCGGGATTGAGCTCCGAGAAGCGAGGTCGACGACGAACCTCGGATTCTTGTAGTAGACCATGCGCCCGGCCCATACGAATCGGTGGGTTCTGTTTTCTGGAGGGCGAGGAATATTGACCATGTCAATTCCAAGCGGAATCACTTCGATTTTCGAGGTGGTCGAGAATCCCCGGCTCAGAAGCGCGTCCTTCATGTATTGGCTCGGCGACACAAAGGTCGTCACCGACGACTCGAAACGCGAGATCAGCTTTTCACGAAGCGCGAGATTCAGCGAGCCGACGAACCGGTGGCCTGGGTCGAAGCAGCAGGATGGCTGAATCCGCGAACACGCTTGATGCTTCGACGGGTCGTATAGAATCCCACGATAGCAGATTGGCCAGTGGTCGTGGACGTGACATACGACTGGCGAGCGCAGCGAAAGCAGAAGGGGGTACATCATTATTGTTGAGTTGATGTTGTGCAAATGGATGACGTCATGATCCCCGCGTTCTAGTTCGCGTGTCATTGCCTTTCCGAACGGGTTGAAGTTGTACCCGAGCAAATCAGAGGTCAATTTCGGAAACGGTGGTCCGGATCGGAAGAAATGAATCGTAATGCCATCACGGCGTTCCACACGTGTCCTGCCTTGACCGCTTGTAAAAACATCGACGGATAGACCTCGTCGGGCAAGCTCCACGCACAAGTCGTACGCGAAGAGCTCGGCACCACCAACCACTTCTGGAGGGAAAAAGTTCGTGACCATTGCGATCTTCATGCTAGCTCCTCGTACAACCGCATTGTCTGTTGGGCGATAGACGACCAAGAGCGACTTGTCGCCATCCACTCCGCCGCTCGCCGCCCCATAGAGAGGCGGGACTCGGGATTTTCAGCAAGGAATGCCAGAGCGCCGGCGATACCATCTGAGATTTGATCAAACTCAGCGCGCCGGACCACAACGCCAGTCTCCATGTCCAGGACGTCTTCGGCAAGCCCACCTACATCGGTAACAACCACTGGTCGCCCAAGTGATTGCGCGGCGATCGCGATTCCGCTTTGGGAAGCTTCGGTGTATGGAAGCACGACAGCAGCTGCTTTCCCGACCTCCTCAACGAGCTCAGCCGGACTCACAAACCGGTTCACAATCTCAAGGCCCCCGATTCGATCAATTAACCGAGCATAAGGGCTCAGGTCTCCTTCGCCCACGATTCGGAAGCGGAGGTTCTGCATGCGTTCACGTACGAGGGGAATCGAGGCGAGGAAGTGCTCCAACCCCTTGTATCGGGTAATTCGGCCAAGAAACAGGAAGGTTCTCCCGTCAGCATCCGGAACGGCGGCGAACCTGCGGTAGAATGAAAACTCGCCGTGCGGGATGACATGAATCTTCTCCCGTTCCAAGCGAAAACGGCGCATCAGCATCTCTCTCTGCGTCTGACCGTGGACGACAATCGCACCGGCTCTCGCGGCAAAGATTGAGAGCGCCGGGAACGACCAAGGATCCGCGGATCTGTCGTGAGGGAACGGATCGTGAACTGTCAACACATACGGGTTCCTCAAGCGATGGACAAACGGTGTTCGCCAGGAATACGCGTTCTGAAAGTGAACCACATCGCATCCTTGCGAAGAGAGGGTGCGAAGCAGATGAATCTCGTTCCAGAGACGGTGCCAGGACGAGCGTCCCGGTGTCCCCAACGCGAGCAAGCCGACCCTGTCGTCGAGAAGTGGCACGAGTTCGGGAGCGAGCGCGTCCCAGCACGGGAAAGACACTCCCGCCCCGACTGCGAGCGCGTTTGCAAGCTGAATCGAATACTCAACCTGGAAGTTCGGGACCAAGACGATCCTCATGCTCCTCCCCTTGCCGCAGCTCGTGGCCTGAAGGCGACTCGAAGGAAGGCTCTAGCCCAGAAGCCAAAGGGTCACGTCCCCATCGCTGTAAATGGCATAACGAGTCGCTTGTGCCGAGACGGCGAGGTCCGACGGGTAGAGCCGGCCATACGCATAGTACTGATAGGGGTGCTCGGCCGTCGTCACGAGATAACGAGGATCATAGACATGGGCGAGGTTCGCGGGGATGGAATCCGCTGGGGACATAAGCATAGTGGCCCAGTCCGCCTCGGCCTGCACCCCTTCGAGTACGAATGGGGAGTCGGATTCAATCGTGAGGTCCCCCGGCCTGAGCGGGTGAATGACGAGATGCGTAGGGTCGAGGTATCCGAAGATCAAGAGTTCTGGCCCTTGAAACGCGGTCGTTGCCC
>WNGG01008807.1_pt1 | contig 12083 bp, 10 predicted proteins | sample 5400661 | NCBI WGS metagenome assembly WNGG01 (sample SAMN13153372, study PRJNA577476) | soil metagenome | isolation source: 100 cm soil or saprolite under Garry oak tree replicate 1 | place: USA:California | collected 2016-06-15 | reverse complement strand
ACGAACCTGGCTAGTTTTACTCAGAACAGTAAGACAATAGTCCCGTACATGTTGCGGCTGCGCCGCAAATGATCCTTTTATACACGTTTTATGTGCTTTGCGTGCGCTGAAGCGCACGCAAAGCACATAAAACGTGTATAAACACTTTCGGTCGCCTTCGGCGACCCGCCTGTACGAGGATATTGCCTCCACGGTCGCAAAAGTCCTGGTCGTTATGGACGTTTCATAACTACATTTGCATATTTACAACCATCTTTTAACTTGATCATAATTATTTTCCAAGGTCCTTTATAGTATCCTCCTCAAAAGTATCAGAAGGGATATTTCATAAAGTAGTTGATGACCGGTTTACATCTATCTCATCTGGTGGATCGCGTGTTATTGTCCTGGATAGCCTGCAATCTCTGTTTACATGAAGAGGAAAGGGATTATTTATGACTATGCCTCCGGCACACAACGTTTCGTCGGAAGAAGATGTGCGCAGTTTTCCGGCCTCGTTTGCCCAACAATGGCTCTGGTCTCTAGACCAGTCAGAGCCCAACACTCCTACCTATAACCTGACTTCTGCTGTTCGCATCTGCATCCCGCTCGATCTAAAGGCTCTTGAGCAAAGCCTTTATGCCCTGGTGCAGCGCCACGCCGTACTCCGCACCACCTTTAGTGTGAAGGATGAGCAACTGCTGCAAGTAATCAGCCCGACGCTGAACGTGCCTTTGCTCGTAGAGGATGTGCAGTCCCTTCCCGCCAGTCAGAGGGAAGCCAGGGTGCAGCAGGTGCTCATCGAAGAAGCGCAACGGCCCGTCGATCTGGCCCAAGGTCCTCTGCTGCGCACGACATTACTTCAACTGAATGGACAGGAGTCGCTGCTGCTGCTGAGCAGCCACCACCTGGTCTTTGATGACTGGTCCGTCGGCGTGTTCTTCCACGAGTGGGTCACGCTTTACGAGACTTTTCGCAATGACCGACCCTCATCCTTGCCCGACATACCGCTCCAGTACGCTTGCGCGTTGGCAGCGAGAGGAGCTGGCGGACGAAAGGCTCGCGGAGAGCCTGAGCTACTGGAAGCAGCAGCTTGAAGGGGCTCCCTCCGACCTGAAATTGCCCTTTGCTCATTCCAACCCCGCGCTGCCAACACGCCGCTGCGCGATCCAGCCTTTCGCGCTGGGACAACACCTGAGGGATGCCCTCGAAGCGCTGAGTCTTCAGGAAGGCGCCAGCTTGTTCACGACGGTGATTGCTGCATTCCAGACCTTGCTGTATCGCTACACGAGCCAGGACGATCTCATAATTGGTACGATGATAGCGGAGCGCATGGGCCCAGAGGTTCAGGGACTCATAGGGGTTTCCCTCAACCCGCTCGTCCTGCGAACCAACTTTTCTGGCAATCCGACGTTTCGTGAGCTGGTAGGACGGGTGCGCGAGGTGATCCGTGCAGCCTTTGCGCATCAAGATATTCCTTTCGAGTACCTGGTGAAGGAACTGCAAGCGGAGCGGTCATTGGGCCGAAACCCCTTCTTTCAGACGCTGTTAACAATGCATCCCGCGATGCCGACCCTACCGGCGGGCTGGGCCTTCAGCCAGATGCATAGCGAAACAGGGGCTGCTCCGTTCGATCTGTCCCTCGAACTCGACGAAGGATTGGAGGGCTTCACCGGTCGCCTCAAGTACAACATCGACCTGTTTGATGCTGCGACCATTGCACGTATGATGGGGCACTGGCAGACCTTGCTCGAGGGCATCGTGGCTGCTCCTGATCAGCGCATTGACGAACTGCCACTGTTATCGGGGGCTGAGTGGCGCCAACAGGTGGTGGAATGGAACGCCACCGAGACGGACCATCCACAGGACCAATGTTTCCACGAGCTATTTGAAGCGCAAGTGGAGCGGACACCCGAGGCAGTAGCCGTTGTGTGCGAGCAGGAAAAGCTCACCTACCGGGAGTTGAACCAACGCGCCAATCAATTAGCACACCATCTACAACACCTGGGGGTGGCGCCAGAGACACTCGTGGCACTTCTCCTCGAACGGGGCGTGCATTTCGTGGTCGCCATTCTGGCTGTTTTTAAAGCCGGTGGGGCCTTCCTCCCGCTGGATCCAGAACATCCAGTCGAGCGACATTGCGAGATCCTTAAACAGAGCCACTGTCGCTATGTACTCACGACAGACACGTACGGGCCTGCACTCACGCAAGCGTTAGTGGAAATCGATGCCGGACAGCGGCCACAGGTTATGCACATCGAGAGTCTCTTTCAAAAGGAACAGGTCGAAGAAAATCTCCCCTCTCGCAGTAAACCAGGAAATCTGGCGTATGTGATGTACACCTCTGGTTCAACCGGGGCGCCAAAGGGAGTTATGGTCGAGCAGGCGGGGATGGTCAACCACATCTATGCGAAAATAGCAGACCTGGGTCTAAGCATGCAAGACAGAGTTGCCCAGAATGCTCCCCCGTGCTTCGATATTGTTGTATGGCAATGCCTGGCAGCATTGTTGCTCGGAGGCCGCGTGCATATCTTTAAGGATGAGATTGCACTTAATCCGCTGGAGCTCCTCAGGCACATTGAGGAGCAGAAAATTACGATTGTGCAAATGGTCCCATCTCTCCTACAAGCAGTGGTGCAGCAGGCTGAGATGCTGGGTGAGGCACGCCCTCGTCTTAGAGATCTCCGTTGGGTTGTCCCCACGGGCGATGCCTTGTCACCGGAACTGTGTCGACAATGGCTGCACCTCTATCCCGCTATTCCGATGCTCAACAACTGTGGCTCGACTGAATGCTCCGATGATAATTGTCACTATGCCATCTACCAACCACCACCGTTAGATTATCCGCTGTCGATAATGCCAATTGGGCGCCCGATTCAAAATATACGCGTCTACATCCTGGATCAGCAGTTGATGCCGGTCCCTATCGGAGTAGCAGGCGATCTCTACATCGGGGGAATTGGAGTGGGTCGTGGCTACCTGCATGATGCAGAACGAACCACCAGATTTTTTCTGCGTGACCCATTCTCACAGGAGCCGGGTGCGCGGTTATACAAAACACGTGATAGGGCGCGTTATCAGCCCGATGGCCTTGTGGAATTTCTCGGCCGGAGCGACAATCTTATCAAGATCCGGGGCGTACGCATTGAACCAGGTGAAATAGAAGCCGTTTTGAAACGCCGTCCAGCGATACGGGAGACGATCGTTCTCGCTAGAGAGACCGATGCTGGTAATAAGTACCTGATGGCATATATCGTCCCTTCGAAGGACCAGGCGCCGACTAGTGAAGAGTTACGTACCTGGCTCAGGGATAAACTTCCCGAGTATATGATCCCCACCCGCTTTGTGTTGTTGGAAGCTATGCCTTTGAATGCCAATGGCAAGGTCGATCGTCGTGCTCTGCCAGTCCCAGATCAGGCTCATCCCGAATTCCAGTCGACCTACATGAAGGCTCGCACTCCACTGGAAGAGACGATCGCCGCCACCTGGTCGCAAGTACTGGAAATCGAACAGGTGGGCATTCACGATAACTTCTTGACGTTGGGAGGTCACTCCCTACTCGCCATGCAAATCATAGCACGCCTCCAAACCACCTTGCACACAGCAGTACCTCTCAAGTCCTTTTTCGAAGCCCCTACGGTGGCTCAACTGGCCGAGGTAATCATGCACCTTCAATCGCAGGAGGCGTCTGAACTGCCAGCCCCCGGCACGTATTCACGTGAGGCCTATCATGTTCAATTGTCTTCTCTACCGGTGGTGCAAGAGAGTCGACAACGAAAGTGAAATTTCCCTGAGTTCGATGCAGTTATTTCACTTTTACACGTAATAGTCCTGGCACAAAAGCTGCGATGGCCAGTGTGGCCAGGATACAGGCGATGCCGCCACTGATGACGGAGAGCTGGGGGCTAAAAAGGCCTGCTACGAGGCCTGATTCGAACTGGCCGAGCATAGGACCACCGATGACAAACATGGCGTTGACTGCACTCATGCGGCCGCGGAACTCGTCAGGGGTGGTCAGTTGGACGACGAGGCCGCGCAGGATCATGCTGACCATGTCGGCCGCACCTGCACCGGCCAGGAAGAGCACCGAGAGCCAGATTGGGCCGGGAGCAAAACCAAAGGCGACGATACAGATGCCCCAGACAAGGATGGCTAACACTACTCCCAGGCCCTGGCGCGAGATGCGGCCAATACGTCCCGTCAAGGGGGTGAGAGCGACTGCTCCGATGGAGGTGGCGGCCAGCAGTATGCCTAAGCCGGTTGGGCCCGTGTGCAAGATATCGCTGGCATAGACCGGCAGAAGGGCTTTGGGTGAGCCAAAGAAGGTGGCAAAAAAGTCGAGTGAGAGGACCGCCAGAATGACTGGATGCGCACGCAGGAAACGCATGCCATCCACGAGCGCACCAACTCCTGCCTGCGCTCGCTTTTCAACGGGGATACGGGGTATGACCATGAGCAGCAAGGAGCCGATGACGACAAAATAGGAAATGACGTCGATCCAGTAGGTATTAGCAACGCCGGTCCAGGCGATCACGAAGCCGCCGAGGGTCGAGCCTATGATAAAGGTCAATTGCATCATGACCATACTCAGGGACATAGCGTCGGCCATCTGCTCGCGCGGTACGAGAGTGGGAATGATAGCCTGGCGGGTTGGAAACTCAAAGGCTGAAACGCTGGCTGCGACCAGGACAACGGCGTAAATGATAAATATGTTGATCAGATGAAAAATCGTACAGAGCGCTAAGACAGCGGAGGTTGTGGCGAGGGTTATCTCAATGATCAGCAGCATCTTGCGCCGGTCGAATACATCGGCAAGGACGCCGCCCACCAGTGAGAAGATGAGGCGAGGTATGGCCTGGACCAGTCCAATGAGACCGAGGGCAACGGGTGAATGGGTGAGGAGGTAGACCTGCCAGGCGACGGCTACTATCTGCATCTGGGTGCCTGCCGCGGAGATTAACTGTCCCCAGAACATGAGGGCGTAATTGCGGTTGCGCATTACGCTCCATGAGCTTAGCGGTTTTTTGGCGGCGATGGCAGGGCTGGGTATCGGGGTTTCGGATTGGACAGGCTGGTCGGTAAAGGTTTCTTTTTGCGGGTCGGTTTTCATCAAGTCGTCCGCATCTACGGTAAGGTTTACAATTTCAATACTTCTTAAAAGTATATCACGTTGATTGGGGTTTGCGGTGGGAATAAGGGAAGAAGAAATTATATGCCGGAGGTAGAGGGAAGGACGATGATTTCCTGGCCGGGCTTGAGGGGGGTTTGCAGTCCTTCGGGGCCTGTGATCATTACGTTGTTGACGAAGATTTTGACGTGATCACGAACATAGCCGTCCCTGGTGCAGAGGCGCTCCCATACTATTGGGTGGAGACGTTCGAGTACTGCGAGGAGTTGTTCGACGGTGTCTGCCCTCAGCTGAATTTGACTTTTGCCGCCACTGTAGGCGCTTAGTGTTGATGGTAAACGCAGTGTCACTGCTGCTCTTTCTTGGTCATCCATGCGTTGGGCTACCTTTGTGGGGTTTTGATAAGTATGATGCTTCCCATCGATGCTATGGCCGGGTATTTGCAAGGATTGGGGAACATGACACATGTTCTAGTTTTGTTAAAGATAGTATACTTGGAATAAACAACGTGCGCAAGGGTATATTTTTGAGATCCAGGGCGATTTAAAAGCTTTTTTTCCCCACCTCCCACCCAACTCAACGGTTAATATATTTTCTTTCTTGAGTCTCCATTTTCCCGCTCATATGCGTGTTAACTAATAATATCTGGGAAATTGATATTTCACGGAGACAACGGATAGTTCCAAAAAGTGTGGACATCCATGGACACCACACTTTTTGTTGGATTTAAACGGTTATGGCTAACCGCAAGGGCTGAACTACGTAGGCCGCTATTCCCTTTGCACCTGCATTTGCAAATGCACCAGGCTTACTTTTTCGCAAAATGTTGTAAGAACCGTTCACGTCGGCACAGATGACACGTCCGTCTTTTGTGCGATACAGGCGGTTTCTTCGTCCGAACCGCTTGCCGCTAAAGGTGTATTCTGTATCATCACCAAGCTTGTACGTAGGGATAGGGTCCAGATCAAGAAAGCTGGCTTTTGACGTGTAACTTTCTTCCTGTACCTCTACCTGAATGCCTACTAACTCCGCTTTGTACGTGAGCATGTCAATGAAGCGCGCATGAGGAATGCTGACAAAATTTTGATTGTTGCGCTTGCCCATGCCAGCCTCTTGCTTCCAGAGCGGGTTCTTTCCAACAATAATCGTGCCTACTCCCTCTTTTACCAGAAAGTCGATAATGCCCTTGCTGGCAGCGTGCAGGTAGTGGTTCACCTGCCGATTGCGCGTGTTGGTAATCTGCTCCATTTGCTTGGTGACACACTCTCGGTCCTCTTTGGGAAGGCACAATTTTAACTCTTTCATGCGTTTGTTGTACCACTGGTTCATAGCTTTCAGCGTCCGACCGTTAACCAGTCGAGGGATAAAGCCCGCTCGGTTTGATGTTATCGCCGCTAAATTCGTAACGCCTAGATCAATGGCAACACAGAATGAGGGGTCTACTTGTGCCTGGACGGGTTCTTTGCTGTACACGACTTCGACTACATAATGGCCGTTTCGGGGGATAATGCGAACTTGGTGAATGGCTGTGTGCTTGGTTTGTACCTCAATGGGGAGCATCGAGGGCTGAATGAGTCCTCTCTTCAACCCTCTCTTGCTCACGGCCTGGACGGTGTACACAAGGATGTTCCGTCCCTCAGTTTTGTGCTTGTACTTGGGGATTTGTGGGCGTCCGGTGAACTTAGACGGGTCCTCTTCATAGGCCGCTTTTGCCTTCTTGAAGGATTCCCAATTGTTGGCAAGCAGCATCAGGATTTGTTGACTGACCTTGGCTGGTAGGGCTTTGTAGGCTTCATGCGACTGCATACGGCGGTGTATCTCTTCGTACTTGAGATAAATCCCCTCGTTGAAGAAGGTTTGCCGCATCTCGTACAAAGTAGCATTGTACAAGTTCTTCGACTTGAAAGCCGCTTCATCGATGATCGCATAGCGTGGGTCACTCTTACTGATGCAATGTTGCTCAACGAGCTGCACGTTGTTCACCTGCCTCTTGCGGTGTCTTCCGCCCTGCTTTGACGTTCAAATCCTGCACAATCTTCTCGGTCTTGCGCTTGGCCCGACGTTGCCCGTAGAGCCGTGCGCAAAAGCTGTACAAAATGCTGACAAAATCAGCAATGATGTCTTCAATGGGGTTCTCAGTGACGTTGACGACTTCAATAGAGCGTCCCTGCAGAGCAAGTAGGGTTTCAATGTACTTGAACCCAAAGCGGGTTAAGCGGTCTTTGTGCTCTACAATGATAACTGTTACCGTGGGATCAGCAAGCAAGGCAAGCAACTTTCTCCGTCCATCATTGACGCCTGAACCTACTTCTTTGACGACTTTGACCACTTTCCAGCCCTTTGCCGCACAGTAGGCGCAGAGCCGTTCCGCTTGACTGTCCAGGTTAGGCCGGTTCTCGTTAGCGGAAACACGGGCGTACACGACAACGACTCGTTCTTGCCCTGGTTGCTCAGTGATCTCTTCAGTAATCACGACAGTCCCTGTCTCCATCTGATAGCCCTTGATCTTGCCGGTTTTCCACCATCGCCATGCGGTCTTGTAGCAAATACCGGCCCTACGTGCGAATGTACTTAACTTCATCAGTGTATTCCTTGCTGAGTAGGTAAGTTCGGAAACGCACCTACTCAGCACTTCTCCGACTAGCACAATGCCAGTCGTTGCGCCTCATCGTAGCTCTTGCCTTGCTCTTTGTACACACGGACACGCGCACGGTACGCTTTCACAACCCGACGATGCAGGAAGTAGGCGTGGTATGGCTCGTAGCGGGGCCAGTCTGACGGGCGCTTTTGCGTGAGTAGGGGAAGCAAAAAACAGTAGTGTGCCAGTCCGGTGAGGGCAAGCGTCTTGTCTTGCTCTGCAATGCTTGCCAGTTCCCCAAGCAGAAAGCCAAGTGTCCAGGGGTAAAAGTCAGGGTCAGAGTCACCGCATAGTTCGCTGAGGATGGCATAGACCTCGTTCAGTAGCTTGGGGAACGTCCACTCCTCTTCTTCCGGGTTGCCTTCGAGATAGCCCCACTCATAACCATCCTTAAATGCCGGATGAGCCAGAAGAGAAGATGGTAACTGGACAGGAACCAGCAGGGAGCACTCATCGCCGGTCGAAAGATGGGCATGCAGGGGAGTAACCTGTGCAGGGTTAATAGGACCGATGGCATACGAGAAAGCAGGGTGTTCTTGGGGTTGACGACAAGGGACCGACGTAAGAGGGAGAATGGTACTAATGCTAGTGGTTTCGGCATAGTTCAACATGCTTCAAGCTCCTTCGCGCTTGACGCTAGACATGCTCAGCCCCATACTGTGAGGGATGAGTGTCTAGGTAGCTTAACGTGGCTAGACGCTTATCATTGGTCGATGTGTCTGCATCGACCAGTTTCTTCTAGCATGATAACATACCCTAGACCAATTTGTCAACAGTTGTCCGCAAATTGGTCTAGGGTATTAAGGCAAGCAACAAAGCGGGGTGGGCTTGTAGCCTCAATGCAGAAACAAGAAGCTATCTCATTACACCTGAAGTAAAAGATAGCTCAAGAAGACTTCCCACAAAAACAAGATTATTCACCATCACAGGCAAATCATCTTGAGTAAGCTGAGTTCGGTGCAGTTCAAGGACAGGCGTACCTCTCACTATCCCCAAGTGAGTCGGTTCCCTCAATGCAGGCAATCTCGCAATCGCTGTATTTATCGACTTAACAACCTCTATGCCGTACTTATCTTTCATTGCAGTCCAGGTATTGTACTGAGGGGCAGACTGTAGCCCTTGAAAAATCTCATCCTTTACCAGTTCTGGATTGTAGAAGTTTTCTGAAAGACGGTAGTACACCGTTCCAGCGGGATAGTTAATGCCTTGCCGTAAGAGGCGATGAGGCACCATTTCACCTTCTTTTCTTCCCAGTAGCCTCGCTACCCAATCTGGTAAAGGTACAAGGGCTGGCTTCTCAAGAAACTCACTGACAGGCTCTAAACCACGCTCCCTAATGTACTGGTCATAGTTTGCAACAAAGGCTGGCAATTTCATGAGTGGCGGCTTAACGTACACCGACTTATCCCTAGCCACCAGTAACCCTTCGCTCTGAAGCAACTGGACTACTTTATTGACTGTTTCACGTGTTGTGTGAAGTTGTTCTGCTAGCACGCGATGAGGCGGAATACGGCCATTTGTTCCAAATTCTCCTTCTCTAATCCTCTGGCGAAGCTGTTCTGCAAGAACATCTACCTTTGTATTGTCTACCATATTATCCTTCCTTTTTGTCAATCAACGTTGATTGGCGTTGTAATCTAGTCCAATCATACCGCCAAGTGGTACAAAAATCAACGGACAAATTGGACTAGATCAATATGCTTGGCTTGGAAGGGAGAATCAAATCTCAGAGAGAGGCTAAAAGTGTGGAATAAAAGTCTACATTTGGCTATATTTGTCCATATTTTTGAAAACCTGTTTCTATACCTTGTTGGGTAAGATGTTACAGCAAACGATGGAGATCAGGTGCCGAAGACCACATACCACGCTCTCTCCTTTCTATTGGACGTGCTTCAAGGTCTGCTCAGCAAGGTGCTCGACCTCCAGTTGATGTTGCTCTCCGTGCTCTCTGTCGAGATGGATGCCCCAGATCAAAGTGGAAGGAAGGGGCAAACTGAAGGAGTATATACATGTTCAAGCGTATTCTAGTACCTCTCGATGGTTCTGGACGGGCTGAGCGAGCGCTGCCAATTGCGGCGCGCATGGCTCAAGCCGGCGGTGGTTCCATCGTGCTGGTACAGGTGGTAAGTACCGAACCGGCGGCTTTGCCCTCTGTGCCGACCAAGCCCAATCTCATTCAAACTGTGGGAGAGGCAGACCGAATGCTGGCTGAGAGCTACCTGGCAGGGTGGGCAAGCTCTGACCTTCTGCGCGGTCTCTCTGTCCAAATCCAGGTTCCCGTGGGTCTCATCCCGCCCAGCATTATTGCTGTCACCTATCAACCTATCGAAGACTATGCCATCATCGGCGACCTGCACACCGTGGCATTGGTGGGGAAGAATGGCTCAATTGATTGGTGTTGCATCCCGCGCTTTGATTCTCCCAGTGTCTTCGCCGCACTTCTTGACACATAGATCGGATGCTGAACAGGACACCCGGCTATCCTTCCCTGGATAGCTCTGAGGTATCAGATGACCAAAGAACAAACATGCGATTATAGTAGAGGCTGTTTCCTGATGATCTCTATAGCCTCTTTTACCGACTCCACTACTACAGCCCCGGCTTGTAGCAGGTCTTCTAATACCTTTAGACCCTCACCGCCGGTGTAGTCACGCTCTGCCATTTTAGTACGCAGCAACATACCGCCCTCAATGGGTTCTGGCTCATTCAGTGCAGAGGTACTATCTGAGATAGGAGGAGCGAGCAAAAGTACCGGTAACCCACGCTGTGCCATTGCTACTGCCTCTTTCAACAAAGCAAGATTGCCCGGGCCAATCGGCACTGGACAAATTATCAAAAGGGCAGCTTGAGTAAGGCTGGTATGCACCAGTTCCAATATTTGAGGGGAAATGGGCGCATATGGTTGTTCTGTAATTACCTTGCCGGCAAGACGTAAGGCCAGAGTGTGATCACTGTCGCCAATATTGAGGGCGCCTGCAATAAATGGGATATGGGCATCGGCCAAAGCACGCATCATCAGTTCACCGGAACCACCTCCGGCTATGACATGTACCCTGGGCGTGATAGATGAGTTACCCTCTTCTTCTGTTTCTTCTATGGGCTGGCTGTTTGGAGGCATTACACTGAGATGCTCCGCTCCTCGCAGGATACCTACCTGTACGTTGACGCCATAAACCCGGCTGAGCAGCTTTGGCTCCAGTACCTCAGCCGGGCCAGCATCTGCAACGATGCCGCGTTGAAAGAGCAGCAGCCGCGGAAAATAGCGGGCAGCCAGGTTGAGGTCGTGCATAGCGGCAATTACGGTTACGCCTCGCTCACGATTGAGGCGCTGCACCAGTTCAAGCGTTTCAACCTGGTATTTTATGTCAAGATGAGAGGTAGGTTCGTCCAGGAGCAAGAGCTTGGGTTCCTGGGCCAGCGCCATAGCAATTATCACACGCTGCCGTTCGCCGCCGCTCAGTTCATTGAAGAAGCGAGGGGCAAGGGAGTCGATGCTGGCGGCCTGCATCGACTCCTGCACAATGCTCTGGTCGTGCTTAGTCTGCGATCCCAGGAATTTGACGAACGGGGTACGACCCAGACCGACCATGTCCTCAACGGTGAAAGCGAAAGGCACGTGCAGTTCTTGAGGGACTACAGCAATACGCCGGGCAGCACCGCGTCTACCCCACTGCTGCAGGTCACGACCCTCCAAGAAGACCTTTCCCTGCTGAGGGCGGAGGACACCACTGATGAGACGTAAGAGGGTTGTTTTGCCAGAGCCGTTTGGTCCCAATAGACCAAGCATTTCACCGGCACGCACCTGTAAGTGCACAGCATAGAGAAGCGGCTGCTTCGCGTAGCCAAAGGTTAAGCCATCAACATCGAGGAGGATTGGTTCGCCTTCTACCATCGGTAGTCTCGCTTACTATTCCTGAGCAGGAACAAGAAAAATGGTGCGCCCACGAGGGCAGTGAAGACACCTACGGGTAGTACGGCGGGTGCAATGACAACTCGCGCTAGCAAATCAGCAAGCGTAAGAAAAATGGCTCCGCCCAGCGCGGAGGTTGGCAGGAGTAAACGATGGCGCGGGCCAAACAACAGGCGCATTGTATGAGGTGTGACCAATCCGACGAAGCCAATCAAGCCACTGATGGAGACGGCCGCGGCTGTCAAGAGCGATCCCAGGGCAACGATAAGCAATTTGCGTCGTTCAACGTGCAGGCCTAAATGTGCCGCGGCCTCTTCACCCAGCGCAAAGGCATCAAGCACGCCCGAGAGGGTCAGTGAACATAATACCCCAGCGAGAATGAGAGCTGCGATTACAAAGATAGGAGGCCAGCTTGTAACGGACACGCC
>WNGG01007505.1_pt1 | contig 12083 bp, 8 predicted proteins | sample 5400661 | NCBI WGS metagenome assembly WNGG01 (sample SAMN13153372, study PRJNA577476) | soil metagenome | isolation source: 100 cm soil or saprolite under Garry oak tree replicate 1 | place: USA:California | collected 2016-06-15 | reverse complement strand
CGTACGAGGCCCGCTCGTCCACGAACGTGAAGCGCTGCACGTCCGCCAGCGACGTGCGCCAGCCCCGGATCGTGCTCTGCTCCCACGGTCCGAGCACGTACATCCGGTTGGAGTCGCGCTCACCGCTGATGGCGTTCAGGCCGTCGACCGTGAGGATGACGCCCAGGCGCTCCGCAGTGCGGTTCGAAAGCACGACCGCATAGGACGCGCCCCCGCGCGCCTCGAGATACCAGCGAGGAGAGCCATCGGGGGCGGGGTAGAGCGGCGCGCGGCCGCCATCCACCTCGACCGAGACCCCGACCAGGGTGCCCGGGGTTTCGCCGGCATCCCAGGGCTGCGCCTCGGCTGCGCCGGCGCCCAGCACCAGGGTCAGGAAGGCTGGAAGAACCCGCTTCATGCTCCACCTCTCGGCCCCAATACAGGTATGCGGGCCGGCTTATTCCAGGCGCCCTGCGCGTTGCGCGCGCGAGGCTGGCCCGTGTAAGCTTCGGCCCGCTCCCGCCTTCCGAGGGAAACCGATGAAGCTGCGCCGTTTCCTGTGGCTGCTCGTCGCGGTGACGGTGGTGGCCCTGGGCGGGCTCGTCGGCCTCGGCTGGCCGGCGTTCCCGCCCGACGCCCCCGCCCGGCCCGCCGCGTCACGCGCCCCCGGCGACGCTGGTCTCCGCCGGCCGTTCCCCGCCCTGAGCCCGCGCCCCGACTCGGTGACGCCGAAGCGGGTGGCCCTCGGCCGTCTGCTCTTCTTCGACCCGGTCCTGTCCGGCGCGAACGACATGTCGTGCGCGACCTGCCACCACCCGGACCTCGGCCTCTCCGACGGCCGCGGGCAGTCGATGGGGAAGGGCGGCACCGGCCTGGGGCCCGCGCGCACGGGGGGAGCGGTCGTGAAGCGCGGGGCGCCCACGCTCTGGAACGCGGCCTTCAATCAACGGCAGTTCTGGGACGGCCGCGCGTCCGACCTCGAGGACCAGGCGCGCTTTCCCATCACCTCGCCCATCGAGATGGACCAGAAGCCGGAGGAGCTCGTCCAGGAGCTGAGAGCGATCCCGGAATACGTGCGGCTCTTCGACGAAGCCTTCGCGGGCAAGCAGGGCTCCGCGGTCACCTTCGAGAACACGACCCGGGCCATCGCCGCCTTCGAGCAAACCCTGGTCTCCGACGCCTCGCCTTTCGACCGCTACCGGATGGGCGATCCCTCCGCGCTCACCCCGGCCGAGCGGCGGGGCCTGACCCTGTTCCGGTCGCTGAAGACCCGCTGCTTCGAATGCCACGGCTTCCCGAACTTCGCCAACCCGGACTTCAAGGTCATCGGCGTTCCCGACCTGGCGGGACAGGAGAAGGACCTCGGCCGGGCGGAGACGGGAGCCGGCCCCGCCTACGAGCGCGCCTTCAAGGTCCCCACCCTGCGCAACGTGGCCTTGACCGCCCCCTACATGCACAACGGGCGATACAAGACGCTCGAGGAGGTGCTCGCCTTCTACGCGAAGGGCGGGGGCCGCGGCGAGGGGCTCGAGCTCAAGAACCTGGATGACAAGATCCGGGTCTTCTCCCTGAGCACCGGGGAGCAGCAGGACCTGATCGCGTTCCTGAAGTCGCTCACCGACGAAAAGCGAGTTCCCGAGATCCCCGACCGCGTTCCCTCGGGCCGGCCCGTGGTGCCGCGCCTGCGGGGCCCCGCGGAGCGCGCGGCCCATCTCGCGCGCGGGGAGCGCGCGGCGACGCCGGCTCCGGAGCGCGCCCCCCGGACGATCACGGTCCGGGCGGGCGGGTCGATCCAGGCGGCGGTCGACGAGGCGCGGCCCGGCGACACGATCGAGGTCGAGCCGGGGACGTACCGGCAGAGCGTGCTCGTCGACGTCGACCGGATCACCTTGCGCGGCCTGGTGCAGGACGGCCGGCGGGCGATCCTGGACGGGGAGGGCGAATTGACCGACGCCGTGATCGCCTCCGGCCACCGTTTCACGATCGAGGGCCTCACGCTCCGCAACTACACGAGCAACGGGATCACGGTCCAGGGCGCCACCGGCGTGGCCTTCCGCGACCTCGTGGTCGACAACACCGGCCTCTACGGCGTGTACCCCGTCGAGTGCAGGGACGTGCGGGTCGAACGCGTGGTGGTGACGGGAGCGCGGGACGCCGCGATCTACGTGGGCCAATCCGCCGACATCGTGGTCCTGGGCAACGAGGTCCACGACAACGTGACCGGCATCGAGATCGAGAACTCCGTGAACGCCCTCGTCGAGGGCAACCATGCCCACGAGAACACGGGCGGGATCCTGGTCTTCCTGCTGCCCAACAACCCGTCGAAGGTGGGGAGCGACACGCGGGTCGTGAGCAACCGGGTGATCGCGAACAACCACCCGAACTTCGGCGACCCGAGCGCGATCGTGAGCCGGGTGCCGGCCGGGACCGGGATCTTCATCATGGCCGCCGACCGCACGGAGGTGGCGGGCAACGAGGTCCGGGGGAACGACTCGTTGGGGATCGCAGTGGTCAGCTTGACCGGCGTCCTCCCTCCGGGGACGTCCTTCGACGTGGGCGTCATCCCCGAAGGCAACTGGATCCACGGCAACACGCTCGCCGGTAACGGCCGCAACCCGGCCCCCGCCATCAAGGCCATGGCCGGCCGGGGCGTGGACCTGCTCTGGGACGGCAGCGGATGGGACAACGCCTGGCGTCAGCCGGGGGCCACGACCTTTCCGCCCCTCCTGCCCGACCGCACCTGGCCCGACGTCCTGCGGCGGGCCTGGTCCCGGATCGTCTCCTACCTCGCGGAGAAAGCGGGGTAGGGAGATGTCGCAGGATTGGAAAGGCGCGTTCGAAGCCGACCTGCCGCGGATGCTCGAGGACCTCGAGGCCATGGTGCGCCTGGAGAGCCCGTCGGACGACGCCGGGCGCGTATCCCTCCTCGCCGCCTGGGTCCGGGACCGGCTCCGGGAGCGCGGAGTGTCGGCCGAGCTGCGGCCCTGCCCACCGCGGGGGGAGGCGGTGCTGGCCTCGATGGGAGCCCGGGACCGGGGGACGCTCCTCCTCGGACACCTCGACACGGTGTGGCCGGCGGGCACCCTCGCTACCTTCCCGTTCCGCATCGAGGGGAACCGCGCGTCCGGGCCGGGCGTCTTCGACATGAAGGCCGGGATCGCGGTGGCCCTGGCCGCGCTGGCGGGCCTGGTGAAGGAGCCCCGTCCCCCCGCGGTCACGCTCCTGCTGGTCCCCGACGAGGAGGTAGGGACCGCCGCCTCCCGCGAGCTGCTGATGAGCGTGGCCAAGCGGCACCGCCGGGTGCTGGTGCTGGAGCCGTCCCTCGACGGCGCCGCCAAGATCGCGCGCAAGGGGACGGGTGTCTTCCACGTGTCCTTCACCGGCAAGGCTGCCCACGCGGGCCTCGAGCCCGAGAAGGGGGCCTCGGCTCTCATGGAGCTGGCCCTGTTCGTCATCTTCGTGGAGACGCTCCTGGATCCGGAGAAGCAGACGAGCGTGGTGGCCACCATGGCCCAGGCGGGCTCGGCCGCGAACGTGGTGCCCGAGAAGGCGACCCTGACCGTCGACGCGCGCGTCTGGTCGAGGGAGGAGGCCGCGCGCATCGAGGAGGCGATCCGCAGCTACCGCTCGGTGGACCCGCGGGTCTTCGTCTCCACCGAAGGCGGCTTCGACCGGCCGCCCATGGAGCCGACCCCCGCGTCGGAGGCCCTCTACGAGAAAGCGCGGGCGGTCGCGGCTCGGCTGGGCTTCGAGCTGGAGGCGGCCCGAGTGGGCGGCGCTTCCGACGGCAACCTGACCGCAGCCGCCGGCGTCACCACCCTGGACGGGCTGGGGCCTACCGGGGGCGGAGCCCACGCCCGGCGGGAGTACGTGGCCGTCTCCGACCTGCCTCGCCGCGCGGCGCTGCTGGCGGCGCTGTTGGCGGAGGGCTAGCACTCTCCGCCTGTTACCTTTCGTACTCTTTCCAGAACGAGTTCGAACCTGGCGTGGTCAAGGCTCGGCGTCGCGGGCCGCGGCGTGGGCGAAGCCGCGCGTGCTCGCGCGCACGAAGGCCGTCATCTCGTCCACCAGCGGGTCCTGGAGGGCGGCCATGCGTTCGAGGGCCTCGGGCAGGCGCAGGTTTGCCCGCAGCAGGAGGCGGTAGCCCTCCTTGAGCGCGCGGAGATGGGGGGCGGGGACGCCCGCCCGGCGCAGGCCGACCAGGTTGAGGCCGCAAGCCCGGGAGGGCACGCCGTCGGAGGTCACGAAGGGCAGCGCGTCCTGGATCACCTTGGAGTTGCCCCCGATCATGGCCAGGCGCCCGATCCGGCAGAACTGGTGCACCACCACCCCGCCGGAGAGGAACGCCTCGTTGCCGATCTCCACGTAGCCCGCCAGGGCGGTGTTGTTGGCGATGATCACGTGGTCGCCGATGCGGTTGTCGTGGGCGATGTGGGCATGGGCCATGAGGAAGCACCCCGACCCCACCTTCGTGACCGCCCCCGGCTTGGTGGCCCGGTGGATGGTGACCCCTTCGCGGATGCGGTTCTCGTCGCCGATCTCCAGTCTCGTCTCTCCGCCCGTGAAGCCGAGGTCCTGGGGCTCGCTGCCGAGGACCGCGCCCTCGTGCACCGTGTTGCCCGCGCCGAGGGTCGTGTAGCGCTTCACCACCGCGTGGGCGCGCAGCTCGGTGCGGGCTCCGATCGTGACCTCGTCTTCCACGACCGCGCAGGGGCCGATCACCACGCCTTCTCCCAGGCGCGCGCCGCCGTCCACGATCGCGGTGGGGTGGATGCTCATGGCCGTCGATCTTACACTCACGGTCATGGCACCCGCAGGCAGCGTCTCATCCGGAGCGGACCGCCTGCTCGGGCTGCTGCTCTTCCTGCCCGTCCCCTCGTGCTCTGGCTCTTCACGCGCCAGGCCCTGGGGACGCTCGGCTCCCTGGCCAACGGCCTCGCGCTGACGGCCACCCACCGACTCTACGCCCGGCCCGGAGAGGCGCCTACTTGGCCGCGGCCGCTTCCTTCTTCTTGATCGCCTCCAGGGCGATCGTCACCTTCACGTCGTCCCCGAGGAGGTAGCCGCCCGAGTCCAGGGTCTTGTTCCACAGGATGTTGTAGTCCTTGCGGTTCAGCGTGGTCTCGACCTCGAAGCCGATCCTCTCGTTCCCCCACGGATCCTTCATCTCGCCCAGCACGGTGACCGGCAGGGTGATCTCCTTGGCCACCCCCCGCATGGTCAGGGTGCCGGTCACCTGGTAGCTGTCCTTGCCCGTGGGCTTCACTTTCGTGCTCTTGAAGGTGATCTCGGGATGGCTCGCCACGTCGAAGAAGTTGGCCGAGCGCAGGTCGTCGTCGCGCTGCTTGTTGGCGGTGTCGATACTGGCCGTCTTGATCTTGAACTCGACGACCGAGGCCTCGGGCTTGGCCCGGTCGACCTCGACCGCTCCCTCCACGTCCGTGAACTTCCCCGTCACCTTGCTCATCAGGTGCCGGATGGTGAACTGGGCGTTGGAGTGCACCTTGTCGACCGTGTAGGTCTCGGCGGCGAAGAGAGGGGCGGCCGCGAGCATGAGGGCGGCAAGAACGCTGAGCGGAATGTGCCGCCGCGTTCCCGATGACTTGGCTTTCATGGTCCTTGTTCTCCTTAGGGCTGATGCTTGGTCTACTGGATTGTGGTTGCGGCCCGGGCGCCGGCCCGAACTTCGTCGAGCAGGTGGATGAGCTGGGAGGTGCGCGCGTCACCCAGGCGGCCCAGGACCGCCCCCGAGGCGCGGGCCAGGGGCGCTTCCAGATCGGCGAGCGCGTCGAGGCCGGCGGGCGTGATCCAGCAGAGCACCTGCCGGCGGTCCTGCCGGCAGCGCTTGCGGCGCACCATCCGCTTGGCCTCCAGGCGGTCGAGGAGGCGGGTCACCCCCGGGCTCCTCTCGATCATCCGCTGGCCGATCTCCAGGGTGGGCAGGCCCGAAGGGCCCGCGCCCCGGAGGATCCGGAGCACGTTGTACTGCTGCAAGGTGATCCCCCGGGCCTCCACGACCCCGGAGAGGACGCGCCTCAGGAGATCGGTCGTGCGCAGGAGGGCGACCACGCCCTCCGCGGCCTTGGAGTCGAACGGCCGCGCCTGCTTGATCTCCTTCTGGATGGCGCTCACCCTGGACAGTTGACGCCACAATGCATGACTAGTCAAGTAAAAAGAGGTGAAGCATCCCTCGTTGCTGGAGGCGGCCGGTTCGTGGTCTGCTTGCCGGGTGACGGACCAGGTCCAGGCCGTGGTCATGCCCGCCCCTGGCCGCCCCCTGGAGATGAGGAGCTTCCCCGCGCCGCGCCCTGAGCCGGGGGGGGCCGTGATCGAAACCGTGGCCAGCGAGGTCTGCGGGACGGACGTGCACCTCCACCACGGCCGGCTGGCCGGCGTGCCCTACCCGATCATCCCCGGCCACGTGAGCGTCGGCCGGGTGCTGGAGACCGGCGGCCCCCTGCGGGACGTGGAGGGGGGGGCGATCGAGCCGGGACGGCTCGTTACGTTCTACGACGTCTACGGGACCTGCGGCTCCTGCTGGCACTGCCTGGTGGCCAAGGCGGCGACGCGCTGCCCGCACCGGCGGGTCTACGGCATCACGACCAGCGCGAAAGACGGCCTGCTCGGCGGCTGGGCCCAGCGGATCGAACTCAAGCAGGGCGTGCGGGTGTTGCCGCTGCCCGACGGCCTCGCGGCCGAGGACTTCATGGGGGCGGGCTGCGGCGGGCCCACCGGCTTCCACGCGATCGAGCGGGCGGGGATCGCCCTCGGCGACACGGTCGTGGTGCAGGGCAGCGGGCCGGTGGGCCTCTCGGCCCTGGCCTTCGCCTCCCTGGCGGGGGCCCTCCGCGTCCTCGTGATCGGCGCCCCCGCGGCGCGCCTGGAGGCGGCGCGCCGGCTCGGGGCGGAGGAGACCCTGGACGTGGGCGCGACCCGGCCCGAAGACCGCGTGGCCCGGGTGCGCGACCGCACGAGCGGCCGGGGCGCGGACGTGGTGATCGAAGCCTCGGGGAACCCCGCGGCGGTGGCGGAAGGGCTGGAGATGATCCGGGACGGGGGGCGCTACGTGGTGGTCGGCCAGTACACGGACGCGGGGGACGTCGCGATCAACCCGCACCGGCAGCTCAACCGGCGCCACGCCACGGTCCTCGGCTGCTGGGGCTACGAGTACACGCACCTGCACCGGGCCACCCTCCTCATGGCCCGGCACCGCGACCGCTTCCAGTGGTCACGTCTCGTGACGCGGGAGTACCCGCTCGAGGAGGCCGGCCGCGCCCTCGCCGACATGGAGGCTCTGGCCGTGGTCAAGGCGCTGATTCGTCCGAAAGGCCGTTAGCGGCGCTTCTGCGCCGCCGCCTTCTTGATCAGCGTCACCGCCCCCGTGGCGTCGGCCTCGGTCGCGAAGCCGAAGACCGCCGAGAATTTGCGGCCGGCGGTCTGGGCCACGAGGAAGCTCACGTTGAGCCCGGCCTCCCCCAGGGCCCGCGCCATCGCGTGGCCGAGCCCCGGCCGATTGTCGCCCGTCACCAGCAGGGAGGGGATGCCGGCCGGGCGCAGTCCCTTTCCCATCAAGGCGGAGGCGACCCTCTTGGTCGCGACCGGGTAGAGCTCCACGACCGCCTGCGTGCCCCCGGGTTCGCGGTATCCCATCAACACCTGCAAGTCGGCCCGGGAGGCGGCGAAGGGTGCGAGCACGTCCGCCAGCGTTCCGGGACGGTCCTCGATCTTGCCGCGCCAGAGCGCGATCTTCTTGACGGAGACTGCCATGTGGTGCCCCTTTCGCGACCGAGGCTAAGACCGAGCCCGGCCGCCGGTCAATGGTTTTCTGCGCCCTCCTCAGCCCGTGTTGCGGAGTCCGGCCGCGATGCCGTTCACGCTCAGGAGCACGGCCTCCCGCAGGGCCTCGGCCTCCGGCCCCTCGGGCAGCGCCCGCAGCCGGCGCAGGAGGGCCGCCTGGGCGTAGTTCATGGGATCGATGTACGGGTTGCGGACGCGGATGGAGCGCTTCAGCCAGGGCTGGAGGTCGAGCAGGTCCCGCTGGCCCGTGAGCCGGCAGAGGCCGGCCTGCGTCCGCTCGTGCTCGGACCGGAGCCGGGGGAAGACGGCGGCCCGAGTCTCGGGATCGGCGAGGCCGGAATACACCTCGGCGATCAGCATGTCCGCCTTGCGCAGCGAGACCTGGCTGTTGTCCACCACGGTCCGGAAGAACGGCCACTCGCGGTACATGGTCGCGAGGGTCTCCCAGCGCGCGGAGTCCTCGCCGGCCCAGGTGAGGAGCGCGCTGCCGAATCCGTACCAGCCGGGGACGGCGACGCGGCTCTGCGTCCAGGCGAAGACCCAGGGGATGGCGCGCAGGGTGGCGAAGCTCGGCACCTCGCCCCGGAAGGCGGGCCGGCTCCCCAGGTTCAAGCGGCCGATCTCCTCGACCGGAGTCGCGGCCCGGAAGTAGGGCATGAGCGCCGTCTGGCCCTGCACGAGGTCGCGGTAGGCCTTCTCGGCCAGGGGCGATAGCGCGTTCATGGCCTCTTCCCAGGCCCCCCCGCGCGAGGGACTCTTGATGGGCCGCTTGCCGCTCGCGAGCAGCACCGCGTGGAGGAGCTGCTCGAGGTGGCGGCCCGCGAGGTCCCGGCTCCTGTAGCGGTTCGTGATCGCCTCGCCCTGCTCGGTGAGGCGGAGCCGGCCGCCCACCGACTCCGTGGGCTGGGCCAGGATGGCGCGGTTCGTGGGCCCACCCCCGCGCCCCACGGACCCGCCCCGGCCGTGGAAGAGGGTCAGGGTCGCGCCGTGGGCGCGGCAGGTGGCGGCCAGGGCGCGCTGGGCGAGGTGCAGCTCCCAGTTCGCGGTCAGGTAACCGGCGTCCTTGTTGGAGTCGCTGTAGCCGATCATGATCGGCTGGCCGCGGCCTCGCGCCGCGAGATGCCGCGCGTAGGCGGGGTTGGCGAAGAGGCGCTCCATGGTCCGGGGGGCCGCGTGGAGGTCGGCCACGGTCTCGAAGAGGGGCACCACGTCGAGGCGGTCCGCCACCCCCGCGTCCTTGGCCATCAGCAGCACCGCCAGCACGTCGCTCGGCCCGCGGGTCATGCTGACGATGTAGGTGTCGGTCGCGCACGCGCCCAGGCGCTCGTGGGCCCGGCGGGCGAGGCGGAACACCTCCAGGGTCTCGTTCGTGGCCTCGGAGAACTCCAGCCGTCCGGTGAGCGGCCGGGAATTGGCCAGCTCGTGCGTGAGCAGCTCCTCCCGCCGCTCCTCGGGCCAGCGCGCGTAGTCGTCACCCAGTCCGAAGCGGGCGAAGACCTCGGCGAGGGCGCTCGTGTGCCGCTCGGCGTGCTGGCGCAGGTCGAGGGTCGCGAGGTGGAAGCCGAAGATCTCGGCCTGGTCCAGGAGCGTGCCCAGCCGGCCCTCGGCCAGGCGGGGCCCGCCGTGGGCGCGCAGGCTCGACTCCACGAGGCGGAGGTCGGTCAGGAAGTCCTCGGCGTGGCGGTAGGTGCCCGGCCGCGGCCGGTAGTCGGCCCGCCAGGGCCGGCCCGCCGCCTCGAGGGTCGCCGAGAGCTTCCGGTAGATGAACGCCATCTTCTGGCGGTGGGCCTGGCGGCGGTAGCGCTCCCGGGCCCGGCGCTCCTCGTCGGGGAAGAGGGCGGCGTCGGCCGCGAGGCTCGCGAGGAGCTCGGGGCTCACCCCGCGCCCGTCGCTCATGCTGAGGTGGGCGCGCATCCGGTCGAGGGCGCGCTGGTAGAGGCGCAGGGCCACCGTCTTGTGCTCGCGCAGGGTCTCCTCGGTCACCGCGGGGGTCACGAAGGGGTTGCCGTCCCGGTCGCCCCCGATCCAGCTCCCGAAGCGCAGGAAGTGGGGGACCCGGAAGTCGTGCTCCGGGTAGACCGCGCGAAGCCCCTCCCGGAGGCGACGCTCGATCCTCGGAGCGAGGTCGAAGAGCGTGGTCTCGAAGTAGAAGAGGCCGTTGCGCACCTCGTCGATGACCCGGGGCCGATAGCTCCGCGTCTGGTCCGTCTCCCAGAGCGAGACCACCTCCTCGCGGAGGGTCTCCAGGGTCTCCTCGGTCTCCTCGGGGGTCAGGGCGCGGAAGTCGAGGACGTCCAGGGTCTCCGCGATCCGGCCCAGCTTGGTGAGGACGGTGCGGCGCTTGGCCTCGGTGGGATGGGCCGTGAAGACGGGCATGATCAGGAGCCGGTCCACCAGGGTCTGGACCTCCGCGGCGGTGACGCCCTGCTCGCGCAAGGCCAGCAGGGCGGCGGAGACGGTCTCGTCCATGGGCCGGCCCCGCGTGCGTGCCTCCCCGGCCCTCCGCCGCACCACGCGGATGCGCTCCTCCTCCTCGGCCAGGTTCACGAGCTGGAAATACGAAGAGAACGCCTTGACCACGCCCCGGGCCTCGGGCAGGGGCAGGGCCTCGATCCGCGCGAGCAGGCGGATCCCTGCGGCGGCGTCCCCCGCCCGGTGCGCCTTGGCGAGGGCCCGCACCTCCTCCACCAGGTCGAAGAGGCCCCGGCCCTCCTGCTCGACGATGGTCTGCCCGAGAAGGTCCCCCAGGAGGTGGATCTGCTCGCTGAGGAGGTCGCGCTCCGGGGACATGCGAGCGGATGTTACCGCGATCAGCGGCCCGGGCCTTCTCCGGGGCGGTACTCGCGCTCGAGGTGGGCGCGGATCTCGGTCTCGTCGAGCCACACCGGCTTCAGCTCGCAGCGCGCGAAGAGCGGGGCCTGGTCGGCGTAGTGGGGGGAGGCGGGGTCGAGGGTCGCGCTCCCGTACGGGTGGACGCTGCGCGAGTGGACCCTCCCCTCCCGGTCCCATTCCACGAGCAGGATGTAGCTGTCCCCGCCCGCCCCCACCGTGCGGCCGTCCGCGGCCCGGAACTGGTAGACCGCGTGCAACACGTCCGGGGCCCCGCCGAGCGGCAGGTCGACCATCCCTCGCCGCAGCCGGTTCACCTCGCCCCACGGGACGTCAAGGCGGCCGAAGGTCCTCTGCAGGTCGTGGGCGGCCTGCTCGAGCCGGCGCACCAACTCGTCCGCGGCCACCACGGGGGGCCGATTGTCGTGGATCGGCCGGAGGGTGAGGACGGCGAGGGCCGCGGCCCGATTCTCGGGATCCGTCTTCAGGTCCCAGCGCCGGAGCAGCTCCTGGCCCTGCCGCGCGAGCGGGTCCTGGGGCGGGGCCGCGTTCAGGAGCGTCTGGAGGCGCAGCGCGGTGGCGGAGCCCGTCGAGTAGGCAGTGTCGAACTTGAAGCGCTCGAAGTCCTCGCCCGTGATCCGGTCGTCGCCGCCGAAAAGCTCCAGGGCGCGGAGCTCGCGGTTCGTGAGATGGGTCTCGATCCCGAAGGTCTTCGACCAGCGGGCGGGATCGGGGTTGCCCTCGCCGGCCGTGACCTGGAAGGGCGAGCTGTTCGCGCTCACCAGGAAGCCGGCCGGCGGGTCCTGGACCTGCGGCATCTCGTCGAAGCCGAGGGTCTCGGTCCAGAGCGTCTCCCGGGTGTCGCCCGGCAGGTACTGCCTCCAGTCGTAGCCCTCGGCGCGGCGGGGCAGGCGGGCGTTGTAGACGTAGCCGATGTGCCCTTGCCGGTCCGCGTACACCACGTTGAAGTTCGGGATGCCGCTCGTGCGCATCGCGGCGCGCCATTCCTCGAGGCTCTTCGCCTTGTTCATCCGATACCACTGCTCGACCGCCCGCAGGTCCCCCATCCCGGGGTAGCGGATGGCGTAGGTGCCGTGGGGGAGGCGCAGGGTCGGCCCGTAGACGGACCAGAGCACCTCGCGGGCGAACGTCCAATGGAGCCTCCCCCACAGCTTCACCTCGATCGGCACCGTGCGCACCTCGAGGTCGCGCCACTCGCCGTCGAAGCGGTACTGGATCGGGTTCTCGGGGTTCGTCTCCAGGACGTAGACGTCGGTGAAGTCGGGGCGGTTGACCGTGAAGGCCCAGCCGAGGTCGCGGTTGTGGCCGTGGAGGATGACGGGGGTGCCGGGGAAGAGACCGCCCACCATGTCCCACCCCTGCTCGCTGTGCAGGTGGGCCTCGTACCAGGCGAGAGGCCCCTGCCAGGGCTGGTGGGAGTTCACGGCCAGCCGCGTGAATCCGTCCGCCGAGCGGCG
>WNGG01007504.1_pt1 | contig 12084 bp, 10 predicted proteins | sample 5400661 | NCBI WGS metagenome assembly WNGG01 (sample SAMN13153372, study PRJNA577476) | soil metagenome | isolation source: 100 cm soil or saprolite under Garry oak tree replicate 1 | place: USA:California | collected 2016-06-15 | reverse complement strand
TCCCCCGGCAACGCCGGCCGATGACGGCGCAGAACTCCAGCTCGTAATCGAACTGCTCCGACTTGCTCGGCAGCCACATATCGCCGTATGGCGCGTTGATGCAGGTCACCAGGCGGAAATTCAGCGGTGGGTGTGGCGGCGTCTCCCGTCCGGCCTCCGCGGCGTGCTCTCTGTAGTTGACGCCAATGGTAATGAGCTTGCCCGGCCGCTGCACCGGTGCCTCGAGCCACACATCGCTCAGCCGCAGCCGGGCGGAGCGCTTCGATAGGGTATTCTGCGCGGCGTCGAGCGCCGGCTGGCCGGCGCGTAGGAAGGCGCACATCTCCTGTGGGAGAGCGGGCACGGCGGCAGCCAGATCGACGATGGCGCTGTCGTCCACCAGGCCGATTCGCGTCTGCCCTGCGTGCGTAAAGGTTGCCAGCTTCATCGCTATCCTCCTCACTTGTAATCCGTACACTGGTTTGCGCCTGCCGGTCGTCCGCTGACCCGACCTACTGGCGATTGCCTGCGACATTGCCCGCTGAGCACAAAGTACGCAGTACTTAGAAGCGCGCCCGGAAGCGGGCTTCCCCCTTCAACGCCACGTCGTCGCCGTGACAGGACTGCACGCCCGCCACATTGAGGTTGCAGTCCGCCAACCGCGCCAGGTCTTTGGACCCATTGGCTGCAAACCCCAGGCTCCCCGACAGGCGAATGTCAAAGTACGGATTGAGGGTCCACAGCCAGTAGGCCCCCACTTCGTGGTAAATGCCCTTGCCAATGTGGCTCTTGCCTTGCGCCGTCAGTTCCGGGGCAAAGGCGATGTCCAGCAGGTGGCTGTTCACCATGCCCCGATAGGCATACCAGCCCGTCAGCTCATGCCCCCGCAGCGGGAAGACCCGCACGCCGACCGGGATCAGCAGCGTTCCCACATTCGAGTAGGTCGAGGCGAGCCCCAGGTGCGACAGGTTGCCTGGCCGGTCATTAAAGGGAACCGTCACGTCATGCCAACAGTCGGTCCCGGTCGTGGCTCCCAAGACCCCCGTGCCAATATTCAGGGAGGTCGTCGTGCGGTTCGCCAACCCCTGCGCTCGCGCTGGACACGTGTAGTCCCGCGACCAAATCGCCGAACTCGGATCGAAGTGGGCAAATATCGGGACCCCCGTGAACTGGGACGAGCCGCGTATGGGGAATGACGCAAAGCCGTGCAGCTTGCGGTCCGTCGGGTCGCCATCCGCCGAGCCCCAGAAAAAGCCCAGAAATGGCCGCACGATCCCCAGGTCCGCTTCGCCATAGGCCACCACCCCGCCGGCAAAGATGTCATACTTGCGCCCCGGTGCAAACAGCGGGCGGCCGGCCACGGTGGGGATCCCCAGGGTCCCACCATGCGCGTTCCCGAGCACCAGGTTGCCCTGTATCAGGCCCCGCACCGGCCCCACCCGGCCCGTCCAACTGGGCATGAGCAACACACTGTCGTCCCTCTGCCCGGTCCAGCCAAATTTGTCCGCATCGGTGTTCAGCCCTACCGTCTGCATCTGTGCCCCGGTAAAGCGATCCCGAAAGTACGCTACGTCAAACTGGAACCGGTGTGGCTTCAGGTTGTAGCCCGCACTGAACGTGTAGTAGAGAAAGTTACTGTTGTTTTCATACCCGAGGCGTGTCGCGGAGCGCACCATCACCACCGCCGCCAGCACCTCGACGTCGCCCAACTCCCCAAACAGGGCAGCGCGCGGGTCATGCCGCCCGATGAGTCCCGCCGGGTCCAGGTTCCACAGGTCTGCCCCGACCCGCAGGTGTAGCGGCGTGCCGGCAAACTTGTAGTCGATGTACAACTGCTGGATGCGGAAGCCCGGGTTTTCTTCGGACGCCGCCGTGCCAAAGACGTTCGTGCCACCCGGATTGGTGCAGTTGGCGCGGTCGTCCATGGTGTTGCCGTCGATCAGCTTGCGCTCTTCAAACTCCATGTGCAGAAAGAGGCTTTTCTGGTAGCGGAAATCCCCCCCAAAGCGCAGGAGGATCCAGTTTTCGTCGCTTTCCGTGGCTTGCGCCGCGGTGCTCTCCGGATTGCGGCTGCTCGCCCGGTCACGGACGCGCCGCTCAAAGTCCCGGTTCTCGACCGCGCTATACCGGATGTCCGCGGTGGCGAGAATATGTATCCACACGTCATCGCCGACTTCGAGAAAGTTGCCGACCCGCACCACCGGCTGCGGCTCCGCCGCTGCGGGCTCCGGCGGCCGCGCTTGGGCCACGGCCATCGACACCCCTACCAGTAGGAGAAGAACACCCATCAGCGCTATCTGTAGCAATCGCCTTGTCATAGAGTCTGCTCTCCTCGTCTGAGCTCCAGTGCAGTCCTACGGTCTCACGCACTCTACTGTTCGATAGCATCAGCACTTCTCAGTCGAGTACCCTGCTCTACTTAGTGCAACCACTGGTTGATCCCGGCGATGAGCCGGTAGCAGGTGTCCACGGTCGGCAGCGGCACGTCGAGTTCCATGCCCTTGCGCACCGCATAGCCCAGGGTCTCCTCGATTTCGAGACGTCGGCCGCGTTCGAGATCCTGCAGGGTCGACAGCTTGTGGGCCGGAGCCTGCGTCTCCATCACTGCCCCAAGGCGACGGATGATGGCCACCGCCTCGGTGCGTGGCATACCGCACAAGGTCTTAATGGGCAGTGGTCCGCGGTCTTCGAGGGCAATACCCAGCCTGGTGGCTAAGTGGCTGATCTCGCGCAGGAGCTGCGCTACAATAGACGCCGTATCAGAGTGCGTGAGAAACTTGTACGACTCCAGACGTGTCAGTACGGCCGGCGCCATCCAGCTCGTGAACAACGCGTATTTAGACCATTCAACGGTGCGAATCTGTGCTGCCGCCTCAGCCCGGATGCCGGCACGTACCAGGGCAGTCACCAGGGCCTGGACACGTGCGGACGTCCCCTCCGGGAGTTCGCCAAGGGCAAAGTACTCGTTGAGGGTGAAGCGCACCGGACCGGTCGGCGTCACTTCCCCGCTGAGCACAACCGCCGCCCCCAGGGTCTTCTCCCACCCAAAGGTGTGCGCCAATTGTTCGTTCTTCAGCACGCCGTTCTGGATCGACAGCACACTCCCGACCTTGAGATGACTGACGCTCGCCAGCGCCGCCTCGGTATCATAGGTCTTCACCGCCACCACCAGGACATCGGCCTCGCGCACTGCCTGCGGTTGGGTGGTCACGGCGACCGGCATGGTGAAGTCCGCCAGACCCGTGAGGGTAATCCCGTGTTGCTGCACGTATGCCGCGCGCTGCCCACGCGCGATAAGAGTGACCTCTTCGCCCGCCCGCGCCAGATGTCCGCCGATGATCGACCCGAGGGCCCCGGCTCCCAGGATGACGATGTTCATAGCCCCTCCCTCCTGATGTTCTCCTCCGCCTCGAGATGGGTGGTCAGGTTGGCACCATTATAGGCCACGCAGCGTGCGTCCTCCAGCTTTCCCGCATTGCTTCCCAGGTCATCCCTGCATCTTAAGGTCTCAGCCCCGGCAGATTGTGGTAACAGCTTGTCACCAGGAGTCGTTGCGCCTATCATGTGCGCAACCGAATGCTCCAACTCTCATCCCGGCTTATGGAGGTGCTCCATGGCGGTCACAGCCTTAGAGATCAAGACCTGCAGCCCCTTTGCACAAGGTGAAACCTTTGGGGATGTAGGCCCCTACCAACAACTGGATGGCACGGTGCACTTCGCTGTCGACCCGGACCATCTCGCCAACGCAGGTATCGCTGACCTGCAACGCGCCCCACTTGATGCGCATGGCCTGGTGCGTTGTTCGGCAGATGTCCGCCTGCTCCAGCCCGTCGCGCTCCAACGCGGCAACCAACGGCTGCTCTTGGATATCGTCAATCGGGGCAACCCCACCGTGCTGACGAATTTTAACAGTGCGGTTGGCCGCCTCGAACCTGGCAATGGCTTTCTGATGCGCCAGGGCTACACCGTGGTCTGGTGCGGCTGGCAGGACGATGTGCCGGCGACACCCGGGCTCATACGCATCGATGTCCCGGAGGCCGTCGATGCTGACGGTAAGCCCCTAGCAGGGGAAATCGCGGTGACCTTCCAGCCCGATACCCGCGTCCACGTGCAACTCCTCTCGGATCGCCTGCATCGGCCCCATCCCGCCAGGGATCTGGACGACCACGACGCCACGCTGACAGTGCAAGACCACGAGGATGCCCCACCGCACACGATTCCCCGCCAGCAGTGGTCGTTTGCGCGCCTGGAAGGTGGCCGCGTCGTGCCCGATGCGACGCATGTTCATCTGGCCTCGGGGTTTGTACCGGGGAAGGTCTACCAGGTGGTTTACACCACCGTCGGCGCGCCGGTGATCGGCATGGGATTGTTAGCCGTGCGAGATATGGTCTCCTTCTTGCGATACGGTTCAGCACAGGAGGGCAACCCGTGTGCCGGGCATATCCAATACGCCTACAGCTTTGGCCGCTCGCAAAGCGGCAGATTCCTGCGCCACTTCCTGTATCTGGGTCTGAACCAGGACGAACGGGACCGGACCGTCTTTGACGGGCTGATACCGCTGGTTGCCGGTGGCGGGCGCGGCGAGTTCAACCAGCGCTTTGGCCAACCGTCCAACGCCAATAAGTACAGTGTGAAAAACCTCTTCCCCTTCCACGACACGACGCAGACGGATCCGGACACTGGCCGCACGGATGGGCTGCTGGCGCGGCTGGCCGCTAGAGGCAAGCTGCCCAAGATTTTCTTTATTAACACCTCGGCGGAGTACTGGGGCGGCCATGCCGCACTGACCCACACCGACCTGGATGGCAAGCGCGATCTGGCTCCCTCGGAGGCAGTGCGCATCTACCACTTTACGGGGACGCAACACGGCCCTGGCAATCTCCTGCTGACCGATACCGGTGCCGCAGACGACTCGCGCGGTCAGCACCGGCCCAATTCGGTCGATTACCGGCCTCTGCTGCGCGCCGCGCTAGTGCATCTCGACCGCTGGGTGACAGCGGGCCAAACCCCGCCGCCAAGCCGCCATCCGCGCCTCGATGCTGGCACGGCGGTGCCCCCCGCGCACACGGCCGCCACGTTCCAGGCCATGCCCGAGGTGCACTTCCCGGCGCATCTGCGGTCCATCGCCAGGCTCGACTTTGGGCCAGGGGTGGATGATGGGATTACTACGCTCCTTCCCCCCAAGGTTGGTAAGCCCTATGCCAACCTGGTGTCCGCAGTCGATGCGGACGGCAACGAGCTGGCCGGCATCCGTTTGCCGGATATCAGTGTGCCCCTGGCGACGTACACTGGTTGGAACGTGCGCCATCCCGATATCGGCGGGCCAGGCCAGACCCTGTCGCTGCTCGGCTCCACGATTCCCTTCCCGGCGACGCGGGCAGAGCGCCAGGCCTCAGGCGACCCACGTCCCGCCATCGCGGAGCGCTATGCTTCCAAGGAGGACTACCTGCGGCGGGTCAAACACGCGGCCGAGGCGCTGGTGCAGCAGGGCTACCTGCTGGCCGAGGATCTGCCCACGGTCACAGACCAGGCCGCGCAACGCTATGACCTGTTCCGGACCGGGTGAGGGTAGAGGAAGCGTAGCCAGACGGGGGTATGAGGGGATGCCGCTGCCATCACTCAATGGCCGAGGTGACCGTATGATTCGGAATGATGCCGAACTCCAAGCCACACAAGAACGTACCTGAGTCGTGTGCCAGATCCCATTGAGGCAGCGTGACATCCCTCTGTATAACTATCGAGGGCGGAGCGGATGCACTGCATATCGCGTTGGAGAAAGCCCCTCCTGCACTTGAACCACTAGTGAGCGAGGAAATTCCTGAGTTGCTTCGCGGTTGCCTTCAAGGCGCAAGGCGCGCGCCACCACCAGAGCATCGTCCGTGGTCGGTGCCTCAAGCACACGCTTATTCCAGAACCTAAAACTCATAGCCCCTGGCGACCCAGTAATGCCAGTCGCCAATCGCCTCCTCCGTAGCGTCGTCTACTGCCACGCCTGCCAGTTGCGACAAAGGCACCGCCAAACGCCGTCCCTGCCATTGCACGTCAACCAACATGTCGTGCTCACAGTCTTCTTCTGGGGCCATACCGGTGACCTCAACGACTTCTCCCTGTTGCACGGGCGAGCTGCGCCTCGCGGCGATACACCGTGCGCGGAAGGGAAACGCGAGCTTGTCATCGAGATAGTAGTACCAGCTCATAGCGCGTTCTTCTTCGCCATAGGCATCGACGATCGCTTCCATGTGGATACGCTCCTCGCGGACGTCGTCTTTTTCCACGCGTGCCATCGTGCCTCCCTCCTTTCAGATGTCTTGAAGCTACTGACGGTCATGGCATGCTCTCCGGCGGCGGGAGATATCCTCCCTCGCTCTCCCTAGCTGACCTGCCAGATCCAGCCGTCACTCAGGCTCGCCAGCAGCGCATCGATGGCTTCTGGCAGCTCTGTCGCTGATTGCTTGAGATGCAGTTGTGCCACGGTTGAGCCAATATATGCACTGCGGTATTGTACGGCTACCTGGAAAGTTGTGGGGTCTATTTGATGCACATTGAGATGAAAAGTCCGGGAGGTAACAAGACCATCCGCCGCTTTCTTGAACATCGCAATATCAGTGATTTGCGGGAGCAGAACATCGCGAATTTCGCGGCGGAGTTTCATGCTAGTCGTGGTAAATTCAGTGTTTGGCTGATGGCTTCTGCTCTTGGGCATGCTGCGGCTCCTTCCATGCAAACCGGCCTAACGTTTATGCATAGATGACCTTCCGTCGCCAGGACGCGCTCCCCCATCCCCACGCCTCTTTGTGATTCTCCAGGAGGAGTATAGCCTGCTTGGCTTGTAAAGTGCCCCACTGGCTCAAACATAGGTGAGAAATGATCCATAGCCACGGTGCTCAGAGAGACCGAGGTCTTGGCAAGCGCTGCTGGCCAAGATCAGGGGGGAGTGTACATCCGAGGGGCAAGAAAAGCAAAACGTGTGTAGAGTCAGGACCATTTGGTATAGTCTATCTGGACATTGAGCTTGCACAGAGCGCATGCATTTCTTATCTTTCCTTAAAGAGGCTCGCGTATCGAAAAAACCGAGGATGGACAGGCGGTGTGATGAAAGAAGTGACCGAGAAAATGGCCAGCGTTCAGCCACACCATGATGCATCAACGACAGACACGCTGCCTGTGCCCACGGGTCTGACTGCTGCTTTCATGCTCAAGGGGGTGCGACAAGTCAAGGCAGGGATCACGGTCGTTGATGGCATCGAGTTGGCCATCCCGCACGGCGAAATCATTGCGCTCGTGGGACCATCCGGTGCCGGCAAGACCTCACTGCTGCGCTTGCTGAATCGCCTTGACGATCCGGTGGGTGGCGAGATTTTTTACCGGGCAAGACGCATCACCCAATACCCCGTCCAGGAACTGCGTCGCAAAGTGGGCTTTGTCTTTCAGACACCGGTGATGTTTCCCGGCACGGTACGTGACAATCTCCATGTGGCACTCGCACTCAGCGGGGAACCAGGCCAAAACGCCGACAAGCGCATTGCCGAAGCGCTGGAACTCGCAGAACTCGAGCCCGCGCTGTGCGACCGTGCAGGAGACAGGTTATCTGGCGGGCAGAAGCAGCGCGTCAACATCGCCCGCGCGTTGATGACTGCGCCGGACGTGTTATTGATGGATGAGCCAACGTCTGCACTCGATCCAGAAACGGCAGATCGACTGATGGAGACGGCACGCCGTCTGAGTCGGGAGCAGCACCTGACCGTGGTCATGGTCACGCACCGCTTATCCGAAGCACGCCGCACCAGCGACAGGACTATTGTGCTGGAGCGTGGGCGCATCGTTGCCAGCGGGAGCACCACGGACGTTTTCGGGAGCACGACCAACCCGAGGATGCGGGCTTTTCTCGACAGCGAAAAATAAATGTATGCTGCACTTTGTCCAAAGCTCTACAACGGCCAGTCGCTCGATTATTGATGTATCATGGTTCGACCTGGGTTTGGCGTGCGGGCTCATGCTCATTGCCATCGGCATTGCCCGTTGGCAAGGCTTAGGCCTGGCGCAGCGATTTGTCATCGGAGCTATTCGTACCGTCGTGCAACTCGTCCTCGTCGGGTATGTGCTCGTCTATATCTTTGCGCTCGATAGCTGGTATCTGGTCGTCGTGGCGTTGCTCATTATGCTGATGGTCGCAACCAAGGCGGCGGTCAACCGTCAGCACGAGTCGAGTCATAAGTTGTTGATGATTACCGGTGTGGCAATGCTGATAGCCTCGGGGCTGACGCTGCTCTACATCAGCACGCTCGTGGTCCGAGTTGCCCCCTGGTACAACCCACAATACGTGATTCCGCTCTTCGGCATGATTGTCGGCAGCACGATGAATGCCGCCGCGATTGCGGCCGAACGCCTGCACAGTGAAGTCACGGCACGCCAGGCGGAAATCGAAGCCTACTTAGCCCTTGGCGCCAGCTACCAGCAGGCCGCGCAACAACCCGTCAGGCAAGCCTTGCGCGCCGCGCTCATTCCGACGATCAACGGCTTGATGGTCGTTGGCATCGTGACGCTGCCAGGCATGATGACCGGCCAGATTCTCGCCGGGGTCTCGCCGTTGATCGCCATCCGTTACCAGATCGTCGTCGTCTTCATGCAAGCCGCCGCCGTAGCGATCACTACAGCCATCGTGACGCTCTGGTATCGTCGGACCTTTTTTACCCCCGCGCTCCAACTCAAGTGGCAGACCAGCGTATCGACAGCATAGGGATGCCTTTGCGCCGATGGGAGGTGACACATGGTAACCAGGACTGATGCGTCAGTGGATGTCGCAGTCAAGCCAGCCCCGCTCTCCCAGGAGCAACGCCGGTGGCTCGATGACGCGCTGGCGCTTATCGACGCCGAGCGCATGCGCACGTTCAATCGTGCCATTACCGCGATCCATAGTCCGACTGGTGAGGAGCGGGCCATCAACGAATGGCTGACCAGGCACATGCAGGAGATGGAGCTAAAAGCTTTTTATCAGCCTGTGGATGAACGCTCAGGGAATGCTGTGGGCCGACTGCCAGGGCATGGCGGCGGCCCCTCGCTCATGCTGTATGCGCCTAGTGATACCCACTTGCGGGCTGACCCGAACGAAGACGTGCCATGGGTCGGGCCGGAGTTGCGTCCTGACATGCTGCCCAACGCCTCTATCGCGGACAATGGTGATGTCATTGGTCTGGGCGCAGCGAATCCCAAAGGCATGGTCACAGCGCTGACCGAAGCGGTGCGCTGCGTGCACGCTGCAGGCGTGCCGCTCATGGGTGAAGTGCTGCTGGCCTTTGCCGGGGGTGGGATGCCGACCATGCAGCCACGGCATGAGGGGCGTCAGAATCACGGTCTGAGCAGCGGCGTGACGTATATGATCAATCATGGCGTCACGGCAGATTTCGCCATTATCTGTAAGCCCGGTTGGGCGGCGGCCTGGGAAGAGGTGGGGCTGTGCTGGTTCAAAGTCACGGTGCGTGGCCAGATGGGCTACGCCGGCATGACCCGCAGTTTTGCCAATTTCCGTAACGCCATCGTCCACGCCGCCACCTTTATCCTGGCTCTCGAGGAGTGGCTCCCCATCTATCAAGAGCGCAATACCTCGGGACTCTGCGCTCCACAGGGTGCTATCGCGGCCATTCGGGGTGGTTGGCCCCACAAGCCGGCCTTTTCGTCAGCGGCAACGGAGGTCTACATCGACATGCGGTGCAATCCCCGCACGCCCCCGGCTGCGGTGAAAGCCCAATTTGCCGAGGCTATACAGGCGATCTGTGCCAAGCATCCGGAACTCACGCTCGACTGGGAGATGTCTGCCGCCTATCCCGGTTCCTACACCGATCCGGAGAACTGGATTGTGCAGTCCGCCATGCGCGGCTGGGAGTTCGTCGAGGGCGCGACGCATCACGCAGTGACGGGCACCAGCGGCCAGACGGACGCCTCAGCGCTGCGCAATCTGGGCATTCCTACGGTCCGCATCGGCTACCCACCCGTACCGACCATTCCACCGCAGTGGCAGGGTTTCGGTGGGCTGGGCGTGAGCCACATCCCGCATCTGGCCAAAGTGACGCGGGCGATTATCTACGCCATCATTGACACGTGCACGCGGCCTCGTACTCAGGTGGGGCTGGCGTGAGGATGGAAGGGGAGAGCCATATGGATACAGAACCTTCGCAAGACGACGTCCACCGGGAGGTGGAGCGTGGACAGCGCGATAAGCCGTGGCAGCGCTATTTGGACGCTGCCCTGGGCCTGCGCAACTACTGGTATCCCGTCCTCTTTTCACACGAGCTGCAGGAAGGGGAGACACGCCCTGAGACCGTCCTCGGAGAGCGCCTCTTTTTCAAGCGCATCAACGGCACGGTGTACTGCGTCGAAGACCGCTGTCTACACCGTGGGGTACCATTCTCAGCGCGTCCAGAGTGTTATACAGCACACACCTTGACGTGCTGGTTTCATGGCTTCACCTACGACTGGCGTGACGGCACACTAGTCGAGATCCTCTCCGAGGCTGACAGCGCCTTGCGCGGTAAGGTGCGTCTCAAGACCTATCCGACTTTTGAGAAAAACCAGGTCATTTTCGTCTGGATCGGCGATAATGCCCCGGTGGACATCCATGAGGACACGCAGCCGCGTTTTTGGGACGAGCATCTGGTAACGCACCCCGTGGTACGCACCACGATCAAGTGCAACTGGCGTGTGGCGGCTGAGAACGGCATAGACGCGGCGCATATCTATGGGCACCGCCATTGGATCGGCATGCAGCAGTCCGGGCGCATCCGTCCCTTTGGCACCTATCCGTCGCGGAAGGACATCGTCCAGATCCTGGAGGAAGACGGTAAGCCCAAAGGCATCATCAAGCAGGACGATATGCACGTCTACGCGCGCCAGATTGAAGGCCAGGAAATCCGTGTGCCGCTCTGGCCTCAGGACGCACCAGCCGTCGTGCAGACGGAGCCGCGTGCCGGCTGGGTGGGGTGCTATATGCCCTGCGGCTTGCAAGTAGAAGGCTTTCCGAAACTTGGCAAGGTGCACTTTGAGTGGTATGTGCCGATTGACGAAGACCACCATCACTACATAATTCTCCAGGCCGGTTATGCCAGGACCGACGAAGAGAAAGAGGCATTTTTCAAGGAAGCTGAGACGCTGGCCAGGTTAACCTGGCAGGAGCCGGGCACCACGCCAGAAGGTTTTACCAATTTTGACGCCTTCGCGCGTCGCTGGTCGCACCATGCTTACGCGAAGGAGGACTGGTGGCACCGCGAGCGGCTGTTCAAGCCCGACTATATCATTATGCAATGGCGCATGGTCGTGGCCCGGCATGCACGCGGCATCCAGGCATACGGGAACTGGGCGCCTGTGGAAGCGGACGACTGAGGCTGCCCTGGGGCTGCCGGCTTTACAAAACTTTACATGCGCGACCAACTCCAGCAGTCCTCCTATGCTGGTGAGGGGCCCCACAGGTCCTGGCAAAGAGCCCCTCACCCTTACCTGTGCTGGTCTTATACCTCCAACAGCACACAGTGCTCCGGTACTATACCAAGATATACCTGCTCACCTTCATCGAAGCGCTCCGTGGGGGGACGCCGGACCACCAACTGGTTCCCTTCCCAGTCCACCAGATATTGCACGAAATCACCCAAAAACACGCGTCGGCTGATCCGTACCGGCCAGGTGTTGACTGGCGAGTTGGGCTGTGCGCGGCTCAGCCATGGATAGACGGTGCGGACCGAAAAAGCCCCCGCGGTCCCGACCTGGCGCCCATTCTCGCGGCCGTACACGAGTGCCCCGGAAGCTGTTTCCAGCACAACGATCCCCTCACGTGCGAGGTCGTGCCGGAGTGTGCCACGGATCAGATTGGCTGCCCCAACGAAATCCGCCACAAAGGCACTGCGAGGCGTATCGTAGATCTCGTTGGGCGTGCCGATTTGCTCAATAGACCCGGCATGCATGACAATCACGCGATCCGAAATGGCCAATGCCTCTTCCTGGTCGTGAGTCACGTACACCGATGTAATCCCGAGCCGGTGTTGCAGCTCCTGAATCTCCAGCCGCATTTCAGCGCGCAGCTTGGCGTCGAGATTCGACAGCGGCTCATCGAAGAGGATC
>WNGG01012002.1_pt1 | contig 12085 bp, 11 predicted proteins | sample 5400661 | NCBI WGS metagenome assembly WNGG01 (sample SAMN13153372, study PRJNA577476) | soil metagenome | isolation source: 100 cm soil or saprolite under Garry oak tree replicate 1 | place: USA:California | collected 2016-06-15 | reverse complement strand
TTCCACGGGCTTCTCGGTCACGTTCCGGATCCTGCGCGGGGCGACCGAGGTCTCGAATACGACGAGCACGGCCGCCCACGGAACGTACGCCGCCACCGTCGAGGGCACGTACTCGGCCGTATTCCGGAACGACGGCGCGTACATGACCGCGGTCAGCTACAACATCGACCAGAAGACGAGTCCCACGGGAAACCTCCTCCTGATCGGAGGCGTCGGAGCGGGCGCCGCGGCGATTGCCGTCGCGGGCGTCGCGCTCGCGCTCCGGGCGCGGAGGAAGCAGACCTCGTCTCAGCCCCAAGGGCCGCCGCCCCCGCCGTCCGCCTAGGACGAATCACGCGTCGAGGTACCGGTAGAACTCGTACGGGCTGGGCCGCAGCGACGTCTCCAGGTTCTCCGCGAGCTTGAGTTCCGTGTACTTGTCAAGCAGGTCCTGGGTGAACACGCCCTTCAGGAACATGTAGTCCGTGTTCAGGTATTCCACGGCCTCTTTGAGCGATCCGGGCAGCTCGCGGATCCCGTACTCCTTCCGCTTGTGCTCGTCGAGCTTGTAGATGTCCTCGTCCACGGGGTCGCCGGGGTCGAGTTTCTTCTTGATGCCGTCCAGGCCCGCGCACAGCATCGCCGCGAACGACAGGTAGGCGTTGCACGACGGGTCCGGGGTTCGATACTCGATGCGCTTCGCGTGCTCGATGCCCTTGTAGTAGACGGGGATCCGGACGTTCGCGCTCCGGTTCCGCCGCGACCACGCGATGAACACGGGTGCCTCGTACCCGGGCACGAGCCGGCGGTAGGAGTTCGTGGTCGGGTTCGTGATCGCGCACAGGGCGCGCGCGTGGTCCATGAGGCCGCCGATGTAGTACCGGCAAGTCTGGGAAATCTCCGCGTACGCGTCGTTCCGGTCGAACATCGCGTTCTTCCCCTTCGTCCACAGGGACTGATGGACGTGCATCCCGCTCGCGTTGTCGCCGTAGATGGGCTTCGGCATGAACGTCGCGAGCTTCCCGCGCTTCGATGCGACCATCCGGGCGGCGTACTTGTACGTCACGACCTTGTCCGCCATCCGCACGAGCTCGTCGTACCGCATGTCGATCTCGACCTGCCCGGCGGTCGCGACTTCGTGGTGATGCGCGTCGAGGCCCATCCCGAACGAATCCATGAGGATGCGGCAGAACTCGTTCCGGTACTCCTGGAGGCTGTCCTGGGGCGGCGCCGGGTAGTACCCTTCCTTGAACCGGATCGGGTAGTTCGTGCCGCCGTTCTCCGACCAGGGCGCCTCGCTCGACAGGATCTCGTACCCGCATCCCCGCCACGGGTTCCGGACCGCGTCCGGCGTGGGGAGCATGCGGACGCCGTCGAAGACGAAGAACTCGATCTCGGGGCCCCAATAGGTGGTGTCGTACCCGGCGCCCGCGGCCGCCTTCGCCGCCTGCTGCGCGATGTACCGGGAGTCGCGAGAGAACCGTTCGTGGGTGCCGCCCTCGTGCACGTCGACGATGAAGCGCGCGGTCTTGTCCTCCGCGGCGTAGAACGGGAGGATGGCGAACGTGCTCGCGTCGGGGTAGAGGACCATGTCGCTCTCGTGGATCTCCTTGAAGCCCTTGATCGAGCTTCCGTCGAGCTTCCCGATCCCGTTCTTGAAGTCGTCCTCCGCGACGGAGTCCACCGGCACGGTGATGTGCTGGAGGCTCCCGAGCAGGTCCACGAACCAAAGGTCGTACCATCGGACGCCTTCCTTCTTCACCGTCTCCAGCACGTGCGCTACGGTTCCGTTCTTCACGGGTTTCGACATCGGTATCCTCCCGAATCCCAGGCCCGAGCCCAAGGGGTGGGGCCCTCCTTCCCGAGGTGCCCTCGACGGCATGGATGCGTTCATACTTAAACGTTATTTGAAGAAAACCGGACGTATGTATCATGCATACGTGGAGTTCTGGACGTTCGTCGCGTTTCAAGGGCCAATCTCAGCAAAGATTAAGCCTTTGACCGCGCTCGCCGTTCCATGAGCGAGGCCCCCACCGCCGCCAAAATCGACGAACTCGACGTCGGAATCCTTCGGCACCTCAACGAAGACGCGCGACGCTCCTACCGGGAGCTCGCGAAAGCGCTTGGCGTTTCGATCAGCACGGTGAGCAATCGCGTGAAGCGGCTCGAGGGCGAGGGCGTGATCCTCGGGTACGTGCCCGTGCTCGACCCGAAACGACTGGGCTTCGACGGCGCCGCGATCGTCGGCGCGAAGATCTCGCGCGGGAAGCTGCTCGAGGTCCAACGTCGGATCGGGAAGGACGAACGGGTGTTCGGCGTCTACGACGTGACCGGGGAGTGGGACTCCGTGATCATGGTCCGCTTCCGCAGCACGCGGGAACTTGACGCGTTCGTCAAGAAGCTTGTCGCGATGGAGAACGTGGAGCGGACGTACACGCAGGTCGTCCTGAACATCGTGAAGGACGAGAAACGGGTCGCGCCGTGAGGTCTTCCCCGGGAGGCCCGGCCCAACGTATTAATACCGTGGCCCCCCGTTACGCGCCCCGGGAGACGGGTTGGGAGGACGATGCCCAACGTACTGGAATTCGATTCGAACCGCGACCTCGTCTTCAAACCGAACCGTGAACGAGGTTTTGACCCCGGTCGCCCGCTCCTGTTCGACGCGGGCCGCGACCGCGACTTCCTTCCGAACCGCGATCTCCCGTTCGGCAAGCGGGGCGTCGTCTTCCGCGGCTTCATCTGCCCGATCTGCGGAGTGTCCGTGACCGCGGACCAGCCCGCGTGCACGGACTGTGGCGCGGTGTTCGATCGGACGCCCACCACGCGGACGCCGCCCCCGGTCCCGCCGCCCATCGTGGCGCACAAGGTTCCCGTGCAAGAAGGGGCGCCGCCGCGCGGGCCACCCCCGCCGGTCCGGGCGTACCCGCCCCCGCCGAAGCGCATCGAGATGCACAACTGCCCGTTCTGCGGGGCGCGGCTCGCCGCCAACGACGCCTTCTGTTGGAGTTGCGGCAACCGCATGTATGCGAGGGGTCGGTGAACGGCATGGCTGGGTTCCTCGGAATCAGCGTGTACGTGTGGGTTTCTTTGATTTCCCTGGTCTTCCTAATCTTGCTCGCTTCGCTGGGTCACTATGGCTTCGGTGTCGGCCACGGCGTGGACGTCGGGGTCGGCGTCGATCACGATTTTGGGCAGTTCACGGGCCCCGGAATCTCGCCGCTGAGCCCTCCCCTGCTCGCTGCGTTCGGGACGACATTTGGCTCTGCCGGGGCCCTTCTCGAAGCTGTGGCGATTAATCCTATACTTGTCGCCCTTGGGGCGGCTCTCGTGGCGTTTGTCGTGGCCATCGGTCTCTTCTTCTTGATTCAACGCTATCTGGTTGAAGCCCAGACATCCTCGGATGTGGTTCCGGATACACTAGTCGGTCGGGATGCTACCGTGCTAATCCCCATCAGCGCGGGGCAGAACGGTCAAATCCTCGTCATCACGGAAGAGCGGGGGCGCAGCCTCTTTCCAGCCACCGCGCGAGAAGAAATTCCACGAGACGCCCACGTCGAGATCATTGGATTCATGGGGGGTGTTGCGAACGTACGAAAGAAACTGGATTGAGGGGATGCAATGGGTGTGATTGGAGCTGCGACCGGGAAGCTGATGGATCTTGACCTCGGAGGGTTGGCGGTAATCCTTCTCCTGATTGCCGTCTTTGGTGCCTTCCTTGCGGTTGTGATCTTCGCCGCGCGTTACAAGAAGGTCCCTCCGGACAAGGCGATGGTCGTGTATGGTCGCCGCATGGCGGCGGGACGCGCCGGATACGAAGTCATCACGGGCGGGGGCAAGTGGATCCGGCCAATTACCGAAGCGTACGAATTCCTCCCCCTCGATGTTCGGACCCTCGATGTCGTCGTCACCGACATCGTCACTGATGTGAAGGAAAGCGGCGCCAAGGTCAACATCAAGGCCGTTGCCCAGGTACGCATCGCTGATGACCCGGTGGTTCTCAGAACTGCCGCCAGTCAGCTCCTTCACAAGCGCGATGACGAGGTGAGCGCGATTGCGCTCAAGACCCTGGAGGGCCACGTTCGTGGCATCTGCGCGACTTTGTCGATCGAGCAGATCAACAGCGACCGGGACCGCGTCGCGACGCAGGTCCAGGGATTGGCGGCGAACGACCTGAAGAACATCGGCCTCGAGATCCGCTCGTTCGTGATCAAGGAGATCGAGGACGAGCACGGGTACCTCGATGCTCTCGGCGTCAAGCGGACCGAGGAGGTCAAGCGGGACGCACGAATCGGGAAGGCGAACGCGAACCGGGAGGCGACGATTGCGGAGGCCCAGGCCGCGCAGACCGCGGAGCAGGCGAACGCGGCGGCGGAGGCGAACGTTGCAATCTTCCACCGGGACCGGGACATCACGATCCAGCAGTCCGAGTCCCAGGTCGAGATGGAGCGGGCGAACAAGGAAATCGCGTTCAACATCCAGACCGCGAAGCGACAACAGGAGCTCATCGTCGAGCAGAAGCGAATCGACATCCGCGCGAAGGAGCAGGAAGTCCTCGTCCAGCAGCAGGAGGTCCTTCGGAAGACCCAGGAGCAGAACGCGGAACAGATCGTGCCCGCGACGGCGAAGGCGGATGCGATCGCCGCGGAAGCGGACGGGGAGCGCCGCCGGCTGATCGCGATCGCGGAAGGGGAGAAGGAGCGACTCTCGCGCGTGGCGATGGGCGACGCGGAGCGGATCCGTCAAACCGGGACTGCGGAGGCGGACATCAGCCGGCTCAAGGGCGAGGCGGAGGCGTACGCGATCAAGGCGACCGGCCTCGCGACCGCCGAGGCGATGCGCGCGAAGGCGGAGGCGTGGGAGATGTACGGCCGCGCCGCCGTGACGCAGCTCATCGTCGAGAAGCTCCCGGAAATCGTCGGCAACGCCGCGAAGTCTCTGGAAGGCACCTCGAAGTTGATCATCATGGGCGAGCGGGGACCGAGCTCCCTCGTCGGGTCCGTGGTCGACATCGCCGCGCAGGCGCCCGCGCTCGTGAAGGCACTGACCGGGATGGAGCTGTCCGACTTGGCGGGGAAGCTGAAAGACGTCATGAAGTGAGCGCCCGGATCGACCGCATGGAGTGGGCGGCGGGGGCCTCCCCGGAGGCACTGGCGGAGGCCCTCGCGGAGGCCGCGCTGACGGTTACGGTGCTGGGCGCGCTCCTCGACGACCCGAAGCTTCGGGAGAAGGCGGAGGCAGTCCTGGCGGCGATGCCCGTTCCTAGCGGCTTGTGACGCGTCTCACGCGTTGACGACGACGACGTCCTTGATCGCCTGCATCCCCTGGAACGGCAGGATCAACCGGCCGGCGGCGTCCGTCTTGTACAGCCGCGTCTCGATCTCCTCCGCGGGGATCACGAGGACGTCCATGACCTTGCCGGACTTCGTGTCCATGATGAAGTTCTCGATCATTCCCAAGATTTGCCCGTCGTTCGTCATCACGGTCTTCCCGCGCAGCTCGGTGGCGAATTTCCTCATCGGATCACCTGAAGAGAAGCACGGGGTCCGTGCTCCCATCCCTTCGGTTGTCGGACGAATGGCGGACTCACTATAAGGAACTTTTCCTCGGGGTCACCGGTAGTAGACGATCTCTTCCTTCTTCTTCGTGACGCTCCGCTGGAGTTCGGCCCCGATGCGCTCGTAGAACCGCATGGTCTCCTCGTCAATGCTCGGCGGGATCGCCTTGCGCGCATCCTCGAAGTGCTTCATGGAGACCTTCTTCGCCTTCATGTCCTCGCGGAGGGCGACCATCGCCGCCTCGCGGCAGAGGCCCTCGACGTCCGCGCCCGTGTAGTTGTCCAGCTCCTCGCAGAGTGCCTCGACATCGACGTCCTTCTCGAGGGGCATCGGCTTCGTGTGCACCTTCAGGATGTCGAGCCGCGCCTTCTTGTCCGGGATCGCCACGAGGATGAGGCGGTCGAACCGGCCCGTCCGGAGCAGTCCCGGGTCGATCATGTCCGGTCGGTTCGTGGCGCCGATCACGACGACGCCCTCCATGCTCTCGAGCCCGTCCAACGAGGTCAGGAGCTGGTTCACGACGCGTTCCGTGACGCCCTCGTCCGTGCCGGTCCCGCGGCGGTGCGCTATGCTGTCGAGCTCGTCGAGGAACACGATGCACGGCGCGACCTGCTTCGCCTTCTTGAAGATCATGCGGACGGCCTTCTCGGACTCGCCGACCCATTTCGACATGACCTCCGGGCCCTTGATCGAGATGAAGTTCGCCTCGCTCTCGTTCGCGACGGCCTTCGCGAGGAGCGTCTTCCCCGTTCCCGGCGGTCCGTACAGGAGGATACCGCGGGGCGGCCGGATGCCCATCCGCGTGAACGCTTCCGGATTCTTCAGCGGCATCTCGACCGCCTCCCGGAGCTTCATCTTCACGTCCTCGAGCCCTCCCACGTCCGTCCAGTTCACGCGGGGGATCTCGACGAGGACCTCGCGCATCGCGCTCGGTTCGATTTCCTTCAGCGCGTTCTTGAAGTCGTCCTGCAGGACCCGCATCTTCTCCAGGGTCTCGGCGGGAATCGGATGCTCAAGGTCGATCTCCGGCAGGTACCGCCGGAGCGCCTTCATCGCCGCTTCGCGGCACAGCGCCGCCAAGTCCGCGCCGACGAACCCGTGCGTGACGTTCGCCAACTCCGTCAGGAGGCGGTCCTTGTCCTCGTCCGCGCCCTCGATCGGCATGCCGCGCGTGTGGATCTGGAGGATCTCCTTCCGGCCCCGACGGTCCGGCACCCCAATCTCGATCTCCCGGTCGAACCGACCGGGCCGGCGGAGCGCAGGGTCGATCGCCTCCTCCCGGTTCGTCGCGCCGATCACGATCAGCTGACCGCGCCCCTGGAGGCCGTCCATCAGGGTCAGGAGCTGCGCGACGACGCGCCGCTCGACCTCGCCGGTCACCTCCTCGCGCTTCGGGGCGATCGAGTCCAGCTCGTCGATGAACAGGACGGAGGGGGCGTTCTTCTGCGCCTCCTCGAACTTCTCCCGGAGGCGCTCTTCGCTCTGCCCGTAGTACTTGCTCATGACCTCGGGGCCCTGGATCGCATAGAAGTTCGCGCCCGCTTCGTTCGCGACCGCCTTCGCGATCAGGGTCTTCCCGGTCCCCGGCGGACCGTACAGGAGGACGCCCTTCGGCGGCTCGATCCCGAGGCGCTCGAACAACTCCGCGTGCTTGAGGGGGAGCTCGATCATCTCGCGGACCTTCAGGAGTTCCTCGCTCAGGCCGCCGACGTCCTCGTACGTCACGGTCGCGGTGAGGACCTCGCCCTCGCGGACCGGCTCCTCCTTCATCTCGATGATCGAATCGTCCACGATCTGGACGATCCCCTTCGGCATGACCTTGATCACCATGAACGGGAGCGCACCGCCCATGAGCGCGATCCCCGGCACAATCACGACGTCGCCCTTCGTGACGGGTCGCTTGAGCAGGCCCCGCTTCACGAAGTTCTCGATGCCTTGGCCGAACGAGATCTTGTGACCCTCGCTGATGATCGGCGCAATCGTCACGCGCTCCGCCGCCAGGACCTCCGCCTTCCGGACCTCGACCTTGTCGCCGATCGAAACGCCCAGGTTGCGGCGGACGAGACCGTCCACGCGGATGATCCCCTTCCCCTCGTCCTCCTGCATGACCCGGAACAGTTTGGCGGCGGTGCCCTTCTTGCCGACGATCTCCACGACCTCGCCGACGTCGATCCCGAGCGCGAGACGCGTCTTCGTGTCGACCCGTGCACGGCCCAGGCCCACGTCGGATTGCGGCGCTTCGGCGACTTTCAGAACGACCCTTTCGGGCACGAAACGATTCAACCGCCGGGCACTATATCAACGTTGTTACGCAATTATAGAAGTGCAGCGCGGGCGTGCGTTCCCTCCCTTAGGACGGCCGTTGGCGGGGCCGTTCGCGGTGCCGCGCGATGGCGTCCGCGAGGGTCAAATCCCCGCGCGCGACGCGACGCGCGAGGTCCTTCGAGATCGTGACCTGGCCCTCGCTCGACAGGCGGCTCTGGCGTTGGATCTCCTTCAGCTCGCCGGGCGTCGGCTCGACCGCGTAGTACCGCGCGGCGCGCACGCCACGTCCGCGCGCGATCTCGACCGCCGCGTCCGCGTCCGGGCTCGGCGTCCGGTGCGTGGTCCCCTTCTCGTCGACGATCTCGACGGGCAGGCCGAGCGGCGCGAGCGCGTTGATAATCCGGTTCCGATTCGTCGGGTCCCCGTGCCCGACCCGGAGGCGCACGCGTTCCGCCGGGAAGGAAAGGAGGGCCGTCCGCACAACCCCGGCTACCGCCTCCGGCGTCGATGCGAGGCGGGTGTCGATGATGTCGCCGTCGCCCAGGAGCGCCACACCGGGCTCCGCGCCGGGGTCTACGCCGACGACGAGCTCCCGCCACCGACCGTGCCCGCGGACGATCGCGAGGGCTTTCGCGACCGCATCCGGCACGTCCTCCACCGCCACGACGTCCTCGAAGGGAATGCGGTGCGCCTCCTTCGGCGACGTGAGAATCGCGCCGACCTCCCGCGGGATGTTCTCCTGAAAGGAGAGGGAGGCGAACGGCAGGTCCCTCGCCTTCAGCGCGGTCACGAGGTCGTGGTACAACCGGAAATCCTCCGTCAGGATCCCGAGGACCTTGCGCACGGTGCGACAGGGCTCCCGGCGGCCAAGAAGATTCCGCCGTTTCCCGTCCTAGGACCCATTATCGGGAACCGCACCGGAGATATTTTATACGCCGCTCCCGTTTCATGAAATCAGAGCGGGGGCCCTCCCCATCGAGACCGAGACGAAGAAACTGCTCGTGAAGGACACGGTCGTCATCCTCGTGGCCATCGGCGGACTCCTCGCGTTCTACGGCGTCGTCGTGCTGGTCTCCACGCTCGCGCAAATCAAGCTGCCCTAAGGTCGGTAGCGGGAGAAAATCCCGCGCCGCCGCGGCGAACCCTCTAACGCGGCGAGTTCCTCGAACGCGCGCTTCTCCTCCGGCGTCAGGTTCGTCGGCGTAACAAGGACGACGCGGACGAGCTGATCGCCGCGATGGCCACCGTCCGGGTCGGGCATCCCCTTGCCGCGGAGGCGGAGGAACGTGTGCGTCTGCGTGCCGGGGGCAATCCGGAGCCGCGCCGTCCCGTCGAGGGTCGGCACCTCGACCTCCGCCCCCCGCGCCGCCTGGGCGAACGTGGTCGGGAGGTCGAGGAGGACGTCGTTCCCCTGGCGGCGGAACATGGGATGTGGGCGCACATGGAGGACGATGTACAGGTCCCCGGCCGGCCCGCCTCGGGTGTCGGCCTCGCCCTTGCCCGCGAGCCGGAGGCGCATCCCGTCGTCCGCGGGGGACGTCGATCGAGAACGTGGACGTCTCCTGCTGGACGCCGCTGCCGTTGCACGCGGCGCACGGTCGCTCGGCCCACTGCCCGCGACCGCGGCATCGGGGGCACGTCGTGATCGAGACCATCCTCGTGTACCCACGCTGCTGGACGTGACTGATCTGGCCGGAGCCGTTGCACTCCGGACACCGGGTCACGCGCCCGCCCTCGGCCCCGGTCCCGTCGCATCGCGTGCAGCGGACGGCCCGAGGCACTTCGATCGTCTTGCGAGATCCCCGGAGCGCATCCTCTAGGTCAATCTCCAGGTCATAGCGAAGGTCAGAGCCGCGGCGGGGTCCGGCACGTTGGCGACCGCCGCCAAAGAACGAATCGAAGATGGAACCGCCGAAGAAGTCCCGGAAGACGTCCTCGCCGAACAAGTCCTCGACGTCGCTCGCGTGCGTGAAGCGCGACCAGTCGAAGCCCTGCCCGCCCCACACCTGCTGCTCCACGCCGGCGTGGCCGTACTGGTCGTAGAGCGAACGCTTCTGCTCGTCCGCGAGGACCTCGTAGGCCTCGCTGACGTCCTTGAACTTCTCTTCCGCGTCCTTCTTCTGATCCGCGGGCACGCGGTCCGGATGGAACTGCATCGCAAGCCTCCGGTACGCCTTCTTGATCTCCTCGGGGCTCGCGGTGCGGTCGACGCCGAGCACCTCGTAGTAGTCCCGCTTCACGCCGGTCCGCGGAGGCATGGCGCGTCAGTCCTTCTTCACTTCGTCGAAGTCCACGTCCACGACGTTGTCGTCCGCGCCCCCGCGCGCCTCCTCCGACGATTCCCCGGCCGGCGGGGGGTTCGCCGCCTGGCCCTTCTGGTAGATCTCGATCCCGATCTTCTGGCTCTCCGCCTTCAGCTCGTTGAACGCGGTCTTGATCCGCTGGTACTCGTTGGACTTCAGGGCCTCACGGAGCGCCTCGAGCTTCGCCTCGACGGATTTCCGCGTCCCCTCCGTGACCTTGTCGCCCAGTTCCTTCAGCATCTTGTCCGTGGAGTACAGGATCGCGTCGGACTCGTTCTTTAGGTCCGCGAGCTCGCGCATCCGGCGGTCCTCGTCCGCGTGCTTCTCCGCGTCCTGGATCGCGCGGTTGATCGCGTCCTTCTCCATGCGGTGCGGCGCGACGATCGTGAGCTTCTCTTGCTTCCCCGTCCCTTTGTCGAGGGCCGTCACGGTCAGGATGCCGTTCGCGTCGATGTCGAACGTGACCTCGATCTGCGGGACGCCGCGGGGGGCCGGCGGGAGCCCGGACAGGTAGAACTTGCCGAGGCTCACGTCGTCCGCCGCCATCGGCCGCTCCCCCTGGAGGACGTGCACCTCGACCGTCGTCTGCCCGTCTGCGGCGGTGCTGAACACCTGCGACTTCCGGGTGGGAATCGTCGTGTTCCGCTCGATCAGCGGCGTCACGTCGAGGAGCAGGATGTCCTTGATCTCCCCCGCCAGGATCGCCCCCTGGATCGCCGCGCCGAGGGCGACGCACTGCATCGGGTCCACGCCCCGCTCCGCCTTCCGCCCCAGGATTCGCTCGAACCGCTCCCGCACGACGGGCATCCGCGTGGGACCGCCGACCAGGATGACGTGGTGAACCTCCTTGTACTCCCAGCCGCCGTCCTTGAACGCCTGGCGGATGGGACTCTCGAGCCGCGCGAGCACGGGCTCGACGAGCTCCTCGAGCTTCGCGCGCGTCATGGATGCCTCGAGGTGCACGGGCTTCCCGTCCTTCTGTGTGAGGAACGGCAGGTTGATCGTCGTGTTCACCGTGCTGGAGAGTTCGATCTTCGCCTTCTCCGCGGCGTCGCGGATGCGCTGCATCGCCTGTCGGTCCGCCCGCACGTCGACCCCGAATTTCGCCCGGAAGTCGTTCACGAGCCAGTCCACGATCGCGTTGTCCATGTCGAGGCCGCCGAGCTGGGTGTCCCCGCTCGTCGAGACGACCTCAAAGACGCCCTCGCCCATCTCCATCAACGTGACGTCGAACGTCCCGCCGCCGAGGTCGAGGACACAGATCTTGCCCTCCTTCTCCTTGTCGAGGCCGTACGCGAGGGCCGCGGCCGTCGGCTCGTTCACGAGGCGGAGCACCTCGAGGCCTGCGATCTGTCCCGCGTCCTTGGTCGCTTGGCGCTGGTTGTCGTTGAAGTACGCGGGCACCGTGATCACCGCCTGCTTCACGGGCTCCCCGAGGTACGCCTCCGCGTCGGCCTTGATCTTGCGCAAGATCAGCGCGCTGATCTCCTGCGGCGTGTACGCCTTCCCGTCGACGGTGACTTTGTGGTCCGTCCCCATCTTGCGCTTGATCTGGATCACGGTCCGTTCCGGGTTGAGGACCGCCTGACGCTTCGCGGGCTCGCCGACGATCACGCCGTCCTTCGTGAAGGCGACGACGGACGGAAACATCTTCCCGCCATACGTGGAGCCCTCGGCGCTGGGGATGATCTTTGGTTGGCCCGCTTCCATGGTTGCGGCCTCCGAGTTCGTCGTTCCCAAGTCAATCCCAATAATTTTCGCCATTGTCATGCACCTCGCTTGACTACGATAACCTTGGCCGGCCTCAAGAGGCGTCGGCGGTAGCGGTATCCCCGTTGGACGACCTCGCTCACGGTCCCGTCCTTTAAGTTCTCATCGTTCGCCTGCCCGACGACCTCGTGGTCGTACGGGTCGAACGGCTTCCCCGCGGGGTCGACGACCTCGAGTCCCGCATCCTGGAGGGCGCGCCAGAGGTTTCCGTGG
>WNGG01007503.1_pt1 | contig 12085 bp, 9 predicted proteins | sample 5400661 | NCBI WGS metagenome assembly WNGG01 (sample SAMN13153372, study PRJNA577476) | soil metagenome | isolation source: 100 cm soil or saprolite under Garry oak tree replicate 1 | place: USA:California | collected 2016-06-15 | reverse complement strand
CGACATCCTCGACCCGGTGGCAACCGGGTTCCTCAACGCGAGCTGCGACAAGGCTATGTTCGGCTGGCCGTGCGATGCCGAGCTTGAGCGGCTGCGCGATGCCTTCGCCAAGGAGACCGATCCGGCCAGGCAGCGGGCGCTCGCCGAGGCGGTGCAGCTGCGCGCGGTCGACTACCCGACCCACGTCCAGCTCGGCCAGTACGTTCAGCCGGTCGCCATGCGCAGGAACGTGAGCGGCCTCCTCACCGGCGCGTCGATCGCCTTCTGGAGCATCGAGGTCAAATGACCGACGCCAGTCAACGATCTCTACGCTGTCATCGTCCGCGAAGGCGGACGATCCAGTATCCGCCGGCCTGGCAAATAGACTTGCAACGGCGGCGTTTACTGGATGCCCCGCCTTCGCGGGGCATGACGAGCCCGAGATTGCCGCCGTCGGGGTGAGCCCTCATGCCCGGCTACATCCTGCGCCGCCTTGCCGCGACCCTCCCGGTGATGCTGATCGTCGCGGTGCTGGTGTTCCTGATGCTGCGCCTCACGCCCGGCGATCCCGCCGCGATCATCGCCGGCGACAACGCCAACGCCGACCAGGTCGCGGCGATCCGCACCCGCCTCGGCCTCGATCAGCCGATCGTCACCCAGTTCTTCATCTGGTTCGGCCAGATCCTGCGCGGCGATTTCGGCGAATCGTTCTTCTTCAAGAAGACCGTGGCCGAGCTGATCGTGAGCCGGCTCGAGCCGACCCTGGCGCTGTCGCTCTCCACCATCATCATCGCGGTGGCGGTGGCGGTGCCGCTCGGCGTGCTCGCCGCCTACAAGCAGGGCACGCTGGTCGACAAGGTCGTCATGGGGTTCTCGGTGCTCGGCTTCTCCGTGCCGGTCTTCGTCATCGGCTACAGCCTGATCTATCTGTTCGCGATCGAGCTGAACTGGTTTCCGGTGCAGGGCTATCAGCGCATCGCCGACGGCTTCGGCGGCTTCCTGCAGCGGCTGATCCTGCCCTCGCTCACCTTGTCGGTGATCTACATCGCGCTGATCGCCCGCATGACGCGCACCAGCGTGCTCGACGTCATGCACGAGGACTATATCCGCACCGCCCGCGCCAAGGGCCAGGTCGAGCGCAAGGTGCTGTTCCACCATGCGCTGAGGAACGCGGCGGTGCCGATCGTCACCGTGATCGGCCTCGGCATCGCGCTCCTCATCGGCGGCGTCGTGGTCACCGAGAGCGTGTTCACCATTCCGGGCATCGGCCGGCTCACCGTCGACGCCGTGCTCGCGCGCGACTATCCGACCATCCAGGCGGTGATCCTGCTGTTCTCGCTGGTCTACGTGCTGATCAACCTCATCGTCGATCTGGTCTATCGCGTGTTCGACCCGAGGATCCGCTATTGAGCGTCGAGCCCGCCCTCATTGCCGATACGGCCGCGCGCACGCCGCCGCGCGGCGGCTTTGTCTCCGGCCTGGCGCGCGACTGGAGCGTCGTCGTCGGCGCGGCGATCATCCTGTTCATGGTCGTCGTCGGCCTGGGGGCGCCGCTGCTCGGCACCCTCGACCCGGCCGACATCAACCCGACCTTCCGCAACCGCGTGCCCGGCACCGTGCAGACCATCCGCCGCGACGACGGCAGCACCACGACCTACAAGCACTGGATGGGCACCGACAGCCTCGGGCGCGACGTCTACAGCCGGGTGGTCTACGGCGCGCGCATCTCGCTCGCGCTCGGCGCCATCGTCGCGTCGATCAGCGTCGCCGTCGGGCTCGTCATCGGCCTGCTCTCCGGCTACATCCGCTGGCTCGACGGCGTGATCATGCGCTTCATGGACGGCCTGATGGCGATCCCCGCCATCCTGCTGGCGATCGCCGTCGTCTCGCTGTTCCGCGCCGGCATTTTGAGCGTCGTCATCGCCATCATCGTGCCGGAGATCCCGCGCGTGGTGCGCCTGGTGCGCTCGATCGTGCTCTCGGTGCGCGAGGAGCCCTACGTCGAGGCCGCCATCATGACCGGCACGCCGACGCCGCTGCTGCTGGTGCGGCACGTACTGCCCAACACGGTGGCGCCGCTGATCGTGCAGGGCACGTTCATCTGCGCCTCGGCGATCCTGGTCGAGGCGATCCTGTCCTTCCTCGGCATCGGCATTCCGCCCGACACGCCGACCTGGGGCAACATCATGGCCGAGGGACGCGGGCTGTTCCGCATCTACCCGCACAACATTTTCTTCCCCGGCATCTGCCTCGCGCTCACCGTGCTCGCCGTCAACATGCTGGGCGACGGATTGCGCGACCGGCTCGATCCGAAGCTCGCCAAGCGGTTTGCGTGATGGCCGAGGTGAAACCTGTCCTCGACGTCCAGGGCCTCACCGTGCGGCTTCCGCCCGGCGCCGACCGGCGCTGCGCGATCGAGAACATCTCGTTCGCGGTGTGTCCCGGCGAGATCACCTGCATGGTCGGCGAATCCGGCTCCGGCAAGTCGGTGAGCGCCCACGCCGTGATGGGCCTGCTGCCGCCCGGCGACCTCGTTCCCACCGCCGGCCGCATCCTGCTCGACGGCGACGACCTGCTGAAGAAATCGCCCGCCGAGCGGCGCCGCCTGCGCGGCGACCGCATGTCGATGATCTTCCAGGAGCCGATGACCGCCCTCAACCCGGTGATGCGGGTGGGCGATCAGATCGCCGAGGTGCTCAAGATCCACTCCGACCTCGGCGACGACGCACGGCGCGCCCGCGTGCTCGACGTGATGACCTCGGTGCATCTGCCCGAGCCCGAACGGCTGATCGACGCCTATCCGCACCAGCTGTCCGGCGGCCAGCGCCAGCGCATCATGATCGCGGCGGCGCTGGTGCTCGATCCGCTGCTGCTGATCGCCGACGAGCCGACCACCGCGCTCGACGTCACCACCCAGGCACAGATTCTCAAGCTCATCCGCGAGCTGCAGCAGCGCCGCGGCACCGGCGTGCTGTTCATCACCCACGATTTCGGCGTGGTCGCCGAGATCGCCGATCGGGTGGTGGTGATGCAGGAAGGCCACGTGGTCGAGCAGGGCGCGGCGGCGACGGTCTTGCGCGCGCCGCGCGACGACTACACCCGCATGCTGATCCGCTCGGTGCCGAGCCTCACGCCGCCGGCGCGCGATCCGGTCACCGCCACGCCCGTGGTGCTGGAGACCAGGGGCCTGGGCAAGACCTACACCATGGGCAGCCTCTTCGGCGGCCGGCGCGAGGTGCCTGCCGCCAAGGCGGTCGATCTGCACGTGCGGCGCGGCGAAACGCTCGGCGTGGTCGGCGAATCCGGCTCCGGCAAGACCACGGTCGCCCGCTGCATCGCGCGGCTGATCGAGCCGAGCGAGGGCGCCATCCTGATCGAGAACCGCGACGTGGCGAAGCTCGGCCCCGCCGCGCTGCGGCCGCATCGCAAGCGCGTGCAGGTCGTGTTCCAGGACCCCTACCGCTCGCTCAACCCCCGCCGCACCGTCGGCGATTCCATCATCGAGGGGCCGATGAATTTCGCCGCGCCGCGCGCCAAGGCGGTCGCGCGCGCGCAGGAGCTGATGCGCCTGGTCGGCCTCGCGCCCGAGGCGCTGGCGCGCTACCCGCACCAGTTCTCCGGCGGCCAGCGCCAGCGCATCTGCATCGCCCGCGCGCTCGCCATGGAGCCGGAAATCCTCATCGCCGACGAGGCGGTGTCCGCGCTCGACGTGTCGGTGCAGGCGCAGGTGCTCGAGCTGATCGACGACGTGCGCCGCCGCTTCGATCTCGCCGTGCTGTTCATCACCCACGACCTGCGCGTCGCCGCGCAGATCTGCCACCGCATCGCCGTGATGCACCGCGGCGCCGTGGTCGAGGAAGGCCCGACCGCGCAGGTGTTCGGCGCGCCCGCGCATCCCTACACGCGCGCCCTGTTCGACGCCGCGCCGGGAAGGAATTTTGCCTTCGGTGGAACGGGGACGGTGCCGTAGGGTGGGCAAAGGCGCGAAGCGCCGTGCCCACGTCCGGTGGGCACGCTTCGCTTTGCCCACCCTACGGTCGCCCGGATAATATCGGCTCATGCCAAGACTCGCCGACGCACCATCGCCCGCCGCGGCCGATCCGGTCGAACGGGTCGCCCGCATCGCCGAGCTGATCGAGATATCCGCGGCGCGCAACGAGGCGCTCGGGCAGCTCGTGCCGGAGGTGGTCGACGCCCTGCACGAGCAGCGGCTGTTTCGCCTGTTGCTGCCGCGCGCCTATGGCGGCGAGGAGGTCGACCTCGTCACCTGGTTCCGCACCATGGAGGCGCTGGCGAAGCTCGACGCCAGCACGGCCTGGTCGGTCGGCCAGATCAACGGCTGCGCCACGACCGCATCCTCCCTCGATCCGGCGGTGGCGCGCCGCATGTGGGACGGGCCGCGCGCGGTGCTCAGCTGGGGCCCGCCGGTGAAGGCGCGCGCCGACGAGGTGGACGGCGGCCATCGCCTGAGCGGCGAATGGATGATGGCGAGCGGCAGCCGCCACGCCACCTGGATCGGCCTGATGTGCCCGGTGCTGGACGCCCGCGGCGACCCGGTCGTGCTGCCCCAGGGCGCCAGCATGCGCGTGTTCTTCGTGCCGGCCGACGCGGTCGAGTTCATCGACAATTGGGACGTGATCGGGCTGATCGCCACCAACAGCGGCGGCTACCGGCTGAGCGACGTGTTCGTGCCGCACGGCTACTCGGTCTATCTCGAGCATCTGCTCGGCGTTAAGGTGGCGAGGCCGCTCTACACCTTCGCCCTCAACTCGCACTTCGCCGTCGGCTTTTCCGCGGTCGCGCTCGGCATCGCGCGCGCGATGCTCGACGCCTGCATCGCGCTGGCGGCCGACAAGCGGCCGCGCATGGCAAGGCTTGCCCTGCACGAAAGCCATCTGGTGCAGTTCCAGGTCGGCGAGGCGGAGGCGCGCCTGCGCTCGGCGCGCACCTACGTCGAAACGACGGTCGAGCGCATCTGGCATTCCGTTGTTGCATCCGGCGAGCCCACGGTCGCGCAACGCATCGAGATCCGCATGGCGACGACCTTCGCCATTCATCAGGCCAAGGCGGTCGCCGACACCGCGTGGGACATCGCCGGCGCCACCGCGATCTTTTCCTCGAGCGCGTTCGAGCGGCGCCGGCGCGACATCAGCACGCTGACCCAGCACCTCCAGGGGCGCCACTCGCACCTGCAGGAAGTGGGGGCCTATTTCCTCGGGCTCGAGCCGATCCTGCGCTACGCGTAACTCCCTCTTCCCGCTTGCGGGGAGAGGGTTGGGGTGAGGGGGCCCCCGCGAGTGCGCGCTTTCCTCAACGCCCCCTCACCCGGCCGCTTCGCGGCCGACCTCTCCCCGCAAGCGGGGAGAGGTGGCGCCCGGTTAACGTTAAAGAAATCCTTACGCGGTACCCATGCGGCCGACCATCGGCCGCAGGGATCCCCCATGTTCCGCGTCCTCAACTGTCTCGTCACCGAGCATGACTGGCGTCTCGTCATCGTGGCGGGCGTCATCTGCTTCCTCGCAAGCCTCACGGCGATCAGCCTGTTCAACCGCGCCCGCGCCACCGCGGGCCGCGCCCGCGCGGCCTGGATCGTCGCCGCCGGCGCCGCCACCGGGTGCGGGATCTGGGCGACCCACTTCATCGCCATGCTGGCCTACGATCCGGGCGTTTCGATCGCCTACAATATCGGGCTCACGGTGTTGTCGCTGGTGGCCGCCGCGGCGGTCACGGCCGGCGGCCTTGCGGTCGCCGTGTACGATCCGGCGCGGTGGGGCGCGCCGATCGGCGGCGCCATCGTCGGCGGCGGCATCGCCTCCATGCACTACACCGGCATGTGGGCGGTGGAGCTGCCGGGCCGGGTGACCTGGTGGACCGGCCTGGTGATCGTATCCGTCGTTCTCGGCATGCTGTTCGGCATGGCGGCGCTCATGGTCGCCGCGCGCCGCGACAACATGCGCGCCATGGCGCTCGCCGCGGTGCTTCTCACGCTGGCCATCGTGTCGCATCACTTCACCGCCATGGGCGCGGTCGAGATCGTGCCCGACCCGACCCGCGTCATCACCGCGTTTTCGCTCTCCCCCGGTTCGCTCGCCGTGGCGGTCGCGAGCGCCGCGGTGGCGGTGCTGGGCATGAGTCTCGTCGGCGCTTTCGCCGACCGCCGCCTCGATGCCAACAGCCGGCTGCTGGCCACCGCCTTGAACAACATGACCCAGGGCGTCGTCATGTTCGACCGGGCCGAGCGCCTGGTCGTGTGCAACGACCGCTATCTCGAGATGTACCGGTTGCCGCGCGATGTCGTGAAACCCGGCTGCGCGCTGCGCGAGATCATCCGCCACCGAATCGCGAGCGGCAGCCTCGGCGCCGATGCGGAGCAATACTGCGCCGAATTGCTCGCCGCGATGGCGCAGGGCAAGACGGTCAATTCCATCATCAAGAACCCGGAGGGGCGCGACATCGAGGTGATCAACCGCCCGATCGCCGGCGGGGATTACTGGGTCGGCACCCATGACGACATCACCGAGCGGCGGCTGGCGGAAATGCACGGCGCTTCGCTCGCCGAGCAGACGCAGCATCGCGCGTCGGTCGACGCCGCGATCCGCTCGTTCCGCGAGAGCGTGGAGGCGGTTCTGCGCACCGTCGGCGACAGCGCCGCCGCCATGGGGACGACCGCGACCGGACTGTCCGCGTCGGCGCGCGAGACCCTGCAGCGCGCGACCGGCGCGGTGCGCACCTCGAACGACGCCGCCGCCAATGTCGGGGCCGCCTCCGGCGCCGCCAATGAATTGATGGGCTCGATCGCCGAGATCAGCCGGCAGCTCGGCCAGGCGACCGAGCTGGTCGGCCTCGCGGTGGGCGAGGCGCAGAAGACCAACGACGACATCGGCAACCTCGCCCACGCGGCGCAGGAGATCGGCAACGTGGTCAAGCTCATCCAGCACATTGCCGGACAGACCAACTTGCTCGCGCTCAACGCGACCATCGAAGCCTCGCGGGCGGGCGAGTCGGGCAAGGGCTTTGCGGTCGTGGCCTCGGAAGTGAAATCGCTCGCCGTCCAGACCGCCAAGGCGACCGAGCAGATTTCCGCGCAGATCGCCGCGGTCCAGGCCTCGACCGCCGCCGCCGTCGAAGCGATCCGCCGCAACACCGAACGCATGCAGGAAATCAACCGCTACACTTCGTCGATCGCCGCCTCGGTCGAGCAGCAGAGCGCCGCCACCAACGAGATCTCGCACAACGTGGCGAGCGCCGCCGGCGGAACGAAGATCGTGGTCTCCGCGCTGGAAGAGGTCGCCGGCGCCATGACCAAGACCGGCGCCTCCGCCGGCACGGTCCTGGAGGTCTCGCACGCGGTCGAAACCGCCGCCGCCAATCTGCGCGACAAGGTCGAAGGCTTTTTGAGCAAGGTCGCCGCGTAGCTGCCGGGCGTCACCACTCGTCATCGCCCGCGAAGTTTGTCCCCGCGAAGGCGGGGAGCGGGCGATCCAGTAAACGCCAACGTTTCAGATAAATCTGCAACGGTCGTGTCTATTGGATGCCCCGCCTTCGCGGGGCATGACGGGTGAGAGTGTATTTCTGGCGCATTGCCCGCTTGAAGCGACGCCTTCCCTTCCCTAGGATCATCCTCGCAGGTGAGCAAAAACGCGGCCGTGCGTGCCGGGTCATCGAGCCGGTATCCGCCGCGACAAAGGGATAAAGGGGAGGATGCCATGACGTTGTCCGCACCACGATTGCGGCTGCCGGCTCTGGTCTGTGCCGGCTTCCTGGTTGCTCTCGGGGCGATCGAGGCCCTGGCGTGGGACCGCACCCGCGCCGAGCTGTTCGCCGTCCTGCCGGACGGCTCGACCGGGCCGGAAGGCCTGACCGTCGGCTCCGACGGCAACGTCTACGTGACGACCTTCGGCTTCAACAGCGGCGGCGGCGTCAGCGGCCCGGGGCGGCTCTTCGTCTTCGACCCGAACGGCAACCTGATCCGCCAAGTGAGCATCACGGGATCATCGGCGAACCTGCTCGGCCTTGCCTTTCACCCGAGCACCCACGCGCTGCTGGTGATCGATTTCGGCAACGCCAGGGTCCTGCGCGTCGATCCGGCGACCGGCACCGCATCCGTTTTCATGACGGTCCCCGACAGCGGCGCGGGCCTCAACGCCCTGACGTTCGACAGCCCGGGCAATGTCTACGTCTCCGATTCGTTCCTGGGGAAGATCTGGAAGACCGACGCCGGCGGCGGCGTGGCGACCGCGTGGGTCACGCATCCGCTCCTCGCCACGACGGGCGTCCCGCCGTTCGGCGCAAACGGCCTCGGGTTCAACAAGAACGGCCACGCCCTGTTCGTCGCCAACACCGGCAACGACACGTTGGTGAAGATTCCGGTGAGCGGCGGCACGCCGGGGACGCCGGTGGAGTTCACCAACAGCATCAACGGCGCCGACGGCATCGTGCTCGACAAGAACGACAACATCTGGGTCGCGGCCAACCAGGCCGACGAGATCGTGGTCGTCGATCCGACCGGCAAGGCGATCGCCAAGCTGGGCGATTTCCGCGGCGTTACCGCGGACGGCGTGCCGCAAGGCGTGCTATTTCCGGCGAGCCCGGCGTTCAGCCGCGACGGCCAAACGCTCTACGTCACCAACCTCTCGCTCGACCTGCGCCTGTTCGGCCATCAAACCGTGGACTCGCAATGGGCCGCCCAGGTGAAGCGCTACACCGTGTCGAAAATCCCGGCGACTATCCCGCCGCTGTCTGGCAATTGACGCATGCGCACTGAATCCCTCCCCGCGAAGCGGGGAGGGTGGCCGCGCGCGTAAGCGCGCCGGGTGGGGTGCGCGCCCCACGCTCCAACGTTTGCGCCGCCGGCCCCCACCCTACCCTCCCCCGCTTCGCGGGGGAGGGATTTGGAGAGGGGCGCTACATCACCGGCAGCGTCAACGGCGCGATCTCGTCGGCGCTGCGGCCGCGATAGTCGCGCCGCGGCGTCGTCGCCATCATGCGGTTCTGCGCTTCGGCGAGGCGTGCGGCCGCGTCCCGGTGGTCGAGCGTCGTCACCTTGCCGTCCGCGACCACCTTCCGGCCGGCGACGTAAACGTCCTTCACCGCGCGGTCGGCCGCGTGGAAGATCAGCGAGCGCAGCGGATCGCGCGCCGGCATCATGTCGGGATGCCGGACGTCGACCAGCACCAGGTCGGCCTTGGCGCCGGGCGCCAGCCGGCCGAGGTCCGCGCGCATCAGCGCCCTGGCGCCGGCGACGGTCGCCGCGTGAAACAGCATGGCGCTCGACACGTTGTTGATGTCGCGCGCGGCGATGCGCGCGAAGGTGCCGGCCTTCCTGATCTCCTCCAGCATGTTGTGCGGCGAGACGTCGGTGCCGAGCCCCATGTTGATGCCCGCGCGCACGTAGTCGCCGAAGCTTTCCAGCAGAATGCCGTAGCGCGCGAACGGCGTCGGGCAGTGCGCCACCGAGCAGCCGGCGTCGGCCAGCGACCGGATGTCGTCCTTGGTCCACCAGCGGATCCACGAATGGGTGTCGGGCAGGATCGCGTGGCCGATGATCGAGGTCGGCCCGAGGATGCCGATGTCGCGGGCGTGGCGGATCGGCGTGACGCCGTGGCGCTTGATCATCTCCAGATGCTCGAGCACGCCCTGGGCGACGTGCAGGGTGAACGGAATTTTCCGCTCGTTCGCCGCGTCGAGGCTGTCGCGCAGCAAATCGTCCGAGCAGTTCTCGATCTGCATGGGCGAGACCACGCCCGAGAGCATGCCGCAGGGGTGCTTCGCCAGGCCGTCGATCAGGGCGAGCGCCGCCTCCATGCCCTTGCGGCCGCGCGCCTCGTCCCAGTCGAAGCCGAGCGAGCGGTCGTCGGCGAGCCGCCAGCGCGCGCTGGCGTAGCCCGGCGCCAGGAACCCGCGCATGCCGCTCTTGGCGAAAACGTCGGTCCAGCCGTCGTAGATCGGGGAAATGTCGCACACCGACGTGACGCCGCTCTTGAGCAGCTCGCACAGCGCGACTTCCAGGCTGGCGCGCCGCAGCGCCGGGTCGGACGTGTCGAACGCCTGGCTGCGCTCGTACAGGCTCGACATGTACATGTTGGCGACGCCGTGCTCCTCGCGGATGCCGCGATAGACCGGCTCGTGGCTCGGATGCGCGTGGATGTCGATCAGCCCGGGCATCGCCATCAGGCCGCGGCCGTCCACCGTCGCGTCGGCGCGTCCGGCAAAATCCGGCCCGACGTGCACGATCGCGTCGCCGCTCAACGCGATGTCGATGCCCTTGCAATAGACGTGGCGCTTCGCGCTCTCGTCCCAGGCGATCGCCCACTCGACATTCCTGATCAGCGTCGTGCTCACGCGTTGCCTCCTCGAAAGCCCAGCAGCCCGATCCGTCGGGCGCGCCGATATGCTACGCTGCGCCGAGCATCGGGAGGAGGCTGGACCATGAACGAGCACACCAACCCTCGCGGCATTCCCGCCGGCAGGGCGCCGGCCGAGTGGGAGGCGCGCGTCGACCTGGCGGCGGCCTATCGGCTGATCGCCCACTACGGCTGGGGCGACGTGATCTACAATCACACCTCGATGCGCGTGCCCGGCGAGGAGCGCAAATTCCTGATCAAGCGGCACGGCCTGCTCTACGACGAGGTCACCGCGTCGAACCTGGTGAAGGTCGGCATCGACGAGGACCTCGACGAGAAGGCCGGCGTCAACCGGCCCGGCTTCACTTTGCACGGCGGCGTGCTCGGCGCCCGCCCGGACGTCAATTGCGCCGTTCACGTGCACACCGATCTCGGCACGGCGCTCTCCGGACTGAAGCACGGGCTGCGCATGGTGTCGCAGCCCGCCGTGCGCTTCTTTGAGCGCGTCGGCTATCACGCCTACGAGGGCATCACCGAGGATTTCGACGAGCGCGCGCGCATCAACGCCGACCTCGGCCGCAACCGCGCCCTGATCATGCGCAATCACGGTTTGCTCACGGTCGGCCGCACCGTGCGCGAGGGCTTCGTGCTGATGAAATATCTGATCGAGGCGGCGCAGATTCAGCTGATGATGCAGGCGACCGGCGACGAGCTGATCGAGATTCCCGCCGCGGTCTGTGCCAAGACCGCCGCGCAGTACGAGCACCACGACGCCGGCCGCGGCAGCGCCGACTGGCCCGCCTACCTGCGCATGCTCGACCGGATCGACCCGGGCTACCGCGCGTAGCGCGTAGGGTGGGTTAGCGGGCGAAGCCCGCGTAACCCACCAATCCCTTGCCTCTCGTTGCGTTGGTGGGTTACGGCGCTTCGCGCCTAACTAACCTAACCCACCCTACAATTGCCAAGGAGCCTCCGGCATGTCGCTGTCCAAAGCCTCGCTTCCGGTGTTCGAGACCGGCCTCAACGCGTTGTCGGCCGTGCTCGACAAGGCCGTGGCTCACGCGGCCGCCAAGAAGTTCGACCCCGCGGTGCTCGTCAATTCGCGCCTGGCTCCCGACATGTTCGCGCTCGCCCGTCAGGTGCAGGCCGCGGCCGACCAGGCCAAGAACGGCGCCGCGCGCCTCGCCGGCGTCGAGCCGCCGCGCTACGAGGACAATGAGACGACGGTGGATCAGCTCAAGGCGCGTCTCGCCAAGACCCTCGCCTATCTGAAGACGCTCGACGCCACAGCGATCGATGCGGCGGCCGACCGCGAGATCACCTTCCCGCTCGGCCCGACCAACAAGGGCCACATGAAGGGCGCGGACTACCTCAACCACTTCGTGCTGCCGAACTTTTATTTCCATCTCACCGCCGCCTACGCCATCCTGCGCCATTGCGGCGTGGACATCGGCAAGCGCGACTTCCTCGGCGCGATTCCGCTGAGGCGGACGTGACTTGAAGCCGCGCGGGCGGACAGCGCGTAGCGCGTAGGGTGGGTTAAGCGCGAAGCGCCGTAACCCACCGAACCCTGGCGGATTACGCTACGCTAATCCGCCCTACGGGCTCCTGCTGATCGAGCGCCGCTTCGTCCACTGGGCGGGGAAGTAATCTGGCGGCCGTAGCCCGGATGAAGCGAAGGGAAATCCGGGATCCCCGCATTCCGCTTCGCTCCATGCGGGCTACGACGCGCTTCAATGTCGCGCCGCATTGACTATATGTAC
>WNGG01007501.1_pt1 | contig 12086 bp, 13 predicted proteins | sample 5400661 | NCBI WGS metagenome assembly WNGG01 (sample SAMN13153372, study PRJNA577476) | soil metagenome | isolation source: 100 cm soil or saprolite under Garry oak tree replicate 1 | place: USA:California | collected 2016-06-15 | reverse complement strand
CGCCCACCCGAAAAGTCGCGCTCGACACAGAGCGCGTGGGTCCCTTCGGGAAGGCGGTGAGCCTCGAGGTACTGCGGGCGGTCGTCGACCACCGTCACATTGAAGTCGAGGCCGGCGCCCAGACGGGCGACCTCCCGGCCGACGTGACCGGCTCCGAAGATGAACAGGGGGGCGGGCGGGCGGACCACCTCCACGAGCACCCGAACGCTGCCCCCGCAGACCATGCCGACGGCACCGTCCCCCGACTCCGTGAAGCGGTACTCCTTCTCGAAGCCCTGTCCGGTGCGGAGCGCCTCCCTCGCGTCTTCGATCACCAGAGCCTCGAACGCGCCGCCGCCGATGCTGAAACGGATCTCGCCGGCCTCGGGAACGATCATCCTGGCGCCGAGGGAGCGCGGCGTCGAGCCCTGGCTGGCCACGACCGTGGCCACCGCCAGGGTGCGGCCGGCGCGCAACAGGCGCGCCGCCTCCTCGTAGAACCTCAGGGTCACGTCACCGTCTCGCCGCGAGCTGCTTCTGATTCTCCTCCCACCAGCGCCGCCACGGCTCGGGGCGCGGCCCCAGCGCCTGGCCGCTCATCTGGCGGAGCGTGTCGAGCGCGCTCTGGCGATTGGCCGCGTCTCCTCCCGTCAGCTGCGCGATGAGGAACGGGACGGTCGCCGCGCCCTTGAACCTGCCCAGCTGGCCCATTGCGGCGGCGCGGATCTCCGAGGAGGGGTCGGAGGCCGCCATCGTCTTCAGCAGGTCGACCGTGCCCGGATCCTGCTGGAGCTCCAGCGCCGACAGGACCTCGCTGCGCACCTCGGGGGACGGGTGGCGCAGCGGAGGCTTCAGGCTCTCGAGGGCTTCGCGGGTGCGGAACATCCCCAGAGCCTGGACCGCCGCCCGCACCACCTCGATGTCCTGGTGGGCCGTTGCCCCGGCCAGAAAGGAGATTCCCTTGGGATCGCGCAACGCTCCCAGGGCATAACAGGTGCCCTGGAGGACGTCGGGCGGCTGGCCCTCCATCCCTTCCAGGAGCGCGCCGACCGCCTCCGGATCGCCGCCACGCTCCTGGATCAGATGGGCCACGAGGATGCGACTGTCGGTCTCCTCCGAGGTCGGCTTCATCCGGATCGGGTTGTACGGGATCATGCCGCGCTTGCCGACCCTGAGGAGATCGCGCAGAGCGGCGCGCGCCTGAGGCTGTTCGATGCGGGCGAGGTAGATGATCGACGGCGCGCGCTGCGTCTTGATCGGGCTCTCGGCGCCTCTGGCGAAGACCTCGTAGTTCCCGTCGCGGACGATCCTGTCGATCGTCTCCTGCGCGTCCTGGCGCTCTTCGATGTCGTTGCTCTGCAGCTGGCTGTAGAGCGTCTGCACGTCGTAGGCAGGGGCGCACCCCAGGACCCATGCCATCAGGGCCGCGGCCCCGGACACACGGCCCGCCGCGCGTCTCCCCCCTTCCCGACGGCCGGGGTCGAGTCTCATCGGATTCCCTTGTCATGCACGGTGGACAGCCCGGCGATCTCATAAACCCGCGTGCTGGCGGGAGTCTTGATGGTCACCTCATCGCCCGCCCTGTGGCCGACCAGCGCCTTGCCGATGGGCGATGTCACGGACACCAGTCCCCTCGAGAAGTCGGCCATGTCCGGGATGACCAGTTCGTAGGTCACGGGCTTCCCGGTCTCGGCATCGACCAGCTGGACCGTCGACCCGAGGGCCACCCTGTCCCTGGGGAGCGACTCCATGTTGATCATCGACAGATCGGTGATCTGCTTCTGAAGCTGGCCGATACGCGCCTTCACGTACTGCTGTCGATCGAGTGCCGATCGGTACTCCGAATTCTCTCGCAGGTCCCCCATCTGCAGGGCGCGCTGGATCTCCTTCGGGAGATCGACGCGGTATTCCTTCTCGAGCCCTTTCAGCTCTCGTTCCAGTTTGTCGATCGCCTCGTCCAGCACCAGTCCACTCCGGCCGTCGATGATAGGGACTCGAGTTCAGACTGTAGCATCCGCCTTCCGAGATTGTCAAAATCGACGCCCGGATGGAAAGGGCGGGTGGGGGGCCTTTCGGCCCCCCGCGTCTCGGGTTGGGTTGTTGGGAGGATTCGGGATTTATCTGAAGCTTATATGTGCGCGACTAGAATATTGACATTTGCTTTGGTCCGAAGCGCATATATAAGCCTTCTGCGACACAATCTAGTCCTCTTCGGGAAAGAGTCAAGTCGGAATCGGGCCCCGCGTCGAGGCGCCCGGTTGCAGGATCGTTATCGGGAGCTCAAGTCGCACACAGTTCGAGGCTTCGGCCCCATCGATCCGCCGGGGCTTTGTTGACTTGCCGCGTCGGAGTCGTCTATCATCCCCTCGTCGTTCGACCTCGACAGCACGCGCAGAGGCACCCGCCATGGCGCAACCGATATCCCGAAAAGTGGTCATTACGGTTGGACTCCTGGTGCTGGGGTTTGCGGTCCTGTTCAGCGTCGGACTGAGAGGCTCGCTGGTCTACTACCTGACGGTATCCGAGTTCATGGATCCCGCCCGCAAGACCGATCTCGGGGACAATTTCCGGGTGAACGGCATCGTCCAGCCTGGATCCATCCAGAGAGCTCAGGGGGCACCCGGCGCGCGGTTCATCCTGACGGACGGCGCCAGGCAACTCCCGGTCGTGTACAGGAAAGAGGTCCCGGATACCTTCGTGGACGGTTCCGAGGCGGTCGTCGAAGGTGCCCTCGGGGCCGACGGGACTTTCGCCGCGGTGACCCTTCTGGCCAAGTGCCCTTCCAAGTACGAAGCCCAGAACCGGCAGACGAACAATTACAGAAAGCCCGCGGGCCAGGGCCGGCCCGGCACCCCGACGGACGCCGGGTCTTCGTCGCGGTGAGAGAGTCCGGGAGCACCGGGCGCCCGCGGCGGACCCGTCTGTCCGACTGACCCATGGCCGATTTCGGGAACCTCTGTCTCTTCCTGGCTCTCGCGACCTCGGCCTGGGCGGTGGTCGCCTCCTACAACGGCTGGCGCGCCGGCCTGGGCGAGCTGGTGCTCACCGCCGAGCGCGCCGTCTACGCCACCTGGGCGCTGGTGTTCCTCGCGGTCCTGAGCCTGGAGTACTGCATCTTCGCCGACCGGTTCGACCTGGAGTACGTCGCGTCCTACTCGAACCGCGCGCTCCCCAGGATTTACAAGGTGACGGCCCTGTGGGGGGGGCAGGCCGGATCCCTCCTGTTCTGGGAATTCATCCTGATCACCTACGCCTCCCTGATCGTGCTCATGAACCGCCGGCGCAACCGTTCGCTGCTGCCGCTCGTGGTGACGACCCTGCTGGGCGTCTCGACGTTCTTCCTCGGGCTGGTCGACTTCCTGGCACGTCCTTTCGTGCGCCTGGCCTTCGCGCCCGAGGACGGCAACGGTCTCAATCCGCAGCTGCAGAATCCGTTCATGGCGATCCACCCCCCATGCCTCTATCTCGGCTACGTCGGTCTGACGCTGCCGTTCGCCTTCGCCATGGCCGCACTGGCCACCGGACGTCTCGACGACTCCTGGTTCCGCACCACGCGGCGGTGGACGATCCTGTCCTGGTTCTTCCTCGGGACGGGGATCCTCCTGGGCGGCTGGTGGGCCTACGTCGAACTGGGCTGGGGCGGCTACTGGGCCTGGGACCCGGTCGAGAACGCCTCGCTGATTCCCTGGCTGACGTGCACGGCCTTCCTGCATTCGGTGATGATCGAGGAGCGCAAGAAGATGCTGCGCGTGTGGAACCTGTCGCTCGTCATCATGAGTTTCCTGCTGGCGATTCTCGGCACCTTCATCACGCGGAGCGGCGTCATCTCCTCGGTCCACTCGTTCACGAAATCCAACGTCGGTCCCGTGTTCGCCGGCTTCCTCGGTTTCAGCATCCTGGCGTCCGTCGGGCTGCTCCTGCACCGGCTGCCCGACCTCAAGAGCGAGCACCGCCTCGACTCCTTCGTGTCGCGCGAGAGCACCTTCCTGTTCAACAACCTGCTGCTGGTCGGCGCCGCCTTCGCCGTGCTCTGGGGCACGCTTTTCCCGATCCTGTCCGAGGCGGCGCGCGGGGTGAAGATCACCGTGGGCCCGCCGTTCTTCAACGAGGTGATGATCCCGATCGCGTTCGCGCTGGTGACGCTCGCCGGTATCTGCCCGGTGATCGCCTGGCGCCGTGCCAGCCCCCGCAAGCTCCTGGAGAAAATCCAGATCCCCTTCTGGGCGCTGGTGGGAGGGGCCGGGGCGCTCCTGCTGGCCGGTGTGCGCGACGTGTACGCCCTCGTGTCGTTTTCGCTCGCCACCTTCGTCATCGCCACGACCGCGATGGAGTTCTACTGGGGCGCACGGGCGCGCCAGAGGGTGACCGGGAGGGGCCTCGCCGCGTCGCTGCTCGGCCTGGTCGACCGCAACAAGCGCCGGTACGGCGGGTTCGTCGTCCACCTCGGCTTCATCCTCATCCTGATCGGAGTGACCGGCTCGTCGGCCTTCAAGCAGGAGGCGACGGCGTCGCTCAAGCGGGGCGACGGCTTCTCGGTCGGCCGCTACAGGATGGTCTTCCAGGACATGGTCAGCGACGACAATGCGAACCGCGAGTTCATGGGAGCGCGCCTGGCCATCTTCGACGGCGACCGTCCCGCGGGCACCCTCGTCCCGGGCCAGAACTTCTACAAGGCGGGGCAGAACCCCTCGACCGAAGTCGACATCCGCTCCACGCTGCGCGACGACCTGTACCTCATCCTGACGGGGTTTGATCCCCAGGAGGGACGCGCCACGCTGAAGGCGTACCTGAATCCGCTGGTGAACTGGATCTGGATCGGCGGCGGCGTCCTGATCCTCGGCGCCTGGTTCGCCATGCTCCCCGACATCCGGGACCGCAGGCGCGACGCCGAAGCCCGCCTGCGCGAAGTGGAGAGCCGTGCGGCCTGAAGCGTCCCGCGCTTTCCCGCCCCTCGCGAAGGCGCGGCGCGGGGGTCCCGCGTTTCTCCTCGTCGCGCCCTCCCTGCTCCTCATGCTCGCCGACGTCGGCGCCCCGTCGGCGGCCGATCCGACTCCGCAGCAGCAGGTGGAGGGGCGGCTGATGTGCTACTGCGGGTGCTCCGATCTGACCGTGCGCGTCTGCACCTGCGGCACGGCGGACGCGGTCCGCCAGGAGATCGCCGATCACCTGACCCGGGGTGAGACCACCGACCAGGTGGTCGCCGCGTTCGTCGCCCAGTACGGCGCGCAGATCCGCTCGGCCCCGACCAAGACGGGTTTCGACCTGATCGCCTGGATCACGCCGTTCGCGGCGCTGATCCTTGCCGGAGGCGCCCTGGTGGCGGTGGTGCGACGCTGGGGCACCGTCCGCGCCGCGGCGGGCCAGCCGCCGTCGGGCCCCTCCGCCCCGGAGGACGGGCGCCCCCTCGGGGCCGCCGACCAGGGGGCTCTGGAGCGGGTGCGGCGCGAGCTCCGGGAAGGACGCTGATGCTCCTGCTCGCAGGGATCCTCACCGTCCTGGCGGTGGTGGCGTACGTGCTGTCCCCGCTGGTGCGCCACGTCTCGGCGCCTCTGACCGACGGCCCGGACATGATCGCCGAGATGCGCGAGCTCCACGCCTTGAAGGCGGTCGCCTACGAGACGATCCAGGACGTCGAGTACGACTACCACGCCGGCAAGATCAGCGAGCGGGACTATCGGGAGATGACCGACCGGTACACGCAGGAGGCGGTCCGCCTGGTGCAGAGGATCGAAGAGCTCGAAACCAGGATCTCTCCTCCGTCCGGCAGGCGTCCGGGACGCAGGTGATCGCGCAGGGCGCGGCGGCGGTCCCGGTGATCGAGGCCACGGGGCTCGCGAAGCGTTACGGGCCCGTGGTCGCCGTGGAGCCCCTCGATCTCGTGGTGACCCCCGGCGAGTCGATCGCCCTTTTCGGCCCGAACGGCGCCGGCAAATCGACACTCCTGCGGCTGCTCGCCACGCTCATCCGGCCCACCGCCGGCCGGCTGCGCCTGTTCGGCGCCGACGCCTGGTCATCGGACGCGGCGGCGCTGCGCCGGCGAATCGGATTCCTGTCGCACCAGACGTTTCTCTACGAGCACCTGACGGGTCTCGAGAACCTGCTCTTCTACGCGCGGCTGTACGCGCTGCCCGACCCCGCCGGCGCCGCGCTGGAGTCGATCTCGGCCGTCCGCCTGGAGCATCGCCGCGACGACCGTGTGGGGAGCTACTCGCGCGGCATGCAGCAGCGCCTGGCGATCGCCCGGGCCCTGCTGCACGGCCCCGACGTGCTCCTGCTGGACGAGCCGTTCACCGGCCTCGATCGTCCCTCGTGCTCGAGGCTCGAGGCCACTCTCCAGGAGGAGCGCAGGGCGGGGCGGACCTTCATCCTGGCGACACACGACCTCGGCCAGGGTCTATGCGCCGTCGATCGGATCCTCGTGCTCGTGGACGGCCGGCGGGTCGTCGACCGGGCGGCGCGCGGCCTGGATCCGGCCTCGCTGGAGGCGCTGATGGCGGCGGCCTCCGCCTCCGCGCGGGCCACTCCATGAACTACTGGCGGGCCGTCCTCCTGGTCGCGGCCAGGGACCTCAGGGTCGAGCTGCGCAGCCGCGAGCAGGCCGTCACCCTCCTGGTCTTCGCGCTTCTGGTCCTGGTGGTGTTCAACTTTGCGTTCGACTTCACCGTGATCGATTTCGTGACGCTCGGCTCGGGCGTCCTGTGGGTCGCCTTCATCTTTTCCGGCGTCCTCGCGATCAGCCGCTCCTTTCAGCTGGAGCGCGAGCAGGACCGCATCCAGGGGATCCTCCTGGCGCCCATCGACCGCAGCGCCTTCTACCTGGGCAAGGTCGCCGCCACCGTGCTGTTCATGGCGGCGGTGGAGGCGATCGTGGTGCCGGTGTCCGTGGTGATGTTCAACTTCCGCTTCAGCGGGCGGATCGCCCTGGTCGTCCTGGCGCTCGTCCTCAACACCGTCGGGTTCGCGGCGGTGGGCACTCTGTTCGCCGCCATGACCACACGGACGCGTCGCGGGGAGCTGCTCCTGCCGCTCCTGCTGTTTCCCGCCGCGGTCCCCGTGGCCCTGGCCGCGGTGAAAACGACGACCCACCTCCTGGCCGGACGCCCATTCGAGCGATACGCCTCGTGGGTCGCCCTGTCCGCGGCCTACGACCTCATCTTCCTCGCCGCCTCCGTGCTGCTGTTCGACTATGTGCTCGAGGACTAGGAGCGTCCCGGCCCGCCGCAACCGCCGGGACGCGCCCGGGGTGATATCATCGGCCCGGGCACGGGCGGGTGGCCGGAGCGATGATGACCGGACGGCGGGGCGGGGCGGCGTGGACGGACACGGCGGAGCAGGCGCTCGACCTGCTCGTGGCTCTCCTGATTCCCGTCTGCCTGTACACCATCTTCCGGGTCGTTCCGACCGAGGAGAAGATGGGCGTGGTGCAGCGCATCTTCTACTTCCATGTGCCGTCGGCGCTCGCCGGGTTCCTGGGGGTGGTGCTGTGCGCCGTCTGCAGCGCCCTGTACCTGTGGACCCGCGACAGGCGCTTCGACCGGGTCGCCCACGCCTCCGCCGAGCTGGGAGTCGTGTTCTTCACCATCGTCCTCCTCACCGGCCCGATCTGGGCCCGCCCGGTCTGGGGCGTGTGGTGGACGGGCGAGGTGCGCCTCACCTCGACGCTGGTCCTCTGGCTCATGTACACCGGCTATCTCATCCTCCGTCAGAGCGCAGAAAACCCCGAGCAGGCCGCCCGCTGGGCCGGTGTCCTGGGGATCGTCGGCGCCCTCGACCTGCCGATCATCTACAAGTCGGTGGAGTGGTGGCGCGGGCTCCATCCCAAGGTCTTGAAGGTGTCGGGCGGACAGGGTCTCGACCCCGTCATGGGCAAGGCCTTCGGCCTCTGCCTCGTCAGCTTCGTCCTGTTCTTCCTGACGCTGCTGATCAAGCGCTGCCGCGTCGGCTGGCTCGAGGATCAAGTGGAGGAGCTCGCACACCGGGCCGCCCGGCCCTCGGTCCACGTGGAGACGGCGTGAATCTCCCCAATCTCCAGCCCGTCGCGTCCGTCCTGGCCCTCTTGGCGCAGGAACCGGTGTCCGGGTTCACCGCCGAGAACGTCGCCACGCGACCCGAGATCGTCGAGCGCGGCCTGCGCTTCCTGAATCTCGCCTACACGGCGGTCTGGGTCGTCCTGGCCGTCTACCTCGTGAGCCTGTCGGTGCGCCTGCGTCGCCTCTCGCTGCAGGTGCGACGGCTGAGGGAACGTGGCGGCGCCGGCGACGGGCTCCGTGGTTGATTGACCTCCCCTCCCCCTCTATAATCCCTGCGGCCGGGAGGACAGAACGGATGCTGCCGGACGACGCCCCCAAGGGGATCCTGCGCGATTATTTCGAGACGATCGTGACCTGCGTCATCTTCGTGATGTTCGCGCGCACATTCGTCTTTCAGCAGTCGAAGATCCCCACCGGATCGATGATCCCCACCCTGCTGGTCGGGGACTACATCATGGTCAACAAGTTCGCCTTCTCCCCGACGTCGTCCTTCGCGCCGCTGGCGTCCGTGGAGAAGACCCTGCTGCCGGTGCGGCTCCTGAAGCGCGGCGACATCGTCGTGTTCAAGTACCCGGAGGAGCCCGAGAAGGATTACATCAAGCGGGTGATCGGGCTGCCGGGTGAGGTGCTCGAGATCCGCGACCGGCAGGTGTACATCGACGGCAAGCCGATCGAGGAGAAATACAAGATTCACCGCAATCCGAAGGGACTGAATTTCGATCAGGACGATTACCCGCCGACCCGCATCCCCGAGAACTCCCTGTTCTGCATGGGGGACAACCGCGACAACAGCAAAGACAGCCGGTCGTGGGGTTTCGTGCCGCGCGATAACGTCAAGGGCCGGGCGTTCATGATCTGGTGGTCGTACGACGAGGACCGGGATGCCTGGCAGAGGACGGCCATGGCGGACAAGGTCAGCGGCATCTGGGACAAGATCACCCACCTGTTCACCAAGTCGCGCTGGGAGCGAAGCTTCCAGATCATCAAGTGATGACGGACCGCGCCCCCGCCGGCGCCGCGGGGAACCCTGCGGGCAGATCCACCGGCAGGGGCGTTCGCCGGCCTCCGGCCCAGGCACGATAACTCGACCAGCGCCACTCCCCGGCGTCGCGCGCCAGTCCCGCCATGACCGGGTTGTGGTGCAGGTAGTCGGCCTTCCGCCGGACGTCCTCCGCATCGCGCAGCGGCAGCGTCTGGTCGCCGTCCTGCCACACGAGGCCCAAACGTCCCGACCGCGCGTTGACCTCCCGGGCGTAACGCGATTTCAGGCGATGCACGGTCATCCGGGCCCAGCGCAAATCGCCGCCCCGGCTCCCGAGGATCAGGCGGACTCGGTCGGGAAGCACCACGTAGGCGTGCACCAGGAAGCCGACTTTCTGGCGCATTCCCGCGAGGATGCGGCAGAACAGGGCCGCGCAGGAAGGCTCGGCGAAGCTTGGTTCGAGACCGTAGGTCCACAGCGTGACGAGATAGGCCTGACCCTTCTGCCCGTGCATGACTGTCTCCTCCCTCTTCGGGCCCTCCGGGTGTGCGCTGTAGCAAGCGGGATGCTGGAGGCGGGATCGAGGCGCGGCGCGGAGCACGGCGCGGCGGGCGCGCGGGCCGCGTGCGTCCGCGGACGGCGACTCCCGCACAGGGTCCGGCCGCGGACGACCGCGGCGCGCCCCGAGCGGGCGCCACCCGTCACGGGCCCTTCAGTCGGAGTCGGGGATGAGGTTGCGCGGGAGATCGGGGGCCGGGGCCCCGGGCGCGATGATGGAATGGCGGCCGCGCCCCGGCTCCTTCTCGGGAAAATCCTCGCGGAAGTGCGCCCCGCGGCTCTCCTGCCGCCGCAGCGCCGACTCCGCGATCAGCCGGCCGACGAACAGGAGATTGCGCGCTTCCACGCCCGCGCGCGACAGCGGGCGCATCGCGAGGCCGCGCTCGAGCTCGAGGGTGGCGGCGATCGAACGCTCCAGCCCGTCGCCGCGGCGGATGATACCCGCGCCTTCCGACATGACCCCCCGGAGCTTCCGGATCGTCGGGCCGGCGCCCTCCGGGTCGATCGACAGCGTGCGGCCCGGATCGCCCGCCAGCGGCCCCTCGGGGGGCGGCGCGAGGGAATCGCCCAGGATGGCGCGACCCGACCGGGCCCCGAATACCAGTCCTTCGAGCAGGGAGTTGCTCGCCAGCCGGTTGGCCCCGTGCACGCCGGTGCACGCCACCTCGCCGGCGGCGTAGAGGCCGGGAATCGAGGTCCGCCCCCAGAGATCGCTCTTGACGCCCCCCATCATGTAGTGCGCGCAGGGGGCCACCGGGATCCGATCGCGCCCGATGTCGAGGCCGTAGCCCGCGCAGGTCGCGGCGATGGTTGGAAAGCGCTCCCGCACGAACGTCCCGTCCAGGTCGCGCATGCTGAGATAGACCGACGGGTGGCCGGTGCGACGCATCTCGGCCACGATGCCGCGCGCCACGATGTCGCGCGGCGCCAGGTCGCCGCGCGGATCATAGCGTGGCATGAAGCGCTCGCCGGCGTCGTTCTCCAGCCGGCCCCCCTCGCCGCGCATCGCCTCCGACAGCAGGAAGCGCGGGGCCCCGGGAAGCGCCAGGGCCGTCGGATGGAACTGCACGAACTCCATGTCCGACATCTCCGCGCCGGCCCGGTACGCCATGGCCATGCCGTCGCCCGTCGCCTGGGGCGGGTTGGTGGTCTCCAGGTACGCCTGCCCGGCGCCGCCGGTCGCCAGCATGACCGCCCGGGCGCGCAGGACGACCGGCCGGGCCTTGTCCTCGTCCAGGGCGAGGACCCCGGTGCAGCGCCCGCCTGCCAGGATCAGGTCGACCGAGAACATGCGCTGCAGAAGCGTGATCCGAACGTCGGCGCGCGACCTGGCGACCAGGGCGCGCACGATCTCGCGCCCGGTCGAGTCACCCCGGGCCCTGAGAATGCGCCGTTTGCTGTGCGCCGCCTCGCGCGCCAGGGCGATGCGCGTCCCCTCCCGGTCGAAGCGGGCGCCCCAGTCGATCAGCTCCAGCGCTCGAGCCGGGCCCTCTTCGACCAGCACCCGGACCGCCCCCTCGTGGCACAGACCGTCGCCGGCCACGATCGTGTCCTGGAAGTGCAGGGAGACCTCGTCGTCGTCGGACAGGACGGCGGCCATCCCGCCCTGGGCCTTGTCACTGGCCGAGTCGCTCGGTCCGTCCTTGGTCAGAATCGCCACGCGCCAGCCGCCCCGCGCGATCTCGAGGGCGCCCCGCAGCCCGGCGATGCCGCTGCCCGCCACGACGGCGTCGAAACGCGGTTCCTGTTCCACCGGCCCGCAGTGTAGCCGAACTCCGTTTCCTTGACAGTCCTTCCGGCCAAACTGATAATGAGTCCCGGCTGTGCCCGGCGCGGAGATCCGGCGGATCCTTCATGCGAGACTTTCCACCCCAGGGATCGATCGGCGACACCTTCCTGCCGCGTCTCGTCGGCACGCTGCATCTCCAGGAATTCGAGGGGGCGCTCCGGCTCACGTTCCCCGACGCCACCAAGGTCATCTACTACAAACGCGGCGAGATCGCGTCTGCCGCCAGCAACGCGGAGCCCGATCGGCTGGCCAACATCCTGATCCGCGAGGCCCGGCTTTCCATCGAGCAGCTCGACATGGCGCGAACGCGGCTGCAGCCCGGCGCGTCTTTGGGCAAGACCCTCATCGAGATGGGCTTCCTGACCCCGTCTGAGCTGCTCCAGGGGGCGAGACGGCAGGTGCGCATCATCGTCGGATCGTGCTTCTCCGCTGGCGAGGGGGCCTACGAGATGTCCCCGGAACCGCTGCCGCCCGAGGTGACATCGCTCGGTCTCAACACCAAGCGGCTCGTGTTCGATTGCCTCATGGAGGCGGGCGACCGGACCGCGGTGATCCGCGAGATCGGCTCGATGGAGTCGGTGTACCGTCCGACCGAGCGGCTGGCCGCCGTCCTGGGCGCCCTCAGGCTCGAATTCGAGACCGACCGGATCGGCCGGATGCTGGATGGAAGCGCGACCCTGCGCGACATCAGCAGCCGTACGGCCCACGACGATTTCACCGTCGGCAAGGTGATCCTGGCGCTCGATCT
>WNGG01012222.1_pt1 | contig 12087 bp, 10 predicted proteins | sample 5400661 | NCBI WGS metagenome assembly WNGG01 (sample SAMN13153372, study PRJNA577476) | soil metagenome | isolation source: 100 cm soil or saprolite under Garry oak tree replicate 1 | place: USA:California | collected 2016-06-15 | reverse complement strand
CCTGGCACTCCTCGCGCGTGGGCGCCGAGGGTATGGGATACCGGTAGACGGGGACACCGTCGTGCTCGTAGCGGCGCTCGGCGGCGGCGCCGGGATCCGGCGCGGCCACGAGCACCTCTTGCCCTGATTCGCGAAGGCGGCGGCAGAGCCCGGCCACGTACACCTCGGTGCCGCCGAGACTGTCCGGGTAGTACCAGCCCACGGCCTGGACGATCTTCATGTCTTGACCGCCACGCAGGTGATGATGTCGCCCAGCTCGCGCTCCGCGAGGAGACGACGGAAGCGCGCGTCGCTCGCCCACCACTCCCGCACCGTGGCGCGCGTGGGGTCGGCGCTGATGTCCCACACGAGGTCGGTGGTGAGTCGCTCGATGCGCCAGCCGAGGGCGGGCAGCTCCGCGCGAAGCGTCCGCGCGCTGATCTGGTCCACGCTGCGGTGGGTCCAGTCGAAGTGGCCTTCCCACTCGCTGCCGAAGAGCATCTGGCACAGGCTGTCGCGGTTGGTGGTGCTGAGGACGAGCACGGTGCCGGGCGCCGCCAAGGCCGTGAGGCGCGCCAGCACGGCGAACGGCTCGCGGAAATGCTCGAGCACGGCGGCGAGCACCAGGGTGCCGAACGGGCGCCGCGCGGTGACCGAGGCGGGCAGCTCGTCCTTCTCGACGTCACAGACCCAGGTCCGATCCGGCCCGAGCCGCTCGGCCGACCTGGCGATGGCCCACTCGGAGACGTCGACACCCACGCCGGTCAGCCCCTCCGCGTCCAGGGCGGCGAGGAGGCCGCCGGTGGCGCAGCCGATCTCCAGCACGGGAGCGCGCGCGCCGTGGGATCGGAGGAGCCGCACGATCTCCTGGTGATCGGCGGCGCTCTGCGCCTCGTGGTCCACGTAGTTCTCGCCCTCGAAGTACTCGCGTCCCACGGCGGAGACATCCAGGGGCACGTAGTGCCCGGTGAGGCGCTCGCGGACGCGGCCGTCGGGGGCGACGAGGCGGAGCTTCCAGCAGAAGCGGCGGCCGGGGAGCGGCAGGGGGACCCGGCCCCAGTCGCTGCCATCGAGCCGCACGGCGCCGGAGACGAGGTCCAGGCCGAGCGCGCTCGGCCCCGGGTACTCGCGCGCCTCGCCCGTCCAGAGGACTCGCACGGGAAAGTGCCCCTCGTATCCCAGGAGCGTAGCGCTCAGCCTTCCCGATCCCGTCTCGCGCAGGTCGACGGTGAGGACGGCGCCGGTGACCCGGTACGGCGCGCGCAGATCGATGAGCGCGTCATCGCGGCCCGCTTCCGCGGGCAGGAGCACGGCGTGGCGATTCGTGATCCGGCTCAGCGCCCGGAGAAAGAGCCCCTTGAGCCGCGTGACCGGGGGCACGCTCATGGCCGCCCTTCCCCGCCCTGCCGGGACGAGAGGGTGGAGCTCGACCACGGCGATGTCATGTATTCGCCGTAGCGGTCGATCGGCGTTCCCGCTGACGCGCTCCGTCGCGCGGGGCGCGCGTACCGCAGCCAGTCCCGTGCCGAGATCCCCGCGTGGCGGAGGCGACGGCGGGCGACGGCCCAGCGGCCCGCCCTGACATCGTGGAGCGTCTGCTTGGCCACGGTGTAGGCGAGGTTCTTCCGGGCCTGCTCGCGCTCGGCGGAGTTGAGCGGACAGCTCGGCGCGCCCAGGGCCCGCCAGGCCTCGCCCGGCACCAGCGCGTACTCGCGCGCGGCCACGGGGTTCTGGATCTCCTGGCCGGGGTGGATGCGGTACCAGAAGAGATCGGCGGGCACCAGGAGCACACCGACGCTGGCGCAGGCCTTGAGCCAGAAGACGTAGTCGGAGGCGGCGCCCCGCTCGGGGAAGCCTCCGAGCGAGCGGAACACATCGGTCCGGATGAGCGCGCCGGCGGGCCCGCACATGAAGAGGCCCTGGCCCAGGAATTCCCGCTGATAGGCCAGGCGCGGCGTCAGCAGCATGGGGCACGGCCCGCCCGGCCAGTGCCAGCCCGAGGACAGGGCGAGGGCCGCGCCCGGCTCCGCGCGGAGCGGCTCCACCATGGCGGCCAGGCAATGCGGGTACATGACGTCATCCGAGTCGTGGAACTTGATGAACTCGCCGCGAGCGAGGGCCGCCGCGCGATTCCGGTTCGGATAGTCGCCGAGGTTGCGCTCGTTGACGACCACGCGGACCCTCGGGTCCGCCTCGTACTTCCGCGCGATGTCCACCGTGCGATCGTGGGAGGCGTCGTCCACCACCACGAGCTCGAAGTCCTCGAAGGTCTGGCCGAGAACGCTCTCGATGGCCTCGGCAACGTAGCGCTCGCGATTGAAGGCGGTCATGAGAACGCTGACGGCGGGCGCACTCATGACGCAGGAGCCTGCCGCCACATCCGGAGCTTCGGCAGACGGCTGAGCGGCCTCTCGAAGAAGTGCCACGAGAGAGACCCCGCAGCCACGGAGAAGGCGACGAGGAGCGCGAAGGCCAGCCCCGGCACGGGCCCCACCGTGTCGTACAGGCCGAGGCAGTTCCAGAGCAGGAGCGGCATGAACAGGTGGTAGACGTACACTCCGTAGCTGATCCGGCCGAGGTAGGTCAGGGGAGCGGTCGTGATCGCCCGCCGGATCACGCCGTCACCCTCCGACACCGCCCAGCGAATGACGGCCAGCCAGACGGCCGACAGGGCGAGCGAGAGCATGACCACGACCACCGTGGGCGCCATGCGCCTGGCGTGAAGCACGAGCAGCACGAGCGAGATGGGCGCCCCGACCCGAAGACCCCACCGGGCCAGTCTCTCGCCCTCGTCCTCGCGCACGACGGCGAGGAGGGCGCCCGTGCCGAGCACGTCGAGGTTGCACATGGGCAGCACGAGGACCGCCATGGCGTGGACGATCAGTCGGGAAACCGGACCGATGGCGATCATGCCGCACACGAGCCGGCCCAGAAGGCGCCGCGGGCTGAGCAGGATGACCCAGGGCCAGAAGAGATAGAACTGCTCCTCGACGGCCAGCGACCAGAAGTGCGAGCCGGGTCCCCTCCACATCTCGTCGCGGGCGAAGAGGAAGTTCGAGGAGTAGAAGAAGAACCACGGGAAGTGCGCGCGGATCTCCTGGACGCCCAGCAACGCGGTGAGGGCGAGCGTGAGGTAGTAGACGGGAAAGATCCTCAGCGTGCGTCCCGCCAGGAACTTGTGGACGGCCTGGGCGAGCCCGCCTCCCTCGTCCATGCGCCGCCGAGCCTCCAGGAGCAGGCTGGTGATGAGGAAGCCGCTCAGGGCGAAGAAGGGCTGGACCCCGAAGGCGCCCCACGGGAGGATGTGGCGAATGGGCCCGCCCGCGAAGTGCTCGATCATGACGGCGCCGATGGCGAGCGCCCTCAGCCCGTCCATCTCGGGGATGCGGCCGCGACTCGTGGATCGAATGGCCATCACCGCGCCTGCGCCGGCTGACGGACGCCGCGGACGGCCCGCAGGGTCTTGACGAGGGCATTCGGGAGCCAGGGCTGATCGAGACGGCTTCCGTAGCGCAGCGCCACGTGCTCGGGGCGCGGACGAAAGAGGCTGGCCCACCGGGCAAAGAGCGCCTCGAAGTGCGCCGCGTGGTGGCGCACGTCGAACCGCTCGTGCACCGCCTGGTGCGCGGCCTGGCTCATTGCCTCGAGGCGTCGGCGATCCGAGGCGAGCGCAGCGATGGCTTCGGCGAACTCCGCGACGTCCCCGGGTCGAGGCAGGAAACCCGAGCGCCCGGGCTCGACGATGTCCCGGATCCCGCACGGCAGGTCGCTGACCACGGGGACCACCCCCGCCGACATGCCCTCCAGCACCGCTCGCGGCAATCCCTCGGCGCGACTGGGCAACACGAGCACGTCGTGATGAGCGTAGAGGCTCAGCACCTCGAGGTTCGAGCGCGCGCCGAGCCAGAGAGCGCTGGTGGGCTCCACCCAACCGGTGCGCGCCTCGGCAGCGCACGGGCCGTCGCCCACGACGGTCCAGCGGGCGGCAATGCCCGAGCGATGAAGCTGCGCATCGATCCCGGAAAGCAAGTGCGCGCCCTTGGCACGATCCAGCCGCCCCACGAAGAGCAGCCGGAGGTGGCCGAGTCCCTCGGACCGAAGGCGGGCGGCGCGGGGAACGCCGAACGGTTGATGGAAGATCGTCTCGCGTCGGTGCGGGAGCAGCTGCGAGAGATGCTCGTGGCCGAACCGCGTGAGCACGACGAAGGCGGAGATCAACGGCTCATGAGCAACCGCGAGGTCGTAGTAGTAGTCGTAGTCGCCGTGCAGGATGAAGATGACCATGCGCCCGGGATCGTGGATCGACAGCATGGCCAGCTCGAGCCAGTCATTGGCGACGAGGACGCCGGGTCCAGGCGGCACGGCCCGCGCAAGCCGTCGCAGCACGGCGTGGAGATTTTCCGACGGCAGCGTGTATTGGACGCGGTGCAGGCCGTCGACGCGCATCCGGTCGTCGAACCGCACGTCGTGGCTCAGGCGGTTGTCGGTCAGCACGACGTGATGGGCCGGTCCACGGGAGGCGCGATGGGCGAGGACGTCGGCGACATTGACCGCCACCCCTCCCAGCTTGTCGGGCAAGACCCACACGACACTGGCGGGCGCGTTCACGGTCACGTCCTCCAGGCGTTGCGTGGGCTCATGCGCCCGTCTCGTCCCACCGCAGTGCTGGAGCGGCCGGCTGAAGGCAGCTCCACTCCGCCTTGCGGCAGAAGAGCCCCCGCGCCGTGGACAGATCGTACGGACGCCACGGCGCCGCGGGCGGCCCCACCTCGAAGGTGAGGGCCCCGGCGATCTCGTCCACGTGCTGGAGGAAGGGAACGCCCACGAAGGTGTTGATCCGGTACCGCCCGGGCACGAAGGTCGGCCCCGGCAGCCGGACGAGCACCCGACAGCTCCTGGCATCGGGCAGCGCGACTCCGGTATCGTCCACGTTCATCAGGCTCAGCAGGGGCTGCCCGTCGTCGGAGCAGACGATGAGCTCGACGACGAGCCCGCGGAGACTGGTGCCCGCGGGCATGCCGTCGGTGACCTCGATCGAGAGGTCAATGAGCAGGTCGGCGTCGCACGGAATCACCTTCGAGGGAGCGCCGCCCTGCTCGTCCACGATGCGCGCGTCGGTGACCTTGGCCCAGCCGACACCGTGCCGGTCGCGGGGATCGAAGCGGGCCCCGGCGTCACCCTCGGGATCCGGCCGCGCGTAGAGGTCCGCCACGGTGTCCATCGTTCCGCTCGCCACCACCCGGCCGCGATCGAGCAGGATGCCCCGGCCGCAGAGGCGCCGCATGACGGCCATGTTGTGGCTCACGAACAGGACGGTGCGGCCGGTGCGGGCGACCTCGTCCATCTTGCCCAGGCACTTGCGCTGGAACTCGAGGTCGCCCACGGCCAGGACCTCGTCGACGAGGAGGATCTCCGTGTCGAGGTGCGCGGCCACCGCGAAGGCCAGTCGCATGTACATGCCGCTCGAGTAGCGCTTGACCGGCGTGTCGATGAAGGCCTCCACGCCCGCGAAGGCCACGATCTCGTCGAACTTCCGGTCGATCTCCCACTTGCGCATCCCGAGGATGGTGCCGTTCAGGTAGATGTTCTCGCGCCCCGTGAGGTCGCCGTGAAAGCCCGTTCCGACCTCGAGGAGGCTGCCGATCCGTCCGTACAGCTCGACCCGGCCGGCCGTGGGAGGGGTGATCCGGGACATGATCTTCAGCGCCGTGCTCTTCCCGGCCCCGTTGCGTCCGATGATGCCGAGCACCTCACCCCGCTGCACGTCGAAGGACACGTCGCGAAGCGCCCAGAAATCGTCGGCGGCGGCGAGGCGAGGCCGGCCCAATCGCCGGAAGGGCGCCGCGAGGATGTCCATGAGCGCTTCGCGGAGATGGCCGGGACCAGGCGCGGCGCCCCCGATGCGGTAGCGCTTCGAGAGCCCCTGGACACGGATGGCGAGCGCGCTCATGGCTAGACCTGGTCCGCGAAGCTCTGTTCCATGCGGTGGAACTGCCAGGCCCCGAGGGCGGCCAGCACCGCGGCGCTCAGGGTCGAGATGCCGAGGCTCGGCCAGTCGAGCGCCGTCCCCAGGACCGCCGCCCGGTACGCGTCGATGATTCCCGTCATGGGATTGAGGGCGAAGAGGGGCTGCCAGCCCGCGGGCACGAGGCTCGTCGGATAGACCACCGGGGTGGCGAACATCCAGAGCTGCATGAGGAACGGGATCGCGTACTGCACGTCCCGGTAGCGGACGTTGAGGGCGGCGAGCCACATGCCGATCCCGGTGGCCGCGAGGGCGGTGAGCGCGGCGAGGGGGAGCAGGAGGACCGCGGTGCGCGCGGGCACGATGCCGTACCAGGCCATGAGGCCGCCGAGGACGAGGGAGGCGATGGCGAAGTCCACGAGGGCGGACAGGGTCGCCGACAGCGGCACGAGCACGCGCGGGAAGTACACGCGCGTGAGGAGATGCGCATTGCCGACCACGCTCGTCCCCGCCCGGGTGACCGCGCCCGAGAAGTATGTCCAGGGCAAGAGCCCGAGATAGGAGAAGACCGGATAAGGCACGCCGTCGCTCGGCATGCCGGCGAGCCGGCCGAGGAAGATCGCGAACACGACCATGGTGAGAAAGGGCTGAAGGATCGCCCAGAGGAAGCCCAGGACGGTCTGCTTGTAGCGCACCGAGATGTCGCGCCAGGTCAGGAAGTAGAGGAGGTCGCGATAGTGCCAGAGCTCGCGGACCTCGACGAGAGGCCGACTCGAAGTGGGATCGATGACGACCCAGGGCACTCCGGCTCCCGAGTCTCGTCCAAGCATGACGCTCATGCGGCGAGCCGCTCGCGCCGATCGGGCCCGAAGCGCGCGAGCACGAGGAGGGCCCAGGGCCGCGACCAGTGGCTGCGGCCGGCCGCGAAGGCGCTCCACACCGCTTCGACGGCGGACCGCTGCAGGCGCTTGTCCTCGAGGCAGAGGCGCTCCAGCTCGGGGGCCCGCTCGCGCATCCACGCGGCCATGGGAAAGGTGAAGCCCATCTTCGGGCGATCCCAGATCTCGCGGGGGAGACGATCACCGAGGGCGTCCAGGAGGAGCGGCTTCGGGCGCGCGCGATCCAGCTTGAGCGCGGCGGGCAGGCCGAGCACGGTCTCGACGAGCCGGTGGTCGAGATACGGCACCCGCGCCTCGATGGAATGCGCCATGCCCATGACGTCGGTGTCGCGGAGGAGCTGGTCGCCGAGATAGTGGCTGAATTCGAGCCGCGTCAAGGCCTCGCGCAGGTCCCCGGCTCCCGGTCGCGCGTCCCCGGTGAGCGCGGGCGCCGCCGCCTCGAGGTCACCCTCCGAGGCGCCGAGGAGATCCCTCACGGTAGCGCGCGGGAAGAGTCCGCGAACGAGATGGTAGACGCCCGGCGGCGTCGGCGCCTCGAGGGCGGCGAGCCGATCGAGCCCCGGTCGCGCCAGCAGGGCCCCGGCCATCGGCCCGAGCCGCGTGACTCCGCGACGGACGGCCACGGGCAGCGCGGCCATCACGGCGCGCGCGAGCCCGAGCGCGGCCGTGCGCCGGAGATGATCGTAGCCCCAGAAGACCTCGTCGCCCCCGAGGCCCGAGAGCACCACCGTGAGCCCGGCTTCTCGAGCCGCGCGGGCGATGCACCAGGTATTGAGCCCGTCGACCGTGGGCTGGTCCATGGCAGCGAAGAAGGCGCCCAGGTCGGCGAAGACGTCGGGCGCGCGCAGCAGCACCTCGTGGTGATCGGCGCCGACCCGCGCTGCCATGCGCCGGGCGTACGCCGCTTCCGAGAGAGCCCTCTCCTCGAAGGCCACGGAGAGCGTGGTCAGGGGCTGCGGCCGGCCTTCCGCGGCCAGCGCCGCGAGCGCGGACGAGTCGATGCCTCCCGAGAGGAAGACGCCGAGGGGCACGTCGCTGACGAGGTGCAGGCGCACCGACTCTTCGAGCCGCTCGCGGGTCGCGACGACCGCGTCCGCGGCCGCCCGCGGCGCCGCCCGCCGCGCGGCTTCCACGGCGCCGTCGAGATCCCAGTAGCGCTCGACGCGGGCGCCGCGGGAGCTGATCTTGAGGATGTGCCCGGGCGGGAGGGCGCGCACGTCCTTGACCGTGGTCAGGGGCGACGGCACGCTTCCCCACTCGAGAAAGCGCGCGAGAGCTTCGCCGCTGGCCTCGTCGGGCACCAGGCCGCCGCGGACGATGGCCGTGACCTCGGAAGCGAAGAGCACGCGCCGGCGGTCCTCATGCCAGTAGAGCGGCTTGATGCCGAACCGGTCGCGGGCGAGGAGAAGCGTGGGCGTGGGCCCCGCCTGAAAATATGCGAGCCCGAACATGCCCCGCAGCCGGGCGAGCGCCGCCTCTCCCCACGTGTCGAAGGCGCGGAGCAGCACCTCGGTGTCGCTCCCCGAGCTGAAGCTCTCGGCCGGGCCGAGCTCGGCGCGCAGCTCGCGATAGTTGTACGTCTCTCCGTTGTAGGCGAGCCACCCGCGCCGGTTGGCTGAGCCCATGGGCATGCGGCCGCGCGGCGAGCGATCGAGGATGGCGAGACGGCGGACTCCCAGCACCGTCGTCGCTGACGATCTCTCGACGGGATAAGTCATCACGTGGGCGGGATCGAGTCGGCCGAGGAGCGGGCCCAGCTCACGGCTCCTCGCCGCTGCGTCGGGAAGCAGCAGCCCCCAGTCATCGGGACCTCGATGGTCCTGAGCGTCCAGCATCCGGAGCACCGCGCCGACGTCTTCTACGGTCACACGCCCGTCCAGTCTCATCAGGCCAGCGAGGCCGCACATGACGGGGGCTCCGATCAGCGAGGACGAGGTGAGAAGGCGGAAGGATCCTCGGACTTCATTCGAGACCTAATCTACGGAAGGGTCTGCGGACGGGCCGCATATTAAGGAAGGGTTACCCGTGGACGTCAGGCTCGTGCCAGATTTCGGCTTTTCCGGCGGGTCCTGGCGATCTCCAAAATTTGTAGAGGCGGGCTCTAAAGGCTCGTTTGAGGGCCCGCCGGCAGCCCAGAAACCCTCCAGATTGATGGGCCAGAGAGGCCAGGCGGGCGCCATCTCAGCCCCCGGAACTCCTTCATTGATTTCCACTTCTCTCATGGCCATCTAGCCAACGTTTTGGACCCGAGGTGCTAACCTCTGAGGTCCAGTCCGCGAGATCCGCTCATCGTCGAGCGGTGAAGAGTTGCGGTGTCCGCAGCCGGGCTCTCTCATGGCTCAGTCGTGGCATGTGAAGTGCAACATCTGCGCCATGGAAGCGGAGGACACGCAGACCACATGATCAAAGCGGTGACGATCGATCTCTGGGGCACCGTCGTCGTCGACAGTCCTTCAACCGACGAGCGTTATCGCCGCGAGCGATTGGCCGGACTCGAGACCACGCTGTTGCGCTTCGGCTTCCGCGTGCCCGCCGCCGACCTCGCGCGCGCCTACGGCGAGTCGGGTCGTCATCTCGCGCGCATCTGGCGCAGATGGCGCGACGTCCCCGTGGAGCGGCACGTCACGCTACTCCTCCAGGCCGTGGATCCCGCGCTGCCCGGACGCGTGGGCTCCGAGGCGATCATCGCGCTGACCACCGCGTACTCGAGCCCCGCCCTCCTGGCGCCTCCCTCGCTCGACGAGGGCACGGGTCGAGTGCTCGAGGCGCTTCGCGAGCGCGACATCGGGGTGGGGCTCGTCTCGAACACGCTGCGCACCCCCGGCGAGGTTCTCCGCACCATCCTGAAGCGCCAGGGCGTGCTCAATCACTTCGCGGCCACGGTGTTCTCGGACGAGTGCGGGGTGCGCAAGCCCGATCCGGCGATCTTCGACATCGCCCTCGAGCGCCTCGGCATGGATCGCAAGGAGGTCGTGCACGTGGGCGACGACCCCATCCTGGACGTCGAGGGCGCGCGCGCGGCGGGCCTGCGGGTGATCCAGCTCGCCCCCGGCCAGGGCTGGGCATCGCGCTACACTCCCGACGCCGTCATCGAGCGTCTCCGCGATCTGCCCGGCGTGCTCGCGGATCTCGAGCGGTCCGAGCGGCGCCCCGCCGCCAATCCCGCCATCGCGCGACTGCGCCCGCGCTTCCTGGCGCGCCCCACGGGCTCGCGCTAGTCATGGGCATCACGGCCATCGGTCTCCGAGGGCGCACGATCGCCGCGCTCGTCCTGACCCTGGCCGCCTGGTCGTTCGCCACCGCGGCGGCCCAGCCACCGGCGCCCGCGGCTCCCCTGTCCACGGCCGAGGTGGTCCGTTCCGTCGAGGCGAATCCCGCCGGAGCGCCCCAGGCCACGGCACAGGCGGTCGCGGCCGGACGGTCCGAAGACGCCGCTCCCATCGTGGCCGCCGTCGTGGGCATTCTTCAGCCCGCGGATCGCCGAGCCCTGGCCCCGAGCGTCGTCACCTCCGCCATTGCCGCCCTCGCCGTGCCCGATCGCACGCCGTTCGCGCCGGCGGTGGCCTGCGCGGCCGTCCGGGCCGTGCCCGCGCCCGAGCAGCCGGGAGTGGTGCCGGCCATCGTGAGCGCAGCGGTCGCCCTCGCTCCGCTGGCGCGACCGCAGATCGTGGCCTGCGCCATCGCGGCCGCGCCCGCCCTGGTCGCGGCGATCAATGACGCGGCGGGCGGAGCCCTGGCCGCGCAGCTGGAAGCGGCGTCGAGTCCGCCCACTCCGCTGCCCGGCAACAGCATTGGCCTCGACAGCGCGCTGGGCCCGAGACAGAGCTGCGCCAGCCCGCCGTGCCCCTAGGCGCGAGCCGGCCCGGCACCGTCGTGTCCAGACTCCGAAGGCGGACCCACGCATGACCTCTCGCGCTCCCTGGTGATGGGGCGAAACCCTCGGCGTGGGCATGCGACGACTTGGCTTTTCGGCTCTGGCGGCGGTCACCCTGCTGGTCGCCCCGATTTCACCGGCGGGAGCGCTCAATCTCGAGGAATGGCTGCCCGGGCTGACCATGACGCCGTTCCTGTCCGAGCGCATCGAGTACGAGACCAACGTCTTCCAGACGGCGTCCGGCGAGAAGAGCAGCATGATCTCGCGCACCACGCCGGGATTCCTGGTGGAGTACGGGCGAGGAACGCTCCAGCTCGCGGCGGGCTACCGGGCGGAGATCCTCCACTACTTCGACCTCCAGGGGCTCGACACCGTCAACCACAACTTCGTCGGCCAGGGGAAGCTCACGCTGGCCAAGCTCCAGCTCATGTTCCGGGACGACTACGTCCAGACCACCGTTCCCCCGGGCACGGAGCTCACGGGCCCCATCAAGAGCAACGCCAACACGCTCGCCCCCACCGCGGAGTACAGGCTGACCGATCGGTTCTCCCTGGGCGGGAACTACACCTGGACCCACATCAGCTTCCCCGGCAGCGACAGCAGCAACGCCGCCAATGCCGGCGCCCAGGCCCAGCAGAACCAGACCGTCAAGCAGCTCGATCGGGACGAGCACGTGGCCGGGCTGACGGTCTTCTGGAAATTCCGGCCCGCCGCCGATCTCGGGCTGGGCTACCAGTACGGCACCAAGACCTTCATCTCCGCCACGGAGCGCGACGTGCGCACGCACATCGTGACCTTCCAGGTGCGCGGGGAGGTCACCTCCAAGCTTTCCTCGACCTTCCGGATCGGAATCCTGCATCGGGAGGAGATCTCGGGCGTGTCACCGAACTTCACCGGTCTCACCATGGGGGGAGGCTGGATCTTCCGGATGAGCGATCGGACCACCTTCACCCTGGATACCGACCGGAGCGTGCAGGAATCGGTGTTCGAGGGAGCCCAGTACTACGTCAGCAGCTCGGCCACCTTCGGCGTGCGTCAGGAGTTCTCGAGAAAGCTCTCCGCCACCTTCCGGACGGCCGTGGGCACCAACGACTACAACACCCGCCAGCCTCTCGATGCCATGCGGACCAAGTGGCGTCACGACTCCCTGGCGGGAGGCACCCTCGGGCTGGAGTACGCCATCCAGCCCTGGCTCCGGACCGGTCTCGACTACGCGTTCCAGAGCCGCGCCTCGAACTTCCGGCCCTTCAACTACGAAGACAGCAAGATCTCCGGAAGGATAACTCTGCAATTCTAGAGGCTGGTTGAGATACAAATGAAGAGAGGAATGGTGACCACGATGCCACGCTCGCTCTCGCTGCTCCTGGCGG
>WNGG01011661.1_pt1 | contig 12087 bp, 6 predicted proteins | sample 5400661 | NCBI WGS metagenome assembly WNGG01 (sample SAMN13153372, study PRJNA577476) | soil metagenome | isolation source: 100 cm soil or saprolite under Garry oak tree replicate 1 | place: USA:California | collected 2016-06-15 | reverse complement strand
ATGCCCGTCGCTCGCGCCGAACGCGCCTAAGAGGAGACAACCAAAATGCGCAATCAATCTGAACCATCGAACCTTGCTGCCATCAAAACGCCGATCTCACAGGAGGCTCTCGACCAGCTATTTTGCGAAGCGCGGACCCACTCCACCTGGCTTCCCGAACCGGTGCCGGTAGAGCTCCTGCGCAAGGCTTACGAATTGGCGCGTCTTGGGCCAACCAGTGCTAATGCCTCGCCTGCCAGATTCGTTTTTCTAACCACTACAGGTGCCAAGGCGCTCCTCAAGCCGGTTCTAGCGCCCGGCAATGTCGACAAAACCATGGCCGCTCCTGTGACCGTTATCATCGCCTGGGACACGGAATTCCACGCGCATCTTCCCAGGCTCTTTCCACATGCCGACATCCGCTCCTACTTCGTCGGAAATAAACCTCTGATTGAGGAGAATGCCTTCCGCAATAGCTCGCTGCAAGCCGCATACTTCATCCTAGCCGCACGCGCTCTGGGATTGGACTGCGGGCCGATATCCGGTTTCGACGCTGACAAACTGAATGCGGCATTCTTTCCAGACGGCAAGTGGAAGGTCAATCTTCTCTGCAATCTGGGCTATGGAGACCCTAGCAAGCTCCACCCACGCAATCCTCGGCTAAATTTTGAGGAAGCCTCTGTGATTCTGTGAGATCGAAACTCGCCAACAATCAATCTCTCCAGGCACGTAACTCAACAACGATCTAATGACAAGGAAGAAGGAAGTGTATGTCATCGAAACCAAAGAGAAACCGAAGTACGGAGCCCGAAGCAACCTTCACCCACGTGGAGACGCGAGAGGCTCCGGTAGAGAACTCGACGCGTCATGAGGAAATCAGACGTCGAGCATACGAAATCTATCTCGAACGCGGCGAACAACCGGGCCGCGAGCTGGACGATTGGCTCCAAGCGGAACGCGAACTCGAACGCGGATCGCCTTCGTGCACCTAGGCGCGTTAGGAAAGCAATCCGCGACCTCCGCGGATAGAGGACAAAAGATGACATATGGATATCGGAAGGAAATCGAGGACGCTACCCCATGCGGATCTTGTCGGGCGGTGGGCTTTCGAAACAACCACTAAGGGAATTTCAAGGACTTACGAGGAATGCCGAGGAACACTAAGTCGCTGAAAAGGAACCATGAGGCCGCAAAGGAATTCTTATTGCTCCCTCAAAGCTCCCTTGCTTTTACTCGTGCTTGAGATTCTTACTCCAAACGTCTTCATCCACTGCTTTCAACAAATGTCGGCTTCGGGCCCAAGATTCACGGCACGGATGGCGAGCCGGCAAACTCTACATCGGAAGCTTGGCAAGTCTGCAGGGCACGGCGTGTCAACAACTTACAAGGTACTTTCAGGAGCATAGAGTAGCGTTTAGAGCGGTCAGAAACGCTTAATGGTCCTACAGTTGGTTCCACGCGGAAGGCGGGTTGATTGGATAAGAACGAAGGCTCCGTTCGCATAACCGGTATGCTTCTGTTTGGAGGACCGAAGCTATCGGTAGGAAGGAGCCTTCGATGATGATTATTGGATGTGATTACCTTACCACCCCAGTTGGCAACAGATTTGTTGGGTAGACACAGCCACTGGAGAGACCGGAGAACAGAAGCTGGAGCATGCGTCGGGAGAAGCCGCACGGTTTTATCGGCAGCTACGCGCACCCGCTTTGATCGGGATGGCGTCGACCGGGAACTGCCAGTCGTTTGTAGAGATGGCTACGGAAACAGGGCACGACGTGTGGATCGGAGATGCGGCGAAGATTCGTGCGAGTGATTCGCGGCAGCAGAAGCACGACCGGCGCGACGCCGCGCTAATTTTGAAACTGCTGCTGGAAGGGCGGTTTCCGCGGATCTGGATTCCATCAGGTGAAGAAAAAGATCTGCGGCAGTTGTTGATTCACCGCTACAAGCTGGTGCGGATTCGCGCGCAGGTGAAGAACGAACTGCAGCACCTGGCGATGAACCAGGGTGTCACGAAGAAGCGAAAACTGTGGAGCAAAACGGGCGAGAAGGTGCTGCGCGAACTGCCACTGAAGCCCTGGGCTAGCCAAAGGCGAAAAGACCTGTTCAGGATAAGAGAGATGTTAAACGCGCAGATTGACGTGCTCGACCAAGCCGTTGTGGAAGTTGCAGAAAAGAACGAAAAGGCCCGACTGCTGATGACGCAACCAGGCGTGGGGCCGATCACCTCGATGGCCTTTGTGCTGACCATGGGAGACGTGCACCGGTTCCAGCGGGGGAAACAGGTAGCGAGTTATCTGGGGCTGATCCCGCGGGAGTACAGTTCGGGCGGACATCAGCGATTCGGATCCATCAGCAAGCAGGGGAACCGGTTCATGAGGATGTTGTTGGTGGAAGCGGCGCAATGTGCGGTGCGCTGCGACCCCGGCATGCGTTCGGAATATTTACACCGCTGTCACCGGAAGGCGAAAGGAGTGGCCAAGGTGGCGGCGGCAAGGAAATTGGCGATTCGACTCTACTGGATGCTGCGCACAAATACCGGGTATCCAGGAGTCGTTCGTGTCGAGAGCAGCTCGCGGGTGCCGCTGGTCAGCGCAAGCTAGACCGTAGTGTTGATTCTGTTGGTAAGGGCCGCCGAAAGCTGATTCACCGTGAGAGTTTCAGAGCTTCGGTCCTCCACCTCTCTGAGATCCAAGCGGTGCTGCAAAGCATTGCAGAGAAGAGGTGTCTCTTGACAACGCCTTCGTTCTTATCGATGGCACCCTTCATTGTTGAACCGCGAATGGGTTCAGGTTTCCTACTTAGGCTTTGTTTCGTTGGTCCGCGAGTCCGTGATTGTTTCCGAGCAGGGACTCCGGAACTTGGGTAGCCCGCCTCTCTTGGGCGCACGCAACTCGACTCAAACAACTCCGCTCATAAGTTCTAACTATTAACGTTTCCAATAAATTGGGAATCTGCGTTTCGCTCAAAGCTAACCTGAATGGTTTGAAAACGTTCGATTCCTGTACAGTTCGCGCGCAGTCCAGGGGTTCACTCCAAACATGCGACCCTCGGTGAGAGTAGTCGGATTCGAACCCCGCTAGAGGTTTGGCCCTTACAATGGTTTAGCAAGAGGAACCGTCCTGGGCCTTGTTCTTTGGATTCGACAACTTACAGCGGAAGAAAAGCCAATGTTCGGGCTGAAATAGCCTTGGTTGGGAACAGCTGTGTCACAGTTGTGCTCGCGAAATTTACGACTTTTTCAAATGTGCCGACGTTTTGGCACACATGAGACGTTGCATATGCGAACCACATCGAGGTGTGCAACAACTCCTGAGCGATGAATCAACCGCCGTAGAATCGAACCCAGTTGCAGCCAAATACTCCTTTTGCGATCTAAAGTTCAGCAACAGCTCAAGAGGTTCTACCGGGTCCAGGGGTTCGGCTAATAGCCGCGAATATAACTGTGCGGCCGAGCCTTGGGATGGGACGGGCCGTCGCGAATCCAGGAATTTTAACCCTGCTTTTGTGGTCTTCAGCGCTAATGAAAATATCCAGTCGCACCCTAACTGAGTCGCCCACGTCTACAAGCGGGACGTTTTGCTTCAAGAGCAGCAACGAGTAGTCCGCAGTTACGCCTGACGGAGAACCAGCTCGACTCGCATGTCCTCTCAGCGCTCTGTCGCGGTGCCCCCGCAAAATCCTATCGGTGACTAACTTCGGTGGAACGCGGGGGCTCGGAGGCGATAATACCCTTCCCTTCCTTCACTTTGTAGAAGCGGTCGGCAGCTAGATTAGTGAGAGTCTCCACTTTTCCAGAGGGCCAGGTAACGTCTGTTTTCTGCACGCGGTCGTGGCCGCCGAGCCCAAAGTGCAGACGAAGATCGGGTTGGGAAAGATAGCTGCCGTTGCTGACGACTTCGCCGGTCTGGACAAGATCGCCGGCAGTCGTCCTGACGCGGGCGTTCAACGCAAGACGATTGCTTTGCGTTCCCTCCAATTCGAAGCTGATCCAGTGATTCGGCGCGAGACCCTGAGGCTGTAGGATGACCGGCTCGCCCGTAAGATTTTCAACGACGATTTCGATGCGGCCGTCGTTGAATAGATCGCCGTACGCCACTCCTCTGCCGACCCGCGGGACCTGGATGGCGGGGCCCACGAGCTTGCTGATGTCTTTGAATTTGCCGTTGTGAAGGTTTTCGAAGAGCAGCATGGGTTGCCGGTATTTCGTGCCGACATCGGCGGTGTCCACCTGCGGATAGACATGGCCATTGACCATGAATAAATCGGACCAGCCGGTGTTGCGCCAATCGATGAAACCATCCCCCCAACCAACGTAGGCCGTGGTGCGGGGGGCGATGCCTGAGGCGTAAGATTCGTCAACAAAATTCATGTCGCCATCGTTGCGGTAGAGAACGGCATATTCGTCGCTGAAGTGGGTGATGAAGATGCTGAAGCGGCCGGTGTGAAGGTAATCGCCCAAGGCAACTCCCATGTTGGCTTGTTCCACGCCATCCTGACTAACGGCGACGTCGGCGAGAAACGCAATGTCCTTAAAATGTCCCGAGCCGTCGTTGCGGTAGAGATAGTTAGGCTGGCCGTCATTGGTGACGAAAAGGTCGAGGTGGCCGTCCTGGTCGAAGTCGGTCCATACAGCGGTGAGGCCAAAACGATTTTCGGGATCAGAGACGCCTGCGGAACGAGAGACGTCCGTGAACGCGCCGTTACCATTGTTGTGGTATAGGTTGTCGGGCGAGCCTTTGAGACCGCGCGGCCCGCATTGAACGTTGATGCCGTGGTACTGGCAGGTCTTGCTGGAGCCGAAGGCGGGTAGATCGTCGAGGCTGAGGGCGACGTAGTGCGAAACGAAGATGTCCGCGAAGCCATCACCGTCATAATCGCCGAACGCGCCACCAGTGGCCCAGCCCGAATCCTGCGACAAACCGGCTTGTCTGGTAACGTCCGTGAAGGTGCCGTCACCATTGTTACGATAAAGCACCACGCCGCCGAAACAGGTGACAAGCAGATCAGGCCAGCCATCGTTGTTATAGTCGCCCACGGCTGCACCCATACCCCAGCAGGGATAGCCGACGCCCGCTTTGTCGGTCACATCGGTGAAAGTGCCATCGTGATTGTTGTGGAAGAGCGCGCTGCGGGCCTTCTTGCCAGCGAGAGCCATTGCCACGCTTTGAGAGTTGGTGAAATAGATGTCCGGCCAGCCATCGCGGTCATAGTCGATGAGAGCGACTCCAGCACTCATGGATTCGACGATGTATCTTTGTTCGGGACTGGAAAGATGTTCGAAGTGGATGCCGGTGGAGGCAGTAATGTCCACGAGCTGCGGGAAGGAGCTGGCGGTCGAAGAGTCGGCCGTGCGAGCGGAGGATTGCGCTGAAGTTGCAGTCGGCTTCTGTGGTTTCGGCTTGGCAGGAGATTGGGAATAAAACAAGCAGACTGCGAGAACGCACACTGCACCTGCGCCACAGCTGGTCTGGGTCACGCGCATCGGAATATCCGCGAATCAATTGTAAAGTGCGCGGCGAGGAATACCAATCGCACCTCTAATGGCCGCTATTGCGCATTTGCACAGCATAGAGTGAGCTGCGCGCCGCGATGAAGAGGGTTTTGCGGTCGAGTCCGCCGAAGAGAATTTGGGAAGGCCGCTCGGGGACGTTGATTGTGTCGATGAGCTTGCCGGAAGGATTGTAGACATAGATCTGGCCGGCGACGATATAGACGTTCCCTTCGCTGTCTTGGGCGACACTTTCCCCGCCACGATCGACGAAGAGCTTGGCATTGGTGAGGGCACCATCGTTGCCAACCTTTGCGCTGTAGGTTTTCTGCTCCGATTCGTCGGAAACGTAGACCGTCTGGCCGACAGACATGGGAGCCAAGCCGAACGCCCGCAGTACGTCATGGATTTTCGAACCGTAGTAGAGTTCGCCGGTCACAAAGTCTTGGCCGGCGGGAATGAATGTACTGTGGTCCGGAGAGACGTACTGATAGGGCTTTTTCTTTTCAACCATTCCGGTGAAGTCGTTTTCGTTGCGCCAGTAGTCGACGGGAAGGACAGGAATCATCCCGGGGCGAGGAGCGCTTGGTTCCGGCTTGAGAAGAGTGATCTGGTCAAAATCGGTGTCAGGCTTGAAGGTATAAACGGTTCCGTTACTCTGATAGGAAATAACCAGCAAGTTGCCGGATTTATCGAAGGCCAGCTGAACAGGATCGATAGGATTGTTGCGGACGATGGAGAGCTGGCGCGTCTGGGGAGACCAGCGATAAATCATCTGCCACTTGGCATCGACAAAGTAGATGTCGCCTGAAGCGTCGATGGCGCCGCCGGCGATATTGAAGAAACCTCCAGCGACTTTATCGATCTTTGCGCCGGGGGCGAGTACCGGGGAAGGTTCGAGGGTGCGCGGCCGCGGCGCGTTGCCGGAAATATCCAGCCAGGCGAATTCGCGCTGGCGAATTTCGACCTCGTGGGTCTGGTCGTAGACGGCATTGTCAAAGGAAACCTTGCTATCGCTATAACAGTGGACGTTGCGGAAGCGGATATTTTTCGAGTTGCTGACTTTGACGGCGTATTGAAACGGCTGATAGCTGCTGACAACGCGATACATGTGCAGGTTGGCAAAGGTAACGTCGCTGGAATCGCGAATCTCGAGTGGCAGCGCGAACCCGCCTTCGCCGCGCTCTTCTTCCGTTTGCAGCGCATAGATTTGCCAGTTGGAAACATTGTGTAGCACGACTTCGTTGCGCACATGATGTTCGCTAGAAAGTTCGTAGACGCGCCCCCTTGTCGCGGTGTTGGAAACGTAAAGGCCAGCCTGTGCAAATGTGCTGGGAGTCCAAATGTCGAGGAAAGTACCGCCACCGCCATCGGTAACCCATAGGCTGGGATACTGGCCGTCCCAGCGCCGGTTGATGTTGGAATCAGCGGTGTGCGTATTGTTGTAAATCTGCTGCCAAACTTTGCGAGCCTCTTCTGGAGTGGAGCCAAGTTCCACCGTGCCGTGACCACCGAGGAAGCGGACATCATTAATCATTGAATCGCTGCCCGCCATCCACTTTGCGGCTACGGCACGCGGATTGATCCCGTTGGTGTAGAGACCAATGCCAGTAACGATATTCGTACCGCCCTTGGGCGTTTCCAGCAGCGCCTTGGGGCCGTCGCCCCGCTGGAATGCGGCTGTGCCATCCGTGATGAAGATGCGCGTGACGCTGGGATGCATACCGATGAGAATCGTGTCCGGCTTGAGTGTGATGGTGTCTGAGACGCGATACTGGCCAGAGGGAAAATAGAGCGTTTTGTGCTCGGCAATGGCCTTCCTCAGAGGTTCCGTGTCGTCCGCAGCGCCGTCACCCCGAACGCCAAGCGAGAGAACATTCACCCAGGTATTCATCGGCGGGAGGTTGCGAATATCGGACACCGCCGGCAGAGGAAGCTTGCTTAGAGGCATCGCGTCAAAAATACTCTGGATCGAAGCGACCGCGCCGATGTCGTCGTAATGGAAGCCGTGCGAAAACGTTTTGACGGCGTACATCTCCTGCGGACCGGTGAATTGTTTGCCGCTTTCGCGGAAAGACGCGAATACGGGAACGCCGCGACAGATGACATTTTCCATGTTGATTTCGGTGCGTACACCCTTTTCATTGCTGATGATGACGGCTGGACCGCTGACGTTTTCCATACGCGCGTCTTTGACCCAGAGTTCTTCGGAATAATTGGGATCGATCGAGATCACCGTGGGAACATTCTTGAATTGCGGCCGGATGAGCGTCAGGCCAGCTTCATGTTCGCGGATGGCGGCTTCGCTTTGGCCTTCAAACGTGCTGTCCATGACGGTGAACTGCCAGCCGGGTGAAGGCTTGCGCGTCCAGATGCCGTACTTGCCACCAAAAAAATGTAAGTCATAAGCGACGTTGCCGCCATCGTGAATTCCGGCAAGCCCGGAGCCGATGTGGAAATCCATGTGCGCGAGGAAGCAGTGCTGCGCATAGTGAGCGCGAACTCCGACGGCCCCGCGATTTCCATCCTGAATCTCGATATCAACGTTACTCATCGCAGAGTAAAAAGTTCCCGGATTGGCGTCTGGTGGAGTTTCTTTTGCGCCGGATTTTGCTTCCCGCAGGGACCGTCCCGTGCCCGGCAGGCCGCCGGCGAAGAAAATCATGTACGTCGGACCTTCCTGAAAGCCCGGCGTATTGCGACCGAGGACAAGGACAGGGCGGGTCTTGCCGTAACCGATGACGCGGATTCCCGGCCACGTGTAAATGGTTCTTGTGACGCGGTAACGGCCGGATGGCAGGAAAAGAATCCCTTGGTTGGTCGTCTGCTGGATCTTGTTGATGGCCTGCTGTAAGGCGTCCGAATCATCGCCGACGCCATCTCCGTGGACGGGAAACTTGTCGCGGGTGAGATAGATGGCGGTCGCGTCGTCCAAGCGGTCGGCGTAGTAGGAATCGGCAAACAGCGGGCCAGCAGAAAACAGGAGAGTCGCCAACGTAAGAAGCGTCTTCATCATCGCAAAGGCCCCTTGCTTGATTTTGGTAAGAACCACACTTGCTTTTCGTTCCTGGGAAATACGGCCTGGCTTGTTGTGGCGGGGCATGTGGTTGCGAAGTGCGGCAGACGCGATAAAGCACGAGCGTGGTCACAGCGCGTAAGGATGGCCACTAATTGCGAGGTTCGTCCTCGTTTTCATTTTTCTCCGGCACCAGGCGCATCTGCCGGTAGAGCTCGCGGAGCTTCTCCTTCATGTCTTTATATTTTTGGTAATCCTCCAACTCACGCTTTGCGTCCGCGGTACGGCCGACCTGCCTGTAGACCGTGCTCAAGCGAAAGTGCGCCACCGCGCTGGTTGGATCCAGCTTGACGGCATGCTCCAGCAGCGGCAAAGCCTTCTCGGACTGATTCATGGACATCAGCGTTTTCGCCAGACCGAGGTTGGCTTCTGCATCGTTCGGCTGTAGCTTCAGGGCACGCTCGTAGTGCTCGTTTGCGGCTTTCGCGTCGCCCTTTAACGCGGCCAGATCGCCGAGGCGGCATTCGGACTTTTCGTCGGACAGGTTGGCGGCTAAGGCCGCTCTGTACTCACTCTCCGCTTCCTGCCGTCCATTGGGAATTGTAGAGTTGTTGAGCATTTCAGCCAGTTCAAAATGGAGGCCGGGAAGTTTCGGATCGATCTTGAGACCTTCGCGATAATTTGCGATGGCTTCATCGGCTTTGCCCTGCCTGGCGAGCTCGTGGGCCATCATCTGGTGGGTGCGGGCGGAATTAGGAGCGACCACCATCAGGCTGAGCCTGGATTCGTCGGCAAGATCCGAGTAGATCCGGTACGCGGTGTAGACAAGTTCGGCGTTTGTGGGGTCCAGTTCGCGGAGGACGCTTACAGTCGTGGCGGCCTTATCCAAATCGCCTGCTTTTGAATAAGTGTCGATCAGTTCCATGCCCGTCTCAATGCGAATCTTTTGTTCCTTGAGGTTTGGGAACGCATTTTCCAAATCGGCAAGCGCGCCTTTGATGTCGCCGGTCCGCTTTTCCGCCATGCCCAGGAGAGCCTGAATTTTCCAGAGAGCCGGTTGCAGCTTGAGCGCGGCGCGCAACTGGGGAATCGCCTCAGCGTACGCGCCTTGGAAAGACAGCAGGACGCCGAGGTTGCCGCGTGCGTCGACATTGTTGGGTTCGAGGGCAACGATGGCTTTGAATTCGGGCACGGCGAGATCGGGCTTGTTCTCTCTCAAGTATTCCTGCGCCTTGCGGCTATGCTCTTCGACTTGTTGCTGATGGCTCGGAGCGGATTGCGAAAAGCCGGACGCCGCGGCAAGCAGGAGTACAACGAAGATGGAGGCACTACCTTCTTTTATCCGCATGTCATTAGTATAAGGTGAGTGAATAGCTTTTCCTGGTTTCGCGTCAACGAAAAAAAGGAGGACGGCGAAGTTCCGCCGTCCTCCCCCTCGACTAGGCGTGAAGTTTAGAAAGTGAACCGGGCGCCGAGTTGGCCGCTGCGCGGAGCAACCGTGGTTCCTCCGGCCGTCAAGGAGCTAGTAATCGTTCCAAAGTCCCCCTTGCTGATGTCCCCCTGCGGGGGCTGGAAGCTGGGATGGTTCAGCACGTTGACAAAGTCGGCGCGCAGTTGCAACCCGAAGCGCTCTTTAACGTGAAATTCCTTGGCCAAGGAAAGGTCGACAACGCTGAGCTTTGGCCCACGCAACGTATTCCTACCTTCCGTCCCGAAGGCGAAGGTCGCTTTATTCGGATGCGTGAAGGCAGCGGGATTGAAGTAGCTGATACCCTGAGTAGTTATGGCAGGTATATTGGAATAGGGGTTGCTGACTCGGTTGAGATAGAGTGTGCAGCCGTTGCCGCACTGCGAGTTGTTATCTGCGCCGCTGTCAAAAACGGTGAAGGGATTTCCACTCTGCTTGATGAATGTTCCCGAGACTCGCCACCCGCCCGCAATTACATTCGTCATCTCATTATGATTGAGATACTCCTTGTGCTTCCCGAAAGGCAGCTCATACGAGACGATGCCCTTGAAGGCGTGTGGGATGTCGAAATTGGAATTGCCGTAGTTGGCCCTCGGGCTATTTCCGATCTGCCAGCGCTGCGAGCCGCCGCGGCTGCCCCATCCCGCCGAATCCTGTTCGTCCAGAAAGTGCGACCATACGTAGTTTGCTTGGAAAGTCAGGCCGTAGGAATAGCGCTTCGTAACCCCGCCTTGCAGCGCATTATATCTTGAGATTGCGTTGTAGTTGTTTCCGCTGATGTTTCCGAACAACGGGAACGGCCGCTGCGCCTTCGTGGTGACACCCGCCGCCAACACCTTTGGGTCGGTAATCTGGTTTAGGTCCGTCGGGAACTGCAGGTGGCTGCCGTTGCTGCCCACGTAGGCGATGGATGCCGCGTAATCATGGGCGAACTGGTGCTCAACGCTCAATGTCCATTCTTTGATTTTCGCTACAGGAACATCGTATGGGGTATAGGTCACATTTTGAGGGCTAGCTGGCGTGATGTATGTCAAGGGCTGCCGAGCGGCCGGCGAACCTACCACGTAGTTCAAGATAGGGCCAGCCGTGGCAGCAGAGGCTGACAGGGAGATGAGCGGGTTGGGGCCTGCTCCGTTGTTTACATCCGTTACGTCGCCCTGACTTGTGCCGATTGAACCTGCGCCGAGTCCCTGGCCGTAGGTATCCTCGCTGAAATTATAGGAGTACAAGCCAAAACCAGCGCGAACCGTAGTGTTCCTGAACTTGGTTGGACTCCAGGCAAAACCAACACGCGGCAAGAAAATATTGTAAATTGGCTTCTGCAGGGTGGTTCTATCGATTTGGCCGCCAAACCACATCGAGCCGAGTGTCCCGTTGACGGGATTAACGAGATTCGGATCGAACCCGCCGATAGCGTTGTGCAGCTCGCTCATCCCGGTGGTAGCTTCATAGCGCAAGCCGAGGTTGATCGTGAGGTTTGGACGAAGCTTGTAATCGTCTTGCACAAAGAGTTGCGGGCTCTTAAGGCGCATGTAGGTCACGGCCTGGTTGGTGGCCTTCCAGCGAAACACATCGCCCAGCAGGAAGTCTGCCAGGCCGGATCCACCGGTTCCATCGTTTTGCTGTGTATATGAACCGTTAAAGGTAAACTGACCGGCGTCGACGTTGCCCCACGGCGTTGTGTTGCCTTCGCCCATCAGCACTTCCACCCCGAAGTGGAGGATATGCCGGCCTTTGATCAGTGTCATCACGTCCGAAGGGTCATAGAGGTGTTCGATGTAGATGGCGTTGGTGCCTGGCTGCAAAGACGTGCAGCAGACACCACTTAGGTTGAACGTTGGGAAAATATTCGCTTTCGAGTACTGAAGCCCTAGTTTGGAAACAGCATCGAATCCGAGCGATTGCGGCACGAACCAGTTGCCCTGTTTCGTATAACCCATGCGGAATTCGTTCACGATCGTTGGGCTGATCGTCCAGGTGTCGGAGAGCTGTACGTTGTAACCGTCAATGTCTCCAGAGAAACAGTTGAGGGGGCAGGGCCACTGATTGAAGTTCTTTCCCGGATTGTCCTTCTGGGTGATGGAGAAGGTTACGCGATTGTTTTTCATCAAGTCGTAATCGATCCGACCAAAG
>WNGG01007500.1_pt1 | contig 12087 bp, 20 predicted proteins | sample 5400661 | NCBI WGS metagenome assembly WNGG01 (sample SAMN13153372, study PRJNA577476) | soil metagenome | isolation source: 100 cm soil or saprolite under Garry oak tree replicate 1 | place: USA:California | collected 2016-06-15 | reverse complement strand
AAGGTGTCGGATTCGTTCACCAGTGCTATATGGACATTCTGCCGGGCAACTTTGCCAGCCAGGCGCATGGTAAACAACAACCCGGCATACCCCGCGCCGATCACCAGAATGCGTGTTGACGGTTGTGTCTCCTGTACACCGCTTCGCTTGTCAGAAACAGGAGCGTTTGATCTAAACATACGTATACCTCCAACATTGCTAGAGACTGTGTGATGATCATCACCAGAATGATATCCACAAAGGAAGAGGGTCGAGGGGGCACTTTTGTGACAGACAACCGGTATGTTTGTCGGAACGCCGAGCGTCCTTGTATACCATCAGATCTCCATTCAACGCCCTCAGTCCATAGCTCTTCTGCAACTACTTGTTAGACGTTGCGTGCCGAATGCGTTTGAGCGGAATCGCCAGAAGTCAGATTCCAGGAGATGATGCGCCCTGGTTTCAAGCGTATCAAGGCTGGACTAAAGTCTGGTGAAATCTGCTGCCCACCATCTGGAAGAGCCTGGGCGTGCCCGCGAATCTCGATGCCGCGCGGTTGAAATGGGGGCAAGATATCGTCTATGACGAAAGACGCCAGGCCATTGTGTGCCACGTTGCGATACTTCTGCGTCTCATCCATGTTCAATCCGCCGATGTCTATGGCGTCCAACTCAGCATCATAGCGGAAAGTCACCGGAGCGATCTGCGGTTCGCCGTTCTTATTCACGGTTGCCAGCCTGCCCAGCCGTTGGGTCTTTAGGTACTCCAGTTCGATGTCCGTAAACTTACTCATAATTTTACTCCTGTAGTTGGCACGTATAGTGCCACATGTCCATTCCTTCGCGTATCTGTTACAACACTTGTATCAGTGCTGACAATTGCACTAGCTTCGCGCTTTCCTCCCATAATTGCCGCTGAAGCGATTCATCATAAGAAAGGGTTGATGACCTCCTGGGAACGCTTTTTACGAAGTATTTCCCGGTAATTGTCTCGACCTCCGGCGATGAGGCAAGGTAGATGGACGTTTGTGCCCCTTCCTCGGGGCTGCCAAAACGAGTAGAGATGAAACGTAGAAGCGTACGAGCCAACGGTCCAGCATCTTTCTGGCCAAAGGTGGTTGCGGTCGGGCCGGGCTCCAGAGCGTTGACCGTGATGCCCGTCCCGTGCAGTTGGCGCGCCAGTTCGTAGGTAAAGAGCAACAGGGCCAGCTTCGATCGTCCGTAGGCACGCAGGAACCCGTAGCGGTGCTTTAGTTGCAAATCATGCATGTCCAGGCGAACGAAGCGATGGTTGTCAGAGTCTACGTTAATAATCCTTGCAGGCGTGCTGTTTTTCAGTACATCGAGCAGCAAGTTCGTCAGCAGAAAGGGGGCCAGATAGTTCACGGCAAAGGTCATCTCCAACCCATCGACGGATTCCCTCCGTTGCGTGAAGCCTGCTCCCGCATTATTGATGAGCACATGCAGGTGCGTATAACGTTGCCGGAAATTGTCTGCAAGCTGCCGGATGGACTGCTGTGATGAGAGGTCTGCCAGCAGGAGATCCACGGCGTCATTGCCACTTTGCGCCTTGATCTCTCGCTGGGCCTCTTCTCCCCTCGCACGATCACGGCAGACCATAACCACTGTTGCGCCCATCTGGGCCAATCCCAGTGCGGTAGCTTTCCCAATGCCGGAATTGGCTCCGGTGATCAGACACACCTTTCCTTGCATACTTGTATTCAACAATGGCATTGTGACACTCCTTAAGAGGAAATGTGGCACTCCTTTGAGGGTGCCACTCCATTTTTCCCTCTCAAATCAAGGTAACAGTCCACGATGGTCCGGTTTTTTGCCACGTTATAGTGTCTTCCCCACACGTTCCTCAGTCGTCGCCTGGAACAGGCGCGAGAGGCCCGTGAAGGGAGCCAGTGGGATCAGATCAAAGTCGATCAGGTGTAACTGCGCGAATGGTAACGTGGCGAGCGCCTCTTTGGCGGCTTCGATGCTCGCACTTTCGAACATCAATACGACTCTGCCTGGTTCGTTAGCACGGGTGTAGAACTCGCGGCAGATCCCTTGCGCGTAGAGTTCCCACACCGCTTGAATTTCTGCCGCCGCGTGTGATAGCAGCTCTTCTCGTGAAACGCCTTCGATTGGTTTGGGCAATACTAAAATTTTCATCGAACAGAACCTCCGATTTCTTGTTGATAGGAACGTTGTCATGATCCTCACAAGAAAGATCATCACAAAGAGAGAGGGTCGAGGGGGCAGGTTTGTGACAGACGTGTATCTGTCACAAACCTGCCCCCTCGACCCTCTCTCTTTGTACAGGCTACCGAAAGTACGTTTCGAGTGTGCGTTACACAACATTCAGGTGAGCAACTCTTCCATAAGAAGAAACTCTCTCAAGGAGGATTACCATGATCTGGAAAATTGATCCCACCCATTCACACATGTCGTTTGCTATCCGAGTCGTGTCGGTCAGCACGACGAGAGGGCGCTTCCACGCGTTTCGTGGACATCTCCATATTGATGAGCAGAATCCTGCCAACTCCTGGGTAGACGCCGAAGTGGACGCGGCCAGCATCGATACGCACAATAGGCTGCGTGATGCCCACCTGCGGTCCGCCGCCTTCTTTGCCGTGAAGCAGTATCCCACGATCACCTTTCAGAGCACGCACGTCGAGCACGTCGGCGGCCAATGCTACAAGGTGATAGGGAACCTGAGCATGCATGGGGTGACCAAACCCATTACCTTCGACGTCGAATACCGCGGTCAGAGCACGCTGATGGGCGCGCGCACAGGTCTGACCGCGAAGGCAACGATCAATCGCAACGATTTTGGTGTGGGCCGGGGTGCGGCAGTGCAGCTCGCGGCGAGTTCGATTGCCACCATCGAGATTGAGCTGGAGGCTGTTCAGCAGGCGGTGGAAGTGCAAGAGGCAGTGGCTACAGCCCAATAGCAGGTCCGGTGTCTCGTCAACTGCTCTCTCTGGCAAGGGAGCTTCTCTCTATCACGAAGGGCTTCCCTCCGCTCCTTTTTTGAACCAATGAAATGAGTGAACGAGCATGTGGCAAGACCCATGCCAATTGGAAGGAGAACGATCATGGTGATGACTGTCCCAACGAACACCCCATTACAGCAACAGATTGATGAATTTATCGCTGAGGGGGCAAGCTGGTTACCCACAAACCTGCTGCAGGATTTGCTGCGTCCTATCGGGCAACTCATTAACTCCGGCGCTGCCGAGAACGCTCTCAAGGAGGGGGCGCAGGCCCCAGATTTCGCCCTGCCCGACGCACGCGGCACCGCGGTGAGGCTCTCGCACCTGCTCACGCAGGGGCCAGTCATCATGACCTTCTATCGTGGCCAGTGGTGTCCCTACTGCCATCTGGCGTTGCGCGCCTATCAGCAGGCCTTGCCGCACATGCAGGCAAGGGGAGCCACGCTCGTGGCGATTTCCCCACAGACGCCGGACCGCAGCAGAGCTTTGGCCGAGAAGCTGGAACTGACCTTTGCGCTCTTGAGCGATAGGGGCAACCAGGTGGCGCGCCAGTTTGGACTTGTCTTCACCATTGATGAGGCAGTGCGTGGAGCACACAAACAAGTGTGCGCGGACCTACCCGCGTTCAACGGAGATAACTCCTGGGAACTGCCGATGGCGGGGACCTTTCTGGTCGACCAGTCGGGGACCGTTCGCCTGGCCTTTGTCGATCCTGACTTCACGCGCCGCCTTGACCCGTCCGTCATCATCGCGCGGCTCAACGAACTCCAGGGCGAAAGGGAAGGGTCTACCGCATGATCCTCTTCCACCGAGAGAACGTCTCTCGGTGTGCTCAGCGGAGCTGTTGTGAGAAACAGTTCCGCTGAAAATCGTCTCGAGATCACGGGGGCGTCGCAGCCCGCGACGAGCCAGGTGGGCTGGACGCTCTCCTTACTCCTTTCAGACCGCCTGAGCGTAGCTAGAACACAGTTCGTTGGCGGTCTGAATATCACCGCGTGCAAGAAAGAAGAGGCATTCGCTATGGCTATTCTTCTACCAAATCAGGAATTCACGCAACTGGCATCAGAGGAACAGATCACCAAGACGGTTCAGGCACTCGCAACAATTAGAAGACGTGCGCACGCGCCAGGTGTATGGCCAGACCAGTACGATCAATAAGATCCTGCTGGTGAATGGGGAGATGATGCCTGGTCGTATCACGATTGTCCTGATCCCGTCCAGGGCAAGGTGCAAATACAGATACTGTGGTATAATTCCTGAAGAGGAAGCTATCGAGCGCGGACATCATTCGCCATGTCTCGCGCTGATGCGCTACAACTGATACGGAGGGAAGGGATTATGTCCAAACGCAGTACGTCGCAGAACGTTCCTAAAGAAATGCAGGCGCGGTTCGACGAAATCACTCAACTCACAGATGCCTTCAGTCAAGCCTACTTGAATGACGAGTATGCAGACCTCTGCCGTCAATTGACGGCGACGCTCTGCCGGAAACGTCCTTCGCCGCTCAGTCAGGGCAAGGCCAACACCTGGGCATGCGCGATCGTTCATGCGCTGGGCACGGTAAACTTTCTCTTCGACTCTTCACAGAAACCCCATGTCCCGGCGAGCCAGATATGGAGCTACTTTGACCTCAGTTCGAGTACGATGCAGGCGAAATCCAAGCAGATCCGCGATCTCATGGATATGTATCAGATGGATCCGAAATGGACGCTCCCATCAATGGTCGGCCAGAACCCACTGATCTGGATGATCGAGGTCAACGGACTGATCGTCGATGCACGCCATGCGCCTCGATGGATCCAGGAGGAAGCGTTCCACAAAGGGTTGATTCCGTATATCCCTGAGTAAAAGAGAATGCCTGAATGGATGATCTGAAAGGAACTGGGCGCATTGAGGCATTTAGCGATGGAGTGTTCGCTGTCGCCATTACGCTCCTGGTGTTAGGTCTTCAGCCGCCACACGATCTGCTTGATGAGCAGGCGCTATTGAATGCATTGCTTGCTCAATGGCCGATGCTCCTGGCCTTTGTAACCAGTTTCGCCACAATCGGCATCATGTGGGTCAACCACCATCGATTGTTCAACCTGATCAAACGGTCGGACAATACCCTTATGATGCTCAACCTCCTGCTTTTACTGGTGATCGTCTTTATTCCCTTTCCCACCGCGTTAGTGGCCCAGTACATTACAAATCCCTCGCAACATCTTGCAGCACTGGTCTACAGTGGCACGAACATACTGCTGGCTGTCTGCTTCAATCTACTCTGGGGGTATGCAGCACATGAGAATCGGCTCCTGGATAAGCGCGCCGATCCGCAAGCTGTGAGGGGTATCACCAGGCAATACCTGGCTGGACCTCTGCTCTACGGCATCACATTTGGGCTAGCCTGGGTCAGTGTTCCGGCAAGCCTGGCCATGATCATACTGCTGGCGGTGTTCTTCGCACTTCCGGGCCGCACTATACCGCTCCTCAAATAAAAGCAATGCACTCTTGCAGATAGTACCTTTTCCTAACGCCTCATCAGTTTGCTTTTCGCGAAGTGCGGCCAGGTCGGGGTGGCACCACCCTGGATATCGTGCAACCAGCGTGAGCATGTGGTTCTGGATGGGAGCGTTGGTTGGATGAGAAAAGAAACACGGTAAGATGTCTTTCATCATCGAGAGGAAGAGCGATCAGGGGCTTGCAGATCCATCTCCGCCACCATTCATGATGATTCAAAACGAGCATCTCTCGTCTGGGACCATCAGCTCTGGCTACAACTCGCCCTCCTTTGCCCTCTCTGCAGCGATGTACGTTTGCCGGATTGCGAGCAAAGAGATAGCTCAAGACGTTCAGGCCTCTCCTGAGGAAGGAGCGCTTGCCGGAGGTCGCCCAAAGCGCCAGCGGGTCGCGGTCCCGTGGAAGGCAGCTCCCCGGTCGAGTCCTGATGCATCAGAGAGCCAGCCGAACGCGACCAGCGGTCGCATAGCATAGAAAGGCCCAGGCAAATGCTTGGGGTCCACGTCCCAGTGATACTTCTGGTTGTACAGGGTCACTACGCGCTCCCAAGGGCCGCGTCGCTGATTGGTTCAGCAGTTCCCTCGATGATCACGACCTCACTCCCACTCTCCAGGTGGACCGTAATTGCCGGATTGGTTGCCAGATTCTGCTCCGCAAGCGAACCCGTGCTGAAGTAAAAGATATCGTCGAGCCAGACTCCCCACACCGGGCGACTGTGAGGCTGGCCGTCAGGACGAGTCGTGGCGATCCAATAGTTCCGCGCCTGTGTGAGTCGTTCCGTTGCCCACGTCCATGGAAGCCGAACTGGCTCCAGGTGACCCCCAAACATCCAGGGTTGGCTGGGTTCTGGATCGATGATCCCTCCAGGATCAGTCTGTGCTTCCATTGCTATCACTCCTGTAGTACTGTTTCTCGTTTTTTTCAGATATCTGGGAGATACTTCAGATGGTGTGTCACACATGCAGACCTGGCCGCGAAGTATGGCTGATGATCAGGGATCACAGAAGCACCTGGCCGCATGATCGCGGTCGATTCATGGGAACCTCAAGAAGTCACGCCGAGCGCAACGAGTAAGGCCAGCGCTGAATTGACCGCCTGCACGGAAAACAGTTCTGGGTCAAAATGCCTGCCTGCCCATGCGCGCATCTCCCGGTGCTCAGGATGACGCCTGTTCCGCAGGGCTTCCAGCAGGTGTTCATAGCCTCCAACACCCCCAGAATCCTCAGGTGGACAGGCGCGCCCTCCATCCAGACAGCGTGGAACAATGTCATACTCCGTTCGGGGCCAGAGGTCTTCGACGGTAATCAGATGCTGCCAGCTATCGCCGAAATCATACTCGTAGAGGAAACTGGTTCCCTTCTCGCCGACGATGTCGCGGAGGCGAAATCGCCGGTCACTCTGCATGTCGTCGTCATACTCCGGGTCCGGCTCCCCGTAGCGCACCGAGCCAACGAGAAACTGGTGCAAGTGGGAGTGTTCCCAACCCATCACGACCTGGAGCAGGTGATGCAGTGCCGCAAGCGTTATGCGGTCCGAGACTAGGATGCGCCGCCAGATCGGGGGGTCAATGTGCGTCAGACGGATATCCAGTTGGTAAACACGTTCGGGCGAGGGACGGCGAGCCATCGGTGCAATCTCTCCTTTTCGCTGAGTTCTGCGACTAATTCCTGCTGCGTTCTCTGAATATCATCCAGCAAGTCGAGCAGTATGGGTTTGAGCAATATATGTTCCACCAAATATCTCCTCTTTCAAGCTTAGAAGACTTGCCCTCTCAGGCATTCTACTACATCGCAGACCATCGCTACAATCCACAGTAAGAAGGTATAATAGGTTATTCTTTTTTCAAAGAGCTTATGGCTATAAGAAATTTTGTTAGCAAAGGATCTTAGACCATTTCCTACTCTAGACGGAGGTCGCGATGAAAATTGCCGTTGGAAGTGATGAACGCACCCATCTTACCGATACACTGATTGAAGAATTGCGTAAGCGCGGTCATGAACTCATGCTCTTTGGGCCATTGGCGGAAAATGATGCCGAAGTGGACTGGCCGCTGACTAGCAGTAAGGTTGCTAAGGCTGTGGCTTCGGGGCAGGCTGATGAAGGGATTGTTTGTTGCTGGACGGGAACGGGGGCATCGATTGCTGCCAACAAGGTGCCGGGGATACGGGCTGCGCTCTGCCATGATGCCGAGACGGCGAAAGGTGCTCGTGTCTGGAATCATGCGAATGTGCTGGCACTTAGTTTGCGGGCGACGCCAGAGGCTATTGCCAGGGAGATATTGGATGCGTGGTTTGACACGCCGTACTCAGATGACGAGTGGAATCGGCAGCAAATAGAGCGGATTAAAGAACTTGAGGCCCAATAGTTCTGGAATCGGTGATACTTTAAAGGCCCGGCTATGCTGTTCTGGGTCATAGAAAGGGGAGAAGAGCAGTGAGCGAACGAATCTTAGGCAAACACAGTGCTGAACTAGATGAGCAGGGAAGACTTATTCTTTACGGACCCGGTACACGTCTGACCCTGCCATACGATGAAGCCTACCAACTTTTGGTATTCCTCTATGATCAGAGGGATATGTTGTATCAGCTTGTGCATGACGATACAGATGAAGGGCACCAGCAGCGAAACGATGCGCGATTTGAGCGAGCCTGAGCCAGCAGGGCCCTTCATCGCCCCCCAGGCGCGGCGCTTCATCATCCCCCTATTACCTGCCCCCCAGGCAGGGTGGCGCGGCCCGCAAGGGATCGCCCCTACCCAACCTACGGGGTTTTGTTCCTTATACCTGGGTAGGGGCGACCACATGCTCGATAAATCGGCACTCTACACGGTCGCCCTGATAGATCCACGCAAAATCTTGGTGCACACCTATACCCTTAAATCGGTTGCTGCATAAGCTCCCTGTGTGGAGCGCTGAGTTACTGGCTTCTTAGCCGTTCTGGTTAACCAGGTCGCTCATTGGTTTCACATTGGCAGTGTCGCAAGTGAACGCCAGACAGCCCAGGTTCCAGGCGTCCTCAACGGTTGCAAGCAGCGAGTAGTGATTATAGGCTACGTTTGAGGTGCGCTCTGTGTCGTTCTCGGACGAGATTGCTAACGTGACTACGTGGCCTCCGCCAGCGCCTGGTACTGCATCACAGCAGCCGCTGGTATCACCGAACGGGAAGTCGCTCTCGTCCCAGGTGATGAAGATCACTGAGTTGCTGTCCTGCCAGGCGCTGGAGTTCATAATCTGTTTGACTGTTGATTTCAGGAATGCATCACCCGCCGCAATGAGTTGCTGTTCGTGGGAGAAGCTGCACAGGTCGTTGGGATCGGTCGAGAAGCGCCCGTGCATGTCGTTGCACTGGTCGGGACTGATCCAGGAGTAGTTGGGTACCGTATTGTTAGCCAGGTCGGTAGCGAACTGACTAAAGTCCACGATGTTGGCCATGCGTGCCGGGCTGCTCTGCACATCGGCATACGAGACGAAAGGATCGTGCTTGCGCTCGTAGAGCTGGTTGCCACAGGCGTGTGTCAGCGGGTTGCTGCCGGGGCACAGCGACAGCGACTGCATGTATGCCTTCCAGGTCTTGCCGTTGGTCTCAAGCTGGTCCACGATGTTGGGCACATCAATGGTCACGTCGTTGTCATTGGTGACGGTATTCGTTGAGCCGGAGGTTGCTGCGATGTAGTTGGGCTGGCTGGGGTGGGCGACACCCGTGTAATTCTTGGCCAGACCGTCGGTAGCTGCCGCCTTGTTGATCCACGGGGCATTAGAGTTGCCGATCAGGCTCGAATAACTCGTATTCTCCATCATTATCACGAAAATATGCTGAAAGCTCGGGACACCCGAGTCACTATTAGCAGCACGTGCTGAAAGCCCTTGTGCTGCTACCGGTGATACCAATGCGAGAAAGAGTACGATGGGGATACCAATGCTTGCTACGAGGCGAACGTAACGTCTGTTGCTGTTCATCAAAATAGATCCTCCTAGAGCGATGTACTATGGTTGCTCAGCACTGAGCACCTGCGGGCCGACTGTACTATTTCCATCCCCTGTTCCTACGCGCCCCCGATCAGGGTGCGTACACCCTCCTTCGGTTAAGGGCTGGTATTAAGTATAGCATCCTGGGTAACTGATCTGCAAATATTGCTCAGTAAGAGGGCGTATAGAAGCTCTCCCTCGTGGATACGTATTTCTTCGGATGCTTTTGAAGTGCTTTTTGTGTATGCTATCATTAGGGTGATTATGGCCTTGTCCGAGGAGTTGGTTATTTTCCAGGAAGTCTCCCACTTCGTCACGCGGGTGTATGAAAGGTTCTATTCCTTTCAGCCCCTCGCAGAGGAGCACAAGGAGAGCAGCAATGAGCCAGGTGGATGCACCAGTAGAGACAGCTCAACGTGGTATCTCACACAGAGTTACTGATACCCGCTTGTATGGGCGCTGGCTTGTTCTTGCGCGGCTCATGGCCCTCTGCCTGTATGGATTGTCCGTGGGACTCTTTGTCGCCAGCACCCCGTCGTACTTTGCCTCTCTCCACCTGCTCTGCACGGGCACAGCCACTGCTTGCAACGGGAGTGGACAGCTTACGGCGGGTGACCTGCGACGGCTTCAAGAACTCGGCCTTTCCATCGACTTCTTTGCGACCTACACCATTGTTCTCATGAGTCTGTTCGCCCTTGGGTACTGGTTGGTCGCAGCATTGCTCTTCTGGCGTAAGTCGGACAACCGGATGGCGCTCTTCGCCGTCGTCTGCCTGGGCACCTTCCCGATTGCCTTCAATAGTAGCTTTATTAGCATCCTATCGTCACCCTGGGGGTTGCTGGCCCATTTCATCAGCTTTCTCGGCGACCTCTGCATTGTCCTCTTCTTTTATGTGTTTCCTACCGGTCACTTTGTCCCGCGTTGGACACGCTGGGTCCTGGTGCCGGCGCTCGCGTATTGGGGGCTACACGAATTTTTCCCGGTTGCCCCCTTCAATCCGTTCGTTCACTTTCCGGTGCTTGATGGGGTGACGTTTCTTGGCGTGGTTGCGAGTATGGTCGTCGTCCAGGTCTACCGCTATCGGAGCCTGTCTACTCCCGTCGAGCGCCAGCAGACCAAGTGGGTGGTCTATGGCGTGTCAATGGGCGTGGGAGGCTTCCTGGTGCTCATCTCAATTGTTCTTTTCTTTCCCTCCCTCTTTCCAGCTGGCTCGCTTGCAGACTTGATCGGCACGGCCGCCGTTTATGGCTTCATGCTTCTTCCTCCGCTCTCCATCGGTTTGGCGATCGTGCGGTCAAGACTGTGGGAGATCGATCGCATCATCAACCGGACGTTGGTTTATGGGACACTTACAGTGATACTGGCCCTGGCGTATTTCGGCCTCGTCATTGCGCTGCAATCCCTGGTACGTGGACTGACGGGTCAGGGAGCAGAGAATCCACCCGTGGTCGTGGCCTCCACACTGGTGATTGCCGCCCTTTTCCAGCCATTGCGGGGGCGTATCCAGACGCTGATTGACCGTCGCTTCTATCGTCAGAAGTATGATGCGACCAGGACACTGGCGGCTTTCAGTGCCACCCTGCGTAATGAGGTCGAGTTGAACCAGTTGCGCGAGCAATTGCTGGCAGTGGTCGAGGAAACGATGCAGCCCACGCATGTCTCACTGTGGTTGCCCAAGCCTACACAGCCGGTCAAAGATCAGGCCAGTTCTTGGGGATCCGATGCCTTTGCTCCCCCTCGGCAGAAATGAGGAGGTGAGAGCGTGGCATGGATTATATAGGGTGCTCTGGTTTGGTGGAGGATCGGTGGCATTAGAGTGGCTCTCAATACAACGTATCCAGCCGCGCCCAAAAGTCCATAGGTTCGCTAGTTGTGCGCCACCAGACCGCGATCTGTAGGCGACTATTGGCAAATTGTGGCTCCTGCGCTAACGTCTGCCAGAAGCCGGTTATGACATTGTAGAGACTTTGTGAGGTGAGGTACCAGAGGGACTGTTTGACGCCAGAAGTATCGGTATAGACGATATGAGGCGCGTAGGGATCATGCAGATTGCTGGCAGCGACATCAATCTGGGCAGGCGTCACCTGGCTCACCAGGGCCTGGGCTTCGGCATAAGTGATGATGCCATCAAAGACCCACTTGCCGCCCTCTTGATGCCAGATGTTGCCATAGAGCGGTAGCTCCCAGATAATATGGGAAAGCATGTTGGGCATGGTTTGCAACGCATAGGCTAAGAGCTGAGTAAGCCAGGGAATACCAACCGATGGGCCCGGAGTCCAGTATGATTGATCAACGGCCATTATCACAATAAAATCGGCGGCATGCGCGAGGAGACGCCAGTTTTCAAAACCGTTGATATAATAATACTCATCTCTATCGCTGAGTTTGTGGAGGAGGGCGATGCCGTACCATTTATGCAAACGCTGCATGGCCGCCCACACTTGCTGGTTATATCTGGCAAACAGCTGCTGAATGGAAGGATAGGTATTATCGACACCCTCTAAGTCCATGATGACCCCGTCGTAATTGCCTCGTATGACCTCGTGCACAATAGGGGTAAGATAGTTTGGATTGGTCGTGGCTTTGTCGATATAGGCGGCAGCCTGCTGAGGAGTCCAGGCATCTGCCGTTCCATCAGTTTGCATGGTGATAGTGAGAT
>WNGG01020216.1_pt1 | contig 12093 bp, 14 predicted proteins | sample 5400661 | NCBI WGS metagenome assembly WNGG01 (sample SAMN13153372, study PRJNA577476) | soil metagenome | isolation source: 100 cm soil or saprolite under Garry oak tree replicate 1 | place: USA:California | collected 2016-06-15 | reverse complement strand
AGACCGGACGGTCAACGAACCGGTGCAGTTCATGGTTGGGCACGATCAGTTGAGATACGAGATGGTGATTAATGCCGTCAACAAGGACCGGATTCAAGGCTATCTCAGCACTCCGAAAGACAAAGTCCTCTCTGCCGAAGGACCGACTCAACTGAAGCGATAAATCGGAGTGGAGTGATAGAACCGCTGGATGGTAATTTTGAAATTGGACGAATCCTGCATCTCAAATCCGAAGTCGGCGATCTCAAATTGGACGGTTAAGTCCGAGGTCCAATTCGAAATTTCGAAATTCCGGATTTGCAATGCAGGATTCGTCCAATTCCAAGAATGATCCTCAGTTAGTCGCAAGTTTGTCCCGGGCAGCCGCTTTCTTCGCTTCATCCGCACGTGGGACCCAATCTATATAGTTTCTGGAATATCGGTTATATGGCCGCGGGCGTCTGATCTGGCGCTGAGTTGTTTGCGGGCGGGATGATTGTCAGCGCTTCGTCTCAGCTAATTTCCGGCGAAGACGCTGCGCGGCATCGCCAAAGGTCACGTCCAGTCCGTTCCAGACGGAATTGTTGAATGAGCCGACGGCAGGCGATTTCAAGAACGTCAAATACGCCGAAAGTTCGGCTTCGCTCAGAGAGTGATAGACAAACAGAAGCCAGAGCGGGTTGCCGTGAGCAGGCGATTCCGTCGCCGCGGCGGATATTTTCTCGAAATCGGGAAATGGCCGAGGAATCCCTAAAGCTGTAGCGCTGAGGCCCTCAACCAATTGCTGACGGTTCGCGGAGGGCGCGCTGGATTGCAGCATCGAAGCGAAGTGTTGAAGGCGGGCTGGCGCATCAGGGCCATTGGCATCGACCTCGGCAATCGCAATCTTTTTACCAAGCGGTAAACGGTACCACCGGACGATATCGATGAGGATCCTGTCATTGATGGTGTCGGAAACGGATTTTTCCATCATCGGCATCAAATGTTCTACCCGGAAGACCTCGTTGACGATCCGTCGATATTCCTGCGCCGGCATACCGTCTGGAACAGATCCATTCACTACCAATGGCAGAGACGTTTCAAGATGCCGTTCCAGTTGGCGCCGTGCGCCCGAAACGCGAAGAGCTTCCTTTATCAGCGCCTCATGTCCCAAAAGCGTCGCGGGCGTATCGGGCGGGCTGCCGCTTTTGGTCAGAACGTCTCTGCGGGCGCGTTCGGCTCGGGCAAGATCAGCCAGAGTTTGTGTAAATCCGCTCGAAGCCTCGGCGAGCGTAAGAACGATCAACCACAAGCATCGGTATGACATCCAACCCCCAAATGGGATCAAGTTCACACTAACCGAGGCATCGTAGGTAGGGGACAAGCCATAATCAAGCATTCTTGCGAAACGCTAGACTGATGCTGGGGCGCTAGCAAATTTCACCGGCCAAGGCGAACCTTCGTTTGCAGAACAGAAAATTTCTCATCGAATGACGTCGGTTCCGGGATTCCGGCAATGTCGAGAACGCCCGGAATACTCATGACCGGCGGTCGCCGCTCATCCAACAAAAATCGACAGTAAACATCCAATGCAGATTGGCGTTGCCGCTCGTGAGGTTGTTGAGGACCAACGAAGTTTTGCTCAGGAACAAACACTTCCAGATCGAGTTCGCGGAGCCGCCCGGCGACAATATTTGCGAAGCCCGGGCGGACTATGAGTTTGTACCAATGTTTCTTGCCCATCCTCCCTTTCCCTGGTTTCTTTTCCAGTTTGCATTCCGGTCCGATCCATCTCGGAAATTCGGATTCATTTCGCGAGACTTTCGTGGTGCGGAAACGAAGTTAGGGACGGGACAGGTTCAAAGCAAGCTCTTTGTTGTTCAAAATTCGAGGAGTATGGTTCTGCTCTGATTCTACTCTGGTTAGGCTCAGCGATTTGGACGCCGTCAATTCAGGACGGCGCGGAAATTCGCATGGCGGATGGAACGGGCTGCGTCTTCAACGACGATCGATTCCCATGGCGCAGATCGCAGAAAAACCTGGCCGAATTCCCGATTGGAAGTCTTCGGATTATTAATGGGTCATCGTATAAACGATGGCATTAGTGAGGAATTTGAAAGCGTAGGTCGAATAGCTTGCCGGATATGATGGATCGTCAGCCCACTCGAGTCCATCGCCAAGATCTGTGTTCCACGCCATGAGAATGCTAATGCGCCCATCCTGATCGAATATGGCAAACACCTTCGGTATTTTTCCTGATGGACCGTTCTCCCATTGTTCGCATTCGGGACATTTGGCGATCGAGTCATTCGTCACTTGAATGATCTCGTCGATGTCGTAAAAGCAATGAAATAGAGGATGCGATGTATCGAGTTCCACGGGTGAGGCCCAAGGCAGTACTCGCCGGATTTGTGCTAGAAATTGATTGAATTCTTCATCGCCGTGAAAATCATCGGCAAACCATAAACCACCCCGCGCCAGGTACTCGCGCAAATTCGTGATGTCTGAAGGGCCAAGCACCATCTGCTCGGGCTCCACAGAGTAGATCAGGGGATAGTTAAAAATAAGGCCGCTGGCCGGACTAACAACAGCTGGAGGCGCGACGTCGATCCCGGTTACACGCTGAAGGAGCACTGTTAAATGTTTGTCCATCGCCGGATAGTCGGTATACCAATTCTTGAGATACTCCGGGATGCCGCCGGGATACTGCATCCGGGCAAACTGGAATTGTGTTGCCATCGGTTGGTCCTTGACAGGAGAATCTGCGGAAAGCCTCAACCACGTGATTGAGACCGACACAACGATAGCGACACACGCAAGCCCCGGCGCCCGCCATTTGGTTGGCTGTAACTGCCGCCGCTGGCTGCTTTTCACCATAATCTGTCCGGAGAAACTTTAGCATTTGAGCTTCCATGGAAAATTGCACTTTAGTGCCGGTCAATGATCGGCGACAAGCCAGCAATTTGGAGATGTCGGCGGTCAATAGACCGCCGCGACAGCGCCCAGGAAAACGAATTGCCCATATCCTTGTATGCCCAGTCACCCCATCGTCGTAATCACGGGCGCGTCTGCAGGCGTCGGAAAAGCACACAATTTATAGAACGCGCTGCCCGACGATTTTGGGGCTCACGGCAGCTTTGACCGGCAGAGCCGTCGCCGGAGCTGGCAGCTCTGACGACTCACCGCGCCTGGCTAGGCGCTGCCGCAATTGGAGCGGCAGCCGCAGCAATTGGCGCCGCGTATACAATACGCCGATGGAGTTTGACGCAGTCGTCGTCGGGTCTGGCCCGAACGGTCTTGCCGCGGGTATTGAAATGGCCCGCGCCGGATGCTCCGTTTGCGTCTTCGAAGCGCGAGACACGGTGGGGGGCGGAGCGCGCTCGGCGGAGTTGACGCTTCCCGGTTTCACTCACGACGTTTGCTCGGCCATTCATCCTCTCGCACTAGCCTCACCATTCTTCAATACGCTTCCACTTGCAAAGCATGGTCTGGAATGGATTCAACCGCCGGCGGCACTGGCTCACCCATTCGATGATGGCACGGCCGCTGTTCTCGAACTCACTATAGAGCGAACCTGCGCAACGCTGGGTCCCGATGCGCATGCATATGCAAAAGTTTTTGCTCCACTCGTCCGAAATTCGGTCAAATTAATCCCCGAAATTCTCGCGCCGCCTGCGCATCTGCCACGTCATCCATGGGCGCTGATGCGCTTCGGAATGAAAGCCGTTCAGTCTGCGCAAAAATTCATTGACCGGCATTTCAAAGCGAGCCATGCTCGCGGGCTGTTTGCCGGCATTGCCGCTCATTCCAACATGCCGCTCGACCACAGACCCACTGCAGCAGCCGGGCTCCTGCTGGGAATGCTGGGGCATTCGGGAGGATGGCCGATGCCGAAGGGAGGGTCTCAAAAACTGTCCGACGCCCTGGCCGCTCACTTGGCATCTCTCGGCGGCCGCATCGTGACCGGAACTCCGATCACTCGGCTCGGACAACTGCCCTCGGCACGCGCCATACTTCTGGATGTAACGCCGCAAAAGCTGCTGCAGCTGTCCGGAGAACAATTTCCGCCAAGCTATCGATGGGAACTTCACAAATACCAGTACGGCCCGGGCGTGTTCAAAATGGATTGGGCTTTGAATTCACCAATCCCATGGAAGGTTAACGCGTGCCGGCGCGCGGGCACGCTCCACCTTGGCGGCTCCGCAGAAGAGATTGCCGCTGGCGAGGAAGCAGTCGCGAAAGGCAGGTGTCCAGAAAGGCCGTATGTCCTCCTTGCGCAACAGAGCCTATTTGACGCATCTCGCGCTCCGCAAGGTAAACATACGGCCTGGGCGTACTGCCATGTACCGCGGGGTTCGAAAGTGGACATGACCGAACGTATCGAGTCCCAGATTGAACGCTTCGCGCCGGGCTTTCGCGATTGCGTTATCTCCCGGCACACGATGACGCCTCTCGATTTTGAGAACTACAATCCAAACTATATCGGTGGCGATATCACCGGCGGGATTCAGAACATACTGCAAACCGTCGCGCGGCCGTCGCTTCGTATCAGTCCGTATTCGACTCCAGTAGACAATCTTTTCATCTGTTCATCGTCGACTCCGCCGGTGGCGGGGGTTCACGGGATGTGCGGTTACTACGCAGCCCGTGCTGCGCTACAAAGACTTGGGTATAATCGGCACACTCGAGGCTAAGCGGAGAATATATGACTCGTTTACGAATCATCGGAGCTTCTTTTGTCTTGTTGGTGGCAGTCCCAATTCTGGCGCAGATATCCCAGGAGCCGGTAGACCTCGATGGGATATACCGAATCAAGGACGAGGGTCTCAATCGATCACAGGTGATGGAAACGCTGAGCTATCTCACGGACGTTTATGGGCCTCGCCTGACCGGCTCGCCTCAAATCAAGGCCGCGGCAGAATGGACAAAGAAAAAGCTCATGGAGTGGGAGCTTGCGAATGTGAATCTTGAATCGTGGGGACCCTTCGGACGCGGTTGGTCAAATGAAAAATTTAATGCGCGAGCGGTCTCGCCGGACACGAGTTTCCCATTAATTGCTTATCCCAAAGCCTGGACTCCGGGCACGGACGGCGCGGTGGAAGCGGATGTTGCTACTGCCATCATTAATAACGATGAAGACTTTGAAAAGTTCCGCGGACAACTCCGCGGGAAGTTCGTCATGATTACGGCAATGCGCGACGTTCCGGCCGAGTTCCAGGCCCCCGGACGCAGGTTCACCGACGAGGATTTGACCAACCTCTCGAATCAACCGGTCCAGCCTCCACGTGGCGGCGGGCCCGGACAACGTGGCGGCGCACCTGGCGCAGGCCGTGGAAACAATCCTCAGAATTTCAATCAACGGCGCCTGAAGTTTTTTCTGGATGAGGGTGTGATCGCCACCATCGAAGCCGGACAAGGCAGCGGCGGCACCGTATTCGTTCAGGGTGGCGGTGGCCGGAATGCGAACGATCCGCCCGTTCCAGCGCAAGTCGTTATGGCCGTGGAGCACTATGGCCGGATCTGGAGAATGCTGGACAAGAAGATTCCGGTTCGAATCGAAATGAATATCCAGAACAAGTTCTACGATGATGATTTGAATTCGTTCAACATCATCGGCGAAATTCCCGGAACCGACAAAGCCGACGAACTCGTCATGCTCGGCGCACATTTCGATTCCTGGCATTCCGGAACCGGCGCTACCGATAATGCGGCAGGCTCGGCGGTTATGCTCGAAGCCATCCGAATTCTAAAAGCGACACACCTCAAGATGCGCCGCACGGTTCGCCTTGCCCTATGGACCGGCGAAGAGGAAGGCATTCTCGGATCGCGCGCTTACGTGACGCAGCACTTTGCCGATCGCGCGGATATGAAACTCAAACCGGATCACGCGAAAGTTTCCGGTTATTTCAACGTCGATAACGGCACCGGTGCGATTCGAGGGGTCTACCTCCAGGGCAACGAAGCGGTTGTGCCGATTTTTCAAGCCTGGATGCAGCCGTTCAGAAATCTGGGCATGACCACGTTAGCTATTCGCAATACGGGTGGAACGGATCATCTTTCATTTGATGCTGTGGGTCTGCCCGGTTTTCAGTTCATTCAGGACCCTGTAGAGTACGGCAGCCGAACGCACCACTCGAACATGGATGTGTACGAACGGATCCAGGCGCCCGATATGATGAAGAACGCCATTGTCGTCGCTTCGTTCGTCTATCTGACGGCGAGCCGTAACGAAAAGCTGCCGCGCAAACCGTTACCGGCACCGCAGAAATAATTCGGGGTCAGACGGGTGAATTCCCTATTTTCCTTTAACGATCCTTTGATTGGAAAATAGGGAATTCACCCGTCTGACCCCGAATTATTTCGCCGCAAAATATCCGTTACGAGCGCGGACATTGAGCCTGGTCATGCCCGGAGGCGGTGTGACCTTGACGCGGAGCTTACGGAACTTCCCGTCCTTATCGCGATTGGTGGATTCATATCCAATGACATATTGATTCTTCAATTCGAGAGCGATTTTTTCGCACGTCTCTTCCAAATCGTTGACGGTGGCCCGATACAAATGCCCTCCCGTCATTTCCGCCAGATCCCCAATCAAAGCACGTCCCAGATCGATCACATAAATCTGCGCATCCGACTCCCGGACGATTTCTCGAAGATCACCACGGCTATAACGGCTGTGATTGAAAGTATTCGTCGTCAGGCGTTCCCTTTTCGAGGAACTTCATGGCGGCATCCTTGGCGAAGTCGAGTTTCCTTTCCATGCTATGGCTGATGTCAAAAACGATGCCTAAGGTCATCGGCGCCGCTTCCATGGAGAAGTACCGAATCTGCTGCTCCACTTTGTCTTCGAAGATTTGAAAATTTTCGGCTTTCAGGTCGGTGACCGGCCGGTTATCCGAATCCGTCACCGCGACATTGACCATCACGAGCTCGACATCGACTTTAAGCGACTTCTGCGCCGGATATACGTCGCGCACAAGAAGAAACACGAGCGCAAAAATGAAAATAAATATGGTCCGATGTCGATCCATGAGGTGATGCGACTTTATCATTCGCTTGTTCACGGTTCAAGGGGTTCAATCGTCTGAAACCCACGCCACACCTGCGAAGCAGCAGAGCGTAAAAATTTCCGCCGAGCCGGGACGAGTGCGATTCAATGGCGTTTGCTAAAGCGGTTTTAACCGATTCTTAGTGAAGTACTTGCGATTAACGAATGGATGCTGGAATAAGACCTGCACCTTCGGAGGAAGAGGTTTCTATAAGGAGGAGACTAATGAATGTTTTGGGACCGATTGGTTTTCGAGCCGATGTCCGAGGCCGAACCATCCCAAACTTCTTCCGGCAAACCATCAATTGGCCCGAAGTGACCGGAGGATTGTTGCTCAGTTGGAGCGAACGCTAGCGGAGAAAGAGCAGAACGGGGACTGTTCAGTGGGGCATCCCCTGCCCCACTGATTACCAGGCGCGCTGCATCGCGTTGACCCAGCACGTCGCCAGAAAAACAATCGTGATGACCAAGCCGATGATCAGTGTTTTCATTTCTGCCTCCATGAACCCGCCCGCTAAAGGCACTCGGTTTGCCAAAGGCCAAATGCAATACGATCTGTACTTTAGCTGCAATAAATGGAGCTAAACAAAGATTGTTGACGGATCCATCAAGCAATTTGGTTACAGCAAAAGCTGACGACAAAGAACACCCCCCTTTTAGTACAAGTTTTTTAAGAAATCCCTTTTTTGTCGCAAGTCTCGTCAAATCTTGAAACCCTCACCGTTTTCTTGAGGCTTCGCCCTATCGGGCTCGCGCTTCGCGCCCTCTCCCAGAGGGCCCAGAGGGAGAGGGTGATCCTCATTTTGAAACCACACTCTACCAGCCCGAGGGAGCGGCGATTTCAATTTATTCCCAAGCCCCCTCACCATAGGACTTTTTTGCCCGTCCTATTAAAATAGGAGGTCACCTATGCTAGTTTCCAGGCAACTTAATACAGCATATTGGGTACCACGAGCCGCCTTTGGATTTGGGCCTTTGCTGGCCGGCTTGGATAAATTCACGAACATTTTGGTCAACTGGGACAATGGGATCGTATATTGAGAACCTCACGCGATGCGAATTCTGGTTGTCGAAGACATCCTCGATCTCATGTTACCAAAGCTCGCCGGGCTGGAAGTGTTGCGAGAAATCCGGTCCAAAAAACGCAATTTGCCAGTCCTCGTACTGACGGCCAAAGGCGCTGTGGACGACAAAGTCGCCGGCCTTGATGCAGGCGCCGATGATTATCTGATCAAGCCATTTGCTTTCGCTGAGCTTTCCGCCCGGATCCGCGCTTTGCTCCGGCGGGGCAGCCAGGAAACTCCGCGGCTCCGGGTCGCCGATCTGGAACTGGATACGGCATCGCGTCAGGTACGGCGTGCGGGGCAGATCATTGACCTCAAGATGAAGGAGTACGCGCTTCTCGAGTTTCTTCTCCGTAATGCGCATCGCGCCGTGACGCGCACGATGATCGTTGAACATGTATGGGACATCCATTTCGACAGCATCAGCAATGTCGTCGATGTACATATCAACTCACTTCGTAACAAAATCGACAAAGGCTTCGATCCGCAGCTGATTCACACGATACGAGGTGTCGGCTATATGTTAAGCGACCGTCCTCAATGAAACCGCTTACTCTACGGACCAAACTGACGCTTTTTTACTCCATTACCGTCAGCGTGCTACTGACCGGATTTGCCCTTGTGTACTACCGCGTTCTCAGTGTCGGTTTGGACCAGGCTCTAACTCAAGAGTTGATCGACAGGACCTCGGGACTGCGAGGCTATCTACGCTTCGAGGAAGGTCAGCCGGTTTTCGCGTACGATCCAACCGATCCCGACGAAGTGTCGTTCATCAATACTGCCACCCGGTATTACCAGGTATATGAAATCGGCAACGGAACTTTGCTCGCCGAATCCGATGAGCTGCGGGCATTGGGTGTTGAGTATTCGGCGGAAGACCTTTCACGTTACATCCAGGCACCCCCTTCGTTGATCGATCTTCAGACCGATCAAGGCAAGCTTCGCTTGCGGAATGAAGCGGTGGCCGCCGAGGGCGGAGTTTACCTGCTTGTGGTCGGAACATCGCTGCAGCCAATGGAAGACACGCTGACTTCTTTCATCAAAGCGCTTGCGTGGTTGATACCCTCCGGAGTGCTTCTTGCAGCGCTTACGGCGTGGTTCATGGCTGGTAAAGCCCTGGAACCCGTTGCGGCCCTGGGCAAGGCGGCAGGTCAGATTGCCGTCTCGAGTCTTGATCGCCGCCTGCCAGTGCGCGGCACCAACGACGAACTCGATCAACTTGCCTCTCAATTCAACGATACGCTGGCGAGGCTGGAAAAGGCAGTAGCGGAAATGAAGCAATTCACCGCCAGCATTTCGCACGAATTGCGCACACCGCTTGCCGTGCTGCGAGGGGAAGCCGAAGTGGCTCTGATGCAGGCGAACTCCGCTGAACAATATCGCCGTGTACTGGCAAGTCAACTGGAAGAATTCGAAAAACTAACCCGTATGATCAATCAACTGCTGACTCTTGCCCGCGCCGAATCGGGCGATGTCGCCATCGCACACGAGCCGGTGAATATCTCGAGCATGACGGAATCCCTGGCCGAACAGCTCGAGCCCGTTGCTGCCTCGAAGGATGTTTCTATCTCATGCAAATGCGATTCTGATGTGATACTTCGAGGAGACGCAGCCTGGGTCGAGCGTATCATTCTTAACCTCGCAGATAACGCGATCAAATTTACGCCCACCGGAGGGCACGTTCAAATCAAGCTTTCTCGCGCTGACTCCTCCGCGATTCTCGATATCGCAGATGACGGCATAGGGATCTCGCCGGACGATGTCCCCCACATTTTTGAACGGTTTTATCGCGCCGATCCCTCACGCAGCAATCGCGCTGACGGCGCCGGCCTGGGCCTGAGTCTCGTCAAGTGGGCGGTAGATCAACATCGCGGATCGATTCAGGTCGAAAGCACTCCCGGTCACGGGACGCGGTTCACCGTCCGGCTTCCCCTCTCCCAGTGGGACAAGGTGGCGCGTCAGCCAGCGGGCTGACGCGCCGGGTGGGGGTCACAGGTCTTTCCAAATCCTGACACCCTCACCCGCCGCCCCTTTTCTTGAGGCTTCGCCCTAACGGGCTCGCGCTTCGCTGCGGCCTCTCCCACAATGATTAATTTCATTTAATTTCCTGTTAATCACGCCTTAATCCCATCCGGATGTAATTCCTACCTATGATTGGCGCCACGAAGGAAATTGCAATGAAATTTATATTTCAGCGATTCGTTTTGATTGCTGGTGTCGCCGCGACCCTTTATGCCGTGGCTCTCAACGGCCAGCACTCCAAGGCGAATTCAGACCCACCCGCCATTCCCCAGGCGAAAACAATCCAACCCGCAACGCATTTCACCCAGGGTACGATCACTTCGATCGACGCGAACCAACTGGTGATCACCAAAAAAGTTCGTCAAACACAGCGGAACGGAAATTTGCCCGCCGGCACTCGCGTCTCTGTTCAATACCGCGAGCAAAACGGCGAAAAGATCGCCGCTGCTGTGCGGGAAGTAACCGTGAAGAATGCTCGAAAGCCCGCCAAGGCCGCGTTTTGGTGGCGATCGAAGAGTTAGGGTCCCCCTTCCTCCTCCCAAAAGGGACGCCGCCATTTGGCGTCCCTTATTTTCTTAAATGACAAGCGACCATTGAACAACGACAAGGTATTTGTCATTTCAATAAGGAGAACGTCCAACATAAAAGAACCCTGCCGCTGGAGGAAATAAGACGGGCGAACTCTGACGTCCTGGCCTTCGCTGCGTACCGATATTCGGAATGCGGGCGGGAATTGGGTCGACGAAGAAGTCGTCACCGACATGGGACTCGTCACGAGCCGCAAGCCCGATGACATCCGGGCATTCAACAAAAAGATGATCGAAGAATTTCGAGAGGGGGAACATAGGGCGCGTTATGGGGAGCGCAAGGTAGCGTAACTACTCCAGCATCGGACGGAAATCGTCGAGAGGGCGTTCCTCAAGGCGGCCGGCCATGATCGCTCGCGCGCATGTATTCCACCGCAGCAGGGCTTCATCATTCCCGTGCGGCCGGACCCTTTCGGCCTTTTCATATAAGCGCATTGCTTCACGGAAAAGATCGTACGCGGAAAAGTGCGATCCCGGAGCGGCCCGCCGCATGTATACGCGCGCCTGGCGTTCGAAGAGGATGCCTTGATAGTAAGCCTGCAGGTATTCGTCGTTAAGGCGCGACAACAGAGACCAGGCATGGTCGAGATTATCTACGATGTTCTCGATGAACTGATCGGATAAGGCGAGAATCAGAAGCGCAATCGCCTGACGGTTGTCCGGTTCGACCACGAGGATATCCTGGCAAATGCTTTCCGCCAACGCGGGTTCGTTGAGCAAACGATACCGCTCCGCGCGCTCCAGCGCGGCCGGAATCGCAGCCTTCGAAAGTTTCTTCAGTTCAAATTCCATAGGAGCCCCCGAATTCCTTAACGCCGAAGTCTTCGAAACAATCTCTTGATTGGATCATAAAATTCATCTACGACCCGTTCCTTCAGCGGAATGATGGCGTTGTCGGTAATCGTAATGCTTTCCGGGCACACTTTCGTGCAACACTTTGTGATATTGCAATAGCCGATTCCTTTTGCTTTCGCAAGTTCTTCAACCCGATTCTCCATATCGAGCGGATGCATCTCGAGCGCCGCCACGTAAACAAAAAAGCGCGGCCCAATGAACTCCTCGTGCTTGTGGTGTTCGCGCAATACGTGACAGACGTCCTGACACAAAAAACATTCAATACATTTTCGAAATTCTTGGACGCGATCCACGTCCTCTTGTTGCATACGCCAGCTTCCATCGGGGACATCGGGCGGACGCGGCTTGAATTGTTTGATCTGTTTTTTGACGCGAAAATTCCACGACACGTCGGTCACCAGATCCTTGATCAATGGAAAGCTCTTCATGGGCTCGATTGTCACCGGCCGCTCCAATGGAAGCTGGTTGAGTCTCGTCATACACATCAGCCGCGGCATCCCATTGATCTCGGCTGAACACGAGCCGCATTTGCCGGCCTTACAGTTCCAACGAACCGCCA